>Ga0102924_1001329_pt1 | contig 28993 bp, 28 predicted proteins | sample PaiPotPPM11metaG_FD_80116 | JGI IMG/M metagenome (GOLD analysis project Ga0102924, IMG submission 80116) | Iron sulfur acid spring bacterial and archeal communities from Banff, Canada, to study Microbial Dark Matter (Phase II) - Paint Pots PPM... ... | reverse complement strand
GCTCGGGCCAGCCTCCGGCCGGCCGTCGCGGACGGCGCCGGCTTCGCCGCCCCGCGGCTTCCCGCCTCAGCGCCACTAATCGGGTTGGAGTTCGGCGTCTATGCGGAGCTTGGTTATGGCGCGGGAGACCGTGCTCTTGACCGTTCCGAGGCTGACCCCGAGGGCGTCGGCCACCTCGGCCTCGGTCATGTCCTCGAAGTAGCGGAGCACCACGGCCGCGCGCATCCGCTGCGGCAGGCGGTCGACGGCGCGGCGCAGCGAGTCCTGCAGGTCGCTGGTTCCGGAGTGGTCGGCGACCGCCTGGTCGGGGATCTCGTCGGTCGGGTACTCCTCCACCCGGCGCCGGCGCCACCAGGAGATGTGAGTGTTGACCATGGCCCGGCGGACGTACCCGTCGAGCGCGCCGCGGTCCTCGATCCGGTCCCAGGCCAGGTAGGTCTTGGCCAAGGCGGCCTGGACCAGGTCCTCGGCGTCGGCGCGGTTGCCGGTCAGCAGGTACGCGGTCCTCAGCAGCGACCGGCTACGCGCGGTGACATAGTCATCGAAGCCGGGCCGGGTCCCGCCGACCGGGTCCGAGCAGGCTTCCGCCACGAAGTGATCGCCCCCGACGCTCACGCATCCACGGTACCCAGCCTGCAGCGGTTACGCCTCGCTACCCCCTGTAACGGCGAGTCGCATCAGCGAATATAGACAGCAGGGGCAGCAGTACGGCCTCGCGGTACCGACGTATATCTATGACCTCGGGTCGGAAAGTCTCGAACCACTTGACGTGGGCTATCCCCGGTACGCATGGTCGTGGAGCCGGGCTGCTCAGCGCAGGCCGGCGGTACGGCCGACCTGCGCCAGGCGGGCCGGCAGATCCGCCCTGGGGAGGGCACTGGCTGGGCTGGCCGTCCAGCAGGGAGGGCTGATGCTGCAGGTGCGCCGAGAGCACCGCTGCTGCGATCGGTTCGCGGCGACGAAGACCACCGTGCGCACGTCGCGACGGCGGTTGCTCAAGGACGCGGTGTTCCGGCCGCAGAACTCCGGCGCGGACGACCCGGCCGGGCTCCCCGCGCCCGGTGACCTGCCCCGCGCGATCACCGGCACCGTGCTGGACATCAGCCCGCACGTCCTGGTCATCGGGAGCGGCGCCAGCGACACGCGGATCACGCTGACCGCCGGCGCGACCGCCTGGCGCGGCGCCCCGTTAGAGCCGGCCGGGGTCCAGCCCGGCGACCAGGCGGTGGTCCGGCTGCACCGGACCCAGCGCGGCGTGGCCGACCGGATCTGGGCGAACATCGGCCGCGTGACCGGCACGATCATCGAACGCTCCGGCGACACCCTGCTCGTCGACGAGGGCACGACCAAGCCCCGGCAGGTCGTGACGATCCCCGGCCGGTCGGCGGGGCGGATCCAGGTCCGCTTCCCGAACCTCGAGCCCGGGTACCTGATCGACGTCATCGGGCTGCGGCGCGGCGGAACGCTCGAGGCCCGGATACCGGCCACGTCCCAGCCGGCCTATCCCGTCGACCAGCTGCCTCCCCCGGCCATGCTGCCCGGCCACGTGCCCGCCACGATCAGCGGCTCGGCCACCTGGCACGAGCCGTCCGAGGAGCCGCCCGGGTTACTGGGCGCCCTGTACCCGGCGCTCGATCCGGAGGCCGGGTGCGCCGAGGACCCGGTCGGCGGGGTCGCGCCCCGCTTCATGCGCATGCCCTACCTGGCGATCGGCAGCCGGCTGGTGGTGCGCAACGACTGCACGGCCAGCACGTGCACGTTCCCGGTCACCGGATGCGCCGCCGTGGCGCGGCTGTTCAACGACCGGTGCGTCACCTGCGGGACGTCCCCGCGCGGCCGGGTCGCCGACCTGACCCTGGCCAGCTTCGTCGCGCTCGGCGGCGAGCTGGAGCGAGGCTGCTTCAACGCGACGATCACGATCGGCCGCTGACCCATGCTGCCGCCACTCGTGACCGACGTTCAGGAAGTCCAGATCCCCCTGCTGTCGGCCATGCTGCTCGGCGGCTGCGCCGCCAAGCTCACCCGGGTGCTGCGGGTCGGCTCGATGGACGCCGGCCTCGGTCCCACCGCGCTGTTCCCCATGCACCTGCGGCGCCCGGTGGCGATCGCGATGTGCGCGGCGGAGTTCATCTGCGGCGTGATGCTGCTGGTCACGATCGGCCGGTTCGGCCGGGGCGAGCCCGCTAACGCGGTCCGGCTGGCCACGGGCCTGCTGTTCCTGATCGCCACCTGCGCGCTGATCGAGCTGCGGACCAGCCATCCCGAGACGGGGTGCGGGTGCTTCGGGGACTTCAGCCGCTCACCGGTCAGCGGGCGCACGCTGACCAGGTCGGCCCTGTTGTCCCTGGCCGCGCTGGCCACCATCGGGCTGCCGCCGGTACACCTGCCGCGACCCGGGGCCGAGGCGGGCCAGCTGCTCGGCGCCGCCGTCCTCGAGTTGCTCGTGCTCGCCGTGCTCTCGCCCGAGCTGGGCGAGGCCCTGGTGCGGCTCGGCTATTCCGAGCCGTGCGAACTGCGCCGGCTGCCTGCCGTCCGCACGCTGACCGCGCTGCGCCGCAGCTCGCAGTGGCGCAGGCGGGCGGCCGTGATCACCGCCGACGTGCCGGTCGACATGTGGCGGGAACTGTGCTGGCGCTACGTGGTGTTCCCGGCCCGGGTCGGCGAGCGGGAGGCCGAGGTCGTGTTCGCGGTCTACCTGCGCCCGCATCGCCCCGCCATCCACACGGCGCTGGTCGACGCGGCCAGCGGCGGCGTGCTGGCCTGGCCGACGGCTCCCGCCCGGCGCCGCGGGCCCGGCTGGGCCGTCCCGGCCAGGCTGGCCCGGGCGGCCGCGGCTCCGGCCCGTAGCCGCCGGCCCGCGGCCGGACTTGTCGGTGCGGTCCGGACGGGGGCGGGGCGTAAGGTTCCGCCGCCGGGGAACGGTTCCGGGCCGGGCCGGGCGGCCCATCTGCCGTTCTCTAGAGATCTCTAGATTTAACCGTAGACACGGAAAGACTTCCGCAGAAGGAGCCCGGGCGGGCTTCAGGCCGGCTGGGCGCGCAGGAAACGGCCGAAGTGCGGCACGGTGAACGCGATCAGCCCGCGTTCCGAGCTGTAGATCAGGCCCTTCTTGATCAGGCTGTCCCGCGCCGGGGAGACGCTGGACGGCTTGCGGCCGAGTTCCTCCGCGACCTGGGCGGTCGGCACGGGATCGTCGCCGAGCTGCGCCATGGCCCGCATGTACTCGCGCTCGGCCGGGGTGGCGCGCTCGTAACGGCTGCCGAAGAAGCCGACGGCCAGCTCGCCCGCGGCCACCGGGCCCGCCACGCTCACGTCGTCCGCGGTGACCGGGCTCGACGCGGCGACGTCCCAGGTCACCTTGCCGTAGGCCTGCACGAAATAGGGGTAGCCGTCGGCCGCGGAGTAGAGGGCGTCCAGCGCGTCGGGCTCGAAGTCCGCGCCCTCGCGCCGCGCCGGGGCCAGCAGCGCGTAGTCCGCGGCGTCCCGGTCCAGGCGGTCGATCCGGACGTACCGGAACAGCCGCTCGGAGTAGCTCTTGCTCGCCGACAGCACCGACGGCAGGTGCGGCAGCCCGGCCCCGACCACGATCAGCGGCCCACCGGTCTGCGACAGCTCGTGGCAGGCGGCGCACAGCGCCGAGATGTCGGGCGCGGGCACGTCCTGCATCTCGTCCACGAACAGGGCGATGCCCACGGAGAGGTCGGCCGCGACCGACGCCGCGTCGGTCAGCAACTCGGTCAGGTCGATCTCGAGGTCGCCGGAGTCGGCCCGGCCCCGGGTGGCCGGGACATCGATGCCCAGGTGCGCCGCGTACGAACCCTTGGGCGCGGCCGGGTCGCGGATGGCGAACGCCTTGAGCACGCCGAGGAACTGGTCGATCCGGTCCGGGGCCCGGTGCCGGGGCGCGAGTTCGCGGACCGCCATGTGCAGCGCCGAGGCGACCGGCCGCCGGATCGACTGCTCGGGCCGGGCCTCGATCTTCCCGGTGCCCCACAGCCGCTGCATGGCCATCGAGCGGAACGCGTTCAGCAGCACGGTCTTGCCGACGCCGCGCAGCCCGGTGAGCACCATGCTGCGCTCGGGGCGGCCCCGGGCGATGCGCTCCAGCACCACCTCGAACTGGCCGATCTCCCGGTCGCGGCCGGCGAGCTCGGGCGGGCGCTGGCCGGCTCCGGGAGCGTAGGGGTTGCGCACCGGGTCCACGCCATAGGAGCCTATGGCCTGATCTAGCGCATCCCGTAGATTGGCGTAGAAAGCGCGGCCGGCGTGTCGCGGGCCGCGACGAGCCCGCCGGGTCGCACCCGAGGACGGGGCCACTCGCCCCCAGGCGCGACCCGGACGGACGTCTTAGCGGCTCAGTGCAGCAGCCGCAGGAAATTGGTCGCGTCGTCCACGTAGTAGACGCCACTCCCGTAGGGTGCCACGGCCAGTCCGAACAGCGCCCCCGAACCCGGCGGGCTGCCGGAGCTGTCCAGTTGATGGTGGGCAACCTGGGCGCCGGCGGGCGACGTCTCGATGAGCTTGCCGTCCCCGCCGTTGACGGTGAGCACGTCACCGTTGGGCGCGACGGTCAGGCCCAGCGGGCCGTTGAGCCGGCCGCCGGAGGTGAGCACGTACCCGGTGCCCGCGCTGTTGCAGCGCGTCACCGCGTCCGGGATCGCCGTGATCCGGTTCATGCCGGTGTCGGCCACGTAGAGCGTGCCGTTCCGGCCCAGGCCCACGCCGGTCGGCCCGATCACGAAGGCCGACGTGCTGGTCTGCTCGTAGAAGCCCGAGCCGATCGTGGTCGACTTGAGCACCTGGGGCGGACCGTACCCGGACACGTGGAGCAGCAGGCGGACCACCGTGCCCTTGTGCACGACGCTGCCGCCAGCCTGGACCGTTCCGTTGAGAACGTTGGTGACGAACAGTTCGGAGAAGTTGCCCACGCTGAACGCCGTCATGTCCCACGGCCCGTTGATGCCGTTGCCGGAGATGGTCTCCCGCACCGTGCCCTGGTTGTCGAGCACGATCAGGCAGCCGGCCTTGGCCGTCGCGGCCAGGCCGTTGGTCGACGGCGTGCTGCCCACGACCACCCATCCGTTGGGCAGGATGGCGAGGGCCGTGGTCAGCCCCACGCCGCCGGGGCACGGCCCGGTCAGGTCGGACTTGCTGATCTGCGCGAACAGCGTCTGCTGGCCCGTGGGGGACACCTGGACGATCGTTGACCCGGTGCCCTGCAGGTTGCTGCTGTTGTTGAAGTTGCTGACCAGCACATCGCCGCGCTGCAAGTTGCCCACGCTCTGCGGGACGACCGCGATCCCGTACGGGTTCACGTCGCCGTTAGCCGGGACGGTTGAGGCGATGTTCTTGAGGTGAGTGAACTGGGAGATGAACGGCATCGGCGGCGGCGTGGCCGACGCTGGTGCCGTCATCGCGAGTCCCGGTCCAACGACCGCGGCGGCCGCGATGGCGGCGACCGCTACCCGACGAACTCCTAACATTGATCACGCTCCCCACAGAAGAAACGGTTCGGGCCGCGCTGCAGGGGCAGACGTGGCCCACGACGCGGGAGGTCCCGGCCCGTATCGCTCCCCCTGTAACGGGCGCTCGACCAGACCGGTTCAGCCCGACGAGAAGAATTCAGAACGCATCTTGCGCGGCGTCTCGCCGCAGCCAGAACGCTAGAGTCGATACACCTCGAATCCGAGGCGTTACTTTCCGTGAGACGCGTGGCCCGGAAGAGTCGGGTGGTCGCGGCGCAGGCGGGTTGAGGGACTAGGGCTGGCGGCGGCCGGACTCGGCGTCGTTCAGCCGGGCCAGGAACGCGTTATACGCCGCGAGGTGCTCGTCGTCGTCGATCCCGCCGCGCCCGTCCCAGTTCGCCACGCCCCGCGCGGCGGCGCCCCGAGCTGCGGCGCCCTGGGCGGCGCCGCCCTGGGCGGCGGGGTCGCGGGCGTCCGCCGCGGCGGGGGCCGGGTGGGACGCGACCAGGCTGGCCAGGCTGGCCCGGCGGGCCGCCTCGAACCAGCCGCGGCCGCTCGTCGCGCCTCGCTCGTCCGTGCTCCACATCAGGAACACCAGCATCATCAGCCCGAACATGAGGGCGTCCCCGGCGACCCACATGATCGCGCCGCCGGTGTGCAGGTCGGATACGGGCGCGGGCGCCCAGGCCGGCCGCGGGCCGCTCGGCACCCCGGGCGTACTCGCCGTGCCGTAGCCGAGCACGAGCCCGGTGAACGTGTCGACCGGCATGACCAGGACCAGGATGACGAAGCGCACCGGCCAGCTCAGCCGCCAGCGGATCGGCTCGCGGCCGATGATGGGCAGGAAGAACAGGTAACCCACGATCAGGAACACCGCGTGCTCGGCGTCGTGCAGCGCGGGGTTGGTCTCGACGAGGTTGGCCAGCCCGGTCAGGTGCGCGCCCAGGACCGCGGCCGCGTAGGCCGCGAAGCCGAACACCGGCCAGGTCAGGAAGCTGGCCACGCGGGACCGCACGATCCGCTTGACCCAGCGGTGCAGCGGATTGCGGCTCGCGTGCATCAGCAGCGTGATCGGCTGGCCGAGGATGAGCAGCGGCGGGGCGACCATGATCAGCATCAGGTGCTGGACCATGTGGTCCCAGAACAGCACGTCGTCGTAGGAGCCGATGCCGCTCTCGGTGGCCAGCACGACCACCGCCAGCCCGCCGAGGAACAGCCCGGTCCGCCAGCCCGGCCACGGGCGGGCCGGATGCCGCCGCGCGACCCGGACCACACCCCACAGGTACAGCCCGGCCGCGACCACGACGGCGCCGGTCACGACCGGCGCGAACTGCCAGACGGTGATGACCGTCTGCCAGCCGAACGGGCGCAGCATGAAACCTCCTCCGCCTCGCGAGCCTACTCACCCGCGCCGACGACGGCCGCAGCAGACCGGGGCGGCGCGGAAGGGGGCGCGCGGCTATCGTGTCTGCCGGGAGGGTTCGCCTAGTGGCCGATGGCGGCAGTCTTGAAAACTGCTAGGGCGTTGACGCGTCCTCGTGGGTTCGAATCCCACACCCTCCGCTCTGACTTGAAACTCCGCCGAACCAGTCGGGTACGGGGAGACCGCCATGATTCAGCCTTATGCCGGTGAGACAGTCCCGGTCCCGGCCATCACAATCATTGGGCACCCGCCGACGGGCGGAGGCGGTCATGACCAGCACAGGCGTGCTCTTGATTGTCCTAACGGTGGGCGCTTTAGCTACTGTCATGTTCTCGGGCAAAGCGGACTGGTGGCGCCGGAAGGGACCGCGCTGAGGCTCGGCCCCGAAGGGAGCCGGGCGTCCACCAGCTGGACGCATGGAGCAGGGCGTCTACAAGCTGGACGCATGGAGCAGGCTTATTCTGAGCACATGAGCATGCCCGCCCGCGAGCCTGAGCCGGTACCTGAGCTGGATGCTGAGGACGCCCTGCGCGGGGTGGTCAACCAGCTCACCATCAACGGCGAGCGCATGTCCGTGATCATCCCCGGCTCTACAATCGAGTCACTCCGGCTGCTGGCCGAGCTCTTCCGCTACGCCGAAGGAGCTGCCCTCCTGCCGAGGCTGATCCCCAGGGCGATGCCATGGGCCGCGCCGCTGGCTGAGGATGAGCTGTCCGAGTTCGCTTCTTGTGAAGGCGGTCGACAGCGGTGATCACGCTCCCGAGCGGCTGGCGGCCGTGATGCGGGCGTGGCGGGAGACTGCGGAAATCCTCGGGAACTCCGAGGCCATGGCCGAGCTGGCCGAATCTGCCGAGGCCGTCGAGCGCGGCGATGTCGTCCGAGGCCGCGAGGCTATACGGGCGCTGCGCCCACGCCCGTGACCCACTCCGGAAAGCCCGAACCCTACGAGATAGTGGTCCCGGACCGGTCAAGCGGGCCATCAGCGAGATGCTTCCCGAGGACGTCGCGTGGGCGGTCATCGAGTTCATAGATGGCCCGCTGGCCGAGAACCCGCACCGCGTCGGCGCCGAACTTCGCGGGCATCTGAAGGGCATCCGCTCAGCGCACCTGGGCACCTTTCGCCTTCAGTACGTGATCAGCGAGGAAGATCACACCGTCACAGTCCGGCGGGTGGAACACCGCAGCGACATCTACAAATTGCCCTGAGCAACGGCGGCAGAATGGGATCCATGATCGCTCCCAGTCTCCGCACCCGCAAGTGCCGAGCCTGCGGCTACCGGTTCGTCGTGGACTCGGACGACTAGCAGTTCTGCTCCGGGATCTGCGTTGGCACGCCGAGTGTGTACTCGCTGTTCGCCGCGCAGCAGGCCGACTGGCTGGTCGCCCACGGATAGCGAGGTCAGTTAACGGGCCGCCGCCCTGCGTGACCTGCACATCGCGCTGGATGAACGACGGGTCGTCCCGTCGCACCGGCACGTCAGCAGGACGCCGCCAGGCTAGCCGGAGACCACGCGGATTCGCCACGAGCACTCCGAGTCCACCGACAGGTAATAGTCCTGGCCCGGGTCCTGCGGGTAGACCGTCGTGGTCTGGCCACCCGACATGGCCAGGGCGTTCGCAATCGACTGGTCGTCGGAGTTAAGGCTGGACTGGTTGCCGTAGAGCAGGTCGGCCGCGAAGTTCCCGGCCGCCCCGAACGACGCGCAGTTGAAGTGGTAGGTGATCGTCAGCGGGCCGTTGCCGACGTTGAACGGCGCGCTGTTGCGGATCCCTGATCCGATGAACCGCATCAGCACGCGCGGCACCGCGGCCGTCGCGGCCGGCGGAGTGGTAGCGGCGGGAGCGGTTGTCGGCGCTGGAGCGGTCGTGGCCGCCGACCCGGCAGCCCGGGCCGGGGTCTTGCCATTGCTGAGCGCGACACCGATGCCGATAAAGACAATTAGGGCGCCGATGACGATTAACGTGACATTCCGCGCGGTGTGGGTCTCGCGCTGCCGCGGCGGCGGTCCCATGGGCGGCTGGAGGCCGCGCTGGTAGTAGGGCTGCTGCGGCGGTCCATATGGAGGCTGCGGTGCGCTCATTCTGATAGTCCCCCCTTGTATGAGTTGTCCTAGATAGACGCGCCGCGCCGCGCCGGACTGGGGGTGGCGTTGGCCGAGATCACGCGTGGCCAAGGTCCAGGACCGGCGTGGGCACCGGCCTCCTGGCCGCTCAGCCGTTGTAGGTAAGCGTCTCGAAACAATTTGAGTTGGCGGCGTGCTACGAAGCCACGCCAGTTTTGCGACGTTATCTACCGGTTCCCGGCGTCCCGCTCTGGCCGCGCCCCCTGGAGCGATCCTGGTGGATGGACCATCCACCGCAATAGATTCTGGTCGATGGCCCATCGACCCGAATGGCAACGCCGCACCCGGGACGGGAATATCCGCAAACCGGGCGAAGTGCCACCGGCGGCCGCGCCGCCCGACCGTGACGACGCAGTGATGCACGCCTCCGAGCCGCGACACGCCGGAAACGCAGCTTGCTTTGGAATGTTCACGAGGCGAGCGGCACCAACCCCCGAAACGGCGCCGGGCCGCACCCGGAGGTGCGGCCCGGCGAGTGGTGCCTGGATCAGCCGGTGGTCACGATCAGGGTGATCGTGTCCGATGACGCCAGGTTGTTCGGGTCACCGCTGTAGGCGGCCTTCAGCGTGTAGGAACCCCCGGGCAGGCTGACGGCGCAGGTCGCGTCGTTGTTCCCGTTGCCGTCGTAGGTCAGCGCGTCCTTCGAGCACCCGGTGGGAACGGCGCCGTTGATGGAGAAGGTGACCGTTCCGGTGCCGCCGGCGCTGGGCGAAATGTTGTCCTTGGCCTGGCCCACCACGTCCGCCGTCAGCGGGATGGCGTCACCAGCCGGGGCCGTCGTCGGGCCGGCCGTCGTGGTGGTGGTTTCCGGCACGATCAGCACGTGCGAGCCGGTCGACGTCGAGCCGGAGTGGCCCGAGTCGCCCGAGTACGTCGCCTCGTAGTCAACGTCGCCGTAGGTGCCCGCTCCCGGGGTGACATTGCATGAGCCCGTTCCGTCGGACAGCGTGGCCGTGCACGAATAGCTCGGCGGCAGACCCGTCGGAGAGGTGGGCGCGACCTTTACGGTCCCGGTTGGGGTCCCGCTCGACGAGCTGACGGTGACCTTGACGGTCGCGGCGTGCCCGGCCAGATCCGGGTCCGGGGTGATGCTGTCGATCGTCGTGGTCGTCGCGTTGGTGGCCAGGATCGTGACCTTGGCCTCGCCCGTCGCCCCGTTGTGCGTGGCGTCACCGGAGTAGACGGCCTCGGGGTGGAGGACTCCGGTGTTCTGGAATGCGTAATTGCAGCTACCCGAGGCAGTGGTGCTCGACGCCCGGCTCAGCGTGAAGGAGCACAGCTCGAAGCTGCCCCGGTAGAACTTGACCGTCCCGGTCGGGGTGCTCGACGAGCTGACGACGGCCTCCAGGTTCACTTCCTGCTTGACGTAGGCCGTCTTGGGATGGATGTAGACGCTAACGACCGAGTTGGCCTTGGTGACGGTGGCCGCGCTCGCCGCGCCCGCGGGGAGTGCCCATAGCGTGCAGGTGGCCGCGGCCACGGCCGTCACCGACACCAGTCGGGCGACCGATCCCGGCTGCCGGTTCAGTCTCATGCAGAAGTCCTCCTCATTTCACCCGGTACGGGCGGCCTGGCCGAGTCCGGCCGGGCGAGCGGCCCACCAGGGCATGCCGCCGATAGGCCCGTTTTTCGTCAACTAGACGCACTGAGGAGCACTTGGGATTACAAAAAGCTGAGCCGCAGGCAAACACGCCGGGCCGGGGCCGACCGGGACGGCCCGGCGAGTCAGCCGCACCGGCGACCGCGCGCCCGGGCGCGTCCGGGCCGAAACGTCCACGCGCTCAGCCCAGACAGCGCACCGGGCCGCCCCGCAGGGGACGGCCCGGTGGCTGCTTCGCGCTACGGTCAGCTGACCGGCTCGCTCGTGATTGTCACGTGATCGTCAGCGGGGCGCTGCCCGACGAAGCCTTGTGCGTCGAGTCACCCGAGTAATCCCCCACGATCGTCTTCGGGCCGGGGTTGGGGAAGGCGGCCTTGCAGGAGCCCTTGCCACCCGAAAGCGTGGCCACGCACAGCTTCCTCGTGCTCACCCAGAACGTCACGGTCCCGGTCGGGGTCGTGCCGCCCGTGACGGTCGCCGACAGCGTCACGTTCTGCTTGGGGGCGGCGCTCTTGGGAACGGACAACGTGGTCTTGGTCGAGTAGTCCGCAGAGGAATTAACGGTGAGGGTCTCGGTGGCCGACGACGGCAGTGCGTAGTCGTCGCCGAGATAGGCGGCCTTTATCGAGATGTTTCCTGCGGTCGTGGGCGTGTAACTGCACGTCGCGACGTTATCCGGACCCTCCGACGGGTCGGTCACATTGACGTTGGAGCACCCGGGAATGGCGGTCCCGCCGATCGAGAACGTCACCTGGTCGGGGCCGCCGCCTGCTTCGGCGAGAGCGTCCTTCGGCTGGTCAGTCACGGTCGCGGTCAGCGTCACCGGCTTGCCCTCGGTGGCCGGCGACGGATTGAACGTGAGCGTCGTGCTCGTGATGTCCCAGGTGATCACCTTGTGCTCACCGGTCGACGTCTGCGGGGCATACGTCGCGTCACCCGAGTAGTTGGCCTCGTAGAGGATGAATCCCCACGTGCCCGTCGGGGGAGTCACGTCGCACGTACCAGTCCCGGACGCGTTCAGAGTGACGCTGCACTCAATGGCGGGATATGGCGTGACGTTTTGCGGTACGAACGTCACCGTTCCGGTCGGGACCGCGCCACCGGTGGTGGAGGCCACGGCCACGGTGAGCGGGACGGCGACACCAGCGTCCGCGGCGACGGTGGGGTTGGGGGAAGTGACGGTCACGCTAGCGACGGCCGTCCCGGTCGCAGGAGAGGCCGCGAGCGCGGGCACCGCGGACAGGGCGCAGGCGGCTGCGGCCATGGCTGTCACCGACAGCGTCCGGACGACGCCAGCACCGACGCGGTCGCGCCCGGCCGGTTCATGGTTGCTGGCCACGCCCAGCGACCGGTTGAGTTTCATGCAAGGTCCTCCTAGGTTCAACCCCGATACCAACTGTGAGCAGTGCCACGTGAGTGCGGGCCTGGCTCATGCGCGCGACGGCGCCGACACTAGGACGTCGAGGGCGCGATCCTGGATTACAGAGACCAGGGCGACAAGAGGTGTTGTCAGCGAAATTAGGGGTTGAAGTCCGTTTTTATCGGACAGGTGAGACCTGACTGTTATAAAGATCTGCCGGTGCCTGCCGTCGTCTGACGGCCAGCCGGAGCGGAGTGGCCGGCGAGGACGTCAGCCGACGTTGCCTGAGGTACCTTCCGCAGTCGAAGGACCGCTCCCCGCCGAAGGACCACCCACGGCGGAAGGACCGGCTGCGTCGGCACGGCTGCTAGCCGCCGAGGGCCCGGTGATGCCGGCCGCGACCGCGACGGCGATGTCCCGGATGCCGCCCCCGAGCAGCCCGGCCGCCTGACGGAGCTGGTAGAGCCGCTCCGGGTCCTCCTCGCGCTCAGCGGCATCTCGGAAGGCCTGGGCCAGCCGGTCGATCAGGCCTTCGGCGGTGGGCCACTGGCCGACCGCCTGGCGTGCCTGCGGGGTCACCTTCAGCACGTACCAGAAGGTGGGATCGCCCCCGGTCTCCGTCTTGCGAAAGTCCACGTAAGTCGGGTCCATCGCGTCCAATGACCGGGCGACCTCCGCCTGCTGGAGCCCGGTCTGCTGAGCGATGTCGCTCACCGTGACCATGTAACTGTGCCCCAGCAACTCCACGACCGCCCGGAGCACCGGTATGTCGCGCGGTCCCCACGTGTCGTCCAAGGTCCCCCCTAAACCGGTCACAAGTCGTCTCGACCCACGGGTCACCGTCAGGTTCGCACGACTCGATCGCGAAGCACTACCCTCCCGTTCATCTCCCATCCATACGTCATAGTTTCGCCCGCGCTCGCGCCGCGGGTAGCCCACACCGCTATCCCGAGCGTCTCGCCCGGGCGGGCATGGCCAGCCCGTCGCCGATCATGGCGGCCAGCTCGAGATAGGCATCGGCCGCGGGCCGGCTGAGCAGGTCCAGCTCGACCTCGGCGCCCTCCTCGAGATGCGGGTCGTAGGGGATCCTGACCACGGAGCGGCACCGGGCCGCGAAGTGCTCCTCGAGGCGGTTCAGGTCGACGCTGCTCTTGCTGCGCGGCCGCACGATGGACAGCACCACCACCGCGTTGCGCACCAGGTCGCCGTAGGAATGGGCGGCCAGCCAGTCCAGCGTCGCGCTCGCGCTGCGGGCACCGTCCACCGACGGCGAGCTGACCAGCACAATCTGGTCGGCTAGGCGTAGCACCCCGGCCATCGCGGAGTGCAGCAGCCCGGTCCCGCAGTCGGTCAGGCAGATCGAGTAGTAGTGCTCGAGCACCCGCGCGACCGTGCTGTAGTCCTGGTCGCTGAACGCCACCGAGACCGTGGGGTCACGGTCGGAGGCCAGCACCTCGAGCCTGCTCGGAGCCTGCGAGGTGAAGGTCCGCACGTCCGCGTACCGCCGGACGTGGCCGCGCTCGTTGAGCAGGTCCCGGACCGTGGCCGCGGTCTCCAGCCTGACCTTGTCCGAGAGGGTGCCGCGGTCGGGGTTGGCGTCGACCGCGATGACCCGGTCGCCACGCAGCGACGCGAGCGTCGCGCCCAGGCCCACCGTGGTCGTGGTCTTCCCGACCCCGCCCTTCATGCTGAGCACGGCGACGCGGTGGTGGCCGCCCGCGACCGGGGTCCGGACGCGGTTGATCATGTCCCGGCGGCGCAGTTCCGCGGCGGACGACGGCACGCGCATGAGCCCGCCGGTGGCCCGGTAGACGATCCGGCGCCAGCCCGGATCGGGCGCGCGGCGCCGGCCGGGCAGCAGGAACTCCGGGGTCAGTCCGGCCGCCTCGTCGGCCTCATCGGCGCGCGGCGCGTCCATTTCGACCGGGCCAGCCGGGCCCATCCCAGGCGGCGGCATCGCCCGGGCCGGATCGGGTGCGGCGTGCGCCCCGGGGCCGCGGGGCGGTACCGGGCGCAGCGGAGCCGGCGTTCCCGGCGGCGCGGCGGTTCCCGGGCCGGCCGCCCGGGGCGGCGGGACCCCCGCCGGGCCGGGACCAGCCGGGCCAGGGCCGCCCGGACCACCAACACCCGGGCCAGGGCCCGGACCGGGGGCGCCCTGACCGGGAGCGCCCGGGCCGACGGGTCCGGGGCCACCGGGATGCGGACCAGCGGGACGCGGACCACCCGGACCGGCGGGGCCGGAGTCAGGAGCCCGCGGCGGCGCGGCCGGCCCCGGGCCGGCCCCAGGCGGCGGGCCCGGGGGCGCGTAGGCGGCGGGCGGCCGGTAGGCATCGGGAGCCGGGTAGGCATCGGGAGCGCTGTACCGATCGGGCGGGCGGTACGCCTGGGGCCGGTAGGCCTCCGTGGGCCCGTAGGGGTCGGCGGGATCGTAATCCCCGGGCCCAGCGTACGGGTCCGCCGCGCCGTACGGATCCGCTGGGCGGTAGGCCTCGGGCCGGTAGGCGTCCGGCGCCTGGCCCGAGCCGGGCGGGCCGTAGCCGGCGGGCGGCCAGTGGTGGCCGGGCGGCGGTGCGCCACCGGCTGGGCCGGGGGCGCCCCGGCCGGGGCGGTCGGCCGGTCCCCGGTCGCCCGGCGAGCCCGGGGCCCGTCCGGCATCCCCGGTGCCGGCGGGATCCTTCCCCGGGCCCGCCTCCGAAGGCGGGCTCGGGGGCGGCGCCTGCCCAGCGGAACCGGCCGCGCCCGGCGAAGGCCACATGACGGTCGCGGCTTGCGACCCTGGCCAGCCCGTGGCGCTGGCTGAACCCGCCGCGCCCGCCGGGCCGGGTGCTTCGGGCGGGGCAGCCGAACCCGAGGGGCCGGGCGCTTCGGGCGGGGCAGGCACGTCCAGCGAGGCGGCCGGGCCTGCGGGCGCGTTCTGGTCGGGGTCGTAGCGGTCAGACGGGGGGTACTGGCGGAAAAGGGCAGAGGGGTACTCGCCGGTCGCGCCGTAGCCGCCGATCGGGTCGTAGCGGACCGCGCCGTACGGCTGGGGCGCCTCGTAATCGTCGGGAGGCCCGTAGGGGTTCGGCGCGCCGGACGCGTCCGGGCGGCCGGGCCGGGCCGGCGGCCTGGCACTCTGGTCCGCTCCCGGCGGCACCGGGTGGCGGCCTGTCCCTCCGCGTAGCACCGGGCCGTTGAGCCCTTCTGCCGGAGGCTGACCGGGTGTCGAAGACCCTTCATCGGGCGCGGCGCGCGGCGGGCCCGGCCGATCCGGCTCGGTCTTGGCCGCGCCGTCCTTCTTCTCGTTGGCCACGGTCGCTCCCTAACCTTCCGTCAACAGGCTGCTTTCCGTCGGTCGCCTGCACCGCTCAGGGGCTGAAGAGCCGCCCCTGACCCGCTGCCGCGGCGACCCAGGACTCAACTTCCCGCAGGCCGTCCGCGCTACCCGGACACCCGGCCTCGAACCATTCCAGAATGGACCCATGCCCGGGCAGGCTTCAAACCCGAGCTTTCCATGCAGAACCGGGCAGCGTCCACCGCGGGAAACCGGAGGCAGGAGGGTCGTGGCCGGACCCCTGACGTTGGTGGCCGCGGCGGCTCGGACAGACTAGGCGTATGAGCGACCAGTCGAACCCCGAAGAACAGCACGCCAGGGTGGTCGTGGTCGGCCCCGATGGCGTGGCCGTGGAAACCGACGCCGCGGAGGCCTCGGGCGAGCGTCCGGTGACCGAGATGGTCGAGCAGCCGGCCAAGGTGATGCGGGTCGGCAGCATGATCAGGCAGTTGCTCGAAGAGGTCCGGGCGGCGCCGCTGGACGAGAAGAGCCGGGCCCGGCTCAAGGAGATCCACCAGAGCTCGATCAAGGAACTCGAAGACGGGCTGGCACCCGAGCTGGTCGAGGAGCTGGAACGTCTGTCGCTGCCGTTCGCCGAGGACGAAGTGCCCAGCGAGGCTGAGCTCCGCGTGGCCCAGGCGCAGCTGGTCGGCTGGCTGGAGGGACTGTTCCACGGGATCCAGACCACGCTGTTCGCGCAGCAGATGGCGGCCCGGGCCCAGCTCGAGCAGATGCGGCGGGCGCTGCCGCCCGGCATGGTGCCGCCGGGAGTGGTTCCCGGCCAGGTACCGGGGCAGATGCCGGGCCAGGACGACGGCCAGCAGGGACCGCGCGCCTCCGGGCCCTACCTCTAGCCGCGCCGCGGCGCCCCCCGCAGCAACGTCCTCGCGCCCGGCTGCCTGCTGGCCAGGGCCCGGGCCACGTCGGCGAACTGCTGCGCGCGATGGACTTGCGACCGCCAGTCGCCGCCGGTCGCGCGGTGCTCGAGCGGCACCTCGACCTCGACCACGCGCATGCCCTGGCGGAGCAGGTCGATGGTGAGCCCGGTCTCGGCGCCCCAGCCGCGGGCGAGCGGCAGCGCCGCCTCGAAGGCCGTGCGGGTCAGGCAGCGCTGGCCGTTCAGCGGCTGAGCGGGCCGCCACCCGGTCGCGCGCATGATCCCGGAGCCGGAAAGCGCCACCACGAAGCCGTGCCCGCCCTGCCTGACCCGGCTGCTGAAGACGGCGATCGTCATGTCGGCCTGGCCCGCGCGCACCGGCCCGGCCAGCGGCGCCGCCCCGGCCGCGGTCGCACCCAGGTCGCCGTCCAGGAACAGCAGGTGATGCGGGACGGCCCGGTCGGGCCCGGTCTCCAGCAGGCGGACCGCCTCGGCCCCGGTCTCCATGGCCGCGGCCTTGCCCCGGTTGCGGGCGTGGCGCACGACCGACGCCCCGGCGTCCCCGGCCACGGCGGCCGTATCGTCCGTTGACCCGTCGTCGACCACGACCAGGATGCCCACGCCGGGCAGCCCCGCCGCCGCCCGCACGGTCGCGCGGATCCGGTCGGCCTCGTTCCTCGCGGGGATGACGACGGCGACGTCACCGTGCGGCGGCAGCATGGTGCGATCTTAAATTCAGAACCAGGAACGGGCCGGAGGCCCAGCGGATTACGGGCCGGCCACCGCGGCCGGGTCATCGAGCACGGTGAACACCGACTCCAGCCCGGTCACCTGCAGGACCTTCCTTATCGCCGGGCGCGGCGCGGCCAGTTCCAGGTCGCCGCCCTGCTCGCGGGCCCGGCGGTGCGCGGCGAGCAGCACGTTCATCCCGGTCGAATCGCAGAACTCGACGCCCGACATGTCCACCACGATCTGCGCCGGCCCGGCTCCCGACAGCGCCGTGACCAGCTCACCGTGCAGCCGCGGTGCCGTATAGAGATCGATCTCGCCGCCGACCGACATGATGGTGCGACCGCCTTGAGACCGAATCGATACCTTAAGCTCCACGTGCCGCACCTTACCGGTATGCGCCTCCGCCGGCCAGATGCTAATCCTGGGGCGCGGAAGTTCCCGTCCCCCTCCGCGGCGCTTCTGTGGCCAACTCGCTTCTCGGACCTGCGGTTGTGCGCCAAGCTGGATGAATGCACTCACAGCCAGGTCAGCCTCGCCGGGGCGGGGGGAGGCGGATCGATGAGATGTGGGAGGAACCGGTCCTGCCCGAGCCGCCGCTCGACGAGCGGGCCGAGGCACTCCGGCAGTACCTGGAGTCGGTCCGGGTCCGGGCCGCGAGCGCCGCTTCCTGGCTCGAGACCAGCCGTCACTACGCCCGGCTGATCAACCATGAGGGAGTCGTGCCGGTGACGGCCCGGTTCCGGGCCGAGGACCTGGCCTTCCTGGCCCAGGCCCGAGACGAGCTGATGGGCTTCGCCGAGCTCGGGCTGCGGCTGGCGGAGCTGCATCAGCCGCTGGAGGCCGACGCGATCGCCAGTGACCCGCCCGGCCAGATCCAGCGGTGCCGGAGCTGCATGTGGCGCTGGCCCTGCCCGACATTCCGGATCCTGGATGAGGCGCTCCCGCACCGCGGCGACCCGGTCTGACCTCGCCCGGCCAGCCGGTTGTGACGCCCTGGGTTGTGACGCACGGGCGAACTAGCCGTACCTTTGAAGTATGGGCAAACTCATCCTGGGCCTCGTGGCCGCGTTCGTCGCGCTCATGCTGGCGCTCGCGGTCGTCCACGTGATCCTCTTCTACGCCTTCTTCATCGCCCTGGCGGCGGTCCTGGTCTTCACAGTGTTCAAGGTGGGTCGCTGGTCCGGGCGGAAGGGCCGCAGCCGGCAGTTCTAGCGGGCCGAGGTCAGCTCGACCGCCCGGCCGGGCGGCCGGTGCGGCTGCGTCACGGCCTGATCCTGTTCGCTCAGGCCCGGCTCGTTCAGACCCGGGCCGGTCTGCTCGCTGGCCGCCTGGCCGGCGTCGGCTGACGCGGCCGGGTCCCGGGTCACCGGGCACGCCATGCACCGCGGCCCGCCGCGATGGCTGCCCAGTTCGCTGGCGGGGACCCGGATCACCTGAATTCCCGCGGCCTCGAGCCGCGCGTTGGTCTCGACGTTCCGCTCATGACAGACGACCACACCGCGGTCGATCGCCAGCGCGTTGCCCCCGTCGTCCCATTGCCGCCGGGGCGCGGCGAACGGGTCCAGACCCGTCTCGATGACCTTCAGCCGCTCGACCCCCATCGCCTGCGCGGCCGCCTCGAGGAACGGCTGCGGCCGCGAGACCCGCATGCCGTCCGCGCGGGGCGTGATGAGGTGCGCGGTAAGGGTAAACGCGAGCCTGGGATACATGATCACGGTATCCACGTCGACCATGGTGCAGACGGTGTCCAGGTGCCCGTCTGCCCCGCGCCCGCCCAGCGGGACAGCCAGCACGGTGTGCGCGAGCCCCGCGTCGAACACCCGCCGGGCCAGCCGCTCCACCCCGGCCGACGTGGTCCGCTCGCCCACGCCGACGGCGATCACGCTCGGCGCCAGCAGCAGCACGTCGCCGCCCTCGAGCCGCTCGAGCTCCGGCCCGTAGAGGCACTTGGTCCCCGCGAACCTCGGGTGGTACTCGTAGATCACCCGCATCAGCTCGGACTCCCGGCGCCGCCCGGCCGCGGCCAGGCTGGCGACCGCCACCCGGTCGCCGATCCAGACGCTGGGATCCCGGATGAACACGAGGTTCGGCAGCGGGTCGATCACGAAGTCGTGCCGGTCGAGCAGTTCGAAGACCACCCCCCGGCCGAGCCGCAGCTCATCGGGGGTCAGGCCCGCGATCAGCGCCTGGGCGAGGGCCTCCGGGTCGAGTTCGTCGAGATGAGCGTGCACCTGCGCCCGCAGGTCGTCGCCGAGCGCCGCGCCGGCCAGCACCGAGGCGATCGCCGCGCCGCGTGCGGGCTGGTACTCGAGGGCGTCCTGGAGCAGCTCGGTCAGGTAGAGAACCTCGACGTCGTGCTCGCGGAGCACGCGGGCCAGGATGTCGTGCTCCTGCTGGGCCCGGCCCGCCCAGGGCAGGCCGTCGAACAGCAGCCGGCCGGCGCTGCGCGGCGTGATCCTCCGCAGCTCGAGACCGGGACGATGCACCAGGACCGTCCGGAGCCGCCCGACCTCACCGTCCGCGCCGTGAGTGTGGCTCACGTTTCCCCCCGCAGGCGCCCGCGCCCCCCGCGCGGTCGCACCTCTGGATGGGAGTATCACCATTTCCCGGGCTGGTTACGCATGGCGGGACGGCATTAACGTTACGAGCTGATCACTGTGGGTAAGCGCTGAGACGGCCGATCGGGCTGGCCGGCTCGCGGGCCCGGCCGCCGACAGGGGCCGGCATGATGGCCCACACCGTGAGCATGCCGTCGTCGGAGCGCACCCCCCAGGCGCGCGCGAGGTGCTGGATGATGCCGATGCCGCGGCCGCCCAGCGAGGACCGCGAGGCATGCGCCTGCCGCGGCCGGGTCGGGCTCCCCCCGTCGCTGACCTCGATCTCGATCGATCCCGCGGCCAGGCTCCACGCCAGGCGCAGCCACGAGCCGTCCAGCGGGCGGGCATGGCGTATCGCGTTGCTGAGCAACTCGCTGATGACCAGGGTGGCGTCGGCTACGGCCGGGTCATGGACACCGGCGGCGCGCAGTTCCTCGGAGAGTTGGCGCCGGGCGATCGCGACGCTGGCTGGGGCGGCGGGCAGGAGCACGACGCTCGACCTCCTCACCTCCCGCGCCCCATGGGACAGTGCAGGAACCGCTGATATCGGGATGCCCCACCCAGCCGGCCCGGAAACCGGGCCCCGCCCGCCAGCACAGGACGCCGGGCACAGGCCGCCGGGCGCCGTTCGGGCCGCCGGGGCGGCCGGGACCGCACGGCGGCTGTCGCTTAGCCGTTATCATGGGCCATTCCGCGGTGCAGGTGACCCCGCTCGCGCCGGGATCACGTGCTACTGGCACCGCGTCAGAGACGTCATGATGGTCATCACGACGGCGATCTTCCGGATGTACGCCCAACAGACGCTGGACAGGTGAGCGCATGAACCGAGCAGGCCGCAGCAGGCGCGGCCAGCTGGATGCCGTTGGATCCGGCCCCGCCGGCATGCTCGAACGCGAAGATCCGCCCGCTTCCGCCTCGCCCGCCGACGGCTCGCCGGCCGCCGATTCGGCCGCCACGTCAGCCCCGGCGGGGACCTCTCGGGGACGCCTGCTGAGGGCCGCGTCCCGCCCGGCCCTGCGGCACCTCGGGCTGCTCGTGGTGTGCCTGGCGGCCGGGGTCGCGGCGACCTGGCCCCGGGCCACCTACCCGGCCCGGCACCTGCTGCCGGAGACCCGGGACGTGTCCAGCTACGTATGGGACCTGTGGTGGACCGCCCACCAGGTCGTCCACCTGGGCAACCCGTTCTTCACCAACCACCTGGCCGCCCCGGTCGGGACCCAGTTGGGCTTCGACACCACGATGCCGCTGGCCGGGCTGATCATGACCCCGGTCACCCTGCTCTTCGGGCCGTCGGCGTCGTTCGCGGTGCTCACCATCATCAGCCCGGGCCTGGCCTGCTACGTGATGTACCGGGTGGCCCGGCTGTGGCTGAACGCCCCGGGCGCCATCGCGGCCGGCGCCCTGTTCGGCCTCTCGTCGATGCTGGACTGGCAGGACTGGTACCACCTCAACATCGCCCTGGGCACGCTGTTCCTGCCGATGACCCTGGAGGCGGCGGTCCGCCTGCGCCGGAAGGTGGCCGTGCGGCAAGCCGGGGACGCGAGCCGCCCGGGGCTGCGCCAGGGTGTGATCCTGGGTGTGGTGCTGGGCGCCTCGGTCCTGGTCAATCAGGAATCGGCCGTGCTGGCCCTGCTGCTGGCCGCGGTCGTGCTGCTGCCCTGGCTGGCCCGGCACCCCTCCGCCGCCCGGTTCCGGACCATGGCCGCGGGCGCCGTGATCGCGCTCATCGTGGCCAGCCCGCAGCTGATCGCCATGGCTCAGCAGGTCATCGCGGGCGGCGCGACCGTCAGCGCGCACGTGCTGGCCCACACCGCCAAGAGCTACGGCGTGGGGCTCGCCGACCTGTTCGCGCCGTCGCAGCGGATCGGGTCGTTCGGGCTGTCCGGCCTGGCCGCGACCACCGCGCACAGCTACGGGCGCATCGGCGAGGGCATGCCGATGTTCGGCCTGGTCCTGAGCGTGCTGGCCGTCTTCGGCCTGGTGGTCTGCTGGCGGCGCCGCATCACCTGGCTGTCCGCCGCGCTCTGGCTGGTCTGCGCCTGGCTGGCACTCGGCGCCGTGCTCTGGGTCGGCCGGACCCCGTACGTGCCGCTCGGGCAGGTCTGGAACGGCGAACGGGTGTCCCCGGTCATGCTCTACACCTGGGTCATGCGCGTGCCCGGGCTGTCGGCGCTCCGGGAAGCTGACCGGTTCGCCCTGCTCGGGCTGCTCGGCGCCACGATGCTGGCCGGCAGCGCGGTGGACTGGATCCTGGCTCGCCGCCACCGCTGGCCCGCGGTGGCGGCCGTGGCGGCCGTGGCCGTGCTGGCCGTGTTCGAGACCGGCTGGTCGGGCAGCACGCACATCGGGAAAATGCCGACGACGCTGCCCGCGCTGGACCGCCCGATCGCCGCGGACCACTCCGGGTCGATCGTCGTGGACGCGCCGTTCGGCCTGCGCGGGGGCATCCCGCTGTACGGCGGGCAGTTCGCGGCGGAGTCCCTGGTCATGGCCACCAGCGATGGTCATCCGCGGGGGGTCTCCTACACCTCATGGGTGCCCGCCGCCACGATCGAGGGGATCAAGGACCACCCGTTCTACACGGTGCTGGTGAGTTGCCAGAGCTGGATCCGGGGCAAGCCCGTGGTCGTGCACGCTTCCGCGGCCCGGCTGGCGGCCGCCCGGCGGGACGCCAGGAAGATGGGCATCGGCTGGGTCCTGGTCTGGACCAAGGACCCCGTCGTGGCCCGCTACCTGACCGACATCGGGTTCCGGCTCGACTACCGGGCGGACGGCGTGGCCGTGTACCGCCCGGTGAGCGGGTAGGGAACCCCGCATGTCGCCGCCCGGCCGCAGCTACCCCTGCCCGCCGCGGGCCCGCGCGTCAGCCCCGGTCGCCGGCCGGAGCCCCGCCCGGCGCCGCGGCCGCGGGGGCGTCACCGAGCAGGCCCTCCGCGGCCAGGCCACGCACCAGGCCACGCAGGCCCGCCGCCAGGCCCGCCCGCTCCTCGCCCGTGAGCGCGGACAGAATCCGCGCCTGCCGCGAGCGCCACGCCTCCCACACGCGCGCCGCCACGAGCCCGCCCTCGGACGTCAGGTACAGCCGCACGTAGCGCTGGTTCCCCTCGTCGCGGCCGCGCCGGACCCAGCCCTTCCGCTCCAGGCCGGCGGCTAGGCGGCTCACCGTGCTCTTCTCCAAGCCAAGCAGGCCCGCCAGTTCCCCCTGGGCGATGCCGCGCGCCGCGACCAGCTCGATCAGCGCGCGAGCCTCGGAACCGGACACCTGGGGCATCTCGTCCGGCCCGGCCGGAGCGAGACGGGCCGCCTCCGTCCCGGGAGCGCGCGCGTCCGCGGTGGGCGGGCCGCTGTGGGCCGCCGCATGACGCCCGGCGCCCGGACCCGCACCTTCCTGACCCGCGGCCCCGCGACCGGGTGCCGGGTGGCCCGCGCCGCCGTTCCTGGCCGCCGGGTCCGCGGCGGCCGGGATCACCACGCGCAGCAGCTGCCGGAGCAGCCGCTCAAGTTCAGCGTCGTCGGGGGTGTTGCCCACAACAACAGTTGTATCGCACAACCAGACAGATGGTACAGTCGCGACGTGACAGTTGCCCCGTACAACTCACGGAGCCGACCGCACCGCTCACCGGGCGCGGCGCCATGACCAGCGAACGGCGCCTGAGCGCGCCGGGCCGGCTGGCCGCCGGGGACAGTCTGTCTCCGGGCGGGGTCGCGACCGCCGAACTCCCGGACCAGCCCCTGGCCGAGTACGCGGTCGCGCACGGCCTGCGGCCGAGCGCCGCCCGGCCGCAGGTGCTGAGCTACCTGCGTCAGCTCTGGCGGCGCCGGAGCTTCATCCTGGCCTTCGCGACCGCTCGCAACATCGCGATGTACACCGAGGCCCGGCTGGGGCAGCTCTGGCAGGTCCTTACGCCGCTGCTGAACGCCGGCGTCTACTTCCTGGTGTTCGGCCTGCTGCTGCACGTCAACCGGGGTGTGCCGAACTACCTGGCGTTCCTGGTGACCGGTGTTTTCGTGTTCACGTTCACGCAGCGGGCGTTCATCTCCTGCTCGACCGTGATCACCGAAAGCCTGCCGCTGATCCGCGCCCTGCAGTTCCCGCGGGCCGCGCTGCCGCTGGCCTACGTCGTGATCGAGTTGCAGCAGATGCTGCTGTCGATGGTGGTCCTGGCGGTCATTGTGCTGGCCACCGGCGAGCCGCTCACCATGTACTGGCTGCTGGCCATCCCCGCGCTGCTGCTGCAGACCATCTTCAACGTCGGCGTCGGGCTGTTTGTCGCGCGGCTCGGGTCGCAGGTCAATGACTTCAGCCAGCTTCTGCCGTTCCTGCTGCGCACCTGGCTCTATATGTCCGGGGTGCTGTTCAACATCAGCACGCTGAGCATCAAGACGCACCGCTGGATTGTCGTGCTGCTCCAGCTCAACCCGGCGGCCCTGTACATCACGCTGATCCGGAATGCGATCCTGTCCAGCCAGCGGGAAAGCGAGCCCGGCACGAAGCCGTACAACGCGCGCCTGTGCCACGAGTGGGCCACCCTGGGTCATCAGGTCGGTCAGCCGACGCGCTTCCAATTGGACAGCGCGTACTGTCACTACTATGCGAATCCGAATCACTTCTGGTACTACGCCGTAGCCTGGGCGCTGATCGCGCTCGTGATCGGATTCTTCTTCTTCTGGCGATCGGAGGCGAAGTACGGGCGTGGCTGAGCCGATGGTGGTCGTGGACGACCTGCACATCGTGTACCGCGTGTTCGGCGCGGGGGGTGACCGTGGCACGGCGGCGACCGCGCTGCTGCGGATCCTGGGCCGCAAGACCCGTGCGTCCATCCGCGAGGTACACGCGATCCGCGGCGTCTCGTTCGTGGCCTACCGGGGCGACGCCGTCGGCGTCATCGGCCGCAACGGGTCCGGTAAGTCCACCCTGCTGCGCGCGATCGCCGGGCTGCTGCCCGCCGAGCAGGGCAACGTCTACACGACCGGGGAGGCGTCGCTGCTCGGCGTGAACGCCGCGCTGCTCGACGACCTCACCGGCGAGCGCAACGTGATCCTGGGCTGCCTGGCCATGGGCATGACCAAGCAGGAGGCCAAGGACAAGTACCCCAGCATCGTCAGCTTCTCCGGTGTCGGCGACTTCATCGACCTGCCGATGAAGACCTATTCCTCCGGCATGGGCTCGCGGCTGCGGTTCGCGATCGCCGCCTCCAAGAGCCACGACGTGTTGCTCGTGGACGAGGCTCTGGCCACCGGTGACGCCGAATTCCGGGTCAAGAGCCACGCCCGGATCGAGGAACTGCGCGCGGAGGCCGGCACGGTCTTCCTGGTCGCGCACAACCTCGAAGAGGTCGAGCAGACCTGCAACCGGGTGATCTGGCTGGAACGCGGCAAGGTCGTCACCCAGGGCGAGGACGTCATCGGGATCATCGACCAGTACATCGAGGCCTCGGGGGGCAAGCCGGTCGAGCGCGACCCGGTTACCCGCGAGCGGGTCAGCCCGCGCGTGCCCGCCAAGACCTAAGTGCCGGTGTCGGCCGTTAGCTTGCGGTGACTGTCGCGGCCGGCGGGCCGGACGTTTCCTGCTTGGCCGGCCCGTCCGCCCGGCGCAGGTGCAGGCGCATGATCGTCCCGCCTCCGGGCCGCTCGGCGGCCACGACCTCGCCGTCCTGTGCCCGCGCGAGCTGACGGACGATGTACAGCCCGAGGCCGATGCCGCCGAATCTGCGGCGGTCGCCGGTTTCGCCCTGCACGAAGCGTTCAAAGACACGCTCTCGGTCGAAGGCCGGGATGCCGATCCCTTCGTCCTCGACCGTCACCTCGATCTTGTCTCCCGCCCGGCGGGCGCGCACGGTCACCGGGCCGCCTTCGGGCGAGTACTTGAAGGCGTTCTCGAGGAGCTGGCCGACGATGACGTCGGTCGCGGTCGGGTCGCCGAACGCCTGCGGAAGATCCTCGGGGACATCGATGGTGAGCGTGTGCCGGTCGGAGAGGGGGCGGAACGCCACCGTCGCCGTCCGTAGCAGCTGGCCCAGGTCGAACGGCGCGTTGTTCACCGCGAGCTGGTCGGCGCCCGCCCGGGAGCCGAGCAGAAGCTGCTCCACGAGCTTCCCCAGCGCGCCCGCCCGGTCGGCGATCGTCTGCACCGCGCTACGCCGGTCGGCGTCGCCGAGCTTGTCCCAGCGGCTGGCCAGCGTGCTCGCGAAGCCCTGCACGACCGTGATCGGGGTCCGCAGCTCGTGGCTGGTGGTGGCCAGGAACAGGTCCTTGGCCTCCTCGAGCTCCTTGGCCGCCGTCACGTCGCGGAAGTCGAGCACCTGCTCGTCGCGGCCTTCCAGGCCGGCGCACAGCACGTCCAGCCAGCGGCCGTTTTCGAGCTTGTGGGTCAGCTTGGCGCCGGGCCCGGGCAGCGGGAACGGCGGGAGCTTGCCCGTGGCGTCCTCCGCGGACACGCCGGTGAGCTGGTGCGCGGCGGGGTTCCACTGCCGGACCAGGCCATCAGCGTCCAGCACCGCGATGCCGTCGGCGCTGGCGTCGATCACCGCGCGCTCGTGCGCCCGCTGCCGGACGACCTCCTCGAACGCGGTGACGTTCGACAGCGCCACGCTGGCGTGCCCGGCCAGCAGCTCCAGCAGCTCCAGCTCGACGTGGCCGACCTTGCGCCGCGAGTACAGCGCGTACAGCGCACCGTAGGGACGGCCGCCGACATGCGACAGGCTCACCGTGATCGTGTGCAGCCCGGGCAGCGCGGACCAGATCAGGTCGTCGAAGGCGCCGGACTCGTCGGTGGCCATCATCACCGTCTTGCCCGACCGCATCAGCTCGCCGACCATGCTCGTGTCCACGTCCGCGGTGCTGCCGCGCAGCGAGCTGGGCAGTCCGTCCATGCTGACCAGGCGGAGCACGTTCTCCTCGATGAGCACGAACCCGCCGGCGTCGGCCCGGGTCAGCTCGCGCAGGCTGGCCGCGATCCGGTCCAGGACGGCCGACAGGTCGAGCTGCGCGTTCATGTCCGCGACCACGTCGTTGAGCCTGCGTACCACCCGCGCGCGCTCGGCCATGTAGTGCTTGACCGCCTCGTCGCCGGCCGTCTGGTGGCAGACGCTGACCCAGCCGATCGTCTGTCCCGCGCTGTTGAGCAGGCCGCTGGTGTCGATGCGCAGGTCCAGCAGGCCGCCGTCCTTACGGATCCGCCTGGTCGCGAACGAGACCTGCCCGCCCGAGGCCACGTGCTCGAGCACGGCATTGTGCTCGGCCTTGAGTTCCTCCGGGATGAACGCGAGGTCCAGGCCGACAACCTCAGATGCCTTCCACCCGAACAGCCGCTCGGCCGCCGGGTTCCACAGCATGATCGTCCGGTCCATGCCGAACGCGATGATCGCGTCGGCCGCACACTCAATGACCGCGCGCGCGGTCGAGTCGATCCGTTCCCGGTCGCGACCGCTTGCCACCGCCAGCTTCAGCGCCACGCCTTATGATCCCACCCCTAGACCGCGCGTGGTCAGCAAAATCCGAGCTGGCCAGACCGCGCGGCACTCAACAACCCGACGCCCCCGACGATACTCGCCCAAGTCGGGCAGCGTTATCCAGTGCTCACGACCGGGCGGTTCCGGGCCGTCCGGCAACCGCGGCCGGAAGCCCGGGCCTCTCTTTAGTATCGCCTGGCCTGCGGGGCCGCTGATAACGAATGAGCCACATCGCCGGATTATGGCTCTCGTAACATTTGCCGGGCATCGCCGCAGCTACGAGACTTGCCCTAAGCTGGCCGCTTCAGAACGTGGCGGAAAAGTTTCATAACTATGTCCGCGAGGCCATCGGATGCCGGCCGGCAATGGCTAGACTGGGTCAGTAACGACTAGCTCGCCCGGGTCAGAATGCGGCATTCGAACCGGGCGGTGAGTCACCAGGTCGTGGCGGCTGGCAGCCGTCGTAGCCCCCGGCTCTCTCCCCCCTAGGAGCCGGGTTCACGGTCACGTCCGGCCGTGCGACGTGAGGTCGTCGGCTGGGCGTGACCGTCTTTTTTCCACCGCTCGCGTCGGCAGGATGAACTGCATCCAAACGCGTGAGGAACCAACCAAGCGAAGCGCGCGTCCAATGGGACATGAGGTCTTCCATGCTTCGGGCGCGGCCCGGCGCCCGTTACCTCCTGATCGCCGCGATATGCGGGGCCGCGGCCACCGCCTGCGGAAGCACCCCGGCCCCGGCCAGTTCGCCGGCGTCGGCCCCGACGCCGAAGGTGTCGCTGAATATCAAGGTGACGAACGCTTCCCACGGCACGCAGAATTGGACGCTCCGGTGCGATCCGGCTGGCGGCACCCATCCCAGTCCCGGAGCGGCCTGCGCGGTCCTGCTCAAGGCCAAGAACCCGTTCGCCCCGGTGCCCAAGGGCATCATGTGCCCGATGATCATCGCGGGCAGCCGGGTGGCGCGGGTCACCGGCATCTACTTCGGCCAGCGCGTCGACACCACGTTCACGCAGGGCGGCTGCGACCTGGCCCGGTGGGCCAAGATCGGCCAGATCTTCAACTGACCGGCCCGGCCGCCGGGCCTCACTTGAGCAGGCGGGACATCCGGCGGTCGGCGAGCGGCTTGCCCCCGGTCTGGCAGGTGGCGCAGTACTGCAGCGCGGAATCGGCGAACGACACCTCGCGGACCGTGTCGCCGCACTCCGGGCAGGGCTGGCCGGCCCGGCCGTGCACGCGCAGGCCCGCCTTCTTCTCGGCCTTCAGGTCCGATGCGGTCAGCCCCTCCGACCGCGCGATCGCCTCGCGGAGGGTGGTGACGATCACCGCGTGCAGGTCGGCTACCTCGTCCGGGGTCAGGCTGGCGGCCAGCCGGAACGGCGACATCCGCGCCGCGTGCAGCACTTCGTCCGAGTAGGCGTTGCCGATCCCGGCGATGATCTTCTGATCGCGGAGCACGCCCTTGATCTGGGTCCGGCGCCCGGCCAGAATCTGGCCCAGGGCGTCCGGGGTGAAGGCCGGGTCGAGCGGGTCCGGCCCGAGCGACGCGATGCCGGGCACCGCCGACGGGTCGGTGACCAGGTAGACGGCGAGCCGTTTGCGGGTACCAGCCTCGGTGAGATCAAACCCGGCGCCGTCGGCGAACCGGAGCCGGAACGCGAGCGGGCCCTTGCCGGGTCGCGGCGGCTGCTCGGGCAGGCTGTCCCGCCAGCGCAGCCAGCCCGCCCGGGCCAGGTGCACAATCAGGTGCAGCGGGCCGTCCGGCCCGCCGGCACCGGCCGCCCCGTCCGCCGGCGCCTCCGTGACCAGGTCGAGGAACTTGCCGTAACGCCGCGTGGCGGTGATGGCCCGGCCGCGGAGCGCGGTCAGCGCGGGGTCGTACGTCTTGAGCACCGAGATCTCGGCGATGTCGCCGCGGTCGATGACCCGCCCCGCGGCCCGCTCGCGCAGGTCCGCGGCGAGGGACTCGACCTCGGGTAGTTCTGGCACAGCATCGATTCTGCCTGGTCCGCCCCCCTGCTCCGGCCGCCCGGGGCGACCCCCGCACCCTCGCCG
>Ga0102924_1001327_pt1 | contig 29057 bp, 30 predicted proteins | sample PaiPotPPM11metaG_FD_80116 | JGI IMG/M metagenome (GOLD analysis project Ga0102924, IMG submission 80116) | Iron sulfur acid spring bacterial and archeal communities from Banff, Canada, to study Microbial Dark Matter (Phase II) - Paint Pots PPM... ... | reverse complement strand
GTCTTCGATGCGGGATTCCCGGCTCGGGAGCGGTTCCCGCGCCGTCTGGTGGTCGCCGTCACGGAGCAGGTCCTGCTGTCAGGGCGGCCCGCTGCTGCCCTGACGCTGGTCAGCGGCGCGGAGCGCGGCGGCGGCCTGGGCGGCGTGCTGCTGGGACTCGCGCAGCTCGGCTAGGGCTTCGGCGAGTGCGGCGAGGCGGACGATCAGCGCGACCGGGGTGAGGGTGCGGTCTCCGGTGAGGTAGGTGTAGGCGGCGATCAGCCGGGCGGCGTGGCGGAGCTGGTTCCCGGCCGGCTACGCGCCCCATGACTGTTCCCTCGCCGCTGACGCTGCACAGCTGGTCCGGCCGACGGATCCTGGCGCTGACCACGTTCACGGCCGCGCGCGACCGCCAGTCCGCGCTCGGGGTATGGGCGGCCGTCGCCGGGCTGTCTTTAGCAGTCGGGATCCTGCTCGGCGGGGTCCTCACCGACGGCCCCGGCTGGCGGTGGGTCATGTTTGTCAACCCGATCGCCTGCGTGCTGGTAATCCCGGCCGTCCTGGCGCTGCTGCCCCACGATCGTCCGGCGGCACAGACGTCGCGCTTCGATCTCTTCGGCAGTGCCGCGGTCACCGGCGGGATGCTGCTGCTGGTGTACGCGCTCATCGAGGCACCCAGCCAGGGCTGGGGTGCCGCAGCCGGTCTGTTCCTCCTCGGCCACGTCCCCGTCGCCGGCGGATACCCCGCCCACATCCTGCCCGGGCTGCTCCTGGTGGCCTTCGGGGTCGGACCGGTGTTCGTCGGGGTGACAATTGCTGCGAACGCCGGCGTGGGGCCGAGCCGAGCCGGACTCGCGGCAGCCATCCTCAACTCCCGCCAGCAGCTTGGCGGCGCGCTCGGTCTCGCCATCTTCTCTGCCGTCGGGACCGCTCAGGTGCACCATCTGCTCGCCCACGGCATTCCCGTGACCCACGCCACGACCTCCGGCATCCGCCACGCGCTGGTGACCGGCGCTGCCTTCGCCGCCGCTGCCGCGCTCATCGCACTGGTGACCAAAAACACCCATGAAAATCCCAACCAGGCCCACGCGGCCGAGCCGCAAGCCGACTCGCCGCTCGCAGCTGCCGCACCCGAACCGATCAAAAAGGAGATCTAGCAATGAACGCCTCACGCGCCAACGACCCCGGCCGGATTCTCGTGGTCGGCCGGAGCCCGAGCGTGCTCGTCGACACCGTCGAGATCCTGCGCGGCAAGGGCTACTCAGCGGACGCCGCGAATCAGTACGACCACGTCCTGGACGACTACGACGCTCAAGACATCGGCATCGTCGTCTTCGGGGGCATGGTTCCGGCCGACACGAAGCAGTACCTCCGTCAGGAGATCGGCGAGCGCAACGCGGACGTGACGTTCGTGCAGGGACTTGCCGGGATCGCCGGCCTGATCGCGGCCCAGGTGGAAGGTGTGATCACCCCTGGCGAGCCCGACGATAGTTGGCGCCCGGCCCCGCAGCGCGATGCATGTCCCGCCCGTCCGCTGCCGAACCGCGCCCCCTGCGCCCGACAGGGCGCGCCAGCACCCAGCGAGCCAGTTGCGTATGCGGCGGTTCCGCTGCCGCGGGTGCTGACCCTGGCTGGCCTACAGGAACCTGAGGATGCTCAGGACGCCGAAGGCGAGGCAGTAGATGGCGAACGGGGTCAGGGTGCGGGTCTGGAACCAGCGGACGAGGAACCGCACGGACAGGTAGGCGGCGATCCCGCAGACGATGACGCCGAGCACGACCTGACCGTGGATGTGGGCTCCGGCCGGGCCGAGCAGCGAGGGGACCTTGAGCACGCCGGCGGCCAGGATGACCGGGGTGGCCAGCAGGAAGGCGAACCGGGCCGCGTCTTCGTGGTCCAGGCCGCGCCACAGCCCGCCGGCCATAGTGATCCCGCAGCGGCTGATCCCGGCCAGCAGGGCGAGGATCTGCATGGCCGCCCGGCGGATGGCGCAGATGCTGGACGCCGAGCCGGACCGGGACGCGGTGCTGGCCCGGTTCGTGTCCGGCCTGTCCGGCACGGATGAGGAACTGCTGCGCCGCATGCTCGGCGACGACGCCGCAGGCGCCGGGTAGGCCGGAGAAGCGCGATGCATCACGCGGTTTACCTTCCCCTGGTCCTGCCGCTGCTGGCCGCGGCGGCAGCCCGGCCGCTGGCCGGCCGGCTGCCGCCCGCCGCGGCGGCCTGGCTGCTGGCGCTCAGCGCCATCGCGCTCGCGCTGGCCAGCAGCGCGGTGCTCGGCATGCTCGCGCTGACCGCGCTGGTCCGCATCCCGCTGGCGGAGTCGCTGGCCGGCATGTCCGGGCCGGTGATCAGCCAGCACGACCCGGCCTCGGCGCCGGTCGCCATCGCCGCCGGGGCACTGCTGGCCGCCGCGGCCGCCGCGGCCTGCCGGGCATCATGGCGGCGGGCGAGGGCGCTGATCGCGGCGGGCCGCGAGGCCCGCCGGCTGCCCGGGGCCGGGCAGGTGGTGGTGACCGACGACCAGGCCGCTGACGCGTACACCCTGCCCGGCCTGCCGTGCCGGATCGTGATCACCGCCGGGATGCTGCGTGCCCTGTCCGGTCCCGAACGGCAGGTGCTGCTGGCCCACGAACGCGCCCACGCCTCCGGCCTGCACTACCTGTTCACCACCGCGGCGCGGCTGGCCGCCGCCGCCAACCCGCTGCTGCACCCGGTCGCCTCCGCCGTGGGCTACACCGTGGAGCGGTGGGCCGATGAGCGCGCCGCCGCGGTCACCGGGGACTGGGAACTGACCGCCCGCGCCATCGCCCGCGCTGCCCTGGCCGTCACCGCGGCCCCGCCCCGCCAGGCCGGCCGCGCCGCCAGCGCGCTGGGCGCGGTCAGCATCCCGGCCCGGATGCGCCGCGCCGGGCCGGTGCCACGCCGGGTCGCCGCCCTGCTCGGTCCCCCGCCGCAGCCGCAACTGCTGCTGCTGGTCGCCGCCGTCCTGCTGGTCGCGGTGTCCGGCCTGTCCGCCCTGGAAGCCGCCCGCGACCTGCACGCCCTCCTGGTATCCGCGCGCGCCGCCGGCACCTCCTGACCGGCAGCGGGCCGGGCCAGCCAGGGCACCGATGCACCCCGGGGCCGTGTCAGTGCTTCACGACGTAAGAGGTCGCGCGGATAGGTGAGTGCGTACGGTCGCCTGGCCGGGCGGATCGCGGCGGGATGCCCCGCGCTCTCCTCGATCGCCACCGCTCGCGCCGCCACGCTCTCGTATTCATAACTCGACTCACCGTTCGGGCCCAGCCTGAAGCGCCGCCCGTCCGCTCCCGGGTCTGGGCCTTTGCTGCACGGGTCTGCGGGGCCTGGCCTGCTGGCCGGACCCAGCCGCTCAGGCAGGCGGCGGGGATCACGCGCAGGTCCGGCCGGAGCCAGCTAGACGGCCGTAGGGGCATGTCCATGGCAGCGCCAAATGCCTGCGGCCCCAGTGCTGCGCCATCACCCCGTCGGCAAGGTCCGCATGCCGGCGTCGCGGCTGTCATCGCCGGCCAGCGGTTCTGCTACACGCGGGCTGAGCTCGCCTTCCAAGCGGCGGCTCGCGCTGCCTTGGCGGTCTTCTTGTCCGGATGCAGTTCCCCGACGACCTTCAGCGCCTGCAGCGCGACCGAGTGCCGGGAGCGCCACATGGACTCGAAGAGCGCGGCTGGTTCCTGGCCCGGGTGGACGGCGGCGGACACCGCGTCGGCGATGGCCTGACTGTTCCGGATGCTGAGCGCATAGGCGCCCATGATCGTCTCGGACGCCAGGACTACCGCGTCGCAGTCAAGCGGTTCGAGGCTGGGAAGCGGGTCCCGCTGAAGGTCCCGCCCCGCGCGCCGGTTCAGCTCCACAATGACGTACGGCCGGATCGCGGGAATTGAAAGCGCGGAACGCCAGGCGTGTACGGTGTCGCCGTCGATGCCGCTGGCGATCTGCACGGCGGTCCGCCGGTAGGCGACGTCCTCGGGACCGGGCGCCGCAGCCAGCAGCGCCTCCACCGCATCCGCCGGATCCCGTACCGCCAGCCAGCCGTCCAGCTCGGCGGCGAAATCCCCGCCGGTCATGCCGAGCCGGCACACGATGACCTGGCGCGCTGTCAGCTCCGCGGACGGCGGCAGCTGTTCGGTGCGGGCGTTCAGCTCTTTCAGCAGCGCCCAGGTGGCAAGCGGGGTGAGTGTCACCTGCGACCGGGACACGGCGACCGCGCCGAGCCCCGCGGCCAGCCGCAGGTACCTCTCGACCGGGTCGCCGTACCTGGCCGTCCACCGGTTCCACTCGGACCGGCTGCGGGATGGCGCCAGGTTCTCAGTGGCGCCGCCTGCGATCGCGGCCGAGACCGCCTCGACGGTCGCGGTGCCATGGTTTTCGAGCAGCGTGAAGAGCGGATGACCGCCGATGCCGTGGAAGTCCAGCGGACCCGGCTCCGCGCCCGCGGGAAGCGCTTCCTCCACGCCGTGCGCATACAGCGCGTCAAGGGCGTGGAACCAGTCGTGCCGGATGTCGTCGTCGTCGCGCTCCTGGTGTCCGGACAGTTCCGCCGAACGCTGGATCAGCTGACGGTCATCGTCAGTATCCAGGTATCTGGCGTGGTAGGCGACCTCATAGGCCCAGCGGAGCGCCTGGTCCGCTTCCGGGGTCACCAGGCCGCCAGGCGCCACCAAGCCGAGCGCTGCCGCTGCCCGCGATCGGGCCGCGGGCGCCTCCCACCCGGTTGCCCGGTCGACAGGCACGTCCCCGAACCAGTCGGCGAGCCGACGGGCTGCTTGCATTGCGCAGGCCGCGCGTGCTGCCGCGGCGAGCTCCGCCTCGGACGGCTGGCGTACCGGAATGATCTCAGGGAGCACCACGCGGCGTGCCATGGTAGGCCTCCAGGAACTAGGCGGAAGCGGGACGGGCCTGCGCGTTGTTGCCGTAAGCGGTGACGATGACTTCTGCCAGGCTGGACAGTTCGTCGGTGAGGGCGTTGGGATCGAACTGCTCGAACTCGGCGGGATCGGGGCCGTACGCCCAGATCCCCCCGCAGTCTTCTGGCGGTGCCTCCCGGCGGCCCGCGGTGCAGCGCGGGTAGGCGATGCCGGGAGCGGCAGGCAAGATCTTCTCCACCGTGATGTCGTGCCGCCAGTCGTCCCCGAAGTCATAGACGTAGACGATCTTCGCCTTCTCGGCGGCGGCGACCTGGGCGATAGTGACCGTTTCCTCGTCCTGGCGCTCGGCCCATCCGTCGTCCTGCAGCGGATCGCCGAATTCCCCGCACACCGTCTCGAACACGTGCAGGTGATAGCCGTCCCAGGTGAACGCCGCTTGCAGCACTTGGTGAAGCCGCCCGAGCGTCATCGTGCCGGGGAGTTCCAGGCGACGCCAGATCGGCGGCTTCGACCCGTACAGGGTGACCTTGACCTGGTGGATCGTTGTCGCCGTGCTCTCTGGAAGTTCCGGCACTTTCCGCTTCGTGACGCGCTTGCCGCCGACAAGCGTCTCCTGGTCAACAGCCCGGAAGAACTTCCCGCCGTTCGCCTCCGCTTCCATGAGCATGCGCAGGATGTCATCTGCCGACGGCAGCTGCGGTTCGCTGGCCACGGCACCCAGTGTGCCAGATGCAGCAACCCCGGAGACGATTACTGGTTACATCAGCTGAAGGCGGCGGGTGCGACCGCGGCATCGACGGCGAGGCTGGACCGCACGGCGCGGGGTGCGCCCGCCCCGTCACGCTCGTCACGCTCGCCACGCGAGCTGACCACGTACACACCGGCAGCATCCATCAGCAGGAACTCCCTTCGTCACAGCAGACCAACCCGTCAAGGGTGGTCCATAGGACAAGGAAGATCACCTACATAACATGCAGAAGCGGACGGTTCCTAGCAGCCGGAACTCGCAGCTGGCATGCGCGGTGCCGCCAGAGGCGACAGCCGTCTGAAGGGCTCGCTCGGCTGGGCGGCACGATAGAGCGCTGGCCGAAATACCGCCGCGTGGCTCCGGCTGCTGCCATAGTGGTCGTGACAGGTTCGGCAGTGCTGGTTGGCGCTGGGCACGTAAAATCGCCGGAGGTGGCCGCGGTGAGTCGGCGGCGCAAGCGACGGACCAGCCGTCCGGCGCGCCGACCAGCCTGATCCCATCTGGGTCGATGTTTGCGCCTCGTCGACCCCGGCGCCTTCATCGCTGCGCTCCACCCGACCGGTTAGAGCCATCAGATTGTCACAACCATCGGTGGGTCCGCTGCGGGCCTGGGACGCGATGGGCTGAGGGCCTCCAGCGTGGCGCATGAGGTTGAATCACGTTCCGTTCGGCCCAATGAAAGACCTGAGCTGGCTACGGCGCGGGCGCGATGTCGCCTCGCCCTAGCCGGGTGCGGCCGAAGTGGCCAGGCGTTCGCGGCGCAGGGTCTGGACGAGTTCCTCCTGGCGCGGGTCGGCCGGCCGCAGCGGGCCGGTGACCCAGCTGAGCAGGAGGTCGGCCAGGCTGGGGTTGCGGACCAGCGCGGGGCCGTGCAGGTAGGTGCCGACCACGCGGCCGGAGTAGGCGCCCTCGGTCCCGTCGCCGTTGCCGACCCCGGTCAGCACGGTGGCGAGCGGCTTGACCTCCGGGGCACGCCAGGTGGTGCCCTGGTGGTTCTCGAAGCCGGTCAGCCGCTGCACGCCCAGCGCCGGGTCGACGTCGGCGGTGATCTCGCCGACCCCGCGCCGCTCGCCGCGGCCGCTGCGGATGTTGAGCAGCCCCAGCCCGGGGACCGCCTCGCCGTCCACACCGCCGAACTCGGTGCCGACGATCTGGTAGCCGGCACAGACGGCCAGCACCACCGCGCCCCGGTCGACCGCCGCGGTCAGCCCGCCGCCGGCCCGGAGGCGGCGCGCCGCCAGGATCTGCGGCAGGTCCTCGCCGCCGCCGAGCAGGTAGATGTCGCCGTCAGCGGGGACCCGCTGGTCGGAGTTGACCTCGGCGATCTCGACCGGGATGCCGCGCAGCCGGGCGCGGCGGGCGAGCACGAGCAGGTTCCCGCGGTCGCCGTACGTGCTGAGCAGGTCCGGGTAGATCCAGACCAGCCGCACGGCGGACGGCCCCCGAGGTCCGTGACCGGTGTCCATCGTCTGCTGCTCCTGACCGTCAGGCGGCGCGCCCGAGCAGGGCGCGGATCTGCTGGAACGCCGTGTAGTTGGCGATTACTTCCATCGACGGGCGGCCGCTCTGCTCGATGGCCTCGTCGATGCTCCCGACCACCCGGAAGGCCACCTCGTCCGCCTCCAGCCGGACGGCCAGGTCGGTCCGGCGCTCGCCGGTCACGAACACCGGCCGGCCGCGCAGCCGGCGGTAGTCGACGTCCCACAGCCACGAGGTGTCCCGGCCGTCCGGCACCTGGGCGTTCACGGCCAGGGTGACCGGCACCGGGGCCGGGACCAGGACGTCGAGGGCCTCCAGCCAGCCGGCCGGGTTCTTGGCCAGCAGCAGCCGCAGGTCGCAGCCGTGGCGTTCCACGTGGGTGTACCGGCCCGCGACGGACCGGACCTGCCCGATGGCGTTCAGCGCCTGCGGGACGGGAACGCCGAACACGTCCGCCACGGCCAGCGCGACGACGGCGTTCGACCGGTTGGCCCGCCCGGGCAGGAGCAGGTCCAGCGTCCGGGACCGCCCGGTCGGGTCGATCACCTCGTCGCCCGCGAGCACCCAGCTGACCGGAGGGCGCCGGTTCGGGCACTCCCCGCACTGCCAGTCCTCGCCGTCCCGCCGCAGGTGCGACCCGCAGTTCGGGCAGCACCAGGAGTCGTCGTGCCAGCGCTGACCCGCGGCCACCCAGGTCACCTGGCGGGCCTGCCCGGCGGCCCAGGCCACCAGCGGGTCGTCGGCGTTCGCGATGACCCGGCAGTCGGCGGCGGCCAGCGCCGCCCGCCAGCGCCGGGCCAGCAGCCAGATCTCGGCCGCCCGGTCCATCTGGTCCCGGCTCAGGTTCAGCAGGGTCACCACCCGGGCGCCGGTGGCGGTGAGCATGGCCGGCAGGTACTTCTCGTCGACCTCAAGCACGGCCATGATCGCGTCCGGGGCCCGAGCCAGCGCGGCCACTAGGCCCGCCTCCATGTTGGCGCCGAACGCGTTGGAGGCGACCTGCTGGCCCATCGTGCCGATCGCGGCGGAGATCAGCCGGGTGGTGGTGGTCTTCCCGTTGGTCCCGGTGACCAGCACGATCTGCCGCCCGCGGGCCAGCAGCGAGAGCAGATCCGGCTTCAGCCGCAGGCCGATGACCCCGCCGATCACCGATCCGTCGCCGCGGCCGGCCAGCCGGGAGGCGCGTCCGGCGGCACCGCCGACCGTGGTGGCCAGGCGTGCGCTGATGGGGAGACCGGATCGCCGGGACGGCGGGCTGCTTGTGCTCATATGTTCTCTGCCATCCTCGCCAATGCTTCGCTCTGTCGTACCGGAGACATGCCAGAAAATACGGCGGAAGGCAGCATCAGCGGGTTTGCGAGGATGTCCGCGCACATGAGATATGTCGCGGAACGCGGCTTCACATCCCAAGAAATGTCGGCAGTAGTCGCTAGTGTGTTCGTATGTACCGGTACCGATTGTTTCCTACGCCAGCCCAGGAGGCGGTGCTCCGGGACCATTGCGCACATGCCCGATTCGTGTGGAACCTGGCGGTCGAGCAGAACTCGCACTGGCACCCTGGCCGCATCGGCGCTCCGCGCTACCTCGAGCAGTGCCGCCAGCTCACCGCTGCTCGTGCAGAGCATCTGTGGTTGGCCGCGGGCTCCCAGACGGTGCAGCAGCAAGCTCTGCGCGACTTCACTCAGGCGATGGCCGCATTCTTCGATCCAAAGAACCCAGCTAGGCGACCGTCGTGGCGAAAGGCCGGACGGGACGAAGGATTCCGGATTGTGGGGCGTGGCCGACAATGGGATGTGCGCCGCGTATCCCGAAGCGTCGGCCAGGTTTGGGTCCCGAAGGTCGGCTGGGTTCGGTTCCGCTGGTCCCGGGCGGTACCACCGAACGTGAAGTCCTACCGGATCAGGCTGGATCGCGCAGGCCGGTGGCACATCGCGTTCCCCGCCATTCCTGACCCGCTCCCTGCACCGGGCAACGGCGAGGCTGTCGGCGTCGACCGGGGTGTGATGGCCAGCGCGGCGCTTTCCACCGGGGAACTGATGCATGTTCCCGGCCTGAGCGGGCCGGAGCGCAAACGTATTCTGCGGCTCGAACACAAGCTCGCCCGCGCTCGGCGCGGATCGAACCGCCGTCGCGCGTAAGGCACGCGATTGCGCGGCTGAAGGCACGCGAGACGGATAGGCGGAAAGACTGGGTTGAGAAGACGAGCACCCGGCTGGCCCGTGAGTTCGACGTGATTCGCGTCGAGGACCTGAACGTCAGGGGCATGACCCGCTCCGCGAAGGGAATCGGCGGCAAGCCCGGTCGCAATGTCCGGGCCAAGGCCGGACTGAACCGCGAAATTCTGCGATCCGGCTGGGGCATGCTGGTACGTCGACTGGAAGACAAGGCCTCCGGAAGAGTCGAGAAGATCCAACCGGCGTACACCTCGCAGCGTTGCAGCTCGTGCGGACACGTAGACAGGAGGTCGCGCGAGAGTCAAGCGCGCTTCGTGTGTACTGCCTGTGGTTTCGCCTGCAACGCTGACGTGAACGCGGCCATGAACATCGCGGCGGGGCACGCCGTGACTGCGCGGGGAGGCGACGGGGCAGCCCGGCCCGTGAACCGCGAACCTCAACCGCTGCTCCAATCGGCGTAGTAGTTGGAATCCTTCGCCTTCAGGCGGGGAGGATGTCAACGGCGTTGATGCTATCCGGTCGCGGCCCGGCGCAAGTCCGTGTCCGGGTCGCAGGCCGGGCGGATGAGCCGGTCGGGCCAGGACAGCACGACCTCGAGCCAGCCCGGGTCCGGCCCGTGGGCGCCGGCGCCCATCAGCCGGGCCGCGTGCGGCAGCCGCGCGGCCGGGGAGACGCCCAGGACCGCGGCGGCCAGGTCGGCGTCCAGGCCCGCGCGTCCGTCCTCGCCGAGCAGCGCCAGGCAGGCCAGGCGGCGGTTGCGCGGCGAGGCCATGGACAGCGGATGCCGGCCCAGCGCGCTGCGCCGGTCCCGGACCCGGATGCCGGGCCAGTCGGGCAGCCCGGCCAGGCCGAAGTCCAGCGGCGGCGCGATGTCGTCCGGCCGGATCCCGGTGCCGCCGAGCGGATCCAGCCGCTCGAGCTCGTGCAGCCAGCGCAGCTGCGGGATGACCCAGACCGGCCCGGCCCGGAACGGCACCGCGGCCTGGTCCAGCATCCGGTCCGCCACCGCGGCCGCGACCGAGGTCAGGGCCGCCGGGTCGTAGCACCGCCGCAGCGCTGGGGCACGGGCCGTGACCGCGCGGTCCACGATCGTGGCCAGCACGCACTCGCGGCGGGGCGGGCTGAGCGCCCGCCAGACCGCCAGCACCTCGGCGGGCACCCGCGGCAGCGGCCGGCCGGCCAGGAACGCGAGCAGCAGGGTCTGGGCCCAGAGCCGGAGCCAGGCCTGCTCGTCGTCGTCGGCGAGCAGGCTGGCCGCGTGCAGTTCGTACCCGGTGCACGGCCGGCCGTCCCGGCACCGGGCCCCGCACGCCGGCGACCGGCGGTCGCGCAGTATCGGTGCGCAGGCGGCGGCCCGGCCCGGCCGCGGTTCCGGATCGGCCAGGGCCGGCCGCGGTTCCGGACCGGCCGGCGGCTTCGGCCAGTCGCCGACGTCGGGAGAATCCGTGATGACCTGCGCACCCGCCGAGCGCAGGTCCCCGAGCAGCCGGCCGAACCAGCCGGCGGCCCGGGGTCTGGCCGCGGCTTCCGGCACCAGACCCGTGGCCAGCACGACCGCCAGCCGAGGACCCGGCGGATCCGGCCGGCCCGGCGCCCGGTGATCCCGGCGGTCCTGGCACCTGGGCCGAGCCGCCGCCCCGCGGTCATCGACCCGCAGCCGTTCCGCGATCCGGGCCAGCAGCGCGCCGGCCAGGAACGAGGCGCTGTCGTCGTCCGCTATGCCGTCCAGGAGCAGCAGCACGTTGCCCCGGACCAGGGCCCCGACGTCGGCCGGGTGCCCGCCTTCCAGGAAGCGCCCGGCCGGGCCGGCCCACAGCGGCTCCAGCCGGGCGCGGACGAAGCCGGAGACCGCGGCCCGCATCCCGCGGTCGTAGCCGAGGTCCTCGGCGGCGGCCAGGGTAACCCGGGCCAGCTGGCCGAAGGCCGGGACGGCGGGCGCGGTGCGGGCGCCGGGCGGCGCTCCGCCGGTCAGCGCGTCCCAGCCGCAGTCGGCATAGGCGCGCTGCAGCCCGGCCCGGAGCGCCGCGGCGACCGCGTCGGGCGGACCGAACGCCGCGGCCAGCAGCCCGGCCAGGCGGTCGGAGTGGGCCTGGACCGGGTATCCGGGCTCGGGTTCGAGCGGGTTCACCGTGACCGGCGGCACGTGCGGGTCCGCGGGGTCGATGACGGTGGCGTCGACGACCGTGGCGTCGCTCCGGGGCCGCAGGTCGCGGGCCAGGGCCAGCCACGGGACCCGCGCCGAGCTGAGCTCGGTCAGGACCGCGCCGAGCTCCGGTCGTCCGGCCGCGGAGTTAGTCACCCTGTGTGAATATCAGCTCACTGTCGAGCACGCCACCGGTATCGCGAAGCGCATCGATCGGCACAGGGTCAGGAGCGGCGGCGGCGGCGCCAGTCCAGGCGGGCCGGCGGCGGGCCGAGGTTGGGCGGCGGGCGGTCGTCCCCCGAGCGCCAGCCGGCCGGGGCGCCGCTGGCCGCGCGGCGGCCGCCGGGTCCGGAGCCTGAGCCGGAGACGGGTCCCGGGGCGGACCCGGGTCCCGGGGCGGACCCGGATCCCGGGACCGGCCGGGATTGCGGGATCACCGCGGCGGGCAGGTGCCGGAACTCCTCCAGGGTCAGCGGGGTGGCGGCGGCGAGGCCGCTGATCCCGGGGTTGGCGTCGGTCAGGACCACCTGCCGCCCGCCGGGGGCGGCGTAGGTGACGATCATCGCGCTGGCCGGCAGCTGCTGGAGTTCGTGCTGCTCGATGAGGAACTCCCGGGACCGCTGCAGCCCTCGGGCCAGCGACTCGCTGTCGCCGGCGGCCTGGGCGGTAGTCACGCCCCAGGCCGTGCTGGTGCTGATCCCGGCGCTGACCGTCTCGCTGGTCCCGGTGCTGCGCGAATCACTGGCCTGGCTGTTGCGCGAGACGCCCGCGGGCAGCGGCAGCACGCCCTGGCCGGTCTGGCTCCGGCCGGTGCCGCGGGTGGTGCCCTCGGTGGCGGACCAGGACTCCGCCAGCGAGTCCGTCGTGCCCGCGGTGCTGGTGTAGCTGCTGGTCGTGGTGTCGGTGACCGAGAGCCCGACCGTCTCGGTGAGCTGGGACAGGACGAACCGGTGCTCGGTGCCGAGCTGCTCGCTGGCCGCCTTGGCGTCCTCGGCGTTGCCCAGCCGCATGAACGCCACCGCGGCGTTACCGCGGCCGAGCCGCTGCTTGACGTGCGGCGGGACCGATCGGTAGCCGAGGACGAGTCCGGTCCCGGTGCTCTCGCACGCGTCGGTCAGCCGGTCCAGCGTGTCGGCCCGCAGCCGGTCCGCGCCCAGCACGAAGACCGTGTGCTGCCACGGCCGTCCCGGCCGTGTCCCGCGCAGGGTGTGCGTCAGCGCGACGGCCAGGTAGGTCGCGAGGATCTTGCCCTCGGCCGCGCCCGCGTGCTGGCCCACCGCGATCACCCGGAGCGCGCTGGACGGCAGCGGGACGGGCGCGGTGCCCACCGCGGCCAGCTTGCGCAGCTGGGACTCCAGGACCCAGGCCCGCTCGACGACCACGCGGTCGGCCGCGCCGCGGCCGAACACCATGGTCAGCCGGTCCACCTGCGCCGCGCTGATCAGCCCCGCGGCCACGTCCTGGCGGGGGTCGCCGACCTGGGCCAGGATTCGCAACGCGGCGGTCACCCCGGCCACCGTCGCGGTGCCGCCCAGCGCGTCGATGACCCGCTCGAGGATGGCGTTGTCGAACGAGAGGTCGCGCGTGGAGCCCTGTTCCTCGGTCGCGCTGGCCACCGTGGACAGCACGTCGGCCAGCCCCCCGGCGTCCAGGCCGGTGCCCAGGCCGAGCCGGGGCAGGTCCCCGGGCAGCACCCAGACCAGCGGCTGCACGCCCGACGTGCGGGCGAAGGCGATCAGGTCCGCGGCCACCGCGCCCTCGGTCAGGTCGAGCACCGTGACCTCGGCGCCCGCCGCCAGGCGCGGCGCGGCGGCGGTGGTAAGCACGGCGGACCAGCCCGACAGCGTGCCGCCGGCCACGTCGACCCGGTGGATGCCGCCGGGCAGGGCCACCCCGTACCAGCGTTTCTGGTGCTCATACGCGATGCGCAGCGCCTGCCAGTCCCGGACCCGGCTGGCGTGCTCGGCCTGCCAGGCGAACAGCTGGCTCTCCTGGGCCGCGCGCAGCTTGCCCACCCGGCTCCGCTCATCGGCCATCCGCGCCCGCAGCGCCCGCTCCCCCTGCCAGACGGCGTAGCCGCACAGGCCCGCGATCAGCAGGCAGATGATCACGCCCAGCCCGGCCACCAGGATGGGCAGCCAGCCGACCGTCCCGAGGATCACGGCCGCCACGCCGGCGACCACGGCCAGGCCGACGGCGGCCTTCAGCGGCCGGTTGAGCAGGTTCTCCTCGCGGCGCTGGGCCGTGGCCCAGTCGGGGTTGAGCCGCTCGTGCTCCGGCGGGGTGGGCCGGCGCGGCGCCGGTCCCGGATCGGGATTGGGCGTCGCGTACTGCCAGCCCAGGTACAGCCGGTCGGCCCGGCCGGGGGTCATCCGGGCTCCGCGTCTGGGCCGGGCGACGGGATCCGGGCCCGGACGAAGGCCGCGCGCGGCACCAGCCGCCGCGGGTTCTTGACCATGAGCAGGAACTCACCCGCCCGCAGCGCGGACAGGCCGTCGAGGCTGCGCGGCGTGGCCTGGTCCTCCATCCGGTGGGCCACCACCACGTTGGTGAGCTCCGCGAGTTCGGCCGCGGCCGGCGCGGAGGTCGTCGCGGCGAGCACCGGCAAGCCGGCCGCGGGACCGCGCGCGATGAGCTCGGTGACCGAACTGCGCGGCATCGAGCCGCACTCGGCCAGCCACACCATCCCGTCGCCGCCGACGCCGATCCCGCGCAGCGCCGCGCCCGCGGTGAGCAGGTCCTGGCAGACCAGCCGGGTGAGCATGGCCGAGATGGCCGGCGACGGCGAACCGCCCAGCCGGAACAGGACCACGCCCCGGTCGGTGACGGTCTGGCCGAGGTCGATGCCGGCCGCCGGCGCCGGGCCGGACGGGCGCAGCCACCGGCCGGACTCCGAGGCCTTGAGCTCGCGCAGCTGCCGGGCGAGCGCGGCCGTCGTGGCCGGCTCGGCGTGCAGCAGGCTCACCGATACCCTCGTCCGTTCGGCCAGCACGTCGCGGCGCGGATAGCTGGCCGGGACGTGCTCCATCCGGGCCCGCATGGCGGTCGGGTTCAGCAGGTGGATGACCTCGTCCAGCACCGGTACCCGGGGGTCGCCGGGCGCGGCGTCGATCAGCTCGAAGACGTCCTGCAGGTAGGCCAGGCAGCTCCGCCGGTACTGGCTGCCCGGGCCTTCCCAGCTGACCATGGCGGCGACGAGCGCGGTGCGCTGACCGGGATCGCCGTACCGGAACGGCTCGTAGCAGGCGCCCTCGCCGAACACCCGCAGCGGCGCGCCCGCCGCGGCGCAGACCGCGGCCAGCCGCCCGGGCAGGGCCTGATCGCCGGTGAGGTCCACGGCGACCACCGGCTTGCGCCGCCGCACCGCGGCGTGGACCAGCTGGAAGCTGGTGCTCAGCACGTCTTGTTCGGCCGAGCCGCAGACAGACACCCCGCCGGCTGCCTCCGGCCAGGACAGCGTGATCCGGGAGCCGGACCCGGCCGCCACCCCGAGGCAGCTCCCGTCCCTGGTCACGACGCCGCCGGCCCGGATGGCCCGCCGGATCGCGGCCCGCCGGACGGCGACCAGCAGACCGGGACGGGCCGGGCGGATGCTGATCTCATCGGTGTGCAGCCAGCTCAGCCAGCCGATGATAGCCGCTTCCGCGGCACCGGTCACGACGGCCAGCGGGAGCTGGCGCGGCAGCCAGCTGCCGATCCCGGTGAACGCGCCGGTGAAATGCAATATGTGCTGGAGCTGATGCCCGCCGCGGCCGAGGTAGGCGGCCACCTGGGCCGGGCCGGCCGCGAACCCGGCGGCCGCGGCGCGCGGGCCCGCCGCCAGGATCCAGGCCACTCCGATGATGACCGGGACCAGCAGCCACGACAGCCGCCATCTGGTCGCCCGGGTGGTCAGCGCGAAGACCACCGCCACGACGATGGTCAGCTGCGCGAACAGCACGTGGGCCAGCACCACGAGGACCACGCAGGCAGCCAGGAACTCGCCACGGCGGGGAAGCCCCTTGGGGACGAGATACCGAGCACGCCGTGGCATCTGTTCCGCTTGCGTCGCGACCCTGGCCGACATCTCGATCCAGGGTTGCAGGTGCGCGGACGCGTGTCCAGGCAGTGAGCCTTTCGACACGCTTACGATTGACTTCCTCTCCGCCCTTACGGACGGGGATTCCTGCCCTCGCGGACTAGGTTTCCTGTTTCGCTGGGTCCAGCGCCCGGGGTGTCCCAGCGCGTCTTACAGTCCCTCCGCAGGCATCGGTGCTGTTCCCAGCACCTGCCGCCAGCCCGGCGGCAAGGATGTTCTTAGCGGCGTTGATGTCCCGGTCGTGGCCGGTGCCGCAGGACGGGCACGTCCAGTGCCTGGTGGACAGGCTCAGCGCGGTTCCGGCTTCCCTTCTGGCAGCGGGACAGGCGGCGCTGGTATCGCTTGAGTCGCTTCTCGTGCCGCTCCCAGTCCCTCAGGTGCGTGATCTTTTCGCCAGTGGACAGGACGGCGAAGTGCGTCAGGCCCACATCCACGCCGACGCTTCCTCTGGTTGCGGGCAGTGGTTCCGGATCGAGGACCTCAACGCGGAACGTGACGAACCACCGGCCGTCTGCTTCCCTCGCTACCGTCATCGATGTCGGGTCTAGGCTGGCCGGGTCGATCCCTGGCCACGTCCATACGTACCGCAGCGGGGTGTCCGTCTTGGCCAGCCGCAGTTCCCCGTCCTTCATACGGAACGCGACCCGAGTGTAGGTGGCAGACTGACGACCCCGCCGGGACTTAAACCGCGGGTAGCGGGCGCGATGCTCAAAGAACGCCTGGAATGCGGCCTGCTGGTGGCGCAGCGTCTGCTGCATGGGGACGACGGATACGTGGTTGAGGAATTCCAGGTCCGGGTCGCGTTTCATCAGGGTCAGCGCTCGGCTGGTCTCCGTGTACGACGTGCTCTTCCGCTCGGTGGCGTACCTGGCCTGCCGGGCGGCAAGGGTCCGATTCCACACAACGCGGATGCAGCCGAATGTCCGCGACAGCATCTGCTGGTGCGCTTGGTCGGGGTATGCCCGGCACTTGTACGCAGTCCTCATGTTCGTATAGTAGCAGAAACTTTCTGTGAGTCTCGAATATGAGTTAGATTTGACTCGCATGCTGTTTTCACTCCGCCCCGAAGGACGGGCCCTTCACGACCTAAGTCCGTAACGACGGCGCGCTGACCTGAACCTCGGTCGTATCAATCGCAACTCTGAACAACTCTGGTTTGAGCATGACCACGGTCAGCCCCGCCGGGCTGCCGGTGGCCGGGTCGTCGAACCTGACCGTCACCGTGATCACCGGCTGCCCGGGTGACAGCCGCAGGCTCCGCGCGACCGCGGGCTGCGGCGGGCTCAGCTCGACGCTCACCGCGGCGGCGAGCAGCACACTGCTGCTGAAGACCTCGTCGAACGACGTGGGCTCGGGGTCGTCCCGCGGCGAGGCCGCGTCATGGTCGTCGTCCGCCGTCTCGTGCAGGTACGCCGTGGACACCGCGGCCGGCTCGCCTGCCGCGGACCATACGCAACGCACCACGCGGATCGGCGCGCCCGCGGCCAGGCCGAGGGCCCAGGCCACATCCTGCGGCGCCTCCCGGCGCGATACGTGCCGGGTCTGGCAGGTGATCGGGATGCCCATCGGGTCGAGCCGGGTCCCGAGCCCGCCCGCGCCCTCGACCGGGATCCAGTAGTCGGCCGGGCTGGCCCGGTACAGCTGCCCGTCGGGCAGCCGCCGCACCAGGGAGCGGCGGGCCAGGTCGGTGATCGCGATGTCGAGCTCGGTCAGGCTGACGTTATACCGCCTGGCCAGCGCGCTGCGCCGGGGCAGCCGCCAGCCCGGCTCCCGGTGGACAAGCGCCGCCGCCATCCGGTCGGCCAGCACCCCGGCCGCCCCGGCCGGGCCCGGCCGGGGCGCCGGGCTCGCCTCGACCCGTGCGGGCGCCGGCTGCGGTGGTACGGGGATCGGGTGATCACGTCCCGCGGTGCCAGCGGTCATTCGGCGTACCGCCGTGACCGGGCCAGGATCATCCGGCCGATCGCCGCGGGCACAAGCGCGAGCCGCGACACGATCAGCCCTTGATCCTGGCGATCTGAGCCTGGGACAGCGTGACCACGGACGGCGGCAGGGGCTGGAAGTTCACCTGCGCCAGCTGCGCGGTTCCGGTGCTGATCGCCCAGTTGAGGAAGGCCCGCAGGTCCTGCGCCCGGGTGGGGCTGACCTGCGCGATGCTCACGATGGTTGGTGTAGTTGGTCACGTCGGCCGGCGACAGGTAAGCGTCGGACGTGCCGATGTCGGTGCTGCCCGCCGCGGCCGACGTGATGCCCTGCCCCGAGGAGGACGTGGCGGTACCGATGCTCACCTGCGAGAACTGGGCATGGTAGGCGGGACCCCACAGGCTGAACAGCGGAGCCATCAGCGAGCTGCCGTTTCCGACAGGCGCTGGGCCGCGGCCGCGGGCGTCGTCGGCAGCGCCGGCGAAGGCGCGGCCGGGGTGCTCGCGGCCCCGCCGGTGCAAGCGGCCAGGCTCGCCGCGGCGGCCAGGGCGAGCGCGATCACGGCATGCGGGCTCCGGCCCGGACGGCGATCCGGCGGAGGTTGCGCCTGTTCCGCAGCCAATGACAACGTGCCCTCACTCGTTCCGAAACCGAAGCGGGGAAGCAAGACTGCGCCTGCCCTCGCCCATTGATATGCACCCTGAATTAATGGAATGAAATAAGAAAGGAACGAGCAGACGGCTAGTTGATGTCATATAGGTGAACAAGGCGCGGCGCGGGCAAGCGACCGGAGATGTGCCGCGCCGGGCCGCAGGCCGTGGACACGGCGGCCGAGGGCTCCCTCGCAGGCCACGGGCCGGCTCGCCCCGGCGTCCTTTGGCCTACTCCGCGGGGAATCGCGGGCCGCCCAAGACACCAGAACTTAACTTTTTAGCCTCGTTTTGGCCATCTCACATTTACCCGCCAGTACAACCGCCGCCGCCAGACTGTACTCGCACACCACGGTTTGCAGGATGACCGGGCTGCTCGTGGCGGCCCAAACCCGATAAACCCTGTAAGGAGTACCGATATGCACCTTCGACGTAGACGGCAGGTGACGACGGCGGGGCTTGCTGTCTGTGCGGTAGCCCTCGCCGCATGCTCCTCATCGAGCTCGTCGTCGAGCAGTAGCAGCACGTCGGCCGGCGCCAGCAGCAGCTCAACCGCGTCGGCCAGCAGCAACTCCAGCCTCAGCGGCACGCTCAACGCGAGCGGGTCGACCTTCCAGACCGTCTTCCAGCAGGCGGCCATCCAGGCCTTCAAGTCGGTGGACCCCGGCATCACGGTCAACTACGGCAGCGGCGGCTCGGGCAAGGGCCGCAGCGACCTGGCCTCGGGGGTCACCAATTTCGGAGGTTCGGACACCGCGCCGATCCCGGCCGCCGAGGTGCCGAACTTCAAGGGCAAGACGGTGCTGTACTTCCCCGTCTTCCTCGGCCCGATCACGATCTCGTACAACCTGTCCGGGGTCAGCAGCCTGAAGCTGGATGCGACGGTCCTCGCGGGAATCTTCTCCGGCAAGATCACCAAGTGGAACGACCCGGGAATCGCGGCGCTCAACTCAGGCGTCAGCCTGCCCAGCACCCCGATCACCATCGCCGTCCGCTCCGACTCCTCGGGCACGACGCAGAACTTCTCCCTGTACCTGGAGAAGGCCGCCGGGAGCGCGTGGACGCTCGGCAGCAGCTCGACCATCAAGTGGCCCTCCACCGCCCGGGCCGGCGCCGGCAACCCCGGGGTCGACCAGATCGTCAAGTCCACCCCCGGGGCCATCGGCTACGTGGACTACGCCGACGCCAAGGCCTCCGGGCTGGTCTTCGCCTCGATCAAGAACTCATCCGGCAGCTACGTCACCCCCTCGCCTTCGGCGGCATCGGCGTCCGGGAACGGGATCACCATCGCGCCGAACCTTACGTTCGCCGCGGTCGATTCTCCGAACGCTCAGGCGTACCCGATCACCTACCAGTCGTGGGACCTGGTGTACGCGAAGCAGCCGAACGCCAACGACGCGGCCCTGCTCAAGGCGTACATCGGCTACCTGCTCGGGCCCGGCCAGCAGCTGCTGGGCAACCTGGGTTACGCGCCGCTGTCGGCCGGCCTGGACCAGCAGGCCGTCGCTCAGCTCAGCCAGATCACCGGCTAGCGAAGGGTCGACGTGGCGCAGGCAGATCAGATGGACTCGCCATCGTGAGCACTATTTCCCGGGTGGATCCGGCCGTCCCGGCCGGATCCACCCGCGCCCTAGAGCATCGGCGGCCGCTCGGCGACCGCAGCTTCGCAATCATCGCCCTGGCCTCCGGCCTGCTGGTCCTGGTGATCCTGGTGCTGATCGCGATCACGACCAGCCAGCAGGCCTCGTCGTGGTTCTCGGCCGAGGGCTTCAACATCTTCACCAGAGACTGGGACCCCGCGAACAACAAGTTCGGCGCGCTGTCCTTCATCTACGGCACAGCCATCACGGCCGTGATCGCGCTCGCGATGGCCGTGCCGGTCAGCGTGGGCATCGCCCTGCTGCTGACCGAGGTCGTGCCGTACCGGTGGTCGCGGCCGATCGTGTACGTGGTCGACCTGCTGGCCGTGGTCCCGTCGGTGGTCTGGGGCCTGTGGGGGATCCTGGTCTTCGCGCCCTGGCTCCAGAAGATCTATACCGACATCGCCTCGGGCGTGGGGAGCGCCCCCGTGCTCGGCCCGCTGTTCGGGCAGCCGGTGAGCGGGGCCTCGTTCTTCACCGCGGGCATCATCCTGGCCTTCATGATCACGCCGATCGTGACCTCGCTGTCGCGCGAGGTCATCGCGACCGTGCCGGCCATCGACCGGGAGGGCGCGTACGCACTGGGCGCCACCCGGTGGGAGATGATCCGCGGCGCCGTGTGGCCGCACAGCCAGGGCGGCATTGCCGGGGCGGTGCTGCTCGGGCTGGGCCGGGCCATGGGCGAGACGATCGCGGTCGCGCTGGTGATCGGCTCGTCGCCCGTGATCACGTCGCACCTGTTCGCCCCCGGCTACAGCATGCCCGCGGTCATCGCGAACGAGTTCGGCGAGTCCACCGGCGTGTTCAAAGCCGGGCTGATGGGCATGGGCGTGCTGCTGTTCGCCCTCACGATCATCATCAACGTGCTGGCCCGGGGGGTCGTGGAACGCAATGCCCGGCGAAAGCGTGGTGCCTGATGGCTGTCACTACTGAGCCGCGGCAGGTCGACCTGCGGGAGCCGGCCGGCTGGCGGCGCACCAAGAACCGCGCCTCGACCGTGCTCATGGTGCTCTCGTTCGTGGTCGTGATCATCCCGCTGGGCTTCGTCCTGTTCACGGTGATCGCCAAGGGCGCCTCGGTCATCGGCTGGTCCTTCTTGACCAGCGGCATCCCGCCGAGCACGACGCCGCTGGGCACGGGCGGGATAGGCCCGGCCGTCCTCGGCACGATCGAGATCACGGCCCTGGCCACGGTCATGGCCGCGCCGCTCGGCGTGCTGGGCGCGGTCTACATCAACGAATACGGCGGCAAGGGGCCGCTGGCTCAGGTCGTGCGGTTCATGGCCGACGTGATGACCGGCGTGCCATCGATCATCATGGGCCTGTTCATCCTCTCGATCTGGGTGCTGCACTTCGGCTTCTCCGGCCTGGCCGGCGCGTTCGCCCTGGGCTGCCTGATGCTGCCGGTGGTCATCCGCTCCACTGAGGAGATGCTCAAGCTGGTGCCGGACGCGCTGCGCGAGGGCAGCTACGCCCTCGGCGCCACGAAGGCCCGAGTGACCGTCACCGTGGTGCTGCCCGCGGCGATCGGCGGGATCGTCAGCGGCGCGCTGCTCGCCGTGGCCCGGGCGGCTGGGGAGACGGCGCCGCTCCTCTTCACGATCCTGGGCGGCCTGAGCGTGGTGAATACGAACGTGTTCCACGGCGCCGATACCGCGCTGCCATTGCTGATCTTTACGAACGCGTCATCGCCGTACGTCGGCGCGCAGAGCCGCGGCTGGGGCGCGGCGCTCACGCTCATCGCGATCGCGTTCATCCTCATGATCGCCGCCCGCCTCGTCACCGCACGATTCGCCCGGTACTCTCAGTAGGAAGGTCATGGAAAACCCTGAGCAGAACACCGTCGCCGGCCTGCAGGCAATACCCGAGTCGGCGACCCGGCAGCAGCAGGTGCAACTGCCCGAGTTCGCGGCCCTCCAGGACGCTGAGCAGGCGGCTCAGTCGCCGGTGGAGGCGGGCGCACCCATCTTCGAGCTGAAGGACGTCTCGATCTACTACGGATCGTTCCGGGCCGTCACGAACGTCTCGCTGACCATCTACGAGCACCAGATCACCGCCTTCATCGGCCCGTCCGGGTGCGGCAAGACGACCGTGCTGCGCACCCTGAACCGGATGAACGATCTCATCGCGGGTGCCCGGGCCGAGGGCGAAGTGCGCTACCGCGGGGAGTTGCTGTACGCCAAGGATGTCTCAGCGACGGCCGTGCGCCGGCGCATCGGCATGGTCTTCCAGAAGCCGAACCCGTTCCCCAAGTCGATCTACGACAACGTGGCCTACGGGCCGCGCATCAACGGCATCCGCGGCAAGTCCGAGCTGAACGAGATCGTCGAGCGCTCGCTGCGGCAGGCCGCGCTGTGGGACGAGGTCAAGCACCGCCTGGGCACTTCGGGCCTGAGCCTGTCGGGCGGGCAGGCCCAGCGGCTGTGCATCGCCCGGACGCTCGCCGTGGAGCCGGACGTCGTGCTCATGGACGAGCCGGCCTCCGCGCTCGACCCGATCGCGACGGGCGCCATCGAGGACCTGATGAAGGAGATCAAGTCCCGGTACACGATCGTCATCGTGACCCACAACATGCAGCAGGCCACGCGGGTCAGCGACCGGACCGCGTTCTTCTCGGTGCTCGTCAACCCCGAGAGTGACACCCGCACGGGCACGCTGGTCGAGTACAACCGCACCGACCGCCTGTTCGGCGACCCGCAGGACGACCGCACCAAGGCCTACGTCACCGGCCGGATGGGCTGAGCCGCTCGGCTGGGCCGCGATCCCGCGGAGGTCAGGCCGGGTCCGCTACTCCGAAGGGGATGCCCCCGGAGATGATGCCTCCGGTGCGGATCCGGCCAGGTAGACCACCCGGCGGGCGATGGTCACCGCGTGGTCGCCCAGACGCTCGTAGAAGCGCGCCACCAGCGTCATCTCCATCGTCACCGGCAGCGCCATCGAACCCGAGGCCAGCTCGGCGATCAGGCTGGAGTAGAGCTGATCCATCTCGTCATCGCGCTCGGCCAGCGCCAGCGCCGCTGACCGGTCCCGCTGGTACCAGCAGTCGGCGGCCTGGCGCCACATGTCGGACGCGACACTGCCCATCCGCTCGATGATCCCGCGGGTGCGCGGCGTGAGGTCCTCGCCGAGGAAGTGGTTGGCCCGGGAGGCGATCTGCATCACCAGGTCGTGGGAGAGCTCGAACTCGGTCAGGACCCGCAGCACGGACAGGAGGAAGCGCAGGTCGTCGGCGACGGGCGCCTGCAGCAGGATTTCCCGGTTGGCCAGCTGCTCGGTCTCGGGGTACAACGCGCTGACGGTCTTGTCACGCTCGGTCAGCCGCTGGAGGATATCGTTGTTGCCGGTCAGCAGGGCGTTGGTCGCCTCGGGCAGGTCCTCGGCGACGATGGCGAACAGCTCGATGATCCGGGCCTCGATGGCCTCAAGCTCACGCTCGAATTCCTGCCGGTGCTCAGCCATAGGCCAAGCCTAGTGCGCGTCAAGCTTCGCCCTCGTGTCCAGCAGGTGAACAAATGAGGTAGGGGCGCGGCCGTCGCGACCGCGCCCCTGACCGACCTCAGATCGAGACGTCGACGGTCGTGACCTGGCCGTAGTCGGCCTGGACCGGACGCTCGGCGCGCAGGCCGCCCGGAGCCAGGACGCGCAGCGTCCACGAACCGGGTGCGGCGAAGAACCGGAAGCCGCCGTCGGCCCCCAGCGGGACCTCGGCCACGAACTCGTCGCCGGTGCCGAGCAGCCGGGCGTACCCGGTGGAGACCGCGGCGCCCTCGCGGGTCACCTTGCCCTCCACGACGGCCTGGCTGCCCGCCGCCGTGGCGGGCGCGCTGACCCCGCCGGCGGGCGCGCCGCAGCCGTCACTGCTGGCCTGGCCGCCTGCGGCGGCACTGCTGGCCTGGCCGCCTGCGGCGGCACTGCTGGCCTGGTCGCCTGCGGCGGCGGGGGTCATCGGGCCTCACCCAGCTCGATCGGCACGCCGACCAGCGACCCGTACTCGGTCCACGAGCCGTCGTAGTTCTTGACGTTGGGCAGGCCGAGCAGCTCGTGCAGGACGAACCAGGTGTGCGCCGAGCGCTCCCCGATCCGGCAGTAGGCGATGGTGTCCTTGCCGAAGTCCAGGCCCGCGTCGCCCTGGTAGAGCTGGCGGAGCTCGTCGTCGGAACGGAACGTGCCGTCCTCGTTGGCCGCCTTGGACCACGGCACGTTGCGCGCCGTGGGAATGTGCCCGGCCCGCTGGGCCTGCTCCTGCGGCAGGTGCGCCGGGGCGAGCAGCCGGCCAGTGAACTCGTCCGGGGACCGGACGTCAACCAGGTTGCGCTTGCCGATCGCGGCGAGCACCTCGTCGCGCAGCGCGCGCAGCGAGGCGTCCTGCTCGGTCGCCTGATAGCTGGTCCGCGGGCGCTGGGGCACGTCGGTGCTCAGCTCGCGGGAGTCCAGCTCCCACTTCTTGCGCCCGCCGTCGAGCAGCAGGACCTTATCGTGGCCGTACAGCCTGAAGTACCAGTAGGCGTAGGCCGCGAACCAGTTGTTGTTGCCGCCGTACAGCAGCACCGTGTCGTCGTTGGAGATGCCGCGCTCGGACAGCAGCGCCTCGAAGCCGGTCTTGTCCACGAAGTCCCGGCGGACCGGGTCCTGCAGGTCCTTCTTCCAGTCGATCTTGACCGCGCCCGGGATGTGACCCTTGTCGTAGGCGCTGGTGTCTTCGTCTACCTCCACGATGACGACGTGCGGATCACCGATATGGGCCTCCGCCCAGTCGGCGTCCACCAGGACGTCGGGACGACTCATGTGGAATTTCCTCCTTCTCCGGCCCGTCACTAAGCCGACGGCCGGACCCTTAGGTTCCGCTGAATGAACAGGTACACCTGGCAGCCCAGGCAGAAATCGAACGCCGCGTTGAGGAACGCCGCGAACAGCGCGAACGCGGTGAAGACGATCCCCGCCACGGGGGCGCCGAGGGCGTAGCCCGCGACGCCCCCGGCGGCGAAGACCATGCCCACGCCCTGGGAGAAGCGCGGCGGGGCTTCGGCCTCGGTCCGCGCGGGCGGCCCGATCCGCGGCCGGATCAGGCGCCGGTACACCACGCCGTACGGCGCGTACCGCAGGCCCGCCAGGGCGCCGATGGCGAACACGAGCAACTGCGCCCCGAGCAGCCAGGCGCTCCCGGTGATGAGGACCACGGCCAGCACGATGGTAGTGATCACCGCGCCGAATCTGGGGCCGCGCGGGTCGATGTCCATGGTCTTGCTCCTCGCCATGAGCCGGCTACGTGTCGTCGGCCGCCGCCGTGCCTGCTACGCCGGGCGCCTAAGAAAAAACGAGAAGATCAGCGCCGCGGCGTGCGGTGATCAGGGCGGCCGGACGCGGACAGATGGCGGTAGCGACGTGGCAGAAGTCGACCGCGCGCCGCTTGGTCAGCGTCAGCGCGGCCCGGGGCATCACGAACCCGATGCTATTCGGGCTATGTCCGGCTGTCACTTCCGCGACCCGTCCTCGGCCCGGACCGCCGTCCCCAGGGCGGCGATCACGTCGGCCTTGCGCGGCAGGCCGGTCGCGCGCTTGACGATGGCCCCGTCCCGGTCCAGGACCAGGATCGTGGGGGTGCTGTTGATCCGCAGCCGCTGGACCAGGTCCATCCGCGCCGCGGCGTCGATCTCGACGTGGCTCACGCCATCCGTCGTATCCGCGACCTGGGCCAGGATCTCCCGGGTGGGACGGCACGGGGCGCACAACGCGGTCGAGAACTGAACCAGGGTCGCCTGCCGGCCCAGGCCGGCGCCGAGGTCGGCCTCGGTCAGGGCACCGGCCGTCTTCGCGGGCGTTCCGGGCGACGCCGGGCGGAACTGCCCGGCCCGGCGGCGCATCGCCACCCCCAGGAGCGTCGCCACGAACAGAGCCGCGGCCAGCGCGATCAGCCCGCCAGTCACGCCGATAGATAGCACGGACGCGAGGCGATACATTCCCGCCCGGGCGAGCCGGGCGGGCCGGCCGGGTCAGGTCGGCCGGACCGTGAGCAGGACCTGGTTCCCCTTGGTGATCTGGAACGTGCTGATCGCCCCCGCGCTGCTCGCCATCGAGCCGGCGTACCAGACCCTGCCCTCGTCGCTGGCGGTCGTCCAGGCCGCGACCTCGGTCCGGCTGCCGTCGGGGTGGACCACCCACATCTCGCAGGTGGTGCCGGCCGGGATGTTGGCCACCAGGACCTGGAACGAGTCGCCCCATAGCTGCTGCGCGTAGGCGACGGTGCCGGTTACCCCGGTGGCCGCGTCGGTCGCGTCCGCGGTTTCCCAGGGGGCGGTCCCGTTGGCGAACCCGACGGCCACCGTCCTGATGACCGTCGTCGAGGTGGCCGAGCTCAGCCCGGCGAACAGGCCGCCGGCGATCGCCGCCACCGCCGCGGCGGCGGACAGGTAGCGCCACCGGTTCCGGCGGCGCCGGGCTTCGGCCAGGCCGAGCACGGTGCCGAGCAGTTCCTCCGGGGGACCGTCGCCGGCTGCCGGGTGGACCGTGTCGTCCGCGCGGATGCGGCTGATCTCGTCCGGGTTGACCCGGGCCAGGAGCGCGGGCAGCCCGGCCAGCCCAGCCAGCTCATCCCGGCAGTCCCGGCAGGTGGTCAGGTGGGCATCGACCAGCCCGCGCTCGGCGGGGTCGATGGCGCCTAGGACGTAGACGCCAAGCGAGGGCCTGGCCTCCGTGCACTCCCAGGTCTGCGTCATGGCGCCAGCCCTCGTTCCTGCAGCGCCAGCTTGAGTGCTTTCAGCGCGTAAAACGTCCTGGACTTCACGGTACCTGCTGGTATGCCCAGCGTGGCCGCCGCCTCCGCCACCGAGCAGCCCCGGTAGTAGGTCTCCACGATCACGCGCCGGTGGTCCGGGCGCAGCGACGCCAAGGCGTCCGCCACGGCCCACGATTCGAGGGTCCGGTCGGCGTCGTCGTCAGCGGGAAGCAGTTCCAGGGCCGCCTGCCCGGTCTCCGGCGGACGAGCTTGCCGCGCACGGTAGGAATCGACCGCGAGGTTGCGCGCGACGGCGAACAGCCAGGGCCTGGCCGGCCGGTCGGTGAGCGCCTCGGGATGGCGCCACGCCCGCACTATCGTTTCCTGCACAAGATCCTCCGCACGCTGCCTGTCTCCGCCCGTCAGGTGGAGGGCGTAGCGAAGCAGGGCGCCACCGTGTTCGGCATACAGTGCCCGGACAAAGGCTTCGTCAGCCACCCGCCCTGAGCGGGGCGCGGTTCCCGCGTTTGGCACACTACTGAGAACGTGCGGCGCGGCCGGGTGGTTCAGCTCGCCGGGAAAATCCCTGTCCCCGGGGCTCGGACGACTGGGTGGAACGTGCTGGCTCATGCTCACCCCGCGGGGGGTTTGACTTCGGAACGTACTGGTTTGACCACTGTAGGGCGTTATCCAATCAGTCTGCCGTACAACCGCGCGAATGCCCACCCTGGAAATCTTGTGGGATGCTAACCACCTGCGAACGGCGGTAGGACCTCGATCCGGGCCGCTTCCGGAAGGACCAGTTCCGCGGGCCCGCGGCGGCCCGCGGGCGCGCCGTCGACCAGGAACGACGATGCCGCCAGGACCGAGCGCAGCCGCTCGGTGCCGGTGTCGCCGGCGCGCCGGGCCAGGATCACGTCCAGCGCCTCGGCCAGCGTCTCCGCCTCCACCGACTCGGCAGCTACCCCGGCCGCCTCCTTGGCCGCGGCCCAGTACTGGATTGTCACTTTGGCCATTTGGGATATCCTTCTATCAGCGGGACCCGGGCGTCGTTGCCCCCGGGTCCTTTACTGTTTATACAAGGTGTGGAGGTGCCATCGAGTGAGCGACCTGGTGCTGATCACCGGCGCGCTCGAGCCGTCCGCCGAGGTGCTGCCCGCTCTGGGGCTCTTGCTGCACTCCGTCCGGGTGCTGCCCGCCGACGCGTCGGCTCTGGTTGAGGCGCCGCCCGCCGACGCGGTGCTGGTCGACGCGCGGCGCGACCTGGCCCACGCCAAGAGCATCTGCCGGCTGCTGCAAACCACCGGCCTGGACTGCCCGCTGTTCGCGATCGTGACCGAGGGCGGCCTGGCCGCGGTCAGCGCGGAGTGGGGCGCGGATGACGTGATCTTGCACACAGCGGGTCCCGCCGAGGTGGAGGCCAGGGTCCGGCTCGCCATCGGCCGCCGGGCCGTGGTCGCCGCGGCGGAGGCCCCGGACGAGATCCGGTCGGGCGAGCTCGCCATCGACGAGGCCACCTACGCGGCCCGGCTGCGCGGCCGGGTCCTGGACCTGACGTTCAAGGAATTCGAGCTGCTCAAGTTCCTGGCCCAGCACCCCGGCCGGGTCTTCACCCGGGCCCAGCTCCTGCAGGAGGTCTGGGGCTACGACTACTTCGGCGGCACCCGCACGGTGGACGTGCACGTCCGGCGGCTGCGCGCCAAGCTCGGCTCCGAGCACGAGGCCCTGATCGGCACGGTGCGCAACGTCGGCTACCGGTTCGTGCCGGTCAAGGCCGAACGCGCCGAGCTCGCCCGCGAGGAGCGGACCCGGCCCGCCGCGGCGGGCCCCGGGACCGTCCGGGACTCCGTGACCGTCCGGGGCACCGGCGTCCGCACCGCGGCGCCGGCCCGGTAACCTGCGGGCCATGACAGGCTGGTCGATCACCGCCGGCGAGCTCACCCCGGCCCAGGTGGCCGGCGTCCTGGACCTGGCGGCGGCCGCGGCTGCCGCCGACTCGGTGGCGCCGCTGTCGGAACACGCGCTGCTGCACCTGCGCTACGACGCGGCCAGCCCCGGCGCCGATCCGGCCCCCGGCCGCGACCTGGTCCTGACCGTGGACGGGGAGATCGCCGGTTACGCGTACCTCGACTCACCCGGGCATCCCGGGGTGGACGTCAGCGGCGAGCTGGTCATCGCCCCGCGGCACCGGGGCCACGGGCTCGGCCTGGCCCTGGTGCGCGAGCTGATCGCCCAGGCCGGCGGGCACCGGGTCCGGCTCTGGGCCCACGGGGACCCGCCCGCGGCGGGCCGGCTGGCCCGGGCGGCCGGGTTCGACCGCTTCCGGGCCCTGTGGCAGATGCGCCGGCCGCTCAGCGATCCACTGGACCAGCCCCGGCTGCCGGCCGGCACGACGCTGCGCACGTTCCGTCCCGGCCACGACGAGGCGGAATGGCTGAGCCTGAACGCCCGCGCGTTCGCCAAGCACCCCGAGCAGGGCGGCTGGACCCGGCACGACCTCGAGCTGCGCGAGCAGGAGCCGTGGTTCGACCCGGCGGGCTTCTTCCTCGCCGAGCGGAACGGCGTCATGACCGGCTTTCACTGGACCAAGATCCCCGTGCCGGCGGAGCCGGACACGTGCACCGGCGAGGTCTACGTGGTGGGGGT
>Ga0102924_1001326_pt1 | contig 29060 bp, 22 predicted proteins | sample PaiPotPPM11metaG_FD_80116 | JGI IMG/M metagenome (GOLD analysis project Ga0102924, IMG submission 80116) | Iron sulfur acid spring bacterial and archeal communities from Banff, Canada, to study Microbial Dark Matter (Phase II) - Paint Pots PPM... ... | reverse complement strand
CTGGGCGGCGGCCGCCGCCCAGATGGCGGGTACCCCGTTCACCAACACGATCGAGGTCGGCACCGAGGCGGTGTCGAGCGTCTGGCCCGGGCTGGCCGCGGTGCTCCGGTCGGTGCGGATGTGCCAGGTACTGGTCAGCGGCGCCCAGCCCGTCCCTGAGCGGATGGGCGAGCGGGCCCGGGCCGGGTTCACGTCGGCGACCGCGGTCGCCAACCGGCTCGTTCGCTCGGGCGTGCCGTTCCGCACCGCGCACCAGACCGTCGGCGACGCCGTCCGGCAGGCGCTTGAGAACGGCACCGCGGCGGGCGCGGCGCCTACCGGGCCGGGCGGCCTCGACCCGCTCGGCGAGGACCTCGGCGCCCTGATCGGCGCCCAAGCCTACGGTGGCGGCCCGGGCGCATTCGACCCGGCGTTCCGCGCCGCCGTCGACGGCTGGGCCGGCCGCTCGCAGTGGCTGGCCGGCTGGCGGGCATCGCTGGCCGCGGCCGACGCGGCGATGACGGCGGAGATCGCCGCGGTCAAGCGCGCGGGCGCGGACCAGGCACCGGCCGCGGTACCCGGGGCGGCCCGGTGACCGCCGGGTGGCTGGTGTTGGTGGAGAGCAATACCACCGGCTCTGGCCGCCTGTTCTGCGCCGCCGCCCGGCAACTCGGCCTGCGGCCGGTACTGCTGGCCCGGAACCCCGGCCGCTACCCGTACGCGGCCGCCGACAGCATCGAAACCCGCGTCACCGATACCACGGACGTCACGGCGGTGCTGACCGCCTGCACCCGCCTGGGCGGGCCGGTAGCCGGGGTCACCAGCAGCTCCGAGTACTTCATCACGGTCGCGGCCGAAGCCGCCCGGGCCCTAGGGCTGCCGCACGCGGACCCGGATGCCGTCCGGGCCTGCCGCGACAAGAGCACGCAGCGGGCCCGGCTCGCCGCGGCGGGGGTACCTTCCCCGGCTTACGCGGCGGTCGCCAGTCCCGCGGCGGCGGTCGCGGCCGCCTGCCGGGTCGGGCTGCCCTGCGTGGTCAAGCCGGTGACTGGATCCGGCTCGGTCGGCGTCCGGCTGTGCCTGACCGCGGCCGAGGTCGCTGTCGCGGCCGCCACCGTGCTCGGCCACGGCGAGCCGGTGCGGTCGCTCCCGCCCCAGGACGCCGTTCTGGTCGAGGCCTACGCCGGAGGTCCTGAGTACTCGGTCGAGCTGCTGCACGGCACGCCGGTCGGTGTCACCCGCAAGCATCTCGGGCCCGAGCCGTACTTCGTCGAGACCGGCCACGACTTCCCTGCCCCGCTGCCCGACGGGGACCGCGAACGGCTGGAGCGGACCGCGGTCGCGGCGCTGACCGCGCTCGGACTGGGCTGGGGCGCCGCGCACGTGGAGCTCCGGCTGCCCCCGGCGGGCCCGGTGCTGATCGAGGTCAACCCGCGGCTGGCTGGCGGGATGATCCCGCAGCTGATCAGCGCGGCCCACGGCACCGACGTGATCGCGCAGCTGGTCGCGGCGGCCGCGGGACGACCGGGCCCGGCGGGGCCGGGCCGGAACGCCGCGGCCGCCATCCGGTTCCTGGTCGCCAACGAGCCGGGGCGGCTCGCCGAGATTAGCGGCGGAACGGCCGCCCGCGCCGTCCACGGGGTCATCGACGTCCAGCTAACCCGCGCGCCCGGCACCGAAATCGGTCCGCCGCGCTCGTTCTCCGACCGGCTCGGTTACGTGATCGCGGCGGCGGCGACGACGTCCGCCGCCGCCCGGGCGGCGGACGACGGCCTGCGGGCGCTCACGATACTGACCGCCGGTGCCGCCGGGCGGCCAGGCGAGTTGCTCAGTACTGAGCAGTGCTCGTGACCGCCATGCACTCGACTGGGAGGGGCGGGCCGACACCGGCCGGACAGGACAAGACCGGACCGGACCGAACGAGAAGGGAAGTGAAACGCTATGACAGCACCAGCCGAGCACAGCACGGTCGGGACGAGTCCCCCTGCGAGCACCTTCCAGTGGCACAAGGCCGCTTGGATCGCCCTCGCTATACTCTGCCTGGCTCAGCTTGTGGACACCATCGACGTGACGATCGTGAACGTGACGCTGCCGGCGATCAAGAACGGCCTCGGCTTCTCCGAGACCGGCCTGCAGTGGGTGGTCAACGCCTACACGGTTTTCTACGGCGGCTTCATCCTGCTAGGCGGCCGGGTCGGCGACCTCGCCGGCCGGCGGCGGGTCTTCATGATCTCCGTGACTGTCTTCACCGCCGCCTCGCTCGCATCGGGTCTCGCACCGGACGCGGGCTCGCTGATCGCGAGCCGGTCCGTACAGGGACTGGCGGCCGCCTTCATGTCCCCCGCGACGCTGGCGATACTGGCGAGCACGTTCCCTGAGGGGGTCGCGCGCAACAAGGCGGTGGCGATCTGGGGCACGGTCTCCGGCGTGGGAGGCGGCCTGGGCGTGGTGATCGGCGGCCTGCTGACAAGCGGTCCCGGCTGGCGCTGGGTCTTTTTTATCAATGTTCCGATCGGTGCGGCAATTCTTATCCTGTCGCCCCTGTTCCTCCAGCCGGGGAGGGCGCAGGCTGGCCCGCGGCGCTTCGACCTCGGGGGTGCGGTCACCGCGACCGGAGGGGCTGGACTGCTGGCCTATGCCCTCGTCGAAAACGGTTCGTTTTTGTGGCGGATGATTTTCTTTGCGGCAGCGCTGCTGCTCATCGTCGCGTTCGTCATAACCGAATCGCGGGCCACCGACCCGCTGGTTCCGTTTGCGATGTTCCGCAACCGGGCCGTGGCCGGCGCGAACATCGTGGCCCCGCTCATCGGCGCGAGTACATTCGCGATGTTCTTTTTCATCTCGCTCTACGAGCAGCAGGTGCTGGGTTATTCGGCACTGGGCACCGCCGTCGTCTATCTTCCGCTGACCGGAGCCTTCATCGTAGGCTCAGGTCTTAGCCCGCAGATTGTGCCCAAAATGGGGGTCAGGGGCGGTCTGGTAATCGGTTCCGCGCTCGCGGCGATCGGCCTCGTGCTGCTGGCCCGCCTAAAGCCCGACGTCAGCATCGGCATCAGTGTCATCATGCCGAGCGTCATCATCGGGATTGGGCTCGGCCTGACATTCGTACCGCTGTCCCTCGCCTCCGTTTCCCGGGTGGAACGCGGCGCCACCGGACTGGCGAGCGGAATGATGAACGCCACCCGACTGGTCGGCGGCGCGCTTGGGTTGGCCCTCATCGTGGGCATCGCCATCGACCGGGCGTCGCACTTGTTGCCCGGCCGCAGCCTGACCAAGGCGGCAGACCTGCTGTCGGCCCCGCACCTGTCCTCCGCCTCGAAGGCGGCGCTGGTCAGCGGCTTCCACTTCGGGTTCCTGGTCGCTGCCGCCCTGCTCGCCCTCGCGGCCGTTACCGCCGCGGTGGTGTTCAGGAAGGAAGGCCGGGGCGAGGCGGTCAACATGATGGAAATCATGAACGCATCGATGGAGTCGCCGGACAGCAAAGCGAATTCGTGATTACCGCGATGGAGACACGAGGCCGCCCGCTGGATATTCCGGCGGGCGGCCGGTCGCTGGCCCGATATTACATTGGTAAACAGGCCGCAGGCCACCCAACGCCCGTCAGCCGCAGGCGATAAACTGGCGAATACGCGGCTCATGCAAAATCAGGCCAGAGCTGCCGGACCGAGCGACCATCTGAGCTTGAACGAAACGTTTGAGGAAGTAACCGACACGGGACCTTGTCGTGCCCACCATGCCAGACAGTTCTTCCTGGGTAATACGCGACTCGATGCGCAGCAGCGAACCCTCTCGCTGACCCAGTTTGTGTCCGAGGTAAAGCAGGATAGCAGCCAGCCGGTGCTCACTGTCCGTGGTTACCAAGTCAACGATTAGCCGCTGGTGCTCGAATAGCCGGTGGGCCAGCCGCCGTATGAATTCGTCGCGCGAGCCCGCATCGGAGAGAGCGTCGAGCGCGGTCGCCGCATTCATGCGGCGCAGCACCACCGGCGTCATCGTGGTAACCATCTCCGTCCGCTGCGGACAGATGATCGACAGCTCGCCGAAGACTTCTCCGGCCGTGTATATGCCGATCAGGCATTCCTTTCCGCCAGGCGAAGTGGCCACGGCCTTGACCTGGCCCCGCTCAATAAGGTAAATGCTGCGATCGTCGTCGAGCGAGCCGTAAACCGCTTGCCGCCTCGGCAGTGTGAACGGACGGCTCACCGCGCTCCGGTGGAACAGGCCGGTGATGGTCTCGGGGCACAGCCCTTCGCCGAAATGAAGCTGGCCGCCCTGACCTGGCTGAGGTGCGCGTCCGGGTTCGTAGTCCCGGCGTAGCGGCGCGGGTAGTGCGGTGCGACTTTCCGCCCAGTAGGTGCGGCCGTCGGCCGTCGGCCGTAGCCTCCCACCGTGCAGTGCGTTTCCTGGTTTCGCGGCCAACTTACGATAAACCATAGACTCCCCCACGGCGTCCGACGGAGCGGCGCAAGCCTGCTAACAATTCGACTGTAAGCGAGATATCAGCCGTCAATGAGTGCCAAACAGGAAGAGAAGCTGCCATGGCATTTTCTTGCCCGCCCGCACTTGCCCCAGCGGGTTCGCGCCCCCACTTAGCAGGAGCCTCATCAGTTCTTCAGGCCAGGATTGTTCGACCGGTCAAGATTTATGCGTGGGCTCTCAACCAAGCCCCCCAAGAGCGGCCAGTCCCTCTAATATTAAGTATTACGGATCGCAATCATGGGGCTACTTAAAGTAGCGCAGGTCGCTCTATTACAGACTCCCCGCTTCACCCCCGACCGCTCCGGCGCTACCTTAATTTCGCAGCCAGCGGCCAATTGTCCAGCAGGTGTTCACTCTGTCATGGTAGGCGCGGGCCGACCATTAATTCCTAAGCACACACAGCCGATCATTAACTTGACGAGCGTCGAATCTTATCCGATAATGATTCTGAGGTCTTGCGGCCACCACCCGGGAGAGAAGTGCATGGCTGGCTTTACTCGCGTCCAAGATCGCGACTTAGTTTACATTAATGTAACGCGCGTCTTAGCAAGTGAACCGCATGTCCAGTTGAAAGGACTCCCATGGGCGGGACCTTTGGAAACAGCAATTCCTCACATTCGACGCCGGCACATCAGGGTGGGCAAAGCGACCTGTGCTGGCCGTCAAGTCAGACACTGGTGCCGGGCGCTCCCAGCCGGCTCGCCCTCGAGCCGGCCCCCGACCCGTCCGGGCTCGCGGCCCGGTTTCGATGTAACTACGACACCGCACAGCGGATATCGGAGCGGCTCGGCATGATCGCCGATCTCCAAGACCGGCTCAGCAGGCAGGCGCCCGTCCCAACGGTGAGCCCGGTAGCCGGCATGCACCGCCTCGTCGTACTCGAAGAGGAAATGCGCGCCCGGCTGGATCAGTTCACGCGCGAGACAGCCGATATCTACTCTTCCATCCTGGCTGCCGCCCACACGGCCGGCCAGGCGAACGCGGCCAGCCCCGATGAGCACTGGGGGGAAAGGGTGAGCGGCCTGGCCAGGCTCCGGGCGAGAGTCGCGCAACTGGTCGCGGGGGCCACCGAGTCGGCCAGCGTCATCGCGGCCGGCCCCGGTGCCGACCTGCTGGGCGGCGATCCGGATGTCACGCCAGCCGACCATGTCGCGCTGACGGCCGGCGTCAGGGTGCGCAAGATCTACCCGTACACCGTCCTGCTGGACGAACAGCAAAGCAAGCGCGTGCAGGAGATGACCGAGGCGGGCTCGGAAGTCCGGCTCATGGCCCGGCTGCCTCCGCTGCTCGTCGTGGTCGACGGGCAGATCGCCGTGATCCCGCTGATGTCCGCGGGCTGCACCGACGGCGGCGTGATCATCCGCCAGCGTACGATCGTCGCCGCGATGATGGCGCTGTTCGCGAAGTGCTGGGAGCAGAGCCAGCCCCTGGCTGACACCGAGACCGAAGATCTGTCGGCGGCCGAGACGGCGGTGATCAAGCTGCTCGCGACCGGGGCAAAAGACGACGCGATCGCCCGCCAGCTCGGTACCTCAGTCCGCACCATTAGGAGAATTGTGGGCAATCTAATGAGACGCGCGGGAGTCAATTCCCGGTTCGCCTTCGGCGTTTGGGCGGCGTATACTGAAATCTGCTGACTCATTACCAAAGCTGTCGTCGACCGCAAAGTTGAGGAGTCAAGGAAAGTGCCTCAAAAAGCAAAGAGTTCCTTCACCATCGACAAGACGGAAGAGACTCCGGTTGAATGGGCGGGGGGCTCGGTCAACCGCGCCCGCTGGTACAAGACCTTCACCGGCGACTTGTCCGGGACCAGCGAGATCGAGATAACCATGGGCAAGCTCGACACCGGAGCCATGGTCTACGTGGGCGTAGAACGCTTCGACGTCGAACTGCACGGCCGCAAGGGCACCTTCGTGGTCATGCACTCGTCCACCATGCTCGGGTCTGATTATGAAATGACCCTGAAACTCGTTCCGGGCTCCGGCACCGGCGATCTCGCTGGAATTACCGGTACGGCCCAGATTACAGCCGGCCACGATCTCCTGCTGGAATACGAAATTGCCTCTTAGCCGGGACCGGCCAGAAAGACGCGGCCTTTTACTACTGCCAAAACCGCTGGGCGGCTGACCGCCCAGCGGTTTTGGTTTGCGTCGGCGTTTTCAGTGCTGGGGCAGCAGCACGGTGTCCTGCAGACTGCCCGGCACGTACAGGTTCCCCCACGTGCCGTCGCCGTCCCGGCCCATCACCCAGGAGCGGCGCAGGAAGTCCCGGTACCCCGGGTCCTCGTCGGCCAGGCTGGTCAGCCGACCGTAGTCGCCGAGCGAGCGCAGGTGAATCATCAGGTGCAGGGTGTCCTGGCGCCCGAAGATCTCTTCGAACAAGAACGCGGTCACGATCCCCGGCAGCGCCTGGTTGACGTACTCCGCCCACGCGACCGCGAACTGGCGGCACTCCTCGCGGAACTCGTAGCGGGCCTTCCCGGTCCGCACCACGATCGCCCCCGCGGTGGCGCTGCTTAGCTGGATGTCCTCCGGCTGGGTCGTCTGGTAAAGGGCGGGCACCGCGAACATCGTGCGCGGGTCGAACGCCCCCTCCGGGGGCTTGCCGAAGCCATGCTGCGGGCACAGCACGCGCTCGGAAAAGGTGCCGGGCACGAACATCCGCTCCCAGTTGCCGCCGCCCCGCGCGGGCAGTCGGTCCTTGGTCGAGATGTCCTGGTAGGCCTGGTCGGTATCGACCATCTTCAGCAGCCGCTGGTAGTCGTGCGGCGACTTGAGGTGCACCAGCCAGTGCAGCCGGTGGCGGGCGCCGAAAACCTCGGTGAACAGATAGGTAGAGATCGTGTCCCCCTGCGCCCGGTTCAGGTAGTTGACCAGGTCGGCGGAAAACTTGATGCCGTCATCGACGAAATCGTATTCAAGCTGTCCGGTCCGGTACACGATAAAGCCCGCATTCGCCGAGTTCAGCACGCCCGCTCGGGTCGGCCCGGTTTCCGTTGTCGCTGTCGGTGCCATGGACGCTCCTTGGCCAAGCTGGTTCCGGTGCTGCCCGCCTCCGGCAGCCTGCCCTCACGCTAAAGAGCGCCGAGCGCGGGCGCTGCGCATTTCTGAGCACAATGCGCGACCCGCTGATGCCGGGCCGACGCGGGCCAGAGTGCTTAGAACTGAGCAGACGAGAGCGGCTTTCGAACCGGAATGTGGTCATTGCCAAGCCCGAGAGGAGGTGCCACATGAAGAAGCTCGTCGTTCGCCCCGTGGAGTCGGTCAAGACCAGCGCCACCGCGTCCTGCGCCGCCGCCTAAGGCGAAGCAAGTAACAGCGCCGGCGGCGGTCCTCACCTGATTTCTAGAACAGAGCCGCCGCCGGCGCCCTCAGCGCGGCAACGGGCCCGTCGGACCGGCAGGCGCAGTGACACAAGAAGTTGAAAGGAGCATGATGTCGGAATTCCCTGACGACGCCCGTGTCCACGTCTACCCGTACACCCACCGGGTGGAAGACGACAGTGTCCTACTCGGCGACCCCCAGCGGGACGTCTTCATCTGCGTTCCGCCCGAGGGACTTGAAATCTTGCAGCTGGTCGAGGCCGGCCGCAGCGTGGGCGAGGCCCGGGCCGAACTCTTCGCCCGCACCGGCGAGCAGATCGACGTCGCCGACTTCCTCGGCGAGATGGAGAACCACGGTTTCATCGTCCCCGGGACGGTGGAACTCGATGATCACCACCGAGTCGGCGGCCGGGCCGGCGGCTCCAGCTGGGGACTGACCCTGCCCTGGCTGACCCCGGGGATATGCCGCGCGATTACCGGCACGCCAGCTCTCATCGTCTACGGGCTCATCATCGCGGGCGGGTTCGCGCTGCTCGGCGACGACACCGGCATCATGCCGACACCTGCCTCGCTGCTGTTTCCGATTGACTTCGCCCCGCTGGCCTGGGGGCTGTTCTTCATCGCCATCGGCAGCGTTTTCCTGCACGAGGTAGGCCACCTGGCGGTCGCCCGCGCGGCCGGGTACCCGGCGAAGATCCGGATCAGCAACCGGCTCTACGTGCTGGTCGCCGAGACTGACATGTCGGGCATCTGGCTCTCCTCCAAGCGCACCCGGTATCTCGCGTTCATGATCGGCTCCATCTTCGACGCAGCGAGCGCGGCACTCGTGGTCGGGTTCCTCTGGCTCTCCCGGCATGGCTGGATCGACCCCCCACGCTGGACGACGCTGCTGGCCAGCGCCCTGCTGCTGGCCTACGGCACCCGCCTGGTCTGGCAGTGGTTCTTTTTCCTGCGGACCGACGGCTACTACGTCATCGCCACCGCCTTCGGGTGTAAGAACCTGCTGTCCGACACGGGTGACTTCCTCAGGAACATGATCGCCCGGGCGCTGCGCCGGCCGGCTCGCATTGACCAGAGCAGGATTCCCCGTAAGGAAATGCGGGTCGTTTACGCCTATTCGGTGCTCTGGATCATCGGACGACTGATCGCGCTCAGCGTTTACTTCGGGGTTGGCCTCCCGATCCTCTGGAGCTACTTCTATCAGTTCCTGCTCTACCTCACCGGTGAGCACTCGAAGCTCAACGGCATCGACTACGCGTCGATCGTCGTCATCGGATATCTCACCGATGGAAGCGGATTCGCGCTCTGGATCTGGTCGCTTGGCCGCCGTGCCCTGGCCGCCCGCCGCGCCCGGCGGGGTCCAGCCGAGCACTTCAGTCTCGAAGCCGCCACCGCCGCGAAAGCGGAAATGGCGCACGAGAACGGCTAACAAACATGCTCGCGAACTCGTCGTACGTCGTACCCGCGATTCCCGCCCACCAACTGCTTGTCTTCCTGCTCCAGGCCGGCCTGCTGCTGGGCGTCGCCCTGCTCCTCGGCCTGCTCGCCCAGCGTATTGGCCTGCCCGCCATCGCGGGCGAGCTGTGCACCGGGGTGATCGCCGGGCCCTCGGTACTGTCGCACATCTCCCCAGGACTGAGCGGCTGGCTGTTCCCCGCGTCGGGCACCCAACTGCACCTGCTCGACGCCGTGGGCGAGATCGGCCTGCTCTTGCTGGTCGGCATCACTGGCATGCAGATCGACCTCAACATGGTACGGCGGCGGGGACGCACCGCCGGCGTCGTCGGCTTCAGCGCCCTGCTGGTTCCGTTCGGAGCCGGCATCGGCACCGCCCTGCTGCTGCCCGGTTCGCTGTCCCCCGCGTCCGGCCACACCACCGCCTTCATCCTGTTCATCGGCATTGCGCTGGGGGTCAGCGCCATCCCGGTCATCGCTAAGACCCTCACGGACCTACGGCTGATCGACCGCGAGATCGGGCAGCTGATCATGTGCGCGGTGACCATCGACGACATCGTGGGCTGGGCCCTGCTCGCCGTCGTCTCCGCCCTGGCCAGCACCGGAATGCACGCCTCCACCTGGGTCACGGTGGCCGCGGTGCCGCTGGTTATCCTGGCTGGCCTGCTGATCCGTCCGCTGCTGAGGGCCGCCATCGCCCGCGCGCAGCGCGCCGCGGGCGACGGCGCGCTGATCGCCTTGCTGGCCACGCTGGTGCTGCTGTCCGGGGCGGCGACCCAGGCGCTCAAGCTGGAGGCTATTTTCGGCGCCTTCGTCTGCGGCCTGCTGGTCCGCAGCTGCGGAAACCTTGACCTGACGCGGCTCGCCCCGCTCAGGGACACCACGTTGTTCGTGCTCGCTCCGCTGTACTTTGCCACCGCTGGCCTGCGGATCGATCTGACGACGCTGAGCCACGCCAGCGTGCTTATCGCCGGGGTCTGCGTGCTCGCCGTCGCGATCGCCGGCAAGTTCGGGGGCGCCTACCTCGGCGCGCGAATCACCCGGCTCGGCCGCTGGGAGTCGCTCGCGCTCGGCGCGGGGACCAACTCGCGCGGGGTGGTGGAGGTTGTCATCGCGGTTACCGGCCTGCAGCTCGGCGTCATCAACACCGCCATGTACACCGTCATCGTGCTCATTGCCGTCGTAACCTCCCTGATCGCACCGCCGCTGCTGCGCTACTCGGTCGCACGCGCCGAGCTCAGCGCGGAAAGCCGGCTGCGCGCCGACGTGGACGCGTCCCTCGTACCCGTCGACCCGCACGCCGGCCCCCCGGTAGAGTGAGCCACCACCTGGAGATCGCATGCACCTGTTCGACACGGCGACCAAGACCCTCCTGCCCGTCGATCCACCCAGTGGGCACATCGGCATGTACTTCTGCGGACCGACCGTCTACGCGCGGGCTCACGCGGGCAACGCCCGCCCGTTTGTCCTGGGCATGTGGCTGAGCCGGTGGCTACGGGCATCCGGCCGCACGGTGACCTTCGTGCACAACATCACCGACGTTAACGACAAGATCTACGCGGCCGCCCCGGGCGCAAGCGCGGGTCTCGCCAACGCCGCGACGGAATGGTACTTGGAGGACGTCGCCGCGCTCGGTCTCGGTATGCCCGACCATATGCCCCGGGTGACGGACTATGTCCCCCGGATCATCGCGTTCGTCGCCAGCCTCATCGCGAACGACTCCGCCTACGTCGCAGGCCCCGACGTCTATTTCCGGGTCTCCAGTGACCCCGCCTACGGCTGCCTGTCCCGGCGGCGCACGTTGGAACCGGAGGACCACCGGTCCAACCCGGCCAAGGAAGACCCGCGTGATTTCGCACTGTGGAAGGCCCGCAAGGACGGAGAGGATACGTTCTGGGAGTCGCCCTGGGGCGCCGGGCGGCCAGGCTGGCACATCGAGTGCTCGGTGATGGCAGAGGCGTTGCTCGGCAAGGCCTTCGAGATCCATGGCGGCGGTCTCGACCTGGTGTTTCCTCACCATGAAAACGAACTCGCCCAGTCCCGCGCGCTTGGCGGAGCCTTCGCCAAGGTATGGGCCCATAACGGAATGCTCCAGTTCACTGGCGAGAAAATGGCCAAATCGGCAGGAAACATCACCACCATCCGCCAAGTACTAGAAGAATGGGGCGCGGAAGCATTCTTGCTTTTCCTGATGGCAGGCCACTGGCGCAGCCCGGTCGAGTTCTCGGCCGACACGATGGCGCAGGCCGCGGCCAGAGCGCAGACCTTCCGCAACGCCTTGACGCTGGCGGAGGCTCGCCCCGACGAAAGCCAGTGGGCCGAGCTGGCGGCAGCGCTCGAAGACGACTTCGATACGCCCCGGGCGCTCACGGTGATGCACCGCTGGGCCTCCGAGCGGCAACTGGGGCTGCTGAGTCGCGCGCTGGAAATCTTCGGGCTTGCGTCGCTTGCTCATCGCCCCGCTGCGCCGGCCGACGTGCTCGCGCTGAGCGAGCAACGCGACGCCGCCCGGCGCGGTCGAGACTTCGCCCTGGCCGATAAGATCCGCGCAGAAATCGAATCGGCCGGGTGGGACATCCGCGACGACCCGAGCGGAGCCTCGCAGCTGGTCAAGCGCTAAGCACCGAGTGAGCGAGATTCTTGTTCTATGAACGGCAACGGGAGCCTGGCCCCACCCGATGGAGCCGCGCGGTCGCCCGTGTTCTGGCGCCCACGTTCTGGCGCCCCGCCAGGCCGCGGACCACGCCTGCTACGCCAGGACGCTAAACTGGAATCAAGTTTCCGTTCAGGCTGCGGGGAGGACGCGTGCTGCAAATCGACGGGCCGCCGGCGCCAGAGACGCTGCGCAGCGACCAGTTCGCCCGGCGCCAGCGTATCGTCCGCGCCGCGCTGAAGGCCCTGGCCAACAGCGACTATGAGCAGGTCAAGATCTCTGAGGTCGCCCGTGACTCCGGTGTCGCCCTCGGGACGCTGTACCGCTACTTCACCTCCAAGGAACACCTGTTCGCCGCCGTGTTCGTCGAGTGGCACGGATCGCTGAAGAAGAAGCTTGAGAAAGAGCCTCCGCACGGCGCGACGGAAGCGGACCGGCTGCGCGACGTCTTTCACCGGATGGTCAGGGCGTTCCAGCTGCAGCCGCAGTTCTTCCGCGTGGTGATGATGCTGAACGCCACGACGGACCCGTACGCCGCAGACCTGTACCAGTCGGTCGCCGCGCAGTCGCGCGACACCGTGCAGATCGCCTTCACCGGACCCTTCGACGCCGACCGCGAGGCGATCACCAGCACGATCAACGCCGTCTTGGATGAGTCTTTGCGCGCCTGGGTGATGAACCGGCAGACGATTCAGGATGTCTACGCCAGCATCGACAACACGATCAGGCTGATCTACGACTTCCACCCCTAGAACTCCGTTCTAGTCCTGACAACTGTAACCGGGCCCGGGCACGGCCAGTGAACCAAGCACCAGTACTATTCAGCCGGTTAATTCTGAACTAGAGTTAGGTTCTAGCTCATCCACCACGCGGGTCGGACCGGAGAGGTGCGCGATGACGATCGCCTTGACCAGCGAACAGCACGATCTCGCCGGGGCCGTCGCCGGCTTCACGGCCCGCCATGCCGCGGTCAGTGAGACACGGGCCGCCTTCGACAAGATCGCCGCTGGTGAGCTGCTGCCGTCTTGGCAGGCACTGGCCGGTCAGCGGCTGCACGCCATCCACCTGCCGGAATGGGCCGGCGGCGACGGCGCCAGCCTCACCGAGCTGGCGATAGTCCTTGAGCAAGCGGCTTTCGGCCTGTTCCCGGGGCCGTTGCTGCCAACCGCGTTCGCCGGCCAGCTGATCGCCCAGCACGCGCCGGAGTCGCTGGCCCGCCGGTTGCTGCCCGACCTGGTGGCCGGCGCGACGGCGGCCGCCGCCGTTACCGCGGCCGGCCCGCGCGCCGTGAAGTCCCACCCGGGGTGGCGGATAAGCGGTGAGACCGCCCCGGTCCTTGGCGCCGCGAGCGCGCGGATCCTGGTCCTCGGCGCCGAGACCGGCGACGGGACCGTCTGGTTCGTTCTCGACACCGCCGCGGGCGACGCGGTCGAAGTGATCCAGGCCGCCCCGGTGGACCTGAGCCGGGACGTGGCGCGGGTCAGGCTCAGCGACGTCCTCGTCACGGAGGAGCGGATCCTCCACGTCGGCTCCGGCGGCGTCCGCGACCTGGCCGCCGCGCTGTTCGCGGCGGAGGCGGCCGGCGTGGCCCGCTGGTGCCAGGAGAGCGGGCTGGCGTACGCCAAGGTGCGGGAGCAGTTCGGCCGGACGATCGGCTCCTTCCAGGCCATCAAGCACAAGTGCGCGCAGATCTTCGCGCGCAGCGAGCTGCTCACGGCCGCGGCCTGGGACGCGGCGGCCGCGCACGCCCAGGATCCTGGGCAGTTCGCGCTCGCCGCGGCGGTCGCCGCGGTCCTCGCGGACTCGGCGGCCGACATCGGTCTCGAGACGGTGACGCTGTTCGGCGGGATCGGCTACACCTGGGAGCACGACGTCCACCTGTACTGGCGCCGGGCGATCAGCCTCGCCGCGCTGCTCGGCCCGCGCGGCGAAAGGCAGCGGCACCTAGCCGCGCTGTCCCGGGTCACGGAACGCCGCCATGACATGCGGCTGGAGGACGAACCGGCTGGCCTGCGGTCCTGGGTGACCGAAGCGCTCGCCGAGGCGACCGCCATGGACTCCGCCAAGCAGCGCCGCTTCCTCGTCGAACAGGGGCTCGCGGCACCGCATTACCCGCGCCCGTACGGCATCGAGGCGGGACCGGCGGCCCAGGTCGTCATCATTCAGGAGTTCCAGCGGGCCGGGCTCGTCCAGCCCACCACCACCATTGGTGAGTGGGCCCTGCCCACGATCCTGGCCCACGGCACCGACGAGCAGCGCGAGACCTTCGTCGGGCCCACCCTGCGCGGGGAGATCACCTGGTGCCAGCTCTTTTCCGAGCCCGGCGCCGGCAGCGACCTCGCGTCGCTGCGTACCCGCGCCGTCAAGGCCGACGGAGGGTGGCTACTCAACGGGCAGAAAGTCTGGACTTCCGCGGCGGCCGAAGCCGACTGGGCGATCTGCCTCGCGCGCACCGACCCCGAGGCGCCCAAGCACAAGGGCATCAGCTACTTCCTCGTCGACATGCACAGCCCCGGCATCGACGTCCGCCCGCTGCGCGAAGCCAACGGCGGCTACCTCTTTAACGAGGTCTTCATCACCGACGTGTTCGTTCCTGATTCCCGGCTGGTCGGCGCCCCCGGCGAGGGCTGGCAGCTGGCGCGCACCACCCTCGGCAACGAGCGGGTCAACATCGCCGCCGGCCTGGGACGGCGCCATGATCTGCCCGCGGACTACCTCGCTGCGCTCGGCGATCCGGTTCCCGCTGAGGTTCTCGCGGAGTGCGGGGCGATCACCGCCGGCGCGCTGGCCTTCGCGGCCATGATCCAGCGACTGCTGCTGCGCCAGATCGCCGGCCTGCGGCCGGGCGCGGAGGCGAGCGTGCTGAAGGTCGTCGCCGCCTGGAACGAGATCAGCATGCGGCGGGCGGCGCTCGGCTGGCACGGCGCGGACGCCGCGGTGCTCGGCGGCCCGGCCCAGGACTACCTGTCCCTCCCGCCGACGCTGATCGGCGGCGGGACGCTGGAAATCCAGCTGAACGTCATCGGGGAGCAGGTCCTCGGCCTGCCGCGGTAGCTGTCTCTATTCAGGCAAGGAGTTCTCACATGGGCATGCCGTCTGGCATCGGGATCGTCGACACGATGATCGGCTTTCCGCAGGAGGGGTTCGATCAGTACGACTTCATCCGCAGGCAGACAAAGGACCGTTCCTCACGGGAGGAGATGCAGTTCCCGGCGGAGTACATGTTCAAGGACGTTCCGAAGGACCTGCCCACCGCTGACCCGGTCTCGGTCACGCTGCATGAGATGGACCGGTTCGGCATCGAGATCGGCGTGATCGGGGTTTCTGACGAGACCTCCAGGGCAGCGCTCAAGAAGCACCCCGACCGGTTCGTCCCCATGGGCAACGTCACCGACCCGAACGACGTCACCGGCACGGTGCGGCAGATGCGCAGGGAGTACGAGGAGTTCGGGATTAGGGGGGTCGGCGCGTTCCCCGCGGGCACGTTCCCGCAGGTGGCGATCGACGACCCGAAGATGTACCCGGTCTACCAGACCTGCGTCGACCTGGACATCCCGATCTTTTGCTGCGCGGGCGTGCCAGGGCCGCGGCTGAAGTTCGCCCCGCAGGAGGTCGCCAAGATCGACGTGGTCATGTACGACTTCCCCGACCTGGTGTTCGTCACCAGGCACGGCTGCGAGCCCTGGGAGAAGCTGGCATGGAAGCTCATGCTCAAGTGGCCGAACCTGTACTACTCGACCTCGGCTTTCGCGCCCAGGTACTACCCGCAGGAAATCATCGGCTACGCCAACACGCGAGGCGCGGACAAGGTCATTTACGGCGGCTACTTCCCGATGGGCCTGAGCCTGGAGCGCATCTTCTCCGACATGCCGCAGGTCCCGTTCAAGGACGAGGTCTGGCCCAAGTTCCTGTCGGAGAACGCGCGCCGTGTCCTGAAGATAGGGACCTAACTTCAGGCGCTGCCCCTGCTGGTGCCCGGCGGCCCGGCCAGAATCGTCGGAACGTGGTCCTTGTCCTTGGGGTTAGCGGCGTACCTTGAAGCTCAGGTGCAGCACCCGCTCGCCCTGGATGACCACATGGGGATCCTCGAGTAGATGCTGCCCGCTAACGCTGCCGAAATAGCGCTTGCCCGAACCGAACACCACCGGCACCACGTCCATCGCCACCTCGTCCACGAGGCCGGCCGCGAAGATCTGGCCGCCCACCTCGCCGGCGTTCACCGCGACGTTTCGCTCCCCGGCGAGTTCCTTGGCCTTCTCGATCGCAGCCGTCACGTCGTCGACGAAATGGTACGACGCCTCGGGGTGCCAGCCCTCGGGCTTAGGCCGGTGGGACACCACGACTACGTGATCGCCCGTAGGCGGATGCCCCTCCCAGCCGTTCACCAGGTCGAACAGGTTGCGGCCAATCACGATCGTGCCGATTCCCTTCCACATCGGCCGGACGTACTGCGCCGATGTGCTTGAGATCTTGAAGCCGCCGCCGTCGGGGCCCTCAATGATCGGAGTGTCCCCGTCGAAGTACCAGTCGTGGAGCGGTCCGACACCGTCGTTCACGTCGGCGATGAAGCCGTCCACCGATACCACGTTGTGCATGAATACTGTGCCCAACCGATTCTCCCCAGGTCTGCTCGCGCGTTCGCGCACGATCTTGTCGCACCCGGGGGCGGCTCCGCTTGTAAAAAATCAATCGGCGGGCATCGGACCGTTGTCCGGCGGGAACCCACGCTCGGCGGGGAACCGGCGCCGCAGAGCGAGGTATTCCGTCGGGGTGTGGCCGGTGAAGTCCTTGAATTCCCGGCCGAAGTGCGCCTGGTCGAAGTAACCCGCCGTGTGCGCGAGCTCCGGCCAGTCGACCGGGCGCCGGGCGTCTACGGACACGATCAGCCGCGCAAACCGGTAGATACGCGCCACGCGCTTCGGCGTGACCCCGACGTGGGACTTGAACTGCACGGCCAGGTGATTGCTACTCACCCCGGCGGCATCGGACAGCGAACTGACCGGGACCGTGCCGTGGGAAGCCGCCAAACGCCCGCCTGCGCGCCAGACCAGGTCGAGACCGCGCGGTGGGGCCGCGGCAAGCCGCGATCGCAGTTCCTCCTCCAATGTGCGCAGTGCCCCGGTGGCCGATGCGGCCTCGCCGACCTGGTTGCGGATCCGGTCCACGGACCGCTGCCATACGGCGTCGGCCGGCACCCACCGGTCCCGCAGCTCGGTCGCTGGGATGCCGGTGAACGGCGACATCCCCCAGGGCTTGAAGTGCACACCGACGAGCCGCGTCCAGGCTGGGTGCTCGAACAGGAAGCGCCTGGTCCATACGCCCATGAACCACCCGTCGGTGACCATTGCCGTGGGCACCGACGGGTCGGAGTCCCACAGGCGGACGGGCCCGCCCAGGTTGAGGAACAGGTGCGCCGACGGCATCGGCGGGACGTTCATGCGCCGGTGCCGCGGCACCCCGGTCAGGCAGTAGATGTCGTCGATGAACAGGTCGAGCGGCGGGGCGGGCACCCGGGCGACGTATTCCATCGACTCAGTCTGGCCGACCAGGAGTTCAGTTCGCGAGAAATGCTTTCTGTCAGCTCCTCTCCGCACCGGCGCGACGGACCGTCTCCTCGCGTTCCAGTACGTGCTTCATCACCTTGCCGGTCTCGGTGTAGGGCAGCGCCGCCAGGAACTTCACCGCCACCGGGACCTTGAACGGGGCCAGGGCGGCGGCACACCACTGGCGGACCTGCTCCGCGGTGAGGTTCGACCCCGGGCGCGGCACTACGAAGGCCACGGGCTCCTGGCCGAGTTCGGGGTGACTGACGCCGATCACCGCGGCGTCGTCGATGTCTGGGTGCTCGATGAGGCGGTTCTCGATCTCGATCGGGTAGATGTTCTCCCCGCCCCGCAGGATCATGTCGCGGCGACGGCTCTCCAGGAACAGCATGCCGTCGGTGACCCGCCCGAAGTCACCGGTGCGGTACCAGCGGTTTTCGTCCAGAACGGCCCGTGTAGCGGCCTCGTCGTTCCAGTAACCGATGAACACGGAGGGCGTGCGCAGGTAGATTTCGCCGATCTCTCCCTCCGGCCGGGCCGTGCCGTGCACGTCGCGGACCTGGACCTCGACGGTCGGCTGGGCGGTCCCGACGGATTCGGGCACGAGGACGAACCGGTCGCCTCCCGTCAGCGTTCCGAGGCCGACAGTCTCGCTCATACCGAACCCGTTGCCCAGGTGGACTCGCGGGAACCGGCTGTGCAGTTCGCGTACCAGTTCTGGCGGGAACACGGTCCCGCCAGAGCCGACGGCGTGCAGAGAGCTGAGGTCGTAAGCGCCGATGTCCGGGTGCCGGAGCAGCCGCCAGAACTGAGTCGGCACCCCGGACCAGGTGGTGACCTTGTGCTTTGCGGTCAGTTCCAGCCAGGTCGCCGCATCCCAGGGACCGGGGGCGGGGAACACGAGCGTGGCCGGGAAGGCGGCCGCGCTGATCAGCACGGCGACCAGGCCTGACACGTGGAACAGCGGGCTCGAGACGATGAAGCAGCTTCGCGGCGGCCGGCCGCCCGGCGCGGTGACCGTGGCCGCGGCCAGGGCGGCGTTGAAGCGGTTGACCATCGCGAAGTTGATGATGTTGCGGTGGGAGAGCGTGGCGCCCTTGGGGCGGCCCGTCGTCCCGCTGGTAAACAGGATGACAGCCGGTGAATCCTCGGTGATGCTGGCCCGGGCGGGGGCCTTACCCGCGAACTCCCGCGCTTCTTCGTACAGTTCGTCGATGAGACGCACCGGTAGCCCGTCCGGGACGGAGTCACTGGCAAGGCGCGCGAGGCGTCGCGCGTCGCCGGCGATGAGGAGCGGCTTGGTGAGGCCGATGCCGTACTCCAGCTCCGATGTTGTCCACCAGCCGTTGAGGCTGGTGACGATGGCGCCGATGGTGACCACGGCCCACATCAGGATCGCGTACTCGGCGTAATTCGCGGCCACGACCGCCACCCGGTCGCCGACGCTGACGCCGTAGCGCTCGGCGAGCAGGACGGCGGTGGCGTCGATGTCCTCGGTCGCCTGCCGGTAGGTCCACTGTCTCTGCGGTGAGACCAGGAACGGCAGGTCCGGCGAGGCGGCGGCCTGCGTGTCGAGCATTCGCCGCAACGAGCGCGGTCGCCTGGCGAATACGACGTGCTCGTGCCCGAGCACAGGCTCGGTGACAAGTTCAAAGGGGGCGCCCCGGCCGGTCAGCGCCTCCTTGATCTCAGGGGACAGCGCTTCGCCCGCCGCGCCCGGCCAGCGCAGATGAGACCCGCGGGCCTCGGTTTCTTCCGCCATGGGTGCGTCCATCCACTTCTTCGGGGCGGGATTACGCGTGAGTGCCGTCGCTGGTCCCAGTCCAGACCGATACGAGATGGGCCCACCGGTCGGAAATCGTCTGCGCCAGCCGGGCCGTGTCCGCCGCGCCGGGGCGTGCCGTGAGCGGGTCACCGCTCACGGCAGGCAGCAGGGCGTGCAGGTCTTCCTCGCTCAGCCCGAGGGCGGCCAGGGCCGGCGCGTCCGTGTCGGAGTCCAGGATGTCTGGCAGGTCCGCCCGGGCGATGAGGACTGCGAGATCCTCCTCGCCGTCCTCCAGGAGGACGCTGCACAGGCTGGACCGGGTGAGTCGCACCGGAGAGCGCCTCAGCTCGAGGCGGGACGGCGGGTGGCGAGGAACAGCCCGTTGTCCCGCATGACCGTCTGGCACTGCTCCTGGGTGTAGTCGAAGTTCTGCAGGTCCTTCATGTACGACGCTGGATCGGCCAGGCCTTCCACGTGCGGGTAGTCCGAGCCCATCAGGATGTGGTCGGCGCCGATCAGCCGCAGCAGGCTGGCCAGTTCGTCCTCATAGAACGGTGACACCCAGATGTGCCGCTTGAAAGTCTCACGCGGGTCCTCGGGGAAGAGGTGCGGGACCTGGCCGTAGGTCTTGGTGAGCTTCTCGAACAGGTGGAACACCCAGGCCGATCCGACCTCGATCGAGGCGACCCGGAGATTCGGGAACCGGTGGAACAGGCCGTGCGCCAGGTGGCTGGCGATCGTGTCCTGCAGCGCGTCGGCAGAGACCAGGCTGCGGAACGCGTTAGCCCGGAACGCCTCGGTGAAGTCGCTCTCACCCCATGCGCCGAGGTACCTCGTGTAGAAGGTCTCGCCGCCGTGGTAGCAGATCGTGATGCCCGCGTCGTTGGCCAGCCGCCAGAACGGGTCGAACATCGCGTCGGCCGGCGCACGCAGGCCGACGGCCGTGGTGACCGGGCCGCCGACCATCACGACGAAACGGGCGTCTCGTTCCAGTGCCCACTCCAGTTCCCGCAGCGCGTTGTCCGGGTCCGCCAGGGTGATGTAGGGGGCGGCGAAGATCCGGCTCTGGTAGGCGAAACCCCATTCTTCGTCCATCCACCGGTTGAAGGCGCGGAACGCCGCTGTCTGCGCGGGCAGGTCGTGCGCCAGCGCCTGCTCCATACCCACGCCAAGCGTGGGCAGCAGGATGCAGCCTTCCATACCCTGCCGGTCCATCAGCGCGATGCGGGCATCGCGGTCCCGGTACTCCGGGCGGATCGGCTCTAGTTCACCGAAGAGCTGGATGGGATCGGCGTTCTTCGGATTGCGCCCGCGGAAGTACTCGTCCATCACGCCGGGAGCCGCTACCGGGTCAAAGGTCGGGTTGGGGATGAACTTGTTCACCTTGCCGCCGACCAGCAGGCGGGTCTTGCCGTCGATCTGCGCCCACTGCATGGCCCGTTTGCGGTACGCAGGCTCAAGGTGACGCGTGAAGGCGTCGAGGGCCTCGTAGTAATGGTTGTCGCAGTCGAAGAACCGAAACGGGAGTTCGGTGGTCATGATGATGCCCTTCATGCCGAGGAGTGCTCGCTTCACCACACTAGAACTGGATTCTCGTTTCTGCAAGGCTCACCGAAGTCGGCCGCGATCACGGCGTCACTGCCCCGGCGCCCAGCGGCTGCTCGGTGGCGTGGCTCTCTTGCAGGTGCCGCGGCCGGCCGTGCGGTATGGCGAGGCCGACGCAGATCGACGCCACCGAAATAGCGCCGGCCAGCAGGAAGACGATCACGAAGCCCTGGTTGGCGTAGATGACGTTGCCGCCCACCACCTTGCCGATGTGCTGCCCGAGTATTACGAAGTACACCTGGCTGGCGACCGAGGTGAAGATCGTCTGCGGAACGGTCACCATGCTCGCCATCGCTCCCTGCTTCTCCGGCGGCACGGCCCCGACTACCAGGTTGGGTATGGCCGAGAGGCTGAGTCCTTCGCCGACCCCGATCAGGCAGTTGAACAGGATGAGCTGCCAGGGGTAGGCGTGGTAACCGGCGGAGAGGGCCAGGCCGGCGCCGATAAACAGACCGCCAAGCAGGAACGGGAGCCGCACGCCGATCCGTGGCGCGAGACGCCCGGCCACGAAGCCGAAAATCACCGTGGCCACCCCCACCGGGACCAGGTACGTGGAGACGCCCAGGGTGCTCACGCCGAAGCCGTAACCCACGCCCAGTATCCGCGGGACCATAACCATGATGGGGAGCGCCAGCGCGTTGCCGGTCATGGCCGAGTAGATGAGCGCCGCGGCGAACGCCGTTGTCAGGACGCGGCGGCTGCCGAAGAGACGGATGTCGACGAGCGGCCGCGACGACTTGAGATCCCAGGCGACCCACAAGCCGATGAAGGCGACGCCCGCGGCCAGGCAGGCCAGCGTGCTGCCCGCGGTCCAGCCCCAGCCGGCGCCCTCGGAGATGCCGACGAGCACCCCGCCAATCCCCAGGCCCAGCCATGCCGCGCTGACATACCCCAGGCGAGCGGCGACCATCGCGTGAGACTCCGGGACGACGGCGAGGAACAGCAGTCCGGCCAGCAGCGGGTACAGGCCGAAGAACCAGTACAGGCCGCTGTAGCCGAAGGAGTCGATGAGCCATCCCGTGAGCAATGGGGTGACGATCGTCGTGACCCCGATGCCGGTGCCGGTCAGGCTGATCGCGACGACGAGCAGCCGACGGGGAAAGACATCGCGGACCAGCGAGTAAGCGAGGAAGACCACCGGTCCGATAAAGCTCGACAGCGACCGGCCCAGCAAGAAGAGACCGTAGTTGGGCGCGGTCGCCGAGACCACTCCCCCGGCTACGGTGAGCGCGGTCATGATCAGAATCAGCCGCTTTTTCCCGTACATGTCGGCGGCCTTGCCGATCAGCGGAGCGAACAGCCCTCCGAAGAGCAGTCCGAGAGTCGATACCCAGCCGACGTTCGCGGTGTGAAAATGCTCCGCCACGGACGTCAGGGACGTGCCGATGGCCTGCGGCATGAACGAGCCGAGTTCGGCCGGCAGGACGATCGCGACCAAGATCAGGGCCCATTTGAGGCTCCATGCTTGCTGAGGGCTGCTGTCCGCACCCGCGCTGGCGGCTGAGGCGCTATCTGCTCTCACGGCGACACCCCCTGCGAAGGCCGGTCATCGTGTCGACGATCCCGATGCGCTCCATGGTGGAATCCCTCGCCTTCCGCGTGCTGTCCCGTGCCCTGCTGGCCCGCACGACCTGCTGGCTACGATGCCACTATGGAACTAGATTCTAATATCGTCAAGAGTGCATCAAAATGGCTCTGTAGTGTTGTCTTCTGCCCCAGGTAGGGACTCACGCTTGCCAAGTACAAGAAGTCAGTTCTACTTCGTGCGGTGGTCGTCAGGCTGCTTGGCGCGCTGTGGGCAGGCACCTCCGCCGCGTCGTCATTTCAGCGACGCCAGAGCACGGATCCGCGTGCGGGGCGGGCTACGAGGCCCTGCGGACCCCTTCCAGCCAGTCAATCGCCGGCTTTGTGAGCTCGGACTCGAAGCGCTGGTCGGCGTGCCCGGCGCCGTCGAGGATGCGCAGCACGACCGGCGTTCCGTGGCCGCGCAGCGCCTCCTCGAGGATCAGGGTCTGCTGGAAGGGCAGCAGGTGGTCGTTTGTGCCAGCGGCCAGGAAGAACGGCGGGAGCGGAATCGTCGCGCCCGCGACGTAGGTGATCGGATTCGCGCGGGCGGCGACCTCGGGCAGTTCCTGGATGGGGCCGCCGATCCATCTCGACTCCGGGGACTGCGGCTCGTCGTGGTTCATGACCGGCGGCCCGTCGGCCATTGGGGGCCGGGCGATGAACTGGGCGTCCATCACCAGGAAGTCAGAAGGACCGTACCAGTCGACGACGGCCTGGACCGACGAGTCCCCGCCGCGGCCGTCGAACTCGGTGGCCTGACCGCTCGTCACGCCGAGCATCGCGGCGAAGTACCCGCCGGCTGAGCGCCCCCAGGCCGCGAAGAAGGAGGGATCCAGGTTCAGCTCGGCGGCCCGGGTGCGGAGGTAAGCCGTCGCCTGCTTGACGTCACGGACCGCAGCCGGGAAGAGCGCCTCGCCGGAGAGCCGGTACTCGACACTGGCGACCGCGTAGCCTCGTTCGAGGAGCGCGGGCAGGTGAGGCAGTTCCCGTGTGCGGTCGCCCCGCATGAAGGCGCCGCCATGGACGGCCACGATCAGCGGCGACGGCCCGCTCCCGCCAGGAGCGTACAGGTCGACGACCTGATTCGGCGAGTCCGCGCCGTAGGCGAGGGTGGCCGCCGGGCCGATGTCAGGGCCGTCCTGGCGTGTCTGGCGAGGCATGCGTTCCTTTCGCCCTATGAGGTTGCCCGGTGTCCAGGCTCGGGGGCCGGGTAACGGAAAGCTCCGGCGGCGAACCGGGATACGCCTCGATCTCGACGAGGGCCAGCTGGCCCGTGCAGCCCTGGCTGAGGGTCGAGGACGGAAGGTCGGCGGTGAGCACGTTCGGATTGCCGTGACGGCAGAACCGCGGGTCGGCCGGGTCCGGGTCGTACCAGGCGCCGGTGGACAGCTGGGCGACCCCGGGCCGCACCGCTTCGTCGACCGCCAGCCCGGCCAGACAGGCGCCCCGGTCGTTGAAGATCCGCACGAGGTCTCCGTCGCTCAGTCCGCGGGCCGAAGCGTCGGCCGGGTTCATCCGCACCGGTTCGCGTCCGGCGATCTTGACCGACTGGCTGTGCGCGCCGACATCCAGCTGGCTGTGCAGCCGTGCCTTCGGCTGGTTGGCGACCAGCTGCAGGCCGAAGCGGCGGGCGGCGGGCGAGCCGAGCCATTCGACCGGTTCGAGCCAGACCGGGTGGCCCGGGCAGTCCGGGTACCGGTAGCCGTCAATGGTCGCGGAGAAGATCTCGATCTTCCCGCTCGGCGTGGTGAGCGGGTGCCGGTCCGGGTCGGCGCGGAAGTCGGCGAACGCCACCTGACGCTCGTTGCTCACCGGCAGTTCGAGGCCCTCGCCGGCCCAGAACTCGTCGAAGCCTGGAACTGAGGTCCGCCCCTGATCGGCGAGCATGCACCGCCAGTCGTCGTAAAGGTGGCGCAGCCATTCCAACGTGGTGCGGCCTTCGGTGAAGTCCTTGCCCACGCCGAGCCGCTCCGCTAGCTCCGCGAAGATGGCGTAGTCGTCCCGGGCTTCGCCGTGCGGCCTGGTCAGGGCCGGCATCGGGAAGAACATCCGGTCGTTCTGCCCGGAGCCGAAGTCGTCGCGCTCGATGCTCATCGTGGCCGGCAGCACGATGTCGGCGTGCCGCGCGGTCGCCGTCCAGAACGGGTCGTGCACCACCACCGTCTCCGGGCGGGTGAACGCCTCGCGCAGCCGGGCGAGGTCCTGGTGGTGATGGAACGGGTTCCCGCCGCACCAGTAGACGAGGCGGATGTCCGGGTAGGTCAGCCGCTGGCCGTTGTAGTCATAGCCGGCACCGGGATTCAGCAGCATGTCGGCGATCCGCGCCACGGGGATGTACGTGGACACCATGTTCTGGCCTTGCCGCAGCCGAGGGACCGCCACCTGGGGAGCGGGCTCACCGACAAGGGCCACGGACCCGTACCCGTGGCCGAAGCCGCCGCCCGGCAGCCCGATCTGGCCGAGCATGGCGGCGAGCACGACGCCGAGCCACAGCGGCTGCTCCCCGTGCCGGGCCCGCTGGAGCGACCAGCTGACGGTCACCAGGGTGCGGGCGGCGGCCATCTCGCGGGCGAGTTCCCTGATGCGCGCCGCTGGCACGCCGGTGATCGGTTCGGCCCACGCGGGATCCTTGACGACCCCGTCGGCCTCGCCGCGAAGGTAACGGGCGAACCGCGGGAAGCCGACGGTGTAACGCTCGAGGAATCCGGTGTCGGCTAGGCCGTCGGCGTCGAGGACCTGGGCAAGGGCGAGCATCAGCGCGGCGTCGGTCCCGGGTCGCGGCGCGATCCACTCGGCCTGCGCGTCGGCGGGTGTGTCGTCGCGCAGCGGGCTCACGGACACGAACCGGCAGCCCCGCGCCCGCGCGGCGCTCATCCAGCCGCGGGCATTGTGCCGGGACACCCCGCCCGGCGACATCGCCGCGTTTTTCGGCGACAGCCCGCCGAACGCGACCACGAGCTCACTGTGCTCGGCGATCACGGACTTGGCCGTCGCGTGCGTCTGCAGCACGCTGACGTCGGCGATCACGTAGGGCAGCAGCACGGTGGAGGTGCCGAGGCTGTAGCTGTTCACGTGCCGCACGTAGCCGCCGAGGCAGTTCAGGAACCGGTGCACCTGGCTCTGCGCATGATGGAACCGGCCCGCGCTGGCCCAGCCGTACGAGCCGCCGTACACCGCTTCGGCCCTGTGGTCCCGGTAAACCCGCCGCAATTCCCCGGATAGGAGGCCAAGTGCGGTGTCCCACGACACTGGCACGAAAGGTTCGTCGCCGCGGGCAGGCGCACCCGGGCCGTGATCCAGCCACCCCTTGCGCACGTGCGGCTGATTGATCCGGGCGGGGTGATGCTGCGCGGAGGCGACGTTGCCGATCTGCGGCATCGGTTCCGGGTCACCGCGCCACGGGCGCACTTCGGTCAGCCGCTCACCATCGCTGACGGCTTCGAATGTCCCCCAGTGCGTCAGATGCACAGCCATCCGTTAAGCGTAACCGTTCGAGGCGGCACACTCCCGCCTAAGATGTCAACCAAGCGCTCGATTGGTTGAAGGAGCCGCGATGCCGAGTTTCTCCGGGGAGCGGCGCGCGTTGACGGACGACGAGGAGTTCCGTGCGACCGTGCGCGGCTGGCTGGCCGGCAACCTCACCGGCGAGTTCGCCCAACTGGTCGGCAAGGGGGGACCCGGACGTGAGCACGAGTTCGTGACCGAGCGGCGGGCGTGGGAGCGGCGCCTGGGCGAGGGCGGCTGGATCGGCCTCGGGTGGCCTGTCGCGGACGGCGGGCGCGGCCTGCCCTGGAGCCAGCAGGTCATCTTCTACGAGGAGTACGCGCGCGCGGGCGCGCCGGGACGGGCCGGGCACATGGGCGAGCAGCTGCTCGGCCCGACCCTGCTGATGTTCGGGACAGCGGAGCAGAAGGCGAGGTTCCTTCCCGGCATCCTGTCCGGCACGCAGATGTGGTGCCAGGGGTACTCCGAGCCCGAGGCGGGTTCCGACCTGGCCTCCGTCCGGACCCGCGCGGAGCTGCGCGGCGGGGAATGGCACATCACCGGGCAGAAGGTCTGGACATCGCTCGCGCAGGTCGCCGACTGGTGCTTCGTGCTCGCCCGCACCGACCCGGGGGCCGAACGGCACCGGGGACTGTCGTACCTGCTGGTCCCGATGGATCAGCCCAGGGTGGAGATCCGCCCGATCGTGCAGATCACCGGCACCTCGGAGTTCAACGAGGTGTTCTTCGACGACGCCCGGACCGATGCCGGCGCGGTAGTGGGCGCGCCCGGCGACGGCTGGCGCGTCGCGATGGGCACGCTCGGCGTCGAACGCGGCGTGTCCACGGTCGGCCAGCAGATGGGATTCCAGCGCGAGTTCGAGGCCGTGCTCGCCCAGGCGCGGGCGAACGGCGCTATCGGCGACCCCGAGATCGCGGCCCGGATCACGGATGCCTGGATCGGACTGCAGGTCCTCCGCTTCACCGCGCGGGCTACGCTCGGCGGTCCCGCGGGTGCCGCGCCGGGGACCGAGGCGAACATCGCCAAGCTGCTGTGGGGACCCTGGCATCAGCGGCTCGGCGAGCTGGCCGCGGACGTGGCCGGGCCCGACGCCACGGGGGCCGGGCCGGACTATGACCTGACCGACGCGCAGCGCCTCTTCCTGCACACCCGGTCCGACACGATCTACGGCGGCTCCAGCGAAATCCAGCGCAACATCATCGCCGAGCGCGGGCTCGGCCTACCGCGGGGATAGGCGGCCGATGTACGAGACGGACTCACCGGAGCAGGCGGCGCTGCGCGAAACCGTGCGGGACTTCTGCCGTCATCACACTGGCCATCGCACGGGCCATCAGACGGGCCATCAGACGGGCCATCAGACGGGCGTCACCGCGTGGAAGCGCCTGACCGGCGAGCTCGGGCTGACCGCCCTCGCCGTCGACGAGCGCTACGACGGCATGGGCGCCACCGTGGGCGAGGTGGCGATCGCGGCGGAGGAACTCGGCCGCGTCCTGCTCCCTGTCCCTTTCCTGTCCACCGCGCTTGCGGGCGCGCTGCTCTCCGCGGGCGAGTCCGCGGCGGCGGAGGCTTTCCTGCCCGGCATCGTCACCGGGACCCTGACCGCCGCGCTCGTCTTCGGCGGGGACATCACGGCACGGGGCGGACGGCTGGCAGGCACGGCGCGGCACGTCCTTGACGGCGACGGCGCCGGCTTGTTCCTGGTCGGCGCCGAAGGCACGCTGTATGCGGTGCGGGCCGAGGACGCGGCCGCCGAGCCGACCGGCACGCTGGACCAGACGCGCTCGCAGGCGACGGTCACGTTCCGCGCCGCGCCGGCCATGGTCGTCGGCCCCGATGACGAGCGCGCCGAGAACCTGATGCGCGTGCTGATCGCCGCGGAGTCGGCCGCCGCGGCGGAACACTGCCTGGATACGACCGTCGACTACCTGAAGGCCCGCAGGCAGTTCGGCCGGCCGATCGGCTCCTTCCAGGCGCTCAAGCACCGGTGCGCCGACCTCGCGGTGGGCGTCGCGTCGGCCCGGGCCACCGCACACGCCGCGGTGGAGTCCGCCGTCGCCGGCGACCGCGACCTCGCCGTCGTGGCCGCGCTCGCCAAGCTTTACTGCACCGACGTCTTCTGGCGCACCGCCGCCGAGATGGTGCAACTGCACGGCGGGATCGGCTTCACCTGGGAGCATGAGGCGCACCGTTACCTCAAGCGGGCCAAGACCTCGCAGTTGCTGCTCGGCACTCCCGGCGAGCTGCGCAGGCTGGTCGGCGAACTGGCCGGCCTCCGCCAAGCGCCCGCGGCAACCTAAGTACTCCCGGCGGTCAGGAACGGGCGGCGCCAACGCGTCCGGAGGACGCCCGCAGTGCGTCCGTCAGCAATGCGGCCAGCGCATCGAGCTGCACGTCGGTCGACGAGGAGATCTCCTCGTCCGATCCGTCGAGCGCCCTGGCGGCCAGTCCCGCCTTGCTGTCGATCAGCTCGGCGATCCGGGTGTCGATGGTCTGCGCGGCGATGATGCGCCACGCCGTGACCGGTTCGGTCTGCCCGATGCGGTGGCTGCGATCGATGGCCTGGGTCTGCTCGGCATTGGTCCAGGACAGCTCGGCCAGCACGACGTTCGATGCGACTTGCAGGTTGAGGCCCACCCCGGCCGCGGTCAGCGAGCACACCGCGACCGCGACGTCGGGGTCGTTGACGAAGGCATCGATGTTCGCCTGCCGCGCCGTGGGCGTCTGGTCGCCGCGGATCGACGAGAAGCGCACCCCCTGCTTGGTGAATGTCTCTTCGGCCGCGTCCATCACGTCGATGTGCTTGGCGAAGAAGACGACCTTGCCGGTGCTGCGGGCCAGCTGCGCCGTGTAGTCCGCCGCCAGTTCGGCCTTCGCCTGGCCGATGTGCCGCATCATGGTGAACACGTTCTCGCCGGACCGCGTCGTCGAGTCCTTCAGCTCCGACCGGGCGACCCGGCGGACGAGGTCGTAGTCGATGTCGTCGACGCCGTCGTCGGAGGACCGGTTCGCGAGGGCCCGCTCGTAACTCGCCACCATCCGGCGGGCGAGGTCCCGCTCGGCTGCCCGGATCGACCGCCCGGCCCGCCCGTCCAGCTCGACGGGGAGGTCGGCGATGCGGCGGGCAGGAACGTCGGCGGCCACGTCGAGCTCGCGGCGGCGCGCGATGCCGAGGTCGATCACGCACTGGCG
>Ga0102924_1001322_pt1 | contig 29101 bp, 28 predicted proteins | sample PaiPotPPM11metaG_FD_80116 | JGI IMG/M metagenome (GOLD analysis project Ga0102924, IMG submission 80116) | Iron sulfur acid spring bacterial and archeal communities from Banff, Canada, to study Microbial Dark Matter (Phase II) - Paint Pots PPM... ... | reverse complement strand
GTCGGCCTCTCCGCCGGCGCGGGCGAGGTACAGGTCCTCGCGATGCAGCACGAAGCTGTCGGGGTTGGGAAAGACGCTCAACCCGCCGGCGGAGAGGCCGACGAAGGGGCATACGGGCCAGCTCGGAGCGAGGTAGATGGAGACGCCGGCGCCGTAGAGGAGCTGGGCGCCGTCGCTCGTGAGCGCGTCGCCGACGAAGCCCTCGAGGCTGACGGTCCTGTAGATGACGAAGGACGGGCGCGCCTCTACGTAGCCGTACCGCTGGGTTCCAGCGCCGACGACGGGGATGCTGATCAATCCGCCGACGAGGGCGAGGCCGGCGCGCGAGCCGTCGAGCGGTGGGGGCGCCAGGAAGCCCGGGCGCGCGGGCGCGCCGGGTTCGCCCGGGACGACGGCGAACGGCTGCACTTCGTCGCCGAGGGCGTAGGCGACGCGGCCGTCGGGCAGGAGAACGCGCAGCCAGAAGCCGGTGGACGGCCGCCCGTCGAGCGCCAGCGTCTCGCCGCGATGGGCGAGGTAGATGACGCGGTAGCCGACGCCCGGGCCGGTGCGCAGCTCGGCCGAGTCGGCGACGACACGGGCGAAGGCCTCCGGTTCTTCGGGCGCTGCCGCCGCGGCGGGCGCGAAGAGAAGGACCGCTGCGAGGGCGAGCACGGCCGCGGCGCGCACGCTCATTTCGACGCCCAGGTGGCCAGGAGCTGGTTCACGGTCGGGTCGGTCTTGTCGAAGACGGCGCGCGGGTGGTTCTGACCGCTCGGGCGTACGTAGATGGCCGCCGTCGTGTACTGGTGGCTCATCTCGAGCGACGCCGCCTCGTAGTTCGTCTCCGCGCCTCCGCCGGTGCCGAGCTGGGTCCGGTCGACCGGGTGGTCGCCGCCGCCGCAGTCGACGGCGGGATGGTCGAGGAGGGCCATCCCGGTCACGGCGCTCGCGTTGAAGTGGCAGCCGTTTGGCGCGTCCTGCGCGGGATCCCCGGGGCCGCACTTCTTGGCGAAGATGAACTCGGGCTCGACGTGGCAGAAGAAGTAGTCCGCGTCGAAGGCGTTGTTCGATACCGTGAAGTTGTGCCCAGGGTCGATGCTGGTGCACCCGACGAGCGGCACCAGGAGGACGAGCGCCGCGGGCCGCGTAGTGGCATCACCGGGCACGCTACGACGATAGACCCGGCTCGACGGAAGCGGCAACGATTCGGCGAGGTAGGAGAGGCGCACCAGGTGGGTAGTGCGTCACGGGAGACACGGGGGCGTGTCCCAAAGAGCGCAGGGCCTCTTCCCGAGGCCGCGAGCGGCCGTATTCACGGAAGCGACCGAACACGGTGCAATCCCCTTACGCCGAGCGGGCGTTTGCGCGCTCCTTTGCGCGCTCTTGCCCCCTTTGCGCCCTCCTTTGCCTTTTCGCGACGGCTCTCAGCCGCCTACAGGCAGAGCGCGAACGTTCCGTGGAACGGGTCGTGCGAAGGTCGCAGGTCAGTTTCGGCTTGCCATCCCTCGTGGCTCATCTGTAGAAGTTTGGCTTCTGGCAGCCGGGTGTCGTAACTTCGCCCACATGTGGGATTGTCGCAACTGCCCACGATTCCCCCGAGCGGAGAGTCCCCTCGCATGAAGCTCACCCCCTGGTACCTCGTAGCCATCGCGCCTATCGCCGTTGCCAGCTGCTCGGGCGCCCTCTTCGGCCAGTGCGCCGTCCTCGCGGTCACGCTCTGCATCTTCGTCGGCACGCTCTCGCTGGGCCGCCACACGACGACCACCGCCGCGCCCGGCCCCGTAGGGAGCGACTCGGCCGATCTCCCCGAGAGCCCGTAGCCCCCGCCCCGGCTCCGTCCTCGGCCGATCGCGCGCATTTGCGCTAACGTGGGTCGTCGCCACCCGCGTGCCCCATGAACGACGCCTACCGCGACACGGCCGAGCACCTGACCCCGCTCGACCAGTTCACGCTTGCCGACCTGGAGGCCCTGCGCCTCATCCTGCGCGGCGATTCCATCATCGACTGGCGGCGCCTCGACCTCACGGAGGGCGACCAGGTGCGCGAGTTTCTCGCCGCGCAGGAGCTCCACGACGACGACCCGGCCGATCGCCTTCGCATGGAGCACGTGAAGGGCGAGGCGATAGCCTATCTGCGCCGGCAGTTCGACTATCCGATCCCCCGCCCGGTCGAGCGTGCGACCGTGCCCGAGCTGCTCGTCCTCGCGTCGGGGCCCGGCCACCGCGCGATGTGCGCGTGCACGATCCTCAAGTGCATGCACGTCCTGCATCACATCGACGGTCGCGAGCTCCTCTTCGTTTTGCCGATGTCGGACCAGGAGGTCTTTCACATCGTCGAGGAGAAGGTCTATCGCGTGATAGGCGGAATGCTCGCCGGCGGCTTTCCGATCATCGAATTCGTCGGCGGCCGCAAGAACAAGGATTCGCTCATCACGAAGCTCCTATCGAAGCAGGAGACGATCGCGGCCCAGATTTACGACAAGCTTCGATTCCGCGTGGTGACGCGGACGCGGGACGACATCTTCCCGATCCTGCAATACCTGACGCGACGGCTCTTTCCGTTCAATTACGTGGTCCCCGGCCAGAGCATCAACTCGATTTTTTCGTTTCGATCGTACGCCGAGAGGACCTCGCTCAAGCCGCTCGTCGGCCAGCTTCAGGCGCACGGACCGGCGGAGGACGACTTCACGCCCAGCGACAACCTCTTCTCCGCGCAGGAGTATCGAATCATCCATTTCGTCGTGGACATGCCGGTACGGCTGCCCAAACGCATTCTCGACCGCGCGCCGCCGATGGCCGTGGAGCTCGGCAACGTGATCTTCGTGATTTGCGAGTTCCAGATCGTCGACCGCGACACCGAGGCCCACAACGAGATCGGCGAGGCGTCGCACGCCAAATACAAGGAGCGGCAGAAGAAGGCCGTCATGCGGCGCCTTCAGCTCGGGGGCGCCGGCGAGTCCGCCGCGCGCGCGGCAGAGCCGTCGGACGTGCGAAAGAAGAAGTAACGGAGTACAAGGGCGCCATATCCCATGCGCCTCTACAGCGGCAAGATCGCACCCATCGCCAGCGAAGTCGTCCGCGCGCTGCTTGCGTCGAAGGACATCGAGTCGGAGAACCCCAAGGAGGTCGAGTCCGACGTAGCGTCGGTGCTCAAGCAGTACCTCGCCGACGAGAAAGAGGTAAACGATCGCGCCAAGGACGTCCTCGAGCGCACCGGTAAGCCCCAGTCGGAGTACCAGCGCGTGCGCGCGCTCGTGGCCGACGAGAAGGGCATCAAGGTCGGCGACGAGACGCTCGATTACCTGCTCGACCAGGTGGTCGAGATGCTGATGCACTCGAACAACGTGGAAGAGGTCTACGTGGAGGACGTCGACCTTCGCCGGCGGATGGCGCCCGTATTCAAGAAGCACATGGCGGTGGACACGACCCTCGACGCCGAGGTGCGGGCCCAGCTGCGGCACGTGCGCGAGGGCACGCGCGAGTGGGAAGTGGAGTACGCGCGCGTGCTCGAGCAGGTTCGCCGCAAAAAGGGCCTCTGAGGCTCGTCTGGAGCCGGCGAGAAAATCGGCGTAGGGTGGGCGGTACGCATGCGCAGCATGACCGGGTTCGGTCTGGGCGAGGCGCCGCTGGGCGCAGGCAAGCTCGCCGTCGAGATTCGCGGCGTCAACCACCGCTTTCTCGATGTGCGCGTGCGCGTTCCGCGTGAGCTCGGCGACCTGGCTGCGTTCGTCGAGCAGGTCGCGCGCGAGAAGCTGACGCGCGGCCGCTACGAGGTGGCGATTCGCGTCGACGGAGTGGCGTTGGGCGCCCCGGTGCTCGACCGCGACCGCGCGCGCGCCGCGTTCCGTGCCCTGTGCGAGCTCCGCGACGAGATCGCCCCGGGCAGCGACGTGCCGCTCTCGCTCCTCGGGGCCATGCCCGATCTGTTCGCCTCCACGGTGGATCGCGAGATCGATCGCGTGCGCGACGCCGCGCGAGCCGCGTTCGACAGGGCGACCTCCGCGCTCGACGGGATGCGCAGCCGTGAGGGTGCGGCTTTGCGCGACGATCTGGTGAAGCGGCTGGAACGCGTGCGGCGCCTGGGCAAGGAGATCGAGCGCCGCGCGCCGGAGGTCATCGAGATCCACCGGAGGCGGCTGCGCGACCGGGCCGAACGGCTGCGCGTCGCGACCGACATCGATCTGGACGCGGCGCGCCTCGAGCAGGAGATCGCGATGTTCGCCGAGCGGAGCGACATCTGCGAGGAGCTCACGCGGCTCGAGAGCCACGGCGCGCAGTTCTCCTCGCTCCTCGCCAGCGACGACGCCATCGGACGACGGCTCGACTTCCTCTTGCAGGAGATGGCCCGCGAGGTGAATACCGTCGGCGCGAAGAGTCCCGACGCGCAGATCGCGCACGCGATCGTGGAGATGAAGGCCGAGATCGAGCGCATGCGCGAGCAGGTTCAAAACGTCGAATGATCGTCCGCGACGACTTCCTCCTCCTCATCCTGTCGTCGCCGAGCGGCGCGGGGAAAACGACGCTCACCCGAATGCTGCTCGAGAATTGCTCGGAGCTGCGCTTCAGCGTCTCGCACACGACGCGCGCGCCGCGCGCGAACGAGGTCGACGGCCGCGACTACCACTTCATCGATCGCGCCCGCTTCCTCCAGCTCGTCGGGCAGGGCGCGTTCCTCGAGTGGGCGGAGGTCCATGGGAACCTCTACGGCACTTCGATCGCCGAGATCGATCGCGCCCGCGCCGCGCACGATTGCACCGGCATGATCTTCGACATCGACTACCAGGGTGCGCGGCAGATCAAATCGAAGATCCCCGATGTTGCCGCAGTCTTCATCTTGCCCCCGTCGATGCAGGAGCTCGAGCGTCGGTTGCGCGGCCGAGCGAGCGACAGCGAGGCGTCGGTGCAACGTCGATTCGCCACGGCGAAGGGCGAGATCGAGCACTACGCGATCTTCGATTACGTCGTGGTCAACGACGTGGTCGATCGCGCGTTCGACGAGCTTCGATCCATTGCCGTCGCCGAGCGCACCAAACGCCAGCGCCGGGCCCCCCTCGCCGAATCCCTTTTGCGAACGGGCCGTCTGTCGTAAGGGTGTCGGCATGGCTACCGGGAATGTCCTCGCCGTGATGGGCGGCAGCGGGGTGTACGAGATCGACGGCCTGTCGGACGTGGAAGAGGTACCGGTCGATACGCCGTTCGGCCGGCCCAGCGATGCGATCGTCCGCGGTCGGCTCGGCGACACGACGTTGCTCTTCCTGCCCCGGCACGGGCGAGGCCACCGCATCGCCCCCCACGAGATTCCGTTCCGCGCCAACGTCTGCGCCTGCAAGAAGCTCGGCGCGACGCACATGGTGAGCATCAGCGCTGTCGGATCGATGAAGGAGGCGATCGCGCCTGGCGACTTCGTGGTCGTGGACCAGTTCATCGACCTCACGAAACGCCGAGTGTCGACTTTCTTCGAGGACGGCCTGGTCGGGCACGTCGGCTTCGCGGATCCCATCTGCGGTGGGCTCGCGAGGGCTGCCGGAGCCGCCGCCCGGCGCGCCGGCGCGCGCGTGCACGACTCGGGGACGTACGTGTGCATCGAGGGACCGCAGTTCTCGACGCGCGCCGAGAGCAACCTGTACCGGTCGTGGGGCGTCTCGGTCATCGGGATGACGGCGATGCCCGAGGCGAAGCTCGCCCGCGAGGCAGAGATTCCGTTCGCGCTCCTCGCCCTCGCCACGGACTACGACTGCTGGCACTCGAGCGAAGAGGACGTGACCGTCGAGGTCGTGCAAGCCGTGCTGAAGGAGAACGTCGCGACGGCGCGCCGTACGATCGCCGAGCTCGCGCGTTCCCTCCCCGATCCGGCCGAGAGTGCCGCTCGCGGCGCGCTCGCCGCCGCCTTGATGACCTCGCGCGATCGCATTCCACCCGCCACGCTGGCGCGCCTCGACTGGCTCGTCGGCAAGTACCTGAATAGCTAGAGGTTCCCCGTGACGACCGGTTCCCCCCCCCTTCTCATCGTCGGCTCGCTGGCTTTCGACGACCTCGACATGCCGTCGGGCGAATACCGAAATGTGCTGGGAGGCTCGGCGACGTACTCGTCCGTCGCGGCTTCGCTGCTCACCCGTGGCGGCGTGCGCGTCGTCGGGGTGGTCGGGGCCGACTTCCCTGAGGCGCATCTGGCCGATCTCCGCGGCCGAGGCGTCGACACGGACGGCGTCGAGCGCGCGGACGGGAAGACCTTCCGCTGGCACGGTCGCTATTCGAGCGACCTGGCGAGCCGCACGACGCTGGACACGCAGCTCAACGTGTTCGCCCAGTTCTCGCCGAAGATTCCGGCCGCGTACCGCGACAGCCGCTTCGTCGTCCTCGGCAACATCCACCCCAAGCTGCAGCTCGAGGTGCTCGAGCAGATCCAGCGGCCGGAGCTCGTCGCGGCCGATACGATGAACTTCTGGATCGAGCGCGAGCCGGCGGCCCTGACGGCGGTGCTCAAGCGCATCGACCTGCTCGTGATCAACGACGAAGAGGTCCGGCAGCTCTCGGGGATTCACAACCTGGTCAAGGCCGCGGCGGACGTGCGGAAGCGCGGACCGAAGTCGCTGATCGTCAAGCGCGGGGAGTTCGGTGCTCTTCTGTTCGACGACACCGGTACGTTCTTCGTCCCGGCGTATCCCCTCGAGGAGATCGTCGATCCGACGGGGGCCGGCGATTCGTTCGCCGGAGGGCTCATCGGCTACCTCGCCGCGAGCCGCGATCGGTCGCCGTCGTCGCTGCGCCGGGGGCTCTTCTTCGCGGCGGCGCTGGGGAGCTTCTGCGTCGAGGGAATCGGCCCGGCGCGCCTTCTCGCCATCGGTCGATCGGAGCTCTCGGCGCGCATCGCGTCTTTCGCACGTCTCGTGGACCACGGCGGCAGCCTCGCACTGCCGGGCTGAGACATAAGCTCGCGCCGGGCGGCTGAGGGCTCGCGCTTGCCGAGACCCCAGCCGAAAGGACATGGATGAGGCACGGGCGTCGGCGCCCCGCCCAGCCGGACGCTTCGCCCTCTGCCGACACGGGCGCCGATTGACGACGTCTCCGTCGCGCCCCCCGAGGAGCCACCGCCGCTGCAAGTATCCGTTTTTGGCTAGGCTGCAAACCGTTTGCTGCGCGCCGCCCGCACGTGGGAGAGAAACGTGTGGCCGCGGGCCACCGCGGTTGTCTGGGAGGAGTGCATGCTTCGTCTGTCGACGCGTCCGGCTTTCTTCGTCTTGATGCTCGTGGTCCTCGCGTCGTGCAGCGGCGCCGGAGGCTGCAGCGGTTGCTCCGGATGTGGGATGACTCCCCTGTCCGCGGGCTTTCCTCAAGCTTCGATCATCTCGAACGCGGCATCGGTGCGCGTGACGCGCGCCGGGCTCGACTTCGTGTCGGCGAACCTGGGCTCCGTGGCGTCCAAGATCCTCGGGAACGGCGGCATGCTGACGTTCAACGTTCCGGACGCGTCGACGTCGTTCAGCCTCCTTCTTTTCAGCATCAGCATCGAGATCTGCAAGCCCCCGGTCAGTAGCCCGCAGTGCGTCGCGGACATCAACATCGCGAACGCGAAGCTCCACGTCGACGCCGTGGACATCCCGGGTATGGCCCAGCAGGGAATGCCGGTTAAGTCGGTCGGAGCCATCTCGATCAGCGGCACCGTCCCGGTGAAGGCCGACGACATCCCGGTCAACACGTCGCTCGGCTCCTTCGACATCGGCCTGGGCAACGGCGGCTGCAACGGCGGCACGCCGAACGTGACCTACGCGGACGTCCCGGTCCAGATCACGCTGCCCCTCGTCAGCGAGACGCTCTCGCCGCGGGATGGGTACACGAAGATCGACACCGACAACGCGACGATCACGCCCACGATCGACTCGAGCATCGTGCAGATCTGCGGCGGTGGCGTCCTCGGCACGGCGGTGAGTCTCTTCAAGGGCTTCGTGGTCGGTCAGATCACGACGCCGCTCACCAACACGCTGAAGTCGCAGCTCCAGACCCTGCTCTGCACGAAGCCCGACCCCACGATGACGCCCACCTGCCCGGTCGGCACGCAGCCGGACATGACGAACGCGAAGTGCGTCTTCACGTCGGACCCGAAGACGTGCGTCCCGACGCTCCTCGGTCTTCAGGGCCACATGGATCTCGGGAGCCTCGTCTCGAGGATCTCGCCGGGCACCAGCGGGGCGGTCGATCTCGTGCTCGCGGGCGGCGGCGACGGGAACCCTGCTCCGGGCTGCGGGGCGAACCAGACGTGGGATCCCACGAACGGGTGCCAGAAGGATTCGAACGCGCCGTACTCCGGACATACGCCGAACGGGATGACCCTCGGGATGCTCGGCGGGATGCTTCCGAACCCGCAGACGATGTGCGCGCCCATGGCGGTCAATCCGCTCCCCATGAACATCCCGGTTCCGGACGAGCTGACGCGGGACGGGGTGCAGCCGTGGCCGGCGGGGGACAACGGCCCGGACCTCGACTTCGCGCTCGCCGGGCGCTTCCTCAATTACGCCGCGACGAGCGCCTACAACTCGGGGCTCCTTTGCCTCGGGCTTTCCACCGATACGCTCGCGGCGTTGAGCACCGGATTGCTGAGCGCCCTCATCCCCTCGCTCAAGGACCTCACCTTCGAGCCGGGCAAGTCGTCGCGCCCTGCGTCGGTCGCGATCGTGACCCGCCCCCAGAAGCCGCCGACGATCGCCGTCGGGAACGGAACCGACATCGCGAAGGATCCCCTCCTCACGGTGACCCTGCCGAGCTTCGCGATCGACTTCTACGTGTGGAGCTACGACCGCTACGTCCGCGCTTTCACGTACACGGCGGATCTGACCATCCCCGTCAACCTGCAGACCGGGAAAGACCCCAAGACGAACCCGAACGGCGGCATCGTCCCGGTGCTCGGGAAGGTGTCCTCGGCGAACGACTCCGTCACGAACTCCGACCTGCTCTGGGAGGACCCGACGCAGGTCAGCGCGGCGCTGGCGTCGCTCTTGTCGGGCATCGTCGGGCAGTTCCTCGGAAACGGGATCTCGCCGATCAACCTGTCGAGCGCTCTGGCGAACTACGGCCTCAACCTGTCGATTCCGGCGAACGGATTCCGCAAGCTCACCAAGGGGACCGACGACTTCGTCGCGTTGTTCGCGGATCTCACGACCTCGACCGGCATGGTCGTTCCGCTCGATACGCAGGCCGAGCTGGTCCGCATGGAGGTTCATCCGGAGGCGCTGGCGCTCGACACGGCAGACGAATCCAAGTTCCCGAAGCTGCACGTCGCCCTCTCCTCGCCGCAGGACGACGGGCGCGGATCGGTCGAGTACACGTGGTGGATCGACGACCAGCCGCACGCCCCCTGGACGACGTCGCGCGACGTCGACGTCTCGGGGCAATACCTCTTTCTTCAGGGAAAGCACACGCTGTACGCGTCCGCGCGGCGGGTGGGGCAGCCTGCGTCCGAAGACGAGACGCCGGCGGCCGTTCCCTTCCTCGTGGACGTCCTCGCGCCCTACCTATGGCTCGACGCGAAGACCGACGGGAGCATCGCCGTCGACGCGTACGACTTCGTCAGCGAGGCCTCCGCGCTTCGGGCGCGCTCGCGCAGCACGGACCCGAACGGGGTCACGGGCGCGTGGAGCGAGTGGCAGCCTCTCTCGTCACTGTCCAGCGTGAATCCGGGTGCGGCCTCTTCGGTGACGGTGCAGGTCGTCGACGAAGCGGGGAACGTGGGGGAGACGACGCAGCTGATCCGCGGCCGGCCGGACCCGACGTTGCAGGCGGCTGCGTCCGCGTGCGGTTGCTCGACGCCGGGGTCCGACGGCTCTCGCGGCGGGTTGCTCGCTTCGCTCGCCGTGGTCGCCGCCCTGGGCGCGCTGGCCTCGCGCAGGGCGCGGCCCGGCTCGCGGAGGGGCGCGGCGCCGGGGCGGTTGCGCCTGTACGGCGTCGCGCTCGGGTCGCTGGGAGTCGTCGCCGCGGGCTCGCAGGGGTGCTCGTGCGGGAGCTCGTCGCAGAGTGCGTCCAAGACCAACTGCGGCGTCGACTGCAACCAGCCGTGCGGTCCGCCGAACCTGCCCGGCCTCATCGGCGCGTACACCTCCGTCGCGGTCGCCGGCGACGGTACGACGTGGGTCGCCGGATACAACGACGCGGACGTGACCAACTCGGTCCTCTACGGCGACCTCGTCGTGGGCAAATACGACAGCGGCAAGCAGCAGGTCGCGTGGCAGACGGTGGACGGGCTGCCCGCCCCGCAAACGGACGGGAGCTGCCCGCCGAACGCGGCGGACACCTGGCGCCACGGCGAGACCGATCCCGGCCCGGACGTCGGCCTGTGGACGAGCATCCAGCTCGACGCCTCGGGCAATCCAATGGTCAGCTACTACGACGCCACGAACGCAGCGTTGAAGTTCGCGAGCTCACCGGACGGCGGCGGCACGTGGCGCATCCACACGGTCATGCAGGCCGCGCAGAGCGACATCGGCCGCTACGCGAAGATGATCCTGGTAAGCGGCAACCCGACGATCGCCTTCCTCGTGGTCGAGCCGGGGTCCGGCGGATGGGCGCGCTCGCGCGTCGTTCTGGCCACCGCGAACGTCGCCGTTCCCGCGGGTCCGAGCGACTGGAGCTTCCAGGATACGGTGGTCGACGAGAACACGCCCTGCCGGGCCCAGTTCTGCGGCGTGGGCGACGTCTGCGTGCAATCGACGATGCTCTGCCAGACGCCCGTGACCGGGTGCATGCCGGCGGACTGCGGTGCCGGATCGAGCGGCATCGGCAGTACCCCGCAGGCGTGCGTGACCGTCCAGGGGATGCCGTCCTGCCAGGCCGTTCTCGACAGCACGCATATCGACTCGTACCCGGACACCGCGGGGGACTACGTGACGATCGCCGACGGGCCGCACGGGTTGGGCATCGTCGTATACGACAGAACGCGCGGCAACCTCGTCGGGGCCGCGAACCAGGGGGGGATGTGGACGGCGCAGATCCTCGACGGGCAGACGGGCGCGAACAACAGCCCGATGCGCGTCGACACGGGCGATGTGGGCATCGGCGCGTCGCTCGCCATCGCCGACAACGGCGACTGGCACGTGAGCTACGTGAACGGGTGGACCGAGTCGCTTCAATATCTGCTCGTCCCGGGGGGGGATCTCACCAAGCCTGGAAAGCCCGAGGTCGTCGACGACGGGCTCATGGTGAACGGTGTCGCCAACGCCGACGGGCAGCACATCGTGGGGGACGATTCGTCGATCGGCGTAGACTCTTCCGGCGCCGTCCGCATCGTCTACCAGGACGCGACCGCCGGCGATCTGCGCGAAGCCGTCGGGGCGCCTGGCGCTGGAAACGTGCATTCTTGGACGATCAAGGCGATCGAACAGCCCGGACGGTTCGCGGGCTTCTTTCCGCGGTACGTCGACCCGCTCCAGCAGGTCGCGAACTGGTTCCGCGCAACGGACCGTACGCAAACGCCGCCCGTGGTCACGGGCGACGTGGCGTTCGTGGCGCCTTGACCGGCGGCCCTACCGGGCTCCCCGGACGGGCGTCCTAGGCGACGGCCGCCTCGTCCTGCGCTACATCGGATACCCGCACCGCGGGGCCGCTCACGCGTTCGCGCTCGGTCGCGACGAGCTCCACGAGCTCGGTGCGCGTCGCGACGTCGAGGTCGAGCAGGGCGCGCATGTAGCCGTCGACGTACCCGTGCGCGCGGGCAATCCGCGCGTACGCCGTCCCCGCGGCCGACGCCGAGAGCACGTCTCGCAGCATCGTCCGCAGCTCAGCGACCACCTCAGCTTTCGAGCGCATCCCTTTCCTCCTCGATCGTTCGGACCCTTGCCTTAGACGAGGCCCCCCGGAGCGGCCAACTTTCCACCCTGCCCAGCGTCGCGAATAGGTGGCGCCCGCCCCGGCGTTCCGGTAGACGGGCACTGGGAGATGGAAGCCGACGCGGAGGATCTCGCCTACGACGCGCTGTCACAGCATCCGCGGATCACCGACATGGTCGCGGTTGCCCGATCGCTCATGGCGAAGGCTGTGGAGACCCGGACCTCCCAGCGCGACGCGGACGCCGTGGCCCGGCTCCTGGCCGAGCACCACCTGGAGCGCGCGGACGGCGCCACGCCGCGCGGAAACGTCGTCGAGGCGCTCGGTAGCGGCGCGGGCAACGCCTCGGAGCGCGCCCTGCTCTGCGCGCTCGCAGCGCATGTCGTCGCGAAGAACCCGCCGGAGAGCGCGGAGGACGAAGCACGCCTCGCGGGCGACCTCCTCTGGCTCGCGGCTCACACCCCGTTCGATGCAACCGGCCTCCTCGATCGCGCCCTCGGCGAGCGTGCGACCGTGCTCTGGGCCGCGGTGGCCGACCGCATCCAACGCATCGGCGATGGGCAGGGAGCGCCGCTCGACCGCGGCGCCGCGCTCGTCGGCGCCGTCGCGCTTCGTTCGTCGCGCTCCAAGGACGCGGCGAAGCACCTGGCGGCTCTGGCGGCGCGCGTGAGCGATCCGAAGGTCGCGGACGTCCTGGCCGGTGCCGGCTCCGCGGCCGAATCGCCGACGCCGGTCGTCGGCGAAATCGTACCCGCGCCGCGCGGCCCCGTGGCGACGGCGCTGCTCGCGGCCTCGGGCGTGCTCCTGGTCCTCCACGCCGCGCGCACCTTCGGGAGGATCGCCCTCGCCTATCGCCGGCCCGCGGAGATTCGCCTCTCGGAAGACGGAGGGCTCCGTGTCCACTGGCGAACCGAGGTGCTCGGGCGCAGCCTCGGCGATCGGGACATCCTCGTTCCGCGCAGCGGGCTCGCGCAGGCGACGCGCGAGGTCCGGTACCCGCGGCTGGCGCTTTACGCCGGTTTGCTCGCGCTGGCAGTCGGGAGCTACGCGGGCGTCTCCGCGTTCGTGGACGGCGTACGCGCGGCGTCGCCGTCGCTGCTCGGCGCGGGCCTGGTCATAGCCATCCTGGGGATTGCGGTCGATTTCGTGCTCTCGAGCGTCGTTCCGGGTACGCGGGCGCGCTGCTCGGTGGTGCTGATCCCCCGGCGCGGCAAGAGGCTCTGCGTGGGTGGCGTGGACATGCAAGCGGCCGACGCGATGCTGGCGCGTGTGGGCCACCGCTGAACCGAGAGCTCACTCCTTGCCGGTCCAGCGCTCGCCGATCACCGCACTCATTCTCCCGGCCGCCGCCCGCGCCTCGAATCGAACCGTGCGCGGAGAGTCGGCGGCGCACACGCGCACGCTCGCGGCGTGAGCCGATTCGGAGCGGTCCACCTCCTCGCCGTCGGCGCCGTCGAGCGCGCGCAGCTCGACGCCGAGCCCGTCGCCCTGGGCCCCCACCGACACGCGGGCGCATCGCCCCGGGCCGATGGTCTCGCTCCAGGACACGACCCGGGCCGCGTCCAGCGATTCGGCTCGCGTCGCGCCCTCCTTCCCGTCAAAAAGGAGGTCCGGGCCGAGCGCCGCGCGGGCCAGCATGCGCGACGCCGCCAGCGGGTGCGCGGAGAAGACCGGGGCTTTCCAGCGCTCCGGTCGCATCGTCACGGCGAACGGTCCCGGCCGACCGCGGGTCTCGAGGTCCAGCCTCACGGCTCCGTGCGCGCAGGCGAAGAGCGCCAGCGATGACGACGCTTCGCCGGAGGCGAGCAGCGCGCCGCCGTCGTCCCAGACGCGTGCCTCGATGTACGCGAGGGGAGCGCCGGCGACGACGTCGATCCGGCCGCACGCGCTGCCGAGCGCACGCAGGTCGAGCGGCACGGTCACGCGGCGGCCGAGCGCGAGAGACCCGCCCGTCGTCGCCACCGCCGGTTCGTAGCCGCGTTTCGCGAGCAGAGCGTTGCGCACGCCCTTGACCGTTTCGAGCGGCTGCGTCGCCGCTACCCAGGAGACCTCGGGCCGGTCGCTCAGGTCGTTGGCCACCTCGCCGCCCGCCCGCGCAAGGACGACCGCAGCACGACCGCGCCCCACGTGCGGCCGCACCGCCAGCGCGCCCGACATCGCAACGGGCGAGCACACCGTGAGCGTGCGGGCTCCCATCCCGTCCCGCGCCCGGCCGACGACGCGTCCTTCGCCGTCGAGAGCCTCGACGTCGAGCAGCGCGACCTCCTCGTCGGGCACGATGACCGCGTCGACGCATTGCTCCGCGTCGATGGGCAGCGAAACGACCGTCGGGACGCGCGCGTCCACGGAGACCGCGACCCGCTTGAACTCCTCCCAGTTGCCGCCGAGCGAAAGGCGGTGCACGCGCACGGCCTCGAGCAGGCCCGGCCACCCGTCCGCCGGGCCGGGCCCCTCGCCGAGCGCTCCTCGGGCGCCGAGCGCACGCCCCACGATGAGCGCGCGCTCCTTCATCACGAGCTGAGCTCCGACGACCACGAAGCCCTCGCCCTCCACGACGTGGCCGGCGACGTACACGCGATCGGGGTGGGGCGGACAGAGAAGAACCGTAGGGTGAACGTCTCGCCCCTCGTCCACGGCCAGCTGCGTGCCTTCGTCCGAGTAGATCGCCACGTCGACGTCGTTGATCGACGACGACCCGCGGGCGTAGCCGAGCACGCAGTCGTTCCGGGGGACGTCGACGAAGCCGCCGATCCATTCGTTCTCGACGGCTTCGCCGCTCCTGACCAGCGAAGGCGCGCCTGCGCCGAGCCGGGAAGCGCGGGCGGGAAGCTCGCCGAGGAGGACGCGCGGATCCAGCTCGCCCGGCGTCACGCGTGGAGCCGGCAGCTGCGAGGGCTCCGGCTTGGGGGGCGTCCCCCGGGTGAACAGACTGCACCCCGACCCAGCCACGGCGCACGCCAGCAGCGCAGACTCGACCCGCAGGTTGCCCGGGGACGGCGCGCCCGAGCCTCCGCGCCTCGTCACGGCTGCGCCTCCCACATACCGGACTGCAGGCGGTACAGCGCGAAGCCCCAGCCCAGGAGCGGCGATCCGCGCGCCTCGACCTCGGCCAGAGCCCGATCGCGTTCGCGGGCGCAGAACGCGACCGCGGCGCCGTCCTGGTCCACGCCTCGATCGTCCGCCGACGTCATCGCTCCGACGTGCACGCGGAGTCCGATGGCGCGAGCGGCCTCGTGGACGAGCGTCGTGACGGCCAGGTAACACGCGCCGGGATCGACCGAGAGCGGAATCGGCGTGATGCCCGACCCGCCCTGCGCCACGAAGATGGCGTCCTGCGGCAGCGAGACGACGTGGCGAGCCAGCAGGACGTGCGCGAGATGCCCCCTCGCATCGGCTCCCCAAATGCCGGGCAAGTGGTCGGGCAAAGGCCACGCGAAGTGCGCGACCAGGACGGGCGCGGTGGGCGGCGAGCCGGCGAAGACGACGGCGACCTGGGTGGCCTCCCCGACGCACGCCGCGAGCTGCGCGTCGGGCGCGTCGGTCCGGTCGCGCGCGAGGAGGCGGTCGCCTTCTTTCTCACGCATCTCGGCGTCGAGGTCCAGCTTGCCGCGCCGGCCGGGGTGGGCCGTTCGTGGATCGAGCGCGAAGAGCTCGAGGGTGTGGCAGCCCGCGCTGAGCGTCTGCTCCCCGGCGCCCGCGCCGTCGATCCCGGCGTGCCACGTCGTCCGGTTCGCGACCAGAGCGCCGTCGCGCTTGGCGCGGCTCTCGGCGGTCTCGGCGCGCTTCTCGGGGGTGGGCAGCGGGGGCAACGTCCCCGGCTCGGCGGCGGCCGCGATCGAACCGCCGGTGCGTTCCGGGAGAACCGTCCGCATAGGCGGCAGAGGCTTGGCCGAGCGCGCGACGATCGTCTCGAGCGCTCCTCGACCGGAGTCGGTGGCGACGACCAACCGGCGCGGCGGCGCGGCGTCCCCGCACTTCTCGATGGACACGGCGCCCGCCACGCTGGGGATTCGCGCGGGCTCGTCTTCGGACCCGTCGGCGAAGCGCACGTGGAAGCCGAGGCCGCGCGCGCCGAGGATCACGATCGTCGTGCACTCCCCGGCGGCCACGTCGGGGACGGCGATGACGATCGGGTGCTGATCGTCGCGGTCGTCCCCCAGAAACCGGGACTGGTCCACGACGACGGCCGCGCCGACCTGGCGCCACGCGTCCGCCAGGCGCTCCGCGGTCTCTCGCAGCTGCGCGCGGACCGTGCCGGCGGTCGTGAGCAGCGCGAGCGCGCACGCCGCCGCGCCCGAAGCCGGGCGCGGCCTCAAGAACCCTCGTCGATCTCCAGGGGGCTCTCGACGAACGAGCGCGAACCTGGCTCCCACACGAAAAGCTTGCGATCGTCGACCCCCTCGGAACGCACGCTCGTGACGAGGTACGCCAGATCCCACGGGGGCTCCCCTTGCCCCATCTTCGCGACCTCGGCGTCGGTCGGGGAGAAATAGGCGCCAGCGTCGAGGTGCGAGTGATAGAGGACCTTGACGGGACGTCCGTCGGCCTCTCCGCGGCGAATCGCGCCTTCGAATTTCATCGAGTCGATGTCGAAGTACATGCGGGCGGTGCGCGGGTATTGTTCGGGATCGAGGCGGTGCAGCGCGTTCGCGCGGTTGACCATGGGCACGACGCCGTCGATGCGCGGACCGTCGGACGCCGGACCGACGAGAAAGCCGCAGCTCTCCTCGTCCTTCGCGTAGCCGTGGCGGGCCTCCTCGTCGACGCGATCGAGCACGCTGCGCGACACGACGAGCTTGCCTTCCACCCATGGATGTTTCTTGGGGTCACGCATCTTTCACCAGCATAGCGGACCCGCCGCCTACCACACGTACCGGCGCTCCCATTTCATCGGAGCAAAGTACCGGTCCCCTCGGTCGCACACGATCGCGACGACGCAGCCGCCCCGGCCGCCCCGCTGCGCCTCCTCGGCGATCTGGAGCGCCGCGAACACGTTCGCGCCCGACGAATGCCCGACATGCAGCCCCTCCTCCCGCGCGAGTCGGTCGGCCATGTCCCAACCGTTTTCGGTGGACACCGGGAGGATGCGATCGGGCACCGTCGGATCGTAGATGGGGGGAACGAGGCTCGTCGCCAGGTGCTTCAGGCCCTCGAGACCGTGGAGCGCCTCGGCGGGTTCGATGGCGACGCACTGGACCGGTCGAGCGTGCTCTTTCAGCCGGCGCGTGCAGCCCATCATCGTCCCGGTCGTCCCCAGCCCCGCGACGAAGTGCGTGAGGCGATCCCCCAGCGCGTCGAGGATCTCGAGGGCGGTCCCGTCGTAATGCGCGCGCCAGTTGGACGGATTGGAGTACTGGTCGGGGTAGAAGTACCGCTCCGGCTCCTTCTCGACGATCTCGCGCGCGACCCGGATGGCGCCGTCGGAGCCCTCCATGGGGTCGCTGAAGACGACGTCCGTGCCGAAGCTCCGGACGATGTCCTTTCTGGCCTTGCTGACGTTCGACGGCATCACCAGACGGACGCCGATCCCGAGGGCGGCTCCGAACAGCGAATACGCCACGCCGGTGTTGCCGCTCGTGGAGTCGATGAGCGTCTTGGCGCGCGTGAGACGCCCATCGGCCAGCGCGTCGAGGATCATCCGCAGCGCCGGGCGGTCCTTGACGCTCCCGCCCGGGTTCGCGAACTCGAGCTTCGCCCACACTTCCACGTCGGGCACGTGCTTCGCGACGCGCCCCAGCCTTACGAGCGGCGTGTTGCCGACGGCATCGACGACCGATTCCAATCGCCGGGCTCTCATCGGCGCTCCGTGAGGGCCACGCGAACGGCTTCCAGCGCGCAGAGCGCGCCGGCCGCCACTTCGCGAGCGGCGGGATCGCGAAGATCGAACGCCTCGAGGGGGCGCACGGGGAGAGACGGCTCCACCTCGACGCCGGCGCCCGGGTCCAGCGCGTGCACGCACTCCGCGGACTCCCCATCGCGAAGGCGCACCCGGCCCACGCCGGCGCCAGCCAGGTAGAGCGCCGCGACCCGAGCCGGGATGCCCGCGAGGGGCACGTCGATTCGGGATGCCGCGAGCCGCGCCTGCCCTGCGGGGCCGACCTCGGCGAGCCGCATCTGCCGCTCGTGACGGCTCATCGGGCGCTCAACCGCCGGCGATGGCCGGGACGATGCTGATCTGGTCGCCGGCCTTCAGCGCGGTCTTGAGTCCGTCGAGGAAGCGTACGTCTTCCTCGCCGACGTAGATGTTCACGAAGCGGCGGACGCCCTTGTCGTCGAGGAGGCGCTCGCGAATGCCTGGGTGCCGACGCTCGAGGTCCTCGATGACGTCGCCCACCGTGTTGCCGGAGGCGCTGACTTCGTCGGCGCCGCCCGTCAGGGTTCGGAGGGGTGTGGGGATTCGGACGATGGTCTCCATTGGGTACGCTCCTTCTCTTCTTCTCAGCTCGCGCAGCCGGCGTCGTTGGCGGCGCATCGGGCGGCGCCAGTCGATTCGGGCGCGGCGTAGGCGTGGGCTTCGATGCTCCGGATTCGAGCCCGGCGGCCACAGAGTGCGCAATCGGCGCGGGCGCGGATGCCGCGCCTTCGAAACTCGCCGGTGCGGCCGTCGAACGTGACGAGCTGGCCTGCGGCAGCCGGTAGCTCGTCGAGAAGCGCGAGCGCGAGGTCCGCCTGCGCGGCCCCGATGAGTCCCACGACCGGCCCCATCACGCCGGCCTCGGCGCAGTTGGGCGCCCCATCCCGAGGAAGGTCTTCGAAGAGGCACCGGTAGCACGGCGCTCCTCCCCTACCGACGGCGAGCGCCGTGCCGATCCACCGAACCGCCGACGCGTGGACCACCGGGACCCCGGCGAGGGCGCAGGCGTCTGCGGCGAGGAACTTCGTCGCGAAGTTGTCGCTGCCTTCGAGCACGACGTCGTACTGGCCGACGAGATCCACCGCGCCTCCCGGCAGCAGGCGGCCTTCGTGGACGCGCGTGTCGACCTCGGGCGCCCACTCGCGAAGGGCGCGGGCGGCGCACGCGAGCTTGGAGGAGCCCACGTCGGCGTCGCGAAAGAGGATCTGCCGGTGCAGATTCGAGCGCTCGACGACGTCGTCGTCGCACAGGCCGAGCGTGCCCACCCCGGCGCGCGCCAGGGCGATCGCCGCCGGGCACCCCAGGCCTCCCACGCCGACGAGCAACGCGCGCCGACGCGCTCTCGACGGGGAGCTCATCGGGTCGCCTCCCGGAAGTATTCCTCGAGGCTGAAGTATCGCTCTCCCGTATCCGGCATGACGGTCACGACGTTCTTGCCTTCGCCGAGCTCGCGGGCCACCTGCAGGGCCGCGAACACCGCGGCTCCCGCGCTGATCCCGACGAGCAGGCCCTCGCGGTGCGCGAGCTCCCGCTTCGTGCGCCATGCGTCTGCGTCGCGGACCGTGCGCACCTCGTCGACCACCGAGGGGTCGTAGTTCTTGGGGACGAATCCGGCGGCGAGGCCCTGGATCTTCGTCGGACCGCGCTCGCCGCGCGAGATCGTGGCGCAGGCGTCCGGCTCGACGGCCACGATGCGAGGCGCGGGCGACCCCTCGCGGCGCAGGACCGCCCCGACTCCGCTGATGGTCCCGCCCGTGCCGACCCCCGCCACGAACGCGTCCACCGACAGCGGCACCATCGCGTCGAGAATCTCGCGGGCCGTGGTCTCGGCGTGCGCGCGCGGGTTGGAGGGGTTGTCGAACTGCTGGGGGAGGAACGCTCCGGGCGTCTCCCGCGCGATTTCGCGCGCCTTCGCCAGCGCCCCCTCCATCTGCTGATCCTCCGGCGTCAGGACGACCTGCGCGCCGAACGCCTCGAGCAGCTGGCGCCGCTCCAGGCTCATGCTCTCCGGCATCGTCAAGACGCAGCGATACCCCCGTACGGCGCAGACGAGGGCGAGCCCGATGCCCGTGTTGCCGCTGGTCGGCTCGATGACCACACCGCCAGGCTTCAGCTTGCCGCTACGCTCGGCCTCCTCGATCATCGCCGAGCAGATGCGGTCCTTCACGGACCCGGCGGGGTTCGCCTGCTCCATCTTGGCCCACACCTGGGCTCGGGGCCCTTCGCGCCCCAGGGAGCGTATGGCGACGAGCGGCGTATCGCCCACGAGGTCCAGCACGTCCTTCGCGAGAACGGGCGCCAGGCGCGGCGGCAAGGGCGGGCCATCCATGAGCGAGCGGCCTCTCTAGCACGTCGCGGGTCCCGCATCCCTTGGCTTGCCGTGTCATAACTCAGGGAGATGGTGCAGCCTTCCGCCGAGGCCCTGGCCGTTCACGCGTCGTATCCCGCGATCGACTTGCACGCCGATACGCTCATGTGGTCGCGCTGGGTGGGCTACGACATCCACGCCCGCCACGAACCGCCCCTCTGGCGTGCGGCCTTCGGCGGCCACGTCGATCTGCCCCGCATGCGCGATGGGGGGATGGGCGCCCAGTTCTTCGGCCTGGTATCGGTGCCGATCGCCCGGCGCGTGCGCGGGCTCGCCCGGATCGTCCACGAGCAGATCGACGCGCTCGAGGAGGCCATCGCGCGGCACCCCGGGCGGATACGCCTGGTCCGTACCGCCGCAGACGTCGAGTCGGCGCGCGAGGAGAACGCGGTCGGGGCGCTCATGGGCATCGAGGGCGCCCACGCGCTCGAGGGGGAGCTCGACAACGTCGACGTCTTCTCGCGGCGAGGCGTACGGTATCTGGGCCTCATGCACTTCAGCTCGAACGAGGCCGGCTACCCGGCCTACGGCCGCGGGCGGCAGGACTCGGAAGGGCTGACGCGCTGGGGGTTCGACCTCGTGCGGCGCTGCGAGGCCGCGGGCGTCTTCGTCGACCTGGCCCACCTGAACCGTCGGGGGTTTCTCGACGCATGCTCGGTGGCTTCCCGGCCGCCCATCGTGAGCCACACCGGCGTCCTGGGCGCGTTCGAGCACTGGCGCAACATCGACGACGGTCAGCTGCGCGCCGTCGCGGACAAGGGCGGCGTCGTGGGCGTCATCTTCTGTCCGCGGTACGTCGGGGGAGACGGTCTCGAGCCGATCGTCCGGCACCTCTGCCACATCCTGGACGTCGTCGGCGAGGACGTACCGGCACTGGGAAGCGACTGGGACGGCTTCATCGTCCCGACGAGAGAGCTCGCCGACCCGCGGGGCTTGCCGCTGCTGACGGACGCGCTTCTGCGAGCCGGCGTCCACGAGCGCGTCATCGGCAAGATCCTCCGCGGCAACGCGATGCGCGTGCTCGGGGAGGCCTGACCCGCGGTGCGGTGCCGCGCGGCGGGACGGTTGAGCCATCATTTCGCCAGGTTACCCTCGAACGGAAGCGTTGCTTGACCCCCCTGCCCCCTCGGCTAGCTTCATTCCCCGAAGCCAGGCGCCCCGTGAAGGCGCGAGGCCAACTCGACAAGGTCGCCTAAGTGAACGCAGGTCCAGGGGGGCTCGTCGCCGAACTCGTCGGCGCGGCGGTGGTTACGGCCGTCGGCTCGCTCTTCGCGGCCGGTGACGCCGCGCTGAGCGAGATTCCAGAGGGCCGCGTTCAGGCCCTCAGCGCCGACGCCTCCGCCGTCGGTGCGACGTTTCGCCGATTTGCGCGCGACCCGATGCGCGTCCTGTCGCGGTGGCTGGTCGGCCGGGTAGTGGCCCTCAGCGTTGCGAGTGTGCTTCTCAGTGACGCGGCGCGCATCTGTGGGCTGGACCGCCTCGGCCTGCTCCTGGCGGTCCTCGGCTCGGTGCTCACGTACGGAACGTTCACCGAGATCCTCGCGACCCTGGCGCGCCGTCGCCCCGAGCGCGCCGCCACACTCGCGCTCACCGCTCTGCGGCCGCTCGAGTGGCTCCTCGCGCCGCTGGCCGATCCGCTCGCCAGCGTGGGGCGCGCCGTCGGGCGGCGCGTTCCGAAGGCGCGCACCGTCGACGCCCGCATCACCGAGACCGAGGTCGAATGGGCGGTCAGCGAGGGCGAGAAGGCGGGAGCCATCGCCAACGAGCCCGCCGAGATGATCCGCAAGGTGCTCGACTTCAAGGACCTCACCGCCCGCGAGGTCATGGTTCCGCGCCGGCACATCCTGGGCATCGAGCTCTCGACGCCGCTCCGGGACGTGGTCGCCCTCGTTTCGCGCGAGAAGCACTCCCGCTATCCGGTCTACCGCGAGAACATCGACAACATCGTGGGTCTGCTCTACGCGAAGGACCTCTTCGCGCTGGTGCGCGACCGCCGGCTGGACAGCACCAAGCTGGCCGACGCCATCCGTACGCCGGTCATGTTCGTGAGCGAGAACCAGTCGGCCGCCAAGATCCTGCAAGACATGCGATCGCGACGGCTGCACATGACCATCGTGAGCGACCAGTTCGGCGGAACGGCGGGCCTGGTGACCCTCGAGGACGTCATCGAGGAAATCGTGGGCGACATCCGCGACGAGAAGGACCGCGAGGCGCCCATCCAGTCGATGGGCGACGGGCGCATGGTCGCGGACGCTTCGGTCTCGATCGCCGAGCTCGAACAAGCGCTCGGCAAGGCGCTGCCCGACGACGGGGAGTTCGAGTCCCTCGGAGGGCTGATCGTCAGCCGCGCCGGACGCGTGCCTCAGGTCGGAGCCACGGTGCAGGTCGACGGGCTGAAGCTCATCGTGCGGGAGGCGGACGAGACGCGCGTCGTCAAAGTCGAGATCATCCCAGAGCGGACCGCGGCATCGGTCCCGGCGCCGTGAAGCCCCCCGCTCCGCGCGCGCTACGGCTCCTCTGCCAATCGACCGTACCGAAGCCCCCTCGACCGCCGTTCGCGCTGTCGAGCTGGAGCCCCGAAGCGGCGGACGTCTGCGTGCTGCTCGACGGGACCGACGTAAATCTGACCGCCTCCGCCATAGCGCAGCAGCTCCCCCTTGCGGCCAGCCTCGGACCGGCGACCTACGTCTTCGTCCTCGGCACCGCAATGCGTACGCGACGCGGCTTCGGGCGCTGGCTGGGGTCTGCGGCGGTCCCCGTGGACCGAGCGGCCCGCTGCGCAGCGCTCCTGGCGCGCGGCTACACGAACGTCGGCGCGACCGCTCGAGGCGCGAGCGGCGGCGACGTCGTCTACGCGCTCAGCGGCGTCAGTTGACCTTGTTCAGCTGGTCGGCGATGCGCCCGGCCATCTCGGACAAGCCCGGCTTCGCGTCTTGCACGATGTCCTGGCCGGCAGACGCCTGCCCCTGGATGTCGTCGATGAGCGAGTTCATCGAAGACATGAGCTGCGCGATCTGCCCCCGCTCCTTCGACGGGCAGACCTTCTCGTACGAGGTCGGCACGATCGGAATCGCCGCGCCGCTCGCGGGGATCTTGTCGTTCGTGAGCCGCGGCAGCTTCACGTTGCCCGAGCCGATCGGGTTGCCGAAGAGCAGCTCGGCCGGGACGCCGTTCTTGTCGTCGGGGGCGATGGGCGTGACGAGGGAGGCGATGCGCGTACCGCCGCTCGAAGTGTCCTTGTCGACGACCACGACGTACGAGATGGGAAGCTGCCCGGGGCCGCGCGAAAGCTCCTCCGTGATGGGCTTCTGCAGCTTCGTGAGGAGCGCCACGACGAGGTCCTTCTTGTCGTTCAGCGCCTGCACGCGAACGATGAAGTCGAACAGCTGCCGTGTCGTCTCCGCAGGGACGCCGCTGAACCGACGGCCGAAGAGCTTGTCGCCGCCGAAGTCCACGTTCATTCCGGACAGCGCCTGCGCCAGATCGGTGGGGAACTTGCGGTTGTTGATGATGCTGCCGCCGCCGTCGGTGACCTTCGCCTTGAGCTGATCGAGCGAGCCCTTCGCCTTGAGCAGGTCGCTCGCGAGCCCGTGGGCATCGTTGATGCTCTGGGAGCGCGCCGCGCCGGCGGACTGCGCCGAGCCGCCCATGTAGGCGACGACTCCCACGCCGACGGCGATGACGATGCCGAGCACGAAGCCCTGCTTTCTCGCGCCCCCTCGCGCTCGATGGACGACCTCTTCATCCATCTCGATGCGCTGGGGCTGATGGTGGACGCCGCCGCCGGCCGGAGCCACCGACGGTGTGACGAGGGCCGCCAGGGGATTCGACGGGTCGAGCGCCGGGGCCGGAGCCGAGTGCATCGGCCGCGGCAAGCCGCCCGGAGGCGGAGCCGAAGCCGGTGCCCGGGCGTACGCCTGCGGCGCGGGCGTGGGGGAGGCCATCGGCGGTGCCGGCGTGGGGGCGCCGGGTCCGCCCATTCTTTGCAACCGAGACTTCAGGTCAATTTTCGGTTTTCTGTCTTCCGCCATCGTGCGCGTTCGCGACCTTACGTTCCATGGCGCTCGCGTGTCAACGCGACGTAATGCCAGGGGGACGACCGGCCGATAGACATGTCGCACAAGCCGCGCATCGCCAATGGCGCGCCGTCGGCCTGCGATGCTCGCAAACCCTCGCGATTTGCTGTTGCGGTTGACCCGCACCCCGGTGCCACGCATGCTCTTGGGGGCGATGACGCCGCGCGTCCTGGTGATCGACAACTACGACTCTTTCACGTTCAACCTGGTGCAGTACCTGGGCGAGCTCGGCGCCGACGTGAACGTTTACAAGAACGACGCGATCGACGCCGCCGGCATCCGCGCGCAGTCGCCCGACGGCGTCCTCATTTCTCCCGGGCCGTGCACGCCCGACGAGGCGGGCGTGTCCCTCGAAGCGGTAGAGCGGCTGGGAGGGGACATCCCGATCTTCGGCGTTTGCCTCGGCCACCAGGCGATCGGCCAGGCGTTCGGGGGTCGCGTGGTGCGCGCCGGGCGTCTCATGCACGGAAAGACGTCGCCCATCTTGCACGATGGGCGCAGCCTCTTTGCGGGGCTGCCCTCGCCGTTCGAGGCCACGCGGTACCATTCGCTCCTGGTCGAACGCGCGTCCCTTCCCGACTGCCTCGAGGTGAGCGCGTGGACGGCCGAGGGCGAGATCATGGGTCTACGCCACAAGCAGCTGCGCGTCGAGGGAGTGCAGTTTCACCCGGAGAGCGTCCTCACGACCGAGGGCAAGAAGCTCGTCGCCAACTGGCTCGGCAGCGTCGGCAGGGGGCAGGCATGAGCGGGCCGTTCCCCGCGGTCCTCGCGCGCCTCCTCGCGCCCGAACCGGTCGACCCCGGTGTCGTTCGCGAGGCGTTCGACGCCATCCTCGCCGGCTCGTGGACGCCGGTGCAGGTCGCCGCGTTCGCCGTCGCCCTGCGCATGCGAGGCGAGACGGCGGACGTCATCGTGGCCGCCGCCGAAGCCATGCGCGCCGCGATGACGGCGGTCGACCACGATCTGCCCGTCGTCGTCGACACGTGCGGCACCGGCGGTGACGGCGCGCACACGCTCAACCTCTCCAGCGCCGCCGCCGTGGTCGTCGCGGCGTGCGGACTCGTTGTCGCCAAGCACGGCAACCGGTCCATCTCGAGCCGGTGCGGAAGCGCCGACGTCTTCGAGGCGCTCGGCGTCCCTCTCGACGTCGATCCCTCGCGCCAGCGCGACGTCTTGCGAGAAGCCGGCATCGCGTTCCTCCTCGCGACGGCTCACCATCCGGCGCTGAAGCACGCATCGCAAGCTCGCCGCGAGCTCGGCACGAGGACCATCTTCAACGCGCTGGGCCCGCTGGCGAATCCGGCGCGGGCCACCCACCAGCTCCTCGGCGTGTACGACGACGCGCTGCGCCCGATCGCCGCACGCGCCCTCGGGCGCCTCGGCCTGCGGCGCGCGTGGGTCGTGCGCAGCCACGACGGGCTCGACGAGCTGAGCCCGTGCGCCCCGACGCGCGTGAGCGAGCTCACGCCCGGCGGCGACGTGCGCGAGCTCGAGGTGTCGCCGGAGGACTTCGGCGTCGAGCGCGTGCCCCGGTCGGCGATCGCCGGAGGCGACGCCGCGGAGAACGCGGGCGCGCTCACGGCGATCCTCGCCGGCGAACGCCACGGCGCGCGCGACGCGGTCTTGCTCAACGCGGCGGCGGCGCTCGTCGTGGCCACCGGCGACGCGCCACGCGACGCGGCGGCTCGCGCGCGGCGGGCGATCGACGACGGGTCGGCGCGCGCTAAGCTCGAGACGTGGAGGAGCGCCGCTTCGCGCGCCAAGGGATGAGTCGTCTCGAGCGGATCCTGGCCAGCAAGCGCGCGGAGGTCGAGGCTCTACGCGCGTCCGAGCGCGCGCCGCGCGCGCGTGCGGTGATCGACGCGCTGGCCACGCTCCGGCGCCATGGCGGACCGCTCAGGCTCCTGGCCGAGGTCAAGCTCCGCAGCCCGAGCGCGGGCCCCCTGTCCCGCGCGCTCACCCCCGACGCCCGGGCGCTCGCCTACGCGGAGGCAGGCGCGGCGATGGTCAGCGTCCTCTGCGATGGCCCCTTCTTCGACGGCGCGTGGGAGCACCTCGCCGCCGCCCGCAAGCGTCTCGACGACGCCGGACTCCGCGTTCCGCTGCTCGCCAAGGAGTTCGTCATCGACGAGCGCCAGATCCTCGAGGCGCGCGACCGCGGGGCCGACGCCGTCCTGCTCATCGCCCGCATCGTCGACCCCCCGTCGCTGGGCCGTCTCGCGCGGGCCGCACGCGACGAGGGCCTCGAGCCGCTGGTGGAAGTGACCGACGAGTCCGAGCTCGAGGCAGGGCTTCGGGCGGGCGCTCGCCTCGTGGGAGTCAACGCGCGCGATCTGGACACGCTCGCGATGGACGCTGCGCGCGCCGCGCGCGTGCTCGACGCGATCCCGCGCGACGTCGTGGCGGTGCACCTCTCGGGGCTGCGCGACCCGGCGGACATCGCGCGCATCGCGCGCTCCCGCGCGGACGCCGCGCTGGTCGGCGAGGCGCTCATGCGCGAAGACGACCCGCGCCCGCGCCTGCGGGCGATGGTCGACGCCGCAGCGGCGAAGTAAGGTTCCCCCCGCCGGAAACTTCGCCCCGGCCCCGGCCGCGGCCTAGCCTCTGACCCGTGGACCTGCAGGGCTGGATCGACGCGTACCTCGATCATCTGCGCGTCGAGCGCGCTCTCGCGGCGAACACGCTGGAGGCGTACGCGCGCGATCTCAACGCGCTCGCCGCCTCCGCCGGCGGCGACGCCGATCCGCGCGACATCGGCGCCGAAGCGATCGCGTCCATGATGGTCTCCAACGTGAAGCGCGGCTTCGGCGCGCGCTCGAGCGCGCGGCAGCTCTCGGCCCTCCGCGGCTTCTTCCGCTTTCTCGTCCGCGAGCGCGCGATCCCCGAGGACCCGACCCTCCTTCTCGATCGGCCGCGCGTCACGAGCAAGCTCCCGCGCGTCCTCTCGTTCGAGCAAGTCGAGCGGCTGCTCGCCGCCCCCGACGAGTCGACCGACCGGGGCGCGGTGCACGGCGCCATGCTCCACCTGATGTATGCGTCCGGCCTCCGCGTGAGCGAGCTCTGCGCGCTGCGCGCGGGGGACCTCGATCTGCAGCGAGGAATCGTCGCCGTCCAGGGCAAGGGCGGCAAACGGCGCCTGGTCCCGGTGGGCGAGGTCGCCATCGATCGCATCGCCCGGTACCTCCGCGACGTCCGCCCCAGAGTGGCCCGACCCGGCCAAACGGCCCTGTTCGCCTCCCCGCGCGGCGGTCACTACACGCGCGAAGCGTTCTGGCTGATCGTCCGGCGGTACGCCGTGGCCGCGGGCATCGTCCCCCTGCCCTCCCCCCACAAGCTCCGCCATTCGTTCGCCACCCATCTCTTGCGGGGCGGGGCGGACCTGCGCGCGGTCCAGGCCATGCTCGGTCACGCCGACCTCGGCACGACCGAGATCTACACCCACGTGGCCCAGGACCACGTCCGGGCGGTCCACGCCAAATCGCACCCGCGCGCCTGACCCCGCAAGACCGTGCTACTTTCGCCCCGGATGCGAGCACCCTTCGAGCTGCTCGAGCCCGCCGGGGCCGAGACGCCCGTCATCGTCGAGATCCCCCACGCCGGGCTCGAGGTGCCCGCTCCGTTCCTGGAGCCGCTCGCCGCTCCGGCCCGCGCTCTCGGACGTGACGCGGACCTGTACGTCGACGCGCTGTACGGCGACGCGCCCGTGGAGGGCGCCAGCGTCATCGCGTGCCGCACGTCGCGGTACGTCGTCGACGTCAACCGGGCCGAGGGCGACGTCGACGGCGAGGTCGTCGACGGGCTCGACTCCGGCGTCCGGATGCACCACGGCCTCGTCTGGCGAACCACCGCGGACGGCGAACCGGCGCTCGCCCGGAAGCTGACGCGTGCGGAGCTCGACGAGCGGCTCGAGCTCGTCTGGCGCCCATACCACCGCGCCTTGTGGTCGCTCATCGAGCGAAAGCGCGCGCGCTTCGGGGTCGCCGTCGTCCTGGCGGCGCACTCGATGCCGAGCGTGGAGCGGCCGAGCGTCCGCGAGCTTCACGGCCGCGGGGGCGCGAACGATCCGCGCGCGCCTCGCGCCCGGGCGGACGTCGTGCCCGGCACGCGCGGGCGGCACAGCGCCGACGCGCGGTTCATCGACGCCGTGGAGGAGCACGCGGTCGCGCGCGGCTGGACGGTGCGCCACGACGAACCGTACGCCGGCGGCTTCACGACGCAGCACTACGGACGGCCGGTCGACGGGGTTCACGCCGTCCAGGTCGAGCTGGCGCGGCGGCTGTACCTGGACGAGGCGACGCTCCGACCCGGCACCGACTTCGGCGGCGTCCGGCAGTGGTGCCGCGAGCTCGTCGCCAAGCTGGGAAAGGCGGCCCACCAGGCGGTGGTCCCCCGGGCGAAGGGCGTCGCGACCTGAGGCGGACGACGCTCGTGCGTCGACCGATGCGCGCTTCTGTCGTCGTGAATCGCGCGCGAAGCGCGCGCAAGGCGACCCTCGACCGCGACCTCGACCGCGACCGCGACCTCGACCGCGACCTCGACCTCAGCACATCGCGGTGCGTGATGAAGCCGTTGTAGAGGCTGTCGAGCGCCTCCGCCACGCGGTCGAATGCCTCCGTCACCCTGACGGACTCGGTCTACCGGCGCTCGAACATCCCCGTCACGCGGACGAACCGGCTCGACAAGCCGTCGCGTGCCTTCGTCAGTCGGACGAACGTCTCCATCGCGCTGACGAACGCCTTCTACGGCGTGTCGACCGCCTCCGTCAGGCTGACGGACTCGCTCGACAGCGTGACGACCGCCTCGGTCACGCGGACGGACTCGTTCTACAGCGTGTCGACCGCCTTGGTCTCGCGGACGGACTCGTTCTGCAGCGTGTCGACCGCCTCGGTCTCGCTGACGGACTCGCTCGACAGCGTGTCGACCGCCTTGGTCTCGCTGACGGACTCGCTCGACAGCGTGTCGACCGCCTTGGTCTCGCTGACGGACTCGCTCGACAGCGTGTCGACCGCCT
>Ga0102924_1001321_pt1 | contig 29101 bp, 25 predicted proteins | sample PaiPotPPM11metaG_FD_80116 | JGI IMG/M metagenome (GOLD analysis project Ga0102924, IMG submission 80116) | Iron sulfur acid spring bacterial and archeal communities from Banff, Canada, to study Microbial Dark Matter (Phase II) - Paint Pots PPM... ... | reverse complement strand
TGTCAGTACCGGCTGGCACGCTCTTCCCATAGCAGCACCTAGACACCAGCAAACAGGAAAATCCCCACACGCCACGACAGGAGGGGCAGTATGAACCGTCCGTCCCGACCGTGGCCGGCCGGATCGCCCAGACGGTAGCCAGGATCTACCTGGAGCCGGAGGTGGAGCCGATGTTCCATCCGGATTCCTATGGCTACCGGCCGGGCAAGTCCGCGCTGGACGCGGTCGCCGTCTGCCGCCAGCGGTGCTGGCGGGCGGGCTGGGTGATCGATATGGACATCCGGGCGTTCTTCGACACCGTTCCCTGGGATCTTGTGCTCAAGGCGGTCGCCCGCCATACCTCACCGGACCAGAAGTGGATCGTGCTGTATGTGCAGCGGTGGCTTAAGGCACCGCTGCAGAAGGCGGACGGCACGCTGGTCACCCGGGATCGCGGGACCCCGCAGGGGTCGGCGATCTCACCGCTGATCGCCAACTTGTTCATGCATTACGCGTTCGACACCTGGCTGGCCCGGAAATGCCCGGGGGTCCGGTTCGAGCGGTACTGCGATGACGCGGTGGTGCACTGCGCCAGCGAGCAGCAAGCCCGCCACGTGCGGGACGCTATCGCTGGCCGCCTGGCGGAAGTGGGCCTGGAACTGCATCCGGATAAAACCCGGATCGTGTACTGCAAGGACGACGACCGGCGCGGCGATCATGAGGTCACGTCGTTTGTGTTCTTGGGGTATGAGTTCCGGCCCCGGCTGGCTAAGAACAGGCACGGCAAGCATTTCGTGTCGTTCCTGCCCGCGGTCAGCCCGCAGGCGATGAAGGCCATGGGAGCGGAGATCCGTTCCTGGCACTGGGCCAAGCGCAGTGACAAGTCCCTCGGCGACCTTGCACGGATAACCAACAGCATCGTGCAGGGGTGGATCAACTATTACGGGCGCTTCTACCGCTCCCGGTTGCTCTACTTCCTCCGCAGGCTCAACGACCACCTAGTCCGGTGGGCCTGCCGGAAATACGACAAGCGGCTCTACCGCCGCGAGCGTCGTGCGACGGAACTGCTGGCCGGGGCCGCCAGGCGGTCCCCCCGGCTGTTCGCGCACTGGCGGTTCGGCGCGCGTCCGGACGGCTGGGCGATGGGAGCCGGATGAGTCGAGAGGTTCAAGTCCGGTTCTGCGAGAGCCGGGGGGTGCGATTCCCCCCGGCCACTCACCTCGCCGTCTGCTGCCACTCCAGGCAGCATGCCGGGCAGGTCAAGGCGCGGCTCGCCGGGTGGCTGGCCCAGCGGGGGCTGTCCCTGAACGAGGACAAGACGCGCATTGTCCACCTCGCTCAGGGTTTTGACTTCCTCGGCTGGAACATCCGCCGCTATCCCAACGGCAAGCTGCTGATCAAGCCGTCCAAGGCGGCCGTCAGGCGGCACCGGCAACGGCTCGCGGAGGAAATGCGCACGATGCGCGGCTCCAACGCGCTGGCGGTCATCGTCACGCTCAACCCCGTCATCCGGGGCTGGACGGCCTACCACCGGAGCCAGGTCTCCAGCGAGGCATTCACCTCGCTGGCAGCCTACATGTGGACGCTCACCTGGAAGTGGGCACGGCACTCGCACCCGAACAAGGGCCAGCGCTGGGTCGCGGCCCGGTACTTCGGGAAGTTCAACCCGTACCGGGAAGACCGGTGGGTCTTTGGTGACAAGGACACCGGGACCCGCCTGGTCAAGCACTCCTGGACGGCGATCCGCCGCCACGTCATGGTCAAGGGCACGGCATCCCCTGACGACCCCGGCCTGGCCGGGTACTGGAGATACCGCAGGGACAAGCACGGCCCGCCGCTCGACGCGCACACCCTGGCCCTGCTCACCAGGCAGGGCGGGAACTGCCCGCTATGCGGAGACCAGCTGCTCGACACCAGCCACCTGCCCGGCTCCCCGGAGCAATGGCAGGACTGGTGGATGGGCACTACCCGCCAGGAAGTCCAGCCCGCACCCGGCGGGCCGGGAAGCCCCGGGCGGGATGGCGAGCGGAACGCGAGGCCATCCACGGCCCTGATGCACGCCTCCTGCAACCGCGCCCGCAAGGCCCGGCAGCGCAGGAGCACAGCGCCACTACCGCAACCCGCAATGTCCTAAGTGGCTTGCTTGAGCCGGATGCCGGGATAACTGGCAAGTCCGGTTCTGAGGGGGCCGGGGCGCGGCAACGCGCCCCGGCTACCTGACCGAGGGTGTGGATGAGCAGGGCGAACGGGACGGTGCGCTGGACGGCGCGGGGGGTGCGGTTGCGGGCCTCGCCGGCGCCGGGGATGTTGCGGGCGCCGGCGAAGGCCTGCTCGATGGACCAGCGGGCGGCGTAGCGGGTGATCAGGCCGGCGGGCGGGGTGGTCAGGCCGGTGGTGAGCAGGGCGAGCAGGTTGTGGTCGTCGCGGGCGAGGGTGACCCGGACGGTGGTGGTGCCCGTGCAGCCGTACCACAGGCAGGTGCGCTCGGCCAGGTCGTTGTGCTCGTCGCGGCCGTAGATGCGGACGGTGGCGGGGGTCCAGCGCGCGGTGGCGGCCAGCTCGGCGGGCGTGCCGGGGCCGGGCGCCTGTGCGGCGGGCCCGGCCCCGGGTCCCGGGGCGCCGGGGCGGGGCCAGGTCGTGCCAGACGGCGCGGGCGGGCCGCCGGGGAGGCCGTCTTACCGGGCCGGGCCCGCCAGGCAGCCGTGCCGCCGGGCAGCACCCGGCGGGCCAGCACCGGCCGGCACACCGGCCGGGTGCCAAACGGCAGCCGGGCGACGATCCCGGCGGTGACCAAGCAGGTGCCGGACCCGGTCTTGCGGCGGCCGGGAGCCGAGCCGTCATCCTGCCAGCCCGCGCCGTGGACCCGGCGCCCGCGGCGGCGGAACAGCGAGTCATCCACCGCCACGGTCAGCGCCTGTCCCGGCGGCACTAACAACAGCACCACCAGGCGGGCCACCGACACGCCCAGCACGCCGGTCTGCCACCGGGCGCGGCCAGTTCGTCGGCTCGGCCAAGCAGGTCGCTGACCGCCTGGAACAGTTGCGCGACGCCACCGGCGCGGATGAGCTGATCGTCACCACGATCACTCACGACCACGCCGACCGGGTCCGCTCCTACCAGCTGCTAGTGAGCTGGTCTTGAGTTTGTCCGTCACCACATGAGTCGCCTTTCGTCCCAGTTCCGCGCCCGGGAGTATCGCCGGGTCCGTGGGTGCGGTCTGCTGGAGGTATGGGAGATACCAGGCTGGAGCCGCTGGTGCTGTCGGAGGTCGAGCGGCGCACGTTAGAGAACTGGGTCAAGCGCCGCAGCACGGCGCAGGGCCTGGCGCTGCGGGCGCGGATCGTGCTGGCCTGCGCGCAGGGCGGCAGCAACCTGGCGGTGGCGGCGCGGCTGGGTGTGAACCGGAACACGGTCGGCAAGTGGCGGGCCCGGTTCCTGCGCGACCGGCTGGACGGGCTGCCCGACGAGCCTCGGCCGGGGGTGCCGCGCACCATCACCGATGCCCAGGTGGAGGAGGTGGTGGTGCGCACCCTGGAGGAAGTCCCCGAGGGCGCCACGCACTGGTCCAAGCGGGAGCTGGCCCGCCAGATGGGCATCTCGGCGACCAGCGTGCACCGGATCTGGCGGGCGTTCGGGCTGCAGCCCTGGCGGACCGAGACCTTCAAGATCTCCCCGGACCCGCTGCTGACCGACAAGATCCGCGACGTCGCCGGGCTGTACCTCGCACCGCCCGCGAACGCGGCAGTGTTCAGCGTGGACGAGAAACCGCAGATCCAGGCCCTGGAACGGACCGCCCCGGTGCTGCCGATGATTCCCGGGGTGCCCGAGCGGCGCAGCTTCGACTACACCCGGCACGGCACCATCGACCTGTTCGCTGCGCTGAACATCGCCACCGGCAAGGTCATCAGCAAGCTGTCGGCCCAGCACCGGGCCGTCGACTTCCGCGACTTCCTGGACCAGATCGACCGCCAGACCGACCCCGCCCTGGACGTGCACGTGATCTGCGATAACCTCTCCGCCCACAAAGCACCCGCAGTGCAGCGCTGGCTGCTGGCCCACCCCCGGTTCGTCCTGCACTTCACCCCGACCTACTCCTCCTGGATCAACCAGGTCGAGCGGTGGCTCGCCGAACTGCAGCGGCGATGCCTCGAGCGCGGGGTGTTCTGCTCCCTCGACCAGCTCACCACCGCACTCGAAGAGTGGATCAAGCTCTGGAACGAAAACGCCCGGCCCTTCAAATGGACCAAGACACCCGACCAGATCATCGACCGCATCTGCCGCTACTGCTCACGCATCTCCGGACCGGGACACTAGCCGACGAGTGGCACGGCCGCTGACCGGCCAGCTATCGAGAACACGGGGTAATGGCTCTACCCGAGAGTTATTTCCCTCAAGCTGGTTCGGGTGGCAGCGAAGATGAATGGCCCAGGCCTGGACAGAAGCTGCTCTATCCTGCGCCATTGACACATGAGAGCTTCGAGCTGATGGAAGGTGTCAATCGCGTCGATGCTGGTAAGCGCGACCATGCGGGCGCCGCTGCTCCGTACAGCCTGGATCTCGGCGCGGTGTTCTTGAATATGCCTGTCCCTGGTGATGATGAGCCACCGCTGCCGTGCCGTCTCCGGTATCCACACCGTATCCGGTGTACTAGTATCGCCGATCACGCATGGAGGTCGTAACCGGTGACCTTTGACACGTCCGCCGGGATCTCCGGGATACGTAACGTCAGGCCGGATTGCTGCTAAGAGTTTCGCCAAGCCGAGGACGTCAGCGTCCATATAGTAGTTGACGGTCGCCGGCTTGGCCGGCTTGGTCATGCTGCCCTGGCCGAGGTCTCATAAGCAACAGCCCACCGTACGGTCTGAAGCGGCAGGCCGAATTCGTCGGCGACATCCTCTGTGCTCTCCCCGGCCTGCTCGTGCTCCCACAACGCTTCGGTGCTGATGCCATTCACAGCCGGGCGCCCGAATCGCACGTCCGGGTTCATCCGCACGGGAGAGTGCGGGTCGTCGTGCGGGCGCCACTGGACGGCAATGCCGTCATCCCACGTCACGCGTTCCACGAACGATTCGGCCGCAGGGGTTAGAAGATACTGGCCGCGGACCATGGCCACCAGGCAGAAGTCAGCATCAAGGCCCGCCCGGTCTTGCGCCTCGACGATAAGCTCGCGGCCGCTCACGTAGGGAAGATGGTGAGCAAGGGGATAGGGAACCTGGTATCTCTCGCGGACAAGGTCGATAAATGCGCGCAACTCCGCCATGGGTACGCCGTGTTTGCGACGGTACTGCCGGAGCAGCCCGGCCTCGATGAACTCTGCCCATGTGACCACGTCGCGATCCCCCCGGGGCTCAACCCGGATGACGGGCCGGTAGACCTTCCCGCGCCGCTCACCGCCCTCAAGCCAGTAGTTGAGTGTTGCCTGCGGGATGGTCAGAAGTCGGGCAGCTTCCGCTTCCGTAAACATCTCGCGATCGAGCACGCTCGCCGTCATGGTGTCCTCCAGACTCCCCGCTAGTCACAGTCTGCCTTCCCCATCCGACACAACGGGTAAGCATGCCTATTGGCCGTCGCCCCCGACCCTGGTGGGACGCACGTAGGAACCTACCGGAGCGATCACGAAGCGCTTTCCGCCAGCACAGCCCCCAGTGCACCCTTGCGCCGGGATGGCGCACCGCGAGCGCGGGTGGTTGGTCAGGGGAGGTCGTTCCAGGCGTGCTCGAGTGCGTGGCCGATGGTCTCTGCCCCCTGGTGTCCAAGAGAACGAGTGATCTGCCTGCTGATCCGGCATCGCGTCACGGCAGCGAGCCGGGCAGGCCGAACGGCGGGAAATGGCCTTCGCCGAGGAACGAGGTGATCTCGGCGATTTGGCCGCCGCGCAGGGTCAGGGCCGTGATGGACCAGGCGGCGTGGGCGCTGGCGGCGTCGGGGCCGAGGTAGAACGCGACCGCGGGCTGGCCGTTCGCTCCGGTCAGCCGGTACCGCCAGCTAGGGCAGCGGGTCAGGGGGACCTGCACGGCGAAGTCGGTGACCGCCGCGATGCCGCGGTACCAGTGCGGCAGGGGCGGCATCGACCAGGTGACGTCTTCGGTGAGCAACGCGACGAATGCGTCGGCGTCGCCGCGTTTCAGCGCGGTAGCGAAGCCCGTGACGAGCTCGCGCACCCGCGCGTCGCCGATGGTCCGCAGGGTCTGCTGCTGGGTCGGGGCGGGGGCCTTCTCCGCGATGATCCGGCGGGCGCGCGCCAGCGCCGAGTTCACCGAGGTGACCGAGGTGTCCATGATGGCGGCGATCTCAGCGGCGGAGTAGCCCAGGACGTCGAACAGCAGCAGCGCGGCCCGCTGGTTGCCCGGCAGATGCTGCAGGGCGGCCGCGAAGGCCAGTTCCACGGCCTCACGCTGCTCGTAGCGCGCCTCCGGCCCGCCCGGCCGGTCCGCGAGACCGGCGTCGGGGTAAGGGCCCAGCCACGCGATGTCGGTCCGCGGGCCCTGGTCGATCATGGCCCGCTCGCTGGACGGGCCGAGGTCGATGGGCAGGGCGCGCCTGCTCCGGGAGTTGACCAGGTCCAGGCAGGCGCGGGTGGCCACCGTGTACAGCCAGGTGCGCAGGGTGCTGCGGCCCTCGAAGCGCGGCAGTCCCCGCCACGCCCGCAGCAGCGCGTCCTGCAGGGCGTCGTCGGCATCGTGGACCGAGCCGAGCATGCGGTAGCAGTGGGCGTGCAACTCGCGCCGCAGCGGCGCCACCAGCCGGCCGAACGCGGCGTCGTCCCCGCCGCGCGCCCGGGCCAGCTCAGCCTCCTCGGCGGCGTCCGCGCTGACCTGCGCCGCGACGCCCCCGGACCGCCGGGAAGAAACCTCGCCCACGAGCGACGATTCTGCCCCACGGCGACGGTCCCACCAGTGATGGACCCCGATCCGACCTCGCAAGGAGGCTGCTCATGAGCCCGACCGGCCACCCGCACGGCCCCGCCTGGTTCGACATCTCGACTCCCGACGCCCCGCGAGCACGACGCTTCTACCAGGAGCTGTTCGGCTGGCCGCTCAACGTCCTCGACGACACGTACACGCTGGCCGGCGACGATGGCGGCCAGCCGGCGGGCGGGATCGGCCAGGCGGGCCCGGGCAGCCCGTACGTGGGGATGGTCGTCTACTTCCCGGTCGACGACGTCGACCAGGCTCTCGCCCGCGCGGAGAAGCTGGGCGGCACCCGCGTCCTGGACCCGGTCGATACGCCCGCCAGCCGCCTCGCCGTGTTCAGCGACCCCGACGGCAACCGTGTCGGGCTGGTCAGCCGCTGACCGGGCCGCCCGCCCGGGCCATTTCGAGGCAGGAGATCCGGCGTAATGAGCGCATCAGAGCAGCCGGCCGCGTCCCGGCGCGCGGCCGCGATCTGGCCGCTGGTGCACGCCGAACGGGCCGCGCTGGCCGCCGATCTCGCGGACCTCACGGACCAGCGCTGGGCGACGCCGTCGTTGTGCGACCGGTTCACGGTGCGCGAGGTCCTGGCCCACCTCACCGCCGGGGCGAGTCTCAACCCGGTACGGTGGATGACCGGCGTGCTCCGCTGCCGGTTCGACTTCGACCGGCAGGTCGCCATGCGGCTGGCCGAGCAGCTGGGCCCGACCCCGGCCGAGACGCTGGCCCGGTTCCGCCGTGCGATGACCAGCACGACCAAGCCGCCGCTCCCGGTCCTGGCCATGCTGGGCGAGACGATCGTGCACGGCGAGGACATCCGCCGGCCGCTGGGCATCCGCCGCGACTATCCGGTACCCGCCCTCACCCGGCTGGCGGAGTACTACCAGCGCTCCGACCTTCCCGTCAACACCCGCAGGAACGCCCGGGGCCTGCGGCTCCGGGCCACCGACGGCCCGTTCGCGGCTGGTACCGGGCCGCTCGTGGCCGGCCCCACGCTGGCCCTGATCATGGCCATGGCCGGCCGCGCGATCTACCGCGGCGAACTCGACGGTGACGGCGTCGCGATACTGGGGGGCCGCAGCACGGAAGCCGGGTGACCAGGCGGGCGGCCCGGCGGCCGGTCACCTGTGCGCGGCCACTTCCTCCGCGCGCAGGGCGTCCAGCTCGGCGGCGACATCGGCGGTTTCGGCCGCGCCGATCTGGCGGAAGATCTGGTGCGCCTGCTGCAGCCCGGCCCTCGCGTCGGCCCGGCGGCCGGCGGCCAGGGCACAGCGGCCCAGGCCGGCCAGCGCGAGCGCCTGATCGCAGGAACTGCCGAGGTTCCTGGCCAGTTCGAGGGCCTGCCGGTGATACGCCTCGGCCTGGGCCAGATTCCCCGCCATCCGGTTCAAGACCCCGGCCTCGTTGAGCGCTTCGACCTCTCCGCTTCGCTCGCCCAGGTCGCGGTAGAGCGCCAGCGCCGCCTCCAGGGCCTGGGCCGCGGCCGGGTAGTCTCCGGTCAGCCGCTGCACGACCCCCAGGCTGAACAGCGAGTTGACCTGGCCGAGCCGGTACCCGAGCTCGCGCGACAGGCTCAGTGCCGCCTCCAGGGCCTGAACGGCGGCTGGGTAGTCCCCGGTCAGCCGCCGCATGAGCCCGAGCTCAGTGAGAGCGTTGGCCTGGCCGAGCTGGTACCCGAGGTCGCGATAGATGTGCAGCGCGGCCTCCTGGGACTGCGCCGCGCCGTGGTGGTCGCCGGTCTGCCGCTGCGCGGCCCCCAGGAAAAACAGGGTGTGCGCCTGGCCGAGCCGGTCGCCGAGGTCGCGATAGACGTCCAGCGCCGTCTCCAGGTAACGGGCCGCGCCGCGGAAGTCCCCGATCAGCCGCCGCCCCGCCCCCAGGTTGAGCAGTGCGGTGGCCTGGCCGAGCCGGTTGCCGAGGCTGCAGTGGATCTCCAGCGCCGACTCCAGCACCTGCGACGAGGCCGGATAATCTCCGGTCAGCCGCTGCACGATCCCGAGGTTGAGCAGCGCGACGGCCTGGCCGAGCCGGTCGCCGAGGTCGCGAGCCAGGTCTAGCGCTGCCTCCAGGGCCCGGGCCGCGGCCGGGTAGTCCCCGGTCAGTTCGAGCATGGCCCCCAGCTTGTTGAGTGCCCTGGCCTGGCCGGCGCGGTCGCCGGACCTCTGGGCGGCCTGCACGGCGACGCGGTGGCGGGCGACGGCGTCGGCCCAGGGCCCGTCTTGCTGCAGCAGGCCCGCCAGGCCGGCGGTGAGGGCGATCACCTGGGCCGACAGTCCGGATTCGGTGGCGTGGTCCAGGCAGGCCAGCAGGTTCGCGCGTTCGGTCCGGGCCCAGGCCAGCGCCCGGGCGCTGTCTCCCAGATCCGGGACGGCGGACGGTGGCGCGGTCAGGGCCGGAGGAGGGGCCGGCCGCGCCTGGCGGGCCAGGTGGCCCTCGGCCAGGGTGGCGGTGTGGATGTAGTAGTCCAGCAGTCGGCCGAGGGCCTGGTCCCGGCCGCTGGCCCCGTCCTCCTGCAGGGCGAGGATGCGGGCGTACTCACGGATGAGGTCATGCAGCCGGTACCGGCCCGCGGCGGGCTCGGTCAGCAGGTAATGGTCGTATAGCGCCGCCAGTTGGCGTCGCGCGGTGCTCAGCGAGCAGTCATCCAGCGCCGCGGCGGCGTAGGCGTCGATGTCGCCGCCCGGGTGCAGGCTCAGGCATCGGAACAGCCGCCGCTGGTCTGCGGTGATTTCGGCATAGGACAGGCCGAACGCCGCGGCGACCGACAGGTTCTCGGCCGTCATCAGGTCCAGCCGGTCCAGCCGGTCCAGCCCGGCCGTCAGGTCGGCGGCCAGCCCGGCCGCGGTCCAGACCGGGTGGTGGTGCAACTGGCGGGCCAGCATCCCGATCGCGAGCGGCAGGAACCCGCACAACGCGCAGATATCCGCTACCGCGGCATCGCCAGGCCGCAGGTCCGGCCGGGCAGCCAGCCGGACCAGCAGGTCGGAGGCCTCGCCGGGCGACAGGACGTCCAGGCTGATCGTCTGCGCGTCCGCCAGCGCGGTCAGGTGCCGCCGGCTGGTCACCAGCACCAGGCTGCCGCCGGTCCCGGGCAGCAGCGGTTCCACCTGCGCGGTGTCGACCGCGTCGTCGAGCACCAGCAGCACGCGCAGGCCGGCCAGGCGGTCTCGCCACAGCCCGGCCCGCTCCGGCAGGCCCGGCGGGATCTCCGCGGCCGGAATCCCGATCGTCTGGAGCAGGCTGGCCAGGGCACCACCTGGCTCCACGGGACGGTGGCCCGGCGTGTGCCCGTGCAGCGGAACGAAAAGCTGCCCGTCCGGGAAGCGCGGCGCCAGCCGGTGCGCCGCATGGACCGCGAACGCCGTCTTGCCGACCCCGGCCATCCCGCCGATCACTTCGATCCCCGCCGCCGGGCCCGCCGGCAGCGCGGCCAGCCGGGCCATCTCGCCCTGCCGGCCGGTGAAACCGGCGATGTCGCGGGGCAGCGTCCGGATCGCCGCGGGACGGGCGGACGGCCCGGGCATGAGCGACGGATCGGCGGTGAGGATCTGCTGGTGCAGATCCGACAGCCCGGAACCCGGTTCGGTGCCCAGTTCCTCGACCAGCACCTGGCGAGCCTGCTGATAGGCGGCCAGTGCCTCGCCCTGGCGGCCGTCGCGGTACAGGGCCAGCATCAGCAGGGCATGCAGCCGTTCTCGCAGCGGATGCTCGGCCGCCAGCCGCCTGAGCTCGCCGATCACCTTGGTGTGCTGGCCCAGGCGCAACTCAGCGTCAATCGCCGCCTCGAGGGCCTGCAACCGCAGCTCGGCCAGCCGCGGGGCCTCCCGCGCCACCAGGGCCTGCGACCCCGTGTCGGCCAGCGGCTCGCCCCGCCACAGCGCCAGCGCCGCCCGAGCCCGCCGGGCGGAACTCTCCCACTCACCGTCCCGGGCCGCCGCTCGCGCGGCGACCAGCAGTTCGTCGAAACCGGTCACGTCCAGCTCGCCCGGCCCGACTCTGATCAGGTAACCCCGCGGCCGGGTGACAACCCGCTGATGATCGGCATCCCCCAGCAGCTTTCGCAGCCGCTTCACGTAATTGTGCAAGCTCGCCCGGGCCGAGGCCGGCGGCGCGGCCGCCCACAGCACCTCGATCAGCTCATCGGCCAGGACCACCGAGTTCGCGCTCAGCAGCAGGGCCGCTAGCAGGCCGCGCTGCCTGCCCGCCGCGATCGGCACGAGCGCACCGTCCCGGCGCACCTCCAGCGGGCCCAGCAGGCCGAACTCCACGTCCGGCCCCGGGCTGGTCGCACGCGGTTCGCGAGCGAACGGGGCTGGGCCGAGGCCAGCCCCTGGCCGGGTTCCGCTCGTGCTCATCGTCGCTGGCCTCAGGTCATCGTCGCCGCTGGGAAATGATCCGTATCGCCGCGGACCCACGCGGCGTCGGACGGTCAGATCCGATCGTCGCGGACGGGGTTCGCGGCTGGACCACTGCGGCGGGGGCACAGCGGGTCAGCCGAAGCTTAGCGGGAATTATCCGGCGGCAACCAGCGGACGGCGCGCTTCCACCGGCCAGGAGACGTCATGTCCGGCCGGCCCGCACGGGATGTCCGGCGGGTGCGGCCCAGGCCGGCTGCCGCCGCTAATGACGCGCGGGCCGCCGACCCGCGCGTGTTAGGCGAATGCTAGCTGTGTGCTACCGGCCACGGAAAAGCTTGTGCGCGGCAGTAATCACCCTGTATGCGCGCGAGGAGGTAATTGACTCAGCCCGGATCAGCGGGCTCACACTTTGGCGATCGGGCACGCCCCGGCGCTGACTAAGAGAAAAGGCGCCCGGGCCTGCCACTCTTACCTGGATACATGGGCCAACGGGATCTCCCCGGCCATTAGCGGCCCCCGGCGCAGCCCTCGCGTAAATCCCCCGGCGCGGAAAGGCAGCTTTTGCATGCACAAGAAACACCAAAAAGTCCTTGCGATAATAAAGAAATTGCGAGCCCCGAGGGCTTCCGCCACCTGCATTATCGCGAGCGCCGGGCTGGTGGGCCTGGCCGCGGCCACGGGCGCGCAGCCCGCCCTGGCGGCCGCGAAGCCGCCCGCCCCGGCGGCGCCGCTGGCCGTCGGCCCGTCCCTGTCACACCAGCTTCTGAGGCTGTACGCCGCCTACCGGCACCTCCCTGCCTCTGACATCGCCCCGGTCGCCCCGGGAACCCTCAAGGCCGTCCAGACGCGCGGCGGCCGGGACTGGGCCATGATCCGCTTCCGGGCCGCCCGCGGCGCCCCGCTTCAGGTCCTGACCGCGTTCCAGGACGGGGCCAGCACCGGGATCTTCACCCGCGCACCGGGCCGCGCCTGGACCGTGGCGGGCCTGGGCGGCGAGCCGATGGGCTGCGCGGTACACGTCCCCGCCGCCGTCCGCCACGCCTGGCACCTCGGAAGCTGCCCGGCACCGGGAACGCCCCCCCTCGAGCAGCCCGCCAGTCAGCCTCCGAAGGGCACCATCGCGGACCTGGTGTACATCGCCCTGGCCCAGGTCGGGGTGTCGGACGACCCGGCGAGCACCAGCTTCGGCTACGACTGCAACCCCTACACGACCCTGGTTGGCGCCGCGGGGCTCGGCAACTGCGGGGTGAAGGTGTCCCACGGGTCCTGGTTCAGCAACGTGAAGACGCACAACGAGGAGTGGTGCTCAGACTTCACCAAGTGGGTCTGGGAGAAAGCCGGCGTGACCAGCGACCTGGGCACGCTCACCCCGTACTCGGGAAACTTCCTCACGTGGGGCCAGGAGCACGGTGAGCACCTGTCGTCCGACCCCGGCCATCCCCAGGTCGGAGACGCCGTGGTCATTGCGGTGCCCGGCGAGAGCCCGCCGGACCAGCACGTGGGCATTGTGGCCTCGGTCGATTCCAACGGCAATGTCAACCTGGTCGACGGCGATTTCCTGGGCTCCAGCAATATCTCGGTCCAGTACAACCAGAACGTCAACCTCGTGCAATTCGCGCAATCCTACGGCCCGGGTGGCGTGTATTACCTGGTCTCCCCGCTGCTCAAGACTTCGTCCCCGCCGCCGGGGTCGCTTGGTGTGCCGGGGGGTCCGGCGGTGTATGACCCGCTGGATGGCGTGCTGGAGGTGTACGGGTCGGGGCCGGGCGGGTCGCTGGCGGAGTCGTTCTGGGCCAAGGGGCACGGGTGGCTGGATGCGACGTTGTCGGCGGCGGGTCCGGTGTCGGGGCGGCCGTCGGGGGTGTATGACCCGCTGGCGCAGAACCTGGAGGTGTACGCGACCGGGTCGGGGGGCGGTGACCTGGTGGAGAACTACTACCACCCCGGACGCGGACGCGGGTGGAGGTCGCAGAAGCTGACCGGGTCGAAGCTGGCCACGCTGACCGGCAGCCCGTCGGCGGTCTATGACCCCGCCAGTCAGCACCTGGAGGTGTATGTCACCGGCGCCGACGGCCAGGTGCAGGAGTTTTACTGGCGGCCGGGCCAGGGCGGGGGCTGGCTGTCCCAGCAGTTGCCGGTCACGCCGAGCCCGGTCACCGGCAGCCCGTCGGCCATTTACGACCCGCTGGATGGCGTGCTGGAGGTCTACGCCACCGGGCAGGACGGCCGTCTGGAAGAGGACTTCTGGACCAAGGCCCACGGGTGGACCGGCGCCGAGCTGAAAGCCACGCCGAGCAAGCTGACCGGCAGCCCGTCGGCGGTCTACAACCCGGGTCCCAAGAACCTGGAGGTCTACGCCACCGGCGCGGACGGCCGGCTGGAAGAGCTGTGGTACTCCCCGGGAGTGAACTGGCAGGACGGCGAACTGGTCGCCACGCCGAGCGCGCTGACCGGCAGCCCGTCGGCGGTCTTCGACCACCTGGACAACGTGCTGGAGGTCTACGCCACCGGCGCCGACGGCCACCTGGAAGAGGACTTCCAGGCCGAGGGAAAGAGCTGGTCCGACGCTGAGCTGGCCCCCGGTGACTTCACCATCACCGGCAGCCCGGCCGCCGTCGACGACCCGGTCGGCCAGCACCTGGAGGTCTACAACACCACCAGCACCAGCGGCCTGGGCGAGTACTACTACGCCCCCGGCAACGGCTGGCACAACCAGACCCTGCCCAGCAAAACCCTCACCAACCTCTAACCACCCCACCCACCCGGGGGCCGGGCCACCACCAACCCGGCCCCCGGGGGCAATCACCGCCTGGGCCTGCGGGTGGTGGTCTTGACCGCCAGGCTCGCGGTCAGTCTCCGGCGGGGTCAGCCGGTGCCGGATCGCCCGGCGCCGCTGGCTCGGTCGCCGCGGGCTCGGGCGCCGCGGGCTCAGCCTGAGCCGGGTCGGTAGCCGCGGCGGGGGCGGCGGGGGCAAGCCAGGTCTCGCCGACCAACGTCCGGTCGAAGAACGGGCCCAGCGGCACGCCGAAGGCCGAGGATGCGGAACGCTCCTCGTCGGCGGGATCCGGCAGGCCCGGGTCCGGGAGGCCGAGCAGGCGCGCGGCGTGCGCGGCGAAATCGCCGCCCGGAACGTCGCGGTCCTCGGTGGCGAACAGGTTCGGGCCGCCCGGAGCGGGACCGTCCGGCGGTTTGCGGACATCCCGCGGGCCGGGCCAGAATGACTCGCCGATCTGCTCGGTCAGCGGCCCGAGCCGCATGTCGCCGGCGTCGTCCGCGGCCACCTCGATGACGTCGGCCGCCTCATCCGGGTCCAGGCCGCCGATCCCCGCCATCACGATCTGGATGAAATGACGCTTGAACTCCGGCGTGAGGTGCTCGTATCCGGCGCGCCGGCTGGCCAGCTCGACCACGCGGGAGGCCAGATGCTCGGCGTCCGCCTGGCCGTCGGCGTCCGCCTTGGCCTGCCAGGCGGCGTTCGGCAGGTACTCTCCGCCGCTGGCCGGATGGTAGATACCCGCCAGCGACATGATCGTCGGTGCCACCGGCCCGTTGACGTTCGGCACGACGGTGACGGTCGTCGGCCCGCGAGGCGGCACGTACACCGGCGAGGCCGGGGCCATGAAGCCGCCCACCGCACCCTCGGCCAGCAGCCCCAGCGTCAGGACCGCCCGCACCCTCCGCCGCCATCGCCGGGACTGAGGCTCGGCCGGTCGGCGGCTGGCCGCGGCCGCCGGCCCGGCGCCGGCCGTCGGCCTGACTTCGGGAGGCGGCCATAGGTTGTTGAGCGGCAACGGCCGCAGACCGTGGCCGGCCACCGGCCGCCCCGTGGACGGGTCTATGACTCGCCGGTTGACCCTCATCGCTGCCCCCCAGGCTGCTCCCGGCCTTTGGCCAGGCCAAACAGCTCATTGGCCTATTACGGTACGCCGAATGCCCGGGCCCGGATAGCCGTCGGCGGGCGGGGAACGCGCACGTGGCGAAGGTCTCGCGGGCCAGGTCAACCGCGAGCGGGAGTGGCGCGTCCTTTATTCAACGGCGGCAGCCCGTCCGGGAGGGGATCTGGGGAGTTCGGCGGGCTGCCGCAGTTACGTTACCGGCCGGGGCCCGGGCTCGCGCGAAATTCCGCCGGTCAGGCCAGATTCCGAGCTAAGCCGTCGGATATCTCGAAATCGTCCAGGTTCACGTGCCTGCGCAGCTCGGCCAGGCTCCTGGCTTCGGCGAAGAAGAACCCGTGGCGGGTCACCCGGAACCATTCGCCGTCCCGGTTGTCGCCGGTCAGGCTCAGCCGGATCACCTCGATGACCCACTCGCCGTCGGCGCTTGTCAGCCGCACTCCCCGCCCCCGCCTTCGCCCCGTGCCCAGCGAGAAACGGACACAGGCAACTTAAGTAACATCCGCATCAAGTGTGACACGATTCGCCGGGTGTTGCGGCGGTCGCCGCCGAAGCGGATACTTGGGGCGGTCTTGCGACAGGGGAGGTGCCGGGGGCGTGGATGACGGCCAGCCGCCCGGCTCCGACGGCGTTCTCGGGCCGGGTTCGCGGGTGGCCGGATACCGGCTGCTGGAGCAGATCGGGCAGGGCGGGATGGCCGTCGTCTACGTGGCCGAGGACGAGCGGCTGGGCCGCCGGGTCGCGCTGAAGGTGCTGGCTCCGGCGCTGGCCCGGGACGAGTCGTTCCGCCAGCGGTTCGTCCGCGAGTCACGGGCCGCCGCGGCCGTCGACGATCCGCACATCGTGCCGATCTACGAGGCGGGCGAAGCGGGCGGCGCGCTGTACATCGCGATGCGGTACGTGCCCGGCGGAGACGTGGGCAGCCTGGTCCGCCGCACCGGCCGGATGCCGGCCGAGCGGGCCATCGAGATCATTTCGGCCGTGGCATCGGCGCTGGACGCGGCGCACGCGGCGGGCCTGGTCCACCGGGACGTCAAGCCCGCCAACATGCTGCTGGACACGCAGGCCGGGCGGCCCGATCACGTCTACCTGTCCGACTTCGGGCTGAGCAAGGCCTGGCAGGGCGCGACCGGGCTGACCGGCACCGGGCTGTTCCTGGGCACGCTGGACTACTCGGCGCCCGAGCAGATCGAGGCACGTCCGCTGGACGGCCGGACCGACCAGTACGCGCTCGGGTGCGCGGCGTTCGAACTGCTGGCGGGTGAGCCGCCGTTCCGCCGCGACCAGGCCCTGGCCGTCATGCACGCGCAGGTCACCGCGCCGCCGCCGATGCTCACCGAGCGGCGCGCCGACCTGCCGCCGGCGCTGAACCAGGTCATCGCGCGAGCGCTGGCCAAGTCGCCCGCCGAGCGGTTCGGCAGCTGCGGGGAACTGGCCCGGGAACTGCGGCGCGCGCTCGCGACGCCCGTCTACGGAAATATGAGCCAGAACGCCCGGCCGCCCGGCCCGGACCCGACCGTGCGCGTGGCTCCGGCCGGGTACGAGCCGTCCCGTCCGCCGGCTGGCCCGACCTGGGGTTCCCCCGCTCCCGGTTACCAGCCTGCCACCCAGCCCCCGGCCGCCCCGCCGGGCGGCCGGTCCCGGGCCCGGCTGCTGGTGGTGGCCCTGGTGGCCGCGGTCCTCGTGGCTGGCGGCGTCACCGCGGCCTTCGCCCTGTCCGGTGGGCACAATCCGCCGGTTTCCAGCCCGCCTGCTACGCACGGTGTTACGAAGCACGCGGTGAGCACGAAAAGCTCGCCGTCCGCGAGCCCCGCCACCTCCGGCGCCCCGACGAGCTCGCCGACCCAGAGCCCGTCGTCCAGCCCGACCGCCCCCGCCATCACGCTCTCGGACTACAAGGTCTGCACGTTCCCGGCCGACACCTGCAACGCGGCCACCCCGTCGCAGATGCAGACCGAGCCCGTCCAGATCACCACGACCGGGGACGGCTCGGGGTTCGTGAAGAACCTCACGTGGTCGAGCTGGGGACAGCCGACGGCCACGGGCACGGGCCTGCTGGAGATCGACAACTGCAGCCCCAACTGCGCCCAGGGCACGTTCACCGGGTACCCGGCCACGGTGACGCTCACCGGCCTCACCGCCTACGGCACCGGGCTCCAGGGCTACGCCGACATGACGGTCGCCGCGCCCAGCTCCCCGGAGCCGTCCGAGACCTTCTCGAGCGGCCTCGTTCCCTGAGACAAGCCCGCCACCGGCCATAACCGCCCGTGCGGCGCCGCGGCGGACGCCGCCGGCACAGTTAGCGAGCGCTTAGCGCGCGCCGTCACGATAAGAGCACCGTCCGCATCACGGGCGCGAACGCATGTGGTTCCCCGATGAAGGTAGGTGCTGATGACGACACCTGTAGCGCGGCTGACCCGCGGACTGGCCGCGGTGGCCACGGCGGGGCTCGCGGTCGGCCTGCTGGCTGGCGCGCCGGCGGCCGCGAGCACGCCCGCCCGGCCCGGCCCCGGCCCGTCGTGCGCCGTCCGCCTGACCAGCGCGGCAGCCGCCTTTGCCGCCGCGCGCCACATGGCGGCCAGCGCCCGTCAGGGCGTGATCGGCGCGGCCCGGGACCTGTGCGCGGGCGCGGGCCGGTCCGGCGCCGCGCACGCGGCGGTCTCGGCCAACCGGCTCGAGCTATCCGCCGCCGCGGCGACCACGCCCGCCTCGTCGTGCGCGGCCAGCGTCTCCGGCCAGATGCGGGGCAGTTCGCGCCCCGACATCGCGGCCGCGATCGCCGATCTGTGCACCACCGAGGTGACCTTCGGTCTGGACGTGACCTCGGCTCCGGCCCCGTCCGCCCGTCCCGCCGTCGCCAGCAAGGGCTTCCCGGGCCCGTGGCCGGTGTATCAGACCGCCGCCTGGGAGCAGCAGTGCTCGAAGGTGAGCTGCGCGCTGTGGAAGGAACGGATCCGCCAGCTCTACTTCTGGAACGGCGTCTGGGGCTGGCACCACCTCGCCCACTACACCTGGTCCTACGTCAACTGCAACGACAACGACGGCTCGGGCTTCACGGTCACGGTGAACTCCTGCTACTGGGCCGGCCCGAACCCCGACGAGCGGTTCGGGCCGAGGATGACGGCCAACGTCCAGTACCACGTGAGCTTCATCGTCCACGGATCCCCGGTAAGCGTCTACCACTGCATGTACATGGGCGATCCGGCCACCGGGCACGTGCGCTTCCACACCTGCGACAAGAGCTGAGGAACCGAGCATGCGTGTCAGGTCATCGATCATGTCCGTCGCGGCCGCCGGGGCACTCGCCGTCGGCCTGTGCCTCGGCACGACGGCCGCCGCGAGCGCGGCGACAGCCACCCGCGTAGACATCAGCCAGTTCTTCCTGTACACGGGGACCTATGAAAGCGGCTCGCTATGGGGCGGGGACTGCTTTAGGGCGGAATGGGCAGTTCACGCCAGGGTTGCCTCGGTGGTGAATCACTGCGAATACCGGCTCTATCTGCAGGAGAACAAGAACGGCCACGGCGGCTGGTCCTACTGCATAAATCCGCACTCGACTAAGAATTACATAGGTAAGAAATACCGGAAGCCGAGGTCTGTAAAGGTCGCGAATAGCACGCGCAAGTGCTGAGCGCGGGTGCGGCCTATGAGCGCTATCCGGCCGCGCCCGGGCGGCGGGCGAGCAGGCGGCGGCCCTCGATCAGCGCGAGCGTGGCCGCGGCGGCTCGCTCGGCCGCCTGCTCGATGGCGGCGTCCCCGTCGCCGAAGTCTCCGTCGATGAGCATCATGGCGTGGCCGTGAGCGGCGGCCTCGGTGGCCGTGGCCAGGTCGTCCGCTGCTGACGGCGCTCCGTCCGAGACCGCCCTGACGCACTCGAGCAGCGTGTCGTTGAGCGGCCGCTCGGCCTCCTCGACCTCGGGATGGTCGCGCTTGTCGATCCTCGCGGTGAACAGGACCTCGAACAGCGGCCGGTGGTAGCCGGCGAATCGCACATAGCAGCGGGCGATCCCGGCCAGCCGCTCGGCCGGCTCCCGGAGCCGGCCGATCTCCTCGTGAATGTCTTCGTAGAAGACGTCGCAGGCCCGCACGGCCACCGCCGCGAGCAGCGCGTTGCGGTCGGCGAAGTGGGCGTACGGGGCGCTGACGGCCACTCCGAGACGCCGGCTCGCCTCGGCCATCGAGAAACCGCTGACTCCGCCCTCGCCGATGAGCTGTATGGCCACGTCAATCAGGCCTGCGCGCAAGTCACCGTGGTGGTAGCGATCACCCTTGCCAGGCGGGGGCACGACCCTCAGGGTAGGGCCGACGGCGACGTGATGTCGTAGCGGACCCCGGTCAGGCGTTCGGAGACCTCCCACAGAAGGGCCTGGTCGGCCACGTCATGCGCGCGGGGACTCGACTCGGCCAGCGCGGGGTAGCCGGTGATGCGCGCGTAGAACGGGCCGCGGGGCCCGTAGTATTCGCCGCCCCGGGCCGCGGGGTCGGTCGCGGCCCGCAGCGTCGGCAGCGCGCCCTTGGGCACGCTCTGGATGACCCAGAAGTTGATCACGCGCATGCTCGGCCGCATCAGGAACTGCTCGCGCCGCGGCCGGGTCTGGAACAGGTTCGTGTAGACCACGCCCGGATGGGCGGCGAGGGCGCTCGTGGCCGCTCCGGCGGCCCGCAGGCGGCGGTCAAGCTCGAAGGTGAAGAGCAGGTTGGCCAGCTTGGACTGGTAGTACGCCTCGGCGGGTACGTAGCCGTGCTCGGACTGGAGGTCGTCGAAGTTCATCACGCCCTCGAGATGGCCCACGCTGCTCAGGGTCACGATCCGCGAGCCCGGGGTGGCCAGCAGCCGGTCCAGGACCAGCCCGGCGAGCGCGAAATGGCCGAGGTGGTTCGTGCCGAAGGTCAGCTCGAACCCGTCCTCGGTCCGCTCGTACGGCGGTTCCATCACCCCGGCGTTGTTGATCAGCAGGCTCAGCCGCGGATAGGTCGCGCGGATCTCGGCGGCGGCCTCGCGCACCCCGGCGAGCGAGGCCAGGTCGAGGCGGACGGTTCCGAGGCGGGCCCGCCCGTTCCGGGCCCGGATGTTGTCGGCGGCCTGCTCGGCCCGGCCGAGGTCCCGGCAGGCCAGAACCACCTCGGCGCCGCGGGCGGCCAGCACCCGGGCGGTCTCGAAGCCGATGCCGGCGTTGGCGCCGGTCACGACCGCGGTCCGGCCGGACAGATCCGGGACGTCGGCCGCCGTCCACCGCCGGCCTCCCTCGGTATGCGTGGCCATCAGGCCTCCCGATCTGATAGGCATGCAGATTCTGATAGACATTAAGTTAGTGGCACCGTGAGCGGCGGGTCAACCGTCAGCCGGATTCGTTCTGGAAAGATTTCTTCTTCTGCCGCCGGTCTGGTCCAGGTAGTAGAAAATACGTTCTAATATGCCAATGACCGGCGTTCCCTGGCCTGCTGAGTGCCGCCTTCATCACCCGTGGCAGCCGGGCACCGTGACGGTGACCTGGGAACCTTGCGACTGCCCGACCGCGCGGGCCGCACGCGGCGGCCACATTCAGGTCCGCTGCGGGGCCCGGGGCTGCGACGAGATCTGGTGGTCTCCGGTGCACCGGATCCAGCGGCGGCTACTCGGCCACAAGGAAGATCACCGGCGCTGAGCCGCCCCGGGTGTGGATGATTTGCGTCCTTCGCCCGCCTCGGGCCAGGGCGCCGCTACAGTGCTAGGCGTGCGGCTGCCGGATGAGGCCACTCAGGTGACCGAGATGTTCCTCGGGCTGATCGACGACGCGTCCCCCGGCCTGGTCCAGGGCCTGTACCTGCGGGGCTCGCTGGCCTTCGGGGAGTACTTCCCGGGCCGCAGCGACCTGGACTTCACCGCGGTGCTGGCCGCCCGGCCGGACGCCGCCGCGCTCGACGCGCTCGCCGCCGCGCACGCGGCGGTCCACGACGCATACCAGATCCCGCATTTCGACGGCTTCCACCTGCTGCGGGCCGACCTGGCCAGACCGCCGGACGAGTGCCCCGACCTGCCATGCATGTTTGAGGGCAGCTTCCACCCGGCCGGGCGGTTCGACGTGAACGCGGTGGCCTGGCACGAGCTCGCCCGGCGAGGCGTCGCCGTCCGCGGGCCGGAACTGACCGCGGAGAGCGTGTGGACCGATGACGCGGCGCTGCGCGCGTTCACCCACGGCAACCTCAGCTCGTACTGGGCCCGGGTCGCGGACTTCGCGGTCGAGTATCCGGAGGAGGCGGCCAAGCCCGAGGCCGTGGCCTGGGGCGTGCTCGGCATCAGCCGCCTGCACCACCTCCTCGCCACCGGGACCATGACCTCGAAGAGCGGCGCCGGGCGGCACGCCCTGACGGCGTTCGACCCGGTCTGGCACCCGATCGTGCGCGAGGCCCTGCGAGCCCGCGAGGACCCGGACCGCCCGTCCGAGTTCGACGCCGACCCCGCCCGCCGCGGCCGCGAGAACGCGGCCTTCGTCCGCATGGCCCTCGAAGCCAGCCTGGCCCTCGGCCCCTAGCCGCCCGGCCAGCAGCCCCGGGGGCGGCGATGGCCCGCGTCCGTGGCCCGCGGGGCTCGCGGCGGTGGCCTGCGGGGGCTCGCGGCGGCTGTTGCCGTTGGGTCGATGGGCCATGGACGTGAATCTATTGCGGTCGATGGGCCATCGACCCAGAGGGCGCTCGGTCAGCGGGTGGCGGCGGTCAAGCCGGCGTGAGCTGGCATACTCGCGGCGGTGCGCACATTTCGGCCGGTCACGACCGTACTGACGGCTCAGGCGATCCGGCCGGACTATCGGTCGGGCGAGACGTTCCGGCACCTGGTGATCGTCGGCGGCACGGTGCGGGCGCTGACCGATAGCGCGGCCGAGGCGGCCCGGGCGGCCGGGCCGGGGGCGTCCTGGGTGGACCTCGGGATCGCCTGGGTCGGGCCGGGCTTCATCGATACGCACGTGCACGCGCTGCAGGCCGCGGCCGACGCGCGCCGGGTCAGCCTGCGCGACGCGGCCGCGCTGGCGGACGCGCTGGCCGCGGTGCGCGCCGCCGGGGCGGGCCGCGGCGCGGACGAGTGGACGGTCACCGGGCGCAACTGGCACGAGTCCCAGCTCCGGGAGGGCCGCCTGCCGACCACCGCGGAGCTGGACGCGCTCGGCTTGCCCGGGCCCGTCCTGCTGCGCCGCGGCAGCCACCTCGCGGTGCTGAACTCGCGGGCCGCGGCCCGGCTCGCGCCCATGCCCGCCGACCCGGACGCGCTGATCGCCCGGGCCCTCGACCTGGCCGGGCGCCCGGGGCCGGCCGAGCGCGCCAGCGACCTGGCCGCGGTCCTGGCCCGGTTCAACGCCCGCGGGCTCACGTCCATCCGCGAGGCGGGCGTCGACCGCGGCGAGCTGGACCTGTTCCGGGCGCTGCGGGACCAGGGCCGGCTGTCGATGCGCTGCGACCTGCTCTGGCGGGTCGCCGAGGCCAGCGACCCCGCCGCGGCCCGCGAGCAGATCGCGCGGATGCCGCCGGCCGGCCCGGACGACGATCCGTACCTGCGGCTGACCGGGGTGAAGGCGTTCGTGGACGGGCGGATCGCCGACGCCGCGATCGCCGGGGGACCCGCCGCCGGGTCCCTCCGCATGCGCCCCGCGGACCTGAACGAGCTGGTCGAGGCCGCGCTGCGGCGCTCGTCCGGGCTCGGCTGCCACGCGGTGGGCGACCAGGCGGTCCGGATCGTGCTGGACGCCTACGAGCGGGCCCTGGCCGCCGGGCTGGCCCCGGACCCGCGGCGGCTGGTCATCGAGCACGCGCTCGACTGCACGCCGGACACGGTCCGGCGCCTGGCCGCCGCCGGCGTCGGCGTGTCCGCGCACCCGGCCATCGCCTACGAGTTCGCCGCCGACATCCGGCGGTACTGGGGCGAGGAGCCGGCCGCGCGGGCCGCTCCCGTGCGGGACATGCTCGCGGCCGGCGTGCGGGTGGCGGCCGGCAGCGACGGGGACGTGCCCCCGTTCGATCCGCTGCGCGGCATCTGGTTCATGGTGACCCGGCAGGGCCGCGACGGCGGGCCGCTCGGCGCGGGCCAGGCCGTGCCGCGGCAGGTGGCGTTCGACCTCTACACCCGTTGCGGCGCGGAACTGCTCGGGGTCGGGGCGCGGCGCGGGATGCTGCGGCCCGGAATGGACGCTGACCTGGTCGCGTTCGCCGCCGACCCGATGTCCGGCCCGGCGGACGAGCTGCCCGAGACGGGGATCCGGCTGACCGTGCTGGGCGGGCGGGCCGTCTATGATCCGCAGCGGCTGATGGAGGAGGCAGGGGCGTGACAGGTGAGCAGAAGCTGCTGGTGCACGCGCACGTGGTGGACGGGCGCGCGGAGCTGCGCCGCGACCAGTACGTCCTGATCCGCCGCGGCGCGATCGACGGCATCGGGCCGTCGGGCTCCGCGCCGGACGCGGACGGGATGGCGGTCATCGACCTGCGCGGGTCGTACCTGATGGCCGGGCTGTGCAACATGCACACGCATTTCTCGCTCGACCTGCCGGGACCGCTGGGCCAGTCGGTCCGGGCCATGTCCCCGCACGAGCTCGCGCTGTACATGGCCGGGTGCGCCCGGCAGACGCTGCTGAGCGGGGTGACCACCGTGCGCTGCGTGGGGGAGAGCGACCACGCGGAGTTCGCCCTCCGGGGCGCGATCGAGGCGGGGCGGGCCGAGGGGCCGCGCATCTTCTCCGCGGGGCAGGCGCTGGTATGCACCGGCGGCCACGGGCACGAGGGCTCGGGCACGGTCGAGTGCGACGGCCCGGACGGGTTCGTGCGCGGCACCCGGGAGCAGATCCGGGCGGGCGCGGACCTCATCAAGGTCATGATCTCCGGCGGCATCGCGGGGGCCAACGAGACCATGGACACCGCCCCGCTGCGGCCGGAGGAGCTGGCCGCCGTGATCGCCACCGCGCACGCCTGGGGGCGCAAGGTGACCGCGCACGCCGGTCCCGCCGCCGTCATCGAGCAGGCCGTGGAGCTGGGCCTGGACTGCGTCGAGCACGGGTACCAGCTCACCCCGGCGGTGGCGGGGCAGATGCGCGAGCGCGGCGTGGCGTACGTGCCCACCCTGTCGGTCACCCGGTGCACCGACTTCTTCGACGCGCTGCGGATCCCGGACTGGATGCAGCAGCGGTCGCTGGCCGCGGCGCCCGTGCACGAGCGGTCGTACCGGCTGGCCCTGGAGGCGGGGGTGCAGGTCATGCTGGGCAGCGACGTGCCGCCGTTCTGGGACACCGACGGGACGTCGGCCAGCGTGCGCGAGCTCGAGTACATGGCGGCGTTCGGGCTGCCGGCGCGCGACGCGCTGCTGGCCGCCACGCTGGTCCCGGCCGCCTGGCTCGGGGTGGCCGACCAGGTGGGGTCGGTGGACGTCGGGAAGCGGGCGGACCTCATCGCGATGACCGAGGACCCGACGCGGTCGGTATCCGCGCTGCGCACGCTGCACTGGGTCATGAAGGACGGGCGCGTATACCGCGACGACACGTGGGTGAGGTGAGCGCATGGCGGGCGAGGACGCGGTGACCCTCTACGACCTGCGGGTGGTGGTGGAACGCATCGAGGGACGGCCGGTGTGCGGGATGCGGGTCGGCGACTGGTTCGAGCTGACCCGCAGCAGCCAGCTCCGCACCTGCCCGGGCCGCTTCTTCTGCGTGTACGCGCTCGCGGCCGTGCTGCCCCTGCTCCCGGCCAAGCAGCGCGAGCTCCGGCCGGGGGACTGGCTGGAGAACGACAGCCACGTCGCCTGCCCCGACCCCGACGAACGGCTGATCATGCGGATCGAGCGCACCGGCCGGTCCACCGTGGCGCTCGGCGACGTGACGTGAACCAGGGCCCGGATCGCGCGGGCCGCGAGCTGAGCGTCGCGCTGCAGTCCGACGAGGACCTGGCCAGCTACGCCCGCCTGGCGCCGCGGATCGAGGAACTCGGCTTCGGGACGATCTCGGTCTACGGCGACCTGCTCTACCCCTCGCCGCTGCTGCCGCTCCTGGAGATCGCCCGCGCCACGCGCCGGGTCCGGCTCGGCCCGGCGTGCCTCAACCCGTATCTGCTGCATCCCGTGGAGATCGCCAGCCAACTGCACATGCTCGACACGGTGTCGGGCGGCCGGGCCTACCTGGGCCTGGCCCGCGGGGCGTGGCTCGACGCGGTCGGGGTCAGCCAGGACCGGCCGGTCCGCCGGCTGCGGGAGACGGTCGACGTCGTCCGGTACCTGTTCGCCGGGCGCGACGACGGCTACCAGGGCGAGATCTTCCAGGTCGCCGCGGGCGCGCGGCTGGTCCGCCCGCCCGCGCGCGAGCAGGTCGACCTGCTGCTCGGGGCGTGGGGGCCGCTCGGGCTGGCCCTGGCCGGCGAGCTGGCCGCCGAGGTGAAGATCGGCGGCTCAGCGAACCCGGCGCTGCTGCCCGCCGCGCGGGAGTCGCTGGCCCGCGGCGCGGCCCGGGCGGGCCGCGACCCCGGCCAGGTCGGCCTGGTGTGCGGCGCCGTGACCGTGGTCGACGAGGACGGCGCGAGCGCGCGGCGGCGGGCCCGGGCCGAGGTGGCCACCTACCTCCCGGTGGTCGCCGCGCTGGATCCCGCGGCCGGCCTCGACACAGTCGGGTTGGACACAGGCGGGCTGGACGAGATGCAGCGGCTGGTCCGCGCCGGTGACCACGAGGCGGCGGGCCGGCTGGTCCCGGACGCGGTCCTGCACCGGTTCGCGTTCGCCGGTACGCCGGACCAGGTCGCGGCGCAGGCGGCGGAGCTATTCGAGGCCGGGGCCACCCGCGTCGAGTTCGGCACGCCGCACGGCCTCACCCCGGAGCACGGCCTCGAACTCCTCGGCCGCCGGGTGCGGGCCGCCCTCTGACTGGGGTCAGCGCTACTTCGGGGCCGGCGCTACTTCGGCCACCTGATGGCGGCGAGGCGGTCGGCGGACACGTAGCCGTGATCGGCGAACCAGCGCGCCGATTCCTCGATCGCCTCGCGGGCCGGCCGGGAGGTGTACCCGAGCTCGGTCCGGGCCCGTTCGTCGTTGAAGATCATCCGCGTGGCGGACATGCGCGCGGCCTCGAACGGCACGTGCGGCTCGCGCCGCAGCAGTCGGCCCTCGAACAGGTCGGAGGCGGCCCCGGCGGTGAGCACGAGGCCGCGCGGGACCGCGAGGTGCGGCGCGGGCAGGCCGGAGCAGCCGGCCAGCGTGTGCAGGATCGCGCGCATGGTCAGGTTCTCCCCGCCCAGGATGTAGCTGCGGCCGCGGCCGCCATGCTCGAGGGCGGCCAGGTGGCCGCGGGCCAGGTCGTCCACGTGGGTGACGTTCATCGCGGTGTTCACGAACGCGGGCATCTTGCCGTTGAGGAAGTCGACCACGACCTTGCCGGTGGGCGTCGGGGCCAGGTCGCCGGGCCCCAGCGGGAACGTGGGCAGGGCGAGGCAGACGTCCAGGCCTTCGGCCGCGGCCCGGAGCACCTCGTGCTCGGCGACGAACTTGGACCTCTTGTAGTGGCCGAACAGGTGCGAGATGTCGGCGTACGACGTCTCGTCGGCCGGGATGCCACGCTTGGTCCCGTGCAGCCCGAGGACCCCTACCGTGGAGGTGTACACCAGCCGCTCGCAGCCGGCGGCGCGCACGGCGTCGAGGACGTTGAGCGTCCCGGTCACGTTGACGTCGTAGAACATCTGGGGGTTCCGGGCCCAGAAGCGGTACACCGCCGCCAGGTGGAACACGAAGCGGGCGCCCCGGCAGGCGGCGGAGACGGAGGCCGGGTCCCGGATGTCCGCCACGATCCGCTCGGCGTCGAGGTCCTTCAGGTTGCGGTCGTCGGCGTCCGGCGCGACCAGGACGACTAGCCTGGCGCCCCGGGCCTGCAGGGCCCGGGCCACGGCCGAGCCGATGAAACCCGAGGCACCGGTGATGAGCACCCGGTCGCCTGGCTCGACGCGAGTAACGTCCGTAACGGTCGTGTGCTGCATTGTCGGCATGATAGGGGGTGCTACGGGTGCTCGTGGTGCGCGCGGGGGATGATCTGGCAAGTGGCTGAGGAGAATAGGCGCGAGCCGTCTGAGCTCACGGAGACACCGTCGCTGGTGGCGGGCTGGTCGCACGCCCACCGGGACGTGTCTGGGGGCTGGCTGCGGCCGACCGTCTTCGGCGCGGTGGACGGCCTGGTGACGAACGCCTCGCTGATCGCCGGGCTGGGCGGCGGCGGGGTGTCCTCGCACACGATCGTGCTCACCGGCGCGGCCGCGCTGGTGGCGGGGGCGTTCTCGATGGGTACCGGGGAGTACATCTCGGTCACCAACCAGAACGAGCTGGTGCACGCGGAAGTCGCGCTGGAGCGCCAGATGCTGGCCCGGTTTCCCGCGGCCGAGCAGGCCGAGCTGGCCGGCTACTTCCGCGAGTACGGCGCCGACCCGGACACCGCGGACCGGATGGCCGCCGCGGTCTCCAGCGACCCGAACACCGCGCTGCGCGTGCATACCCGCGAGGAACTCGGCGTCGACCACACCGAGCTGCCCTCGCCGGTCCTGGCCGGGGTGGCGTCCCTGCTGGCGTTCTCCCTGGGCGCGCTGGTGCCGCTGCTGCCCTACCTGGCCGGGCTGTCCTACCTGGCCGCGACGCTGGTCGTCACGGCGGCGGCGTTGACCACGGGCGGAATCGTCGTGGGCCGGCTGACCGGCCGGCCGCTGCTGCGCTCGGGCCTGCGCCAGCTCCTGCTCGGCGCGCTGGCCATCGGCGTGACGTACGCGGTCGGCAGCCTGATCGGCAGCCACCCGGGCTGACCGTCCCGGCGGGCGGGGCCTACCGGCTGACCAGGCCCGCGTCGTGGGCGATCAGCCCGGCCTGGGTGCGGTTCGCGCACTCCAGCTTGTCCAGCATCCGGGACACGTAGCCCTTGACCGTGGCCTCGGACAGGTACAGCCGCCCGGCGATCTGCGCGTTCGACAGGCCCTCGCCCAGGCAGGCCAGCACCTCGGTCTCGCGTTCGGTCAGCGACCCGACGAGCCGGCGGGCGCGGTCCCGGGCGGGCTGGCTGTCGGTCGAGGCCGCGATGAGCCGGCGGGCCGCGGCCGGCGACAGCACCGTGTGCCCCTCGGCCGCGACCTGCACCAGCCCGATCAGGTCCTCCGGCGGCGTGGACTTGACCAGGAACCCGGCCGCGCCGGCCCGCAAGGCCCGCAGCACGTACTGGTCGGCGTCGAACGTCGTCAGCACCACGACCGGCGGCGGGTGGGCCAGCGCGCCGATGCGCTCGATCGCGGTCAGCCCGTCGACGCCCGGCATGCGCAGGTCCATGAGCACCACGTCCGGGCGGCTGCGGACGACCGCCTCGACCCCGGCGGCGCCGTCGTGGGCCTGCTCGACGACCTCGATGGTGCCCGCGGAGCCCAGGATCGTGGTCAGGTGCGCGCACACCATCGGCTCGTCGTCCACGACGACCACCCGGATCACGGGTCAGCTCACCGGCTCGGACCTGGCCCTGGGCCTGATCGGCGGCCCGGACCTGCTGTTCCTCGACGAGCCCACGACCGGGTTCGACCCGAGCGCGCGCCGGGAAGCCTGGCAGCTCGTGCGTGACCTGCGCGGCTCGGGAACGACGATCCTGCTGACCACGCACTACATGGAGGAGGCCCAGGCCCTGGCCGACCGGGTGGCGGTGATCTCCGGCGGCCAGATCGTGGCCGAGGGGACACCGGCCACGATCGGCGGCCGGGACGCGGCCCGGGCCCGGATCCGGTTCGGCCTGCCGGCCGGCTATGCGCCCGCGGACCTGCCGTTCGCGGCCGTGGCCGAACCGGGCGAGGGCCTGGTCACGGTCGAGGCCGCCGAGCCGACTCGGGCACTGCACGAGCTCACCGGCTGGGCGCTGCGGCGCGGCCTGGTCCTTGACCGGCTGACCGTGGACCGGCCGAGCCTGGAAGACATCTACCTGCGGCTGACCACCGACGGTCCGGCCGCGGCCGGACC
>Ga0102924_1001320_pt1 | contig 29117 bp, 24 predicted proteins | sample PaiPotPPM11metaG_FD_80116 | JGI IMG/M metagenome (GOLD analysis project Ga0102924, IMG submission 80116) | Iron sulfur acid spring bacterial and archeal communities from Banff, Canada, to study Microbial Dark Matter (Phase II) - Paint Pots PPM... ... | reverse complement strand
TCGCCAGTGGCGGGGGCAGAGGCGGCGCGCACGGCATCGAGGCGGTCTTCGTGTCGTTCACCTACTTCTCCAACGCGATGTCGATCATGTTCCAGTTCAACCAGATCTACCGGAACCTGGAAAGCTCGCTCACCGAGGCCGCGCAGTTCACCGAACTGCTGCTGACGCCGGCCACCGTGACGGACCCCGACGAGCCCGAGCCGCTGCGGCACGAGCCGCCCGACGTCCGGTTCGAGGGCGTGGGCTTCACGCACGCCGGCGGCCGGCCGCTGTTCACCGGTCTTGACCTGGACGTGCCGGCCGGGACCAGGATCGGCCTGGTCGGCCGGTCGGGCGGCGGCAAGACCACGCTGACCCGGCTGCTGCTGCGGATGACGGACGTGCAGGAAGGCCGGATCCTCATCGGCGGGCAGGACATCAGCAGGCTGCGGCAGGCGGACCTGCGCGGCCTGATCGCCTACGTGCCGCAGGACCCGGCCATGTTCCACCGGACGCTGCGCGAGAACATCGCGTTCGCCCGCCCGGGGGCGGCCGACGCCGAGATCCGTCAGGCGGCGGAGGCGGCGCACGTGACCGAGTTCGCCGATGCCCTGCCTGACGGGTTCGACACGCTGGTCGGCGAGCGCGGCGTGAAGCTGTCCGGCGGGCAGCGGCAGCGCGTCGCCCTCGCCCGGGCGATCCTCCGCGACGCGCCGATCCTGCTGCTCGACGAGGCGACCAGCGCGCTGGACTCCGAGAGCGAGGGCCTGGTCCAGCAGGCGCTGTGGCGGCTGATGGACGGCCGGACCGCGTTCGTGGTCGCGCACCGCCTCAGCACCGTCGCCCGGATGGACCGGCTCATCGTGCTCGACCGCGGCCAGATCATCGAGCAGGGCACCCACGAGGAACTCCTCGACCTCGGCGGCACCTACGCCCGCCTCTGGCAGCACCAGTCCGGCGGCTTCCTGAACGAAGAAGACGCGATCCCCACGACGCTCGCAACCGCCAAATGAGTGCCGCTACGCCGCGCGGGCGGCCGGGTCGGGGATCACCCGGTCGGCGCGCTCGATGATGGCGGCGGCCCGCGTCGCGCTCGCCTGCCCGGTGCGGCCCGTGGTGACCACGGTGAGCGCGAGGACGCACGCGCCCATCGCGGTCACGATCCACCAGGCGGGCCTGGCGGCCGCGGCGAAGCCGCTGGCCATGGCACCGCCGTGCAGCCCTCCGGCCAGGACGGCCCCGGTCACGGCGACGCCGAGCGACGACCCGATCTGCCGGCTGGTCGAGGCGATTCCCGAGGCGGTGCCCGCCCGGGCGCGCGGCATGCCCGCCACCGCGTTGTTGGTGATCGGCGCGTTGACCCAGCCCATGCCGGCGCCGAGGACGACGCAGCTCAGCAGCACGTACCAGTCGGGCGACGCGGCGGTGAGGAAGGTGAGCAGGACGCCGCCCGCCGTGATGCCGGTCCCGGCGATGAGCAGCGGGATCCTGGTGCCGTGGGCGGCGATGACCCGGCCGCACAGCGGGGCGGACAGCGCCATGGTCACGGCCATCGGGACGAGGAACAGCCCGGCGGTGAGCGCGCTGTGGCCGCGGACCTCCTGCAGGTACAGCGTGATGAGGAACAGGAAGCCGGAGAACGCGCACATGCCGGTGATCGCGGTCAGCGCCGCGCCCGAGAACGGCAGCGAGCGGAAAAACCGCAGGTCGAGCAGGGGCTGCGCGGCGCGGCGGGACCAGCCGAGCAGCACCGCGGTCGAGGCGACCGCCACGGCGAAGCACGCGACGATCGGCGCGGCGGACCAGCCGAGGTCCGGGCCCTCGATGATCCCGTAGGTGAGCGTGCCGAGCGCGGCGATGACGAGGACCTGGCCGAGCGGGTCGAGCCGCCGCTTCACCGCGGCCCGCGACTCGGGCACGAACCTGGCGGTCAGCCCGATGGCGGCGATGCCGACCGGGATGTTGATCCAGAACACGCCGCGCCAGCTGGTGGAGTCGACGAGCGCGCCGCCGATGACGGGGCCGAGCGCGATCGACAGCCCGAAGACCGAGCCCCACAGGCCGATCGCCCTCGCCCGCTCGGCGGGCTCGGTGAACGTGTTGGTGACGATCGCCATGGCGACCGGGTTGAGCATGGACCCGCCGACGGCCTGCAGCGCGCGGAACGCGACCAGCCAGCCCAGGCTCGGTGCGAGCGAGCAGGCCAGGGACCCGAGGGTGAACAGGGCGAGGCCCACCTGGAACACCGTGCGGCGGCCCACCCGGTCGCCGACGGAACCGGACAGCATCAGCAGGCTGGCGACCACCAGCAGGTAGGCGTCGACCGTCCACTGCAGCCCGGACACGGGCGCGTGGAAGTCCCGCCCGATCGACGGCAGGGCCACGTTGATCACGGTGCTGTCCATGCCGACCAGGAACAGGCTCATGCAGCAGATGGCCAGCACCAGGTAGCGGCGCTGGCGGCTCAGCTCAGGCAGCGGGCACCCCCGGGCATCGGGAACAGGAAATTTGCTTACTAAAACTAACCACATCGCCGCGGTATGCCCGCGCCCGGGGTCGCGGGTGACGCGGCGGTTGTCGATTTATCGATATCAAGCACGGCGGAGACCCGGCGCCGGCTGGAGGTGACATGCACTGCGGGGCGCCGGTTACCCGGGGAGCAGGAGGCCTTCGAGCAGCCGGCGGTACGAGTCGAACCCGGGCACGTCCGCCGCCGGGTCCTTGGCGGCCTCGTCCCAGCGGCGGACGGCGACCGCGTCGGCGGCGTGGGGCAACGCCGCGAAGGCGGCGGCCTCGTCGCCGGCCATCGGGCCGCCCGGCAGCGACAGGGTGTACACCGAGGCTTCGGAGAGCAGCCCGAAGTAGCCGGGCTCGGTCGCGCACAGGTAGCGCTTGGCCGCCACGTGCAGGCGCACCGGCTCGGTCACCGACGGGGGAAACCAGCGGGCCAGCCACGCGGCGCCGCGCTCGCCGTGGTCGTTGTCCGTGCCTGCCATCAGCTCGCGGCCGCTCAGCTCCGCCTCGTCGGCCCGGGGGTCGGCGCCGCGCAGGTGGCCCGTGTCGTGCAGCAGCGCGGCGGCGACCAGGGCACCGGGCGCGCCCGCGGCCGCGGCGAGCGCCCCGGCCTGCAGCAGGTGCTGCGCGACGGTGACCGGCTCGCCCAGGTAGTCCGCGGCTCCCTGCGACGTGAACAGCCGGCAAGCCGGTCGACCGGCGACATGATCGTGGACATGCGCTCCCTCCAGGTACTCAAATAGCGGTGCGGGCGCGATCGTACGTGCCGGAGGTGAACGGAGGATTCATGACCGTCGTGGAGACCGCGTACGGGAAGCTGCGGGGAACGGAGATCGCCGACGGAGTCCTGGCCTGGCGGGGCGTGCCGTACGCCGCGCCGCCGGTCGGCGAGCTGCGGCTGCGGCCGCCCGCACCGCCGCCGGCGTGGGCGGGGGTCAGGGATGCCCTGGAACACGGCTCCCGGTCGCTGCAGCCGGACGAGGGCGGCGAGCCGCCGGCGCCGCTGCCGCCGATGGCCGAGGACTGCCTGTACCTCAACGTGACGGCCCCGGCGGGCGCCGTCGCGGCGGGGACCCGCGGCCGCCCCGTGCTGCTGTGGATCCACGGCGGCGGGTACGAGATGGGGCACGGTCCCGACCAGGCGGGGGACGGCGCGGCGTTCGCGCGAAGCCACGGCCTCGTCGTCGTGACGTTCAACTACCGGCTCGGCGCGCTCGGGTTCCTCGACGTTCCCGGCGAGCGGCCCACCGGGGCGCTCGGCCTCCACGACCAGGTCGCGGCGCTGCGCTGGACCAGCCAGAACATCGCGGCGTTCGGCGGCGACCCCGGGCAGATCACCGTCTACGGGCTCTCGGCGGGCGGCAAGTCGGTGACCAACCTGCTGGCCTCGCCGCTCGCGCAGGGCCTCATCCGGCGGGCCGCGGAATCGAGCGGCGGCGACCACGTCAAGGACCCGGAGCAGGCGCGCGGCCTCGCCGAACGGTACTTCAGGGCGCTCGGTACGACGCCGCAGCGGATCCGCGCCGTTCCCGCCGCCGACATCTTCGCCGCGCAGCTTGCGGTCGCCGACCCGACCGCCGCGACCTGGGTCTGGCGGCCGTCCGTCGACGGCACCGCGCTCACCGCCGCGCCGCTGGTGGCCATCGCGGCGGGCTCGGCGGCCGGGGTGCCGCTGCTGCTGCAGACCTGCTCCCGCGAGACCGCCCTGTACCAGCTGATGGACCCGCGGGCCGCGGCGCAGGCAGACCGGGTCCTCACGGGGTACTTCGGCGGCCAGCGGGCGGCCAGGATGCTCGCGGACTACGCGGCCGCCTACCCCGGTCAAGACGCCACCGAGCTGCGCGGCGTGACGATAATGACCGACGAGCGCTACGTAATCCGCACCGAACGCCTGGCCGACGCCCACGCAGCCCACGCCCCAGTCTGGCGATCAAGGTACGACGGCCGCTACACAGGCATGGAGGACGACCCGGACCCCGAGTTCGCCAAGTACGCCCCCCTCCTCCACGGCGCCCACGGCGCCGACGGCGCGGCCATCTGGCGAGGCGGCGACCCCCTGTCCGAAGCCCTCCACGAGGCCTGGGCCAACTTCACGACCCAGGGCGACCCCGGCTGGCCCCAGTACAACCCGGACAGCGACCGGCAGGCGATGATCTTCGGTCCCAACGGCCCCTACCTGGCAGAAGACGCGTTCAAGCACCCCCGCAAGACGTGGGAGGGCCTGACCTGGCAGCCGGGCCCGTGGTGGCAGGTAGACGGCGTGAGCTAACCGGACTCCGGTTTGGATTTCGTGGTTTTTGTTTTCCCCGCTCCCGGACTGTCATGGTTCGGGAAAAGGTGAAACCTGAAGCCGTTCGGACAACTAATCGGAAGTGCGGGCCGCCACCAGCACCGGCCCCTCCGGGATACTCACCTGCACCGCGGTGCCCGGTGCCATGGCGGCGGCCGCCGCGGACGACACGTCCACCGCCACCTCCGTGTCCCCCGACAGCCGGACCGCGACGCGGGTGACGGCGCCGAGGAAGGTCCGCCCCGTGACGATGCCGTTGCCGTCCTCGGCGGCCGCGACGGCCAGGTTCTCCGGGCGGACGAGGGCGTCGACCGGGCCGGAGGACGGTCCGCCCTCCTGGGCGGGCACGGTGACGCCGAGGACGGTCACGGCGGTGCCGCCGCCGCCGAGTTCGGCGGGCAGCCGGTTCATCGTGCCGACGAACTCGGCGACGAACGCGGTCGCCGGCCGTGAGTACAGCTCGGCGGGCTCGGCGACCTGCTCGAGCCGCCCGGCGCGCATGACGCCGACCCGGTCGGCCATCGACAGCGCCTCTTCCTGGTCGTGGGTGACGAACAGGGTGGTGGTGCCGAGGCGCTGCTGCAGGGTGCGGATCTGCTCGCGGAGCTGCAGCCTGACCTTGGCGTCGAGCGCGGAAAGCGGCTCGTCGAGCAGGAGCACCCGCGGCTCGATCGCCAGGGCGCGGGCGAGCGCGACGCGCTGCTGCTGGCCGCCGGACAGCTGGTGCGGGAACTGACCCGCCTGGGCGGCCAGGCCGACCATGTCGAGCAGTTCGGCGGCCCGCTTGCGCCGGGTCGCGCCGCCGACCTTGCGCATCCGCAGGCCGAACGCGACGTTCTCCTGGGCGCTCATGTTCGGGAACAGGGAGTAGGACTGGAAAACCATGCCCATGTCCCGCTTGGCGGCCGGGACACCGGAGATGTCCTTGCCGTCGATCAGCACCGCGCCGAAGTCGGCGTACTCGAAGCCGGCGACGATCCGCAGCGCGGTCGTCTTGCCGCAGCCGGACGGGCCGAGCAGCGCGACGAGCTCGCCCGGCGCGATCTCAAGCGACATCTCGTCCAGGGCCCGGGTGGCGCCGAAGACGCGGGTGAGGTTGCGCAGCGACACGCTCGTCCCGCCGCGGGCGCCCGCCGCCTCGCTGGTCACCGCGACGCCGGCGGCGGCCTCGCTGGCCTCCGGGTTGTCAACGCCGGCCGCGTTGGCCGCGATCTCGTTAGCTCCCATCAGTTTCCTATCGTCTGGGGGGCGGCAGCGGTGAACAGCGTCACCTCGCCGCCACCGCGGCGGCGTGAATTGCGGACGCCGACCAGGGTGATCAGCATCAGGACGAGCCAGGTCACGAACAGCGCGAGCAGCGAGGCCGCGACCGAGACCTGCGCGCTGACCTGGTCGTTGACCACGATCCAGACGGGGAAGGTCTGGAACAGGTCGAGTGTCGCCATCGTGTACTCGCCCAGCACCAGCGCCACGGTCAGCACGGTCGCCGACAGCAGGGCCGTCGTCAGGTTCGGCAGGATGACCCGCCAGAGCGTGCTGACCCAGCCGGCGCCGAGCGAGTTGGACGCTTCGGTGATCGTCTTCAGGTCGAGCGACCGCAGGCCGGCGTCGATCGACCGGTAGGCGAACGGCATCGACAAGATGACGTACTCCAGGGCGAGCAGGTACGGGCTCGACTGAAGTGACGGGGCCACCCTGGTGATCTGCAGCACGCCGATGATCAGCACGACCGGCGGGATGACGACCGGCAGGATCGTGATGCTGTCGAGCACCCGCCGCAGCTGCGGCAGCCGCAGGTGCACGTAGACCGCGGTCGGCACCATGAGGGCCAGGGTGATCGCCGTGGTCACGATCGCGAGCCGCACCGACAGCCACAGCGACGAGCCGAACCCGGCCTCGCTGATCACGGCGCCGAACGCGGAAACGCCGCTGAACCGGAGCGCGCCCCACAGGGGCAGCAGGAAGTACACCGCGGTGATCAGCAGGATCGCCCAGCGCCACCCGGGCAGCGAGCGCGGGCGGCGGTTCGGCCGCGGCGGTGTCCCGGCCTCCGACTCGATCGCCCGGGTTAGCGCAGCCATTTCGCGGCCCTTCGCTGTAGCAGGATGTAGAAGAGCATGACAACCGCGATGATCACGACCATGCCGAGACCGAGCGCCTTGCCGACGTTGCCCTGGCCGGCGATCACGTTGCCGGACAGGAACGAGCCGATCTGGATCGACGTGAGCGGGATGGTGCCGCTGGTCAGTGCCTGGGCGGTCGCGTAGGCGGACAGCCCGAACCCGAACAGCAGCAGCGTGGCGCCGAGCACGGACGGCATGAGCACCGGGCCGCCGACGTACCGCCAGTAGCTCCACGAGCGCGCGCCGAGGTTCTCCGCCGCCTCCCGCCACGCGGGCTTCAGCCCCTCCAGGGCGGGCAGGATGACCAGCACCATCAGCGGGATCTGGAAGTACATGTACACCACGACGATGCCGGTGACGCTGTAGAGGCTGAACCCGCCGGCGTAGATGTCCCACCCGATGTCCTTCAGCCACTGGGTCTCGATGCCGCTCGACCCAAGGGTTGTAATAAATAGGAACGCCAGCGGCACACCGCCGAAGTTGGCGAACACGCCGGACGCGGTGATCGTGACCTGGCGCAGGAGCGCGCCGCCGCGGCCCCGCGCGGTGGAGATCGCGTAGGCGATCAGCAGCCCGAAGATGGCCGGGAGGACCGCGGAGACCACCGACAGGATGATCGACTCGCGGAAGCCGGTCAGGTAGACGCCGTGCGTGGCGATGTCGATGTTGTGCAGCGTCCAGGCGCCGGTGTCCGGGTCCTGGAACGCGCCGACCGCGACGGCGATCATCGGGATGACGAGGCCGAGCACCACGTAGACGGTGAACGGCAGCATGCCGGCGTACCGGGCGACCGCCCGGACGGCCGCGCGGGCGGCGGGGCGCCGCCGGCCCGCGGACTGAATGCGGCCAGCCCCGGGGTCCGCGCGGGACCCCGGGGCCGTGACCGTATTGGTCGACTCAGGCACTGGTCAGCTCGAGACGCTCGGCCACTGCTGGGAGACGACGGTCTCCGCCGTGTTCTGCTGCGCGATGCTCGGGAACGTGATCCCGCCGGCCGGCGCGGGGGGCAGCGAGTTGTACGCGGCCTTGTTCTCCGTGCCCGCGGAGACCAGGGTCGGGAGCTCGATCGGGCGGGTGCCGCCCTGGAGGAACAGGTTCTGGCCCTCGGTCGAGTACAGGTATTCCTCCCAGAGGCGGGCGGCCGCGGGGTCGGGCGCGTACTTGCTGACCGCCTGGTCGTAGTAGGCGGCGTAGTGCGAGTCCGACGGGATGACGATCTTGAGGTTCTTGTAGGAGGCGCCGACCTCGGAGGCCAGCAGGTAGTCCCACCAGATCAGGACCGGGGTCTGCCCGCTCTCCATCGTCGAGGCGCTGCCGGTGACCGGGACGAAGTTGCCGGCCTGCTTGAGCTGCTTGAAGTAGGAGACGCCGGGGGCGATGTCGGCGAACGAGCCGCCGTTGGCGAGCGCCGCGGCGTACACGCCGGCGAACGCGGCGCCGGCCTGGGTCGGGCTGCCGTTCAGCGCGACCATGTTCTTGTACGGGCCGGTGAGCAGCGACTTGAACGACGTCGGCGGCGTCTTCACCCGGGAGCTGTCGTACCCGATGGCCACGTAGCCGCCGTAGTCGGCGTAGTAGAGTCCGGTCGGCTCCTTCGAGCTGGCCGGAATGTCGTTCCAGGTCGCCACCTCGTACGGCGCCCAGACGCCTTCCGTCTGGCCCTTGGCCGCGAAGGCCGTGCCCACGTCCACGACGTCCGGCGCGCGGCTCTGGCCCTTGGTCTGGTTGATGGCGTTCAGCTCATCCTGGCTGGTGCCGTCCGGGTTCTCGTCGGTGATCTGGATCCCGTACTTGGCCTGGAAGTCCTTCATGATCGTGCCGTAGTTCGCCCAGTTGTCGGGCAGCGTGATCACGTTGAGGTGGCCCTCCGCCTTGGCCGCGGCGACCAGAGCGTTCATGCCGCCGCAGGCGGCGACGGAGGTGCAGGTGGCCCAGTTCGCGGAGCTGGCGGCTGAGCCGCTGGCCGAGCTGCTGCCCGCCGCGGCGGCACTGCTCGAGGAGCTGCCGCTGCTACCGCAGCCGGCAGCGAGCAAGATCGACCCGACCGCGGCGGCAGTCGCCACGATCGCCTTTGATGCGCGCAAAGTAAAACCCTCCCCATGCCCGCCCCCAGGAGTCATCGGGGGCAAGCGTTGGCATCTTGGCTAGACAAGTCGCATCTTGGCTAAGCAGGTTGAACGGGAGGTTACTCTCTGGTAGATGGCAGCCGTCCGTCTCGTCGCGATTTGTCACGACCTGCCGGACAACTCGACGGCCTGCGCAGACGCGCCGCGGGCCGGGGTGGCGGACGCCGTGACCGCACGCGAAACGGGCCGCCGGCGCCGGTCCCCCAACCGCCGCCGTCGGCCCGCCTGCTGCCACCGCCACTGGCTGTTACCCGCCGGGGGACGCCGTGTCCCCCTTGCCGGGTCACCGGCGGCGGCGGCCCCCCGCCGTCACCGCCGGTGACCGGGCCGGAAAGCGGTCCCCGTCCGCTTCCCGATCCCACCGCGGCGGCGGCTCCCCCGGCCGCCCGCCGCTTCAGAGTCCCTCCGTCCCGTGTACTCCGCGGGCGGGAGGGGCTCCTTCATTCCCCCGCGGCCGCGTCCTCCTCGCGCCCGCGGGGGAAGCCCCCAAAAATCCTTACACCGACAAAAGCCTTACTCCGAACGGATGCGGGCGCCTCTCAGTGCTTCCCGCGCTCGCCTTTGGCTCGCGCCCGGAATCGCCCGCGCTCTCTTTCGCGGCGGGCGTGCAGCTGGCGCTCTTCCTCGGTCGTGCCGCCCCAGACCCCGTGCGGCTGATGCGTCGCCAGCGCGTACTGCAGGCACTGGCGGCGCACCTGGCAGGCGGCGCAGACCGCCTTCGCCCGGGCGGTCTCGCCGGCGCCAGGGCCGAGCGCGGTCACCGGGAAGAAGAGCTCAGGATCCGCCTCCAGGCAGGCGGCGGACCGCCACCAGTCGCCCCGCTCCTCCGCGAGCGCGGCGCGCTGGGCTGGCAGCTGAGTAATAACCATGCGCAGACCCCCTGAATCACTCCTGTCCTAGAGTCACTGGTGACTCTCCGTTGCGCATCGGTAACACTACCTACACGGCTTACCTATATGGGTACCTCGGCGACGGAGCGTACGTTCGCCGGGGTATATGCGGACAAGCCCCGACACGGGCCCCCCGCTGTCACCTGGCCCTGCGGGCAGCCCCGGGGGCATACCGACAAGGCGGTCACGCTGCGTATCCGAAGCGAACGATTGCCGCCCGGGTCAGCGGAGGAAGAGCCCCGCCGCGTTGTCGTGGCAGACCGCGCGCAGCCACGCGGTGCCCAGGCCGGCCCGCTCGAGAGACTCGAGCGCCTCCGGGTAGGAGTACGGGATATTCGGGAAGTCGGTCCCGAGCAGCACGCGGCCGCCGAGGTCGCGCAGCCGGGGCAGTTCGGCGGCCGGGAACGGCGCCTCGTCCTCGATGAACGGCGTGAAGGCCATCGTGGTGTCGAGCAGCACGCCGTCGTGCCGCTCGGCGAGGTCGAGGAACTGCGCGTACTCCGGCATGCCCAGGTGCGCGACGACCAGGCGGAGCCGGGGATGGCGGGCGAGGAGCCGGCCGGCCGGCCCCGGCCCCGTGTAGCGGCCGGCCACGGGGCCGGAGCCGCAGTGCGTCACGACGGGGACGCCCGCCGCCGCGAGCATGCCCCACGCCTCGTCGAGCAGCGGGTCGTTCGGGTCGAAGTCTCCGACCTGGAGATGGCACTTGAAGACGCGGGCGCCCTGGTCGAGCGCGCGGCGCACGTCGCCGGCGGCGGACGGCTCCGCGAAGAACGTCGCGGTGTGCAGGCAGTCGGGGGTCCGGGCGGCGAAGTCCGCCGCCCAGTCGTTGAGCGAGCGGGCCATGCCCGGCTTGTGCGGGTACAGCAGGGCCGTGAACGCGCCGACGCCGAACGAGCGCAGCGCCGCGACCCGCGCCTGCTCGTCCTCGCGGTAGACGATCGGCCACGGCCGCCCGATGAGCGGCCCCGCCGCGTCGAAGTACGCCCGCACGGCCGCGAGCAGCCGCTCCGGCATGAAGTGGGTGTGCACGTCGATCAGGCGGTCCACCCCGACCCGCTCGCGGAAAGCCAGCGCCCGCTGGACGGCTGTGCTTCCCGCACTCGCCTCCGGCCCGGGCCCGGCTACCGCGCCGGGCCGGGATTCGAGGAAGACCTGGGCGCACAGGGAGCCGCGCGCCGCCGCTTCAGCGAGCACACGGGGGTCGCTGGTGTACCGGCAGGCGGTGTACTGGGTCATGGACCCGTCAGGCTGCGGGACGGCGGGCACCCCGGAAACGACCGTGGCCCCGTAGTCGGCGAGCCGCAGCACGTACGCGCCCCGGTCGGCCGTCTTCTCGCCGATCCGCCGGGTTGCCGCGAGTTCCACCCCGAGCTTGACCCGCCCGGCCCGGACGACCGCGGACGCCTCGTCCTCGCCGTCGAGCAGGGTCACCGCCGGGAGCCCCCAGGCGCCCGCGAGCGGGTCATCCGGGTCGTCCGGCCGGCGGACGACGAGGAACGCCCCGTCGGGGCGCCCGACAAGGACGGCCACCGAGCGCTTCAGAGGTTTCATCGCTCCCCATCATCCCACCGCTTCACCGGGCCCGGAGGCCCGCCGGCTCGCCGCCCGGCCCCGCCCCGCACCCCCGCGCCGGGTGCGTCACTCCCGGGTGGCTGGCGGCGGCGAGGTATCGTCGGGTTATGGGAATTGTCCCGGCGGGCGCCGCGGTGCGGTCATCCGCCCGCGTGCGCTGGGCGATGGGCGCGGTGGCGCTGGCGGTGGTCGCCGCCGACCAGGTCAGTAAGTCCCTGGTCCTCGCCGCCCACACGAGCGGTGCCGTCGGGACCGGATGGGTCTCGGTCCGGCTGGTCCGCAACACGGGGGCGAGCGGCGGCATCGCCTCGGGGTACCCGGTCCTCGTCACCCTCGCCGCCCTCGCGATCACCGGCCTGGGCCTCGGGCTCGCGCTGCGCGTGCGGAACCGCGTCGCTGCCGTGTGCCTCGCCGCGGTCGTCGGCGGCGCGGCGGGCAACCTGGCCGACCGGCTCTTCCGCGCCCCCGGCTTCGGGCGCGGCGGCGTTGTCGACTGGATTCACTTCGGCGGGCGCGGCGGGTCCATGGACGTCGCGGATATCGCGATCCAGCTCGGCGTCATCGGCGCGGTCATCGCCATCATCGCCGGCGAGCGTGTGCGCGGGACCAGCAGGGCGCGACGGGTCGGGGAAGACCGCCCCTGACCGCCGCCCCGCGCATCGTAGATCCGGACGGGTCTGGCTTTGCGCCCAGGGGTCAAGCGCTCTCGCTGGCCGGCGGTTTTCCTTTCTGCCCCATCAACGGCAGCAGGTTCTCGGGCCAGACCAGGATCGTGAAGGGGCCGTAGCGGTAGCTCTGCGCCGGCGGCCCGAACGTCGCGACGGCGGACGAGCGGCGGAGCTTTTCGCCCGGCGACACGATGACGAACGTCGCGGGCGGCATCTTCTTGGTGAGCAGGGTGTCGGTCAGCCACTTCTGCGGCGCCAGGCGCCCGTGCCAGCCGCCGTCCGTCACCGACAGCAGCGTGATCGCGCCCCCGGAGTCCACGGTGATGCTCGATGCCTCCCAGTAGGCGGCGAAGCCGCTGGTCAGGTGGTGCCGGGTGAGCCAGGCCGTGAGGGCGACGTTCCGCGGTGCCGATTGGCGGTGCGCGGCGGCGGTGCCGAGCAGCACGGCGTAGCAGGCAAGCCCGGCCGCCAGGGCGGCGATCAGTCCCCGCCGCGCGCCCGGCCACGCCGACCCGCTGGCCGAAACCGTGCCACCGGTCTCCGCCGGTGCCCGCCTGCCGTAGATCCGGCTGCCCAGGGTCCGGCCGGCCAGCGCGGCGCCGAGCGCCATCACCGGGGCGATCTCGTGCGCGGAGTAGGCGTTCTGCAGCGGGACATCGAGGACGAACGCCGCGCAGTTGGCCGCGATGGCGATCACGAGGAAGTCGGCGACGAGGTCGCCGGGTGCTGGCGCGGCGGCCGCCCCGGGGCGGCGGGGTGTGCGCGACCTGACGAAGGGCCGCACGAGGCCCCACGCGCCGAAGCAGAAGCCGGCGAGCACCACGGCCACCCCGATGAGGTGCACGAGCGCGAAGGCGACGTTCCCTGCCCCGGTCACCGACTTGTAGTCGGCCCCGAACAGCACGAGCACGCTCTCCACGGCGACCGGCAGCCCGTGCACGATCTCGTGCAGCCGTTGCAGGTGGTACCAGGGGTTGGCCGCGTTGTAGCCGCCGTCGGCCCTGATCAGCCAGTTACCCGCCGCCGCGACGGGCACGGCCGCGGCGGCGGCAAGCGCGAGCGACCACTCGTACCAGGCAGCGGACCAGCCGCGACGCGCCGCCGCCGCAAGCCCGGCCGTTGCCGTTCCCGGCTGCCCGGGTCCCGGCTCCGCTCCCCGCCGGGACCAGACGATCCAGCCGCCCCGGAGGCCGCAGGCGAAGAACAGGGGCAGGACGCCGATCACCTCGATGAGGGGATCGCCGATGATCGACCAGGCGAGCAGGACCCCGGCGGCGACCGGGACGTACCAGCGCCGCCGTCCCTGGCGGCCCTCCGCCCAGTCGAGCAGCAGCAGGAGGACCAGCACGGGGACGCCGGTGCCCACGTGGTCCGGGCTGCCGAGCAGCACCAGGGTGGGGCCCGTCGGCTGCGGCGCGAGGATCAGCCCGGCCGCGAGCAGCGCCCTGACCAGGCCTTCCGCCCCGCGGGCGCGGCCACGGGCGACGAAGGCGGCCAGCAGCACCAGCATCGTGTAGGTGAGCGCCGAGCAGATGTGGACGACTTCCGGGCGGACCCCGGCGGCGGCCGTCACGATCAGGTACTCGGGCAGCTCGGTCGTGTAGAACGAGACATCGGTCACCCACCAGCCGTGCAGCAGCACGTTGCCGTGCATCATGTCCGAGGCCTGCAGCACCAGTCCCGCGCCGTCGGAGTTGACCTGGGTGACGCCGGCGATGCGCAGGTAGCAGAACATCAGCACGGCCGCGGCGAGCGACGTGCCGGCGACCCACATCAGCAAGGACCGGCCGCGGCCGGCCGCCACCGTCGCCGGCCGTTCCGGCTTAACCCCGCTCAGCGCTCCCACGGCTGGAAGCTAGCAGAAAGCCCGCCGTCCCTGAGCTTCCTTCGCAAAACCTTCAGAAATGTATTCCGCTTCCTAAGCGAAACCTGAAGATGGCGGTGGATGACTTCGAGCTTCATAGGGAACTGAGCGGAAACGGCCAGCCGCGGCGGGGCGATTTCCAGCGGACCCCAAGGTCCGCACGGCATAACGTGAAGCATGCTTTCACCTGCGGCCAGGGCCGCCGCGGACGCCGGGCCCGCCGCCGCCCGCGGCGGCCGGGCCGCGCCATGACCGCGCTCAGCGCGCGGCCAGGCGCGCCGTCTGCTGACGTCCCCCGCGGCCGGGCGGGCGCGGCCGGGCGCGCCCGCCCGGACGCGGTCCTTGCCGTGATCGCCGCTGGGGCCGCGGCGACGCTGTTCCTGTGGTGGCACGGGACTCCCTCGCTGCACGGCTTCGGCGACTGGCTCACCAACGCCGGCCGGATCACCGGCCTGGAAGCCAGCTACGGCATAGTCGTCCTCGTCGCGCTGATGGCGCGCATACCGCCGCTCGAGCGCGGAGTGGGCGCGGACCGGCTCGCCCGGTGGCACGCGATGGGCGGCCGCTACGTCATCGGCCTGGTGGTAGCGCACGCGCTGCTCATCACCTGGGGGTACGCGGTCACCGCGCACACGACCGTCATCCACCAGTCCTGGACGCTGCTCGACAGCTACCCGGACGTGCTGCTGGCGACCGCGGCCGGCCTGCTGCTCGTCATGACCGCCGTCGTCTCCGCCCGCGCCGTCCGCCGCAAGCTGCGCTACGAGACCTGGTACTACCTGCACTTCTACACCTACCTCGCGGCCGCGCTCGCGTTCAGCCACCAGTTCGCCGACGGCGCGGAGTTCATGACCGACACCGCCGCGCGGGTCGCCTGGTCGGTCCTCTACCTCGCCGTCGGCTCGGCCATCGTCTGGTTCCGGTTCGTCACCCCGGTGCGGCAGGCGCTGCGGCACCGGCTGCGGGTCACGGAGGTCAGGCAGGAGACGCCGGACGTGGTGTCCATCGTGATCGGCGGGCGTCACCTGGCCGAACTGCGGGCGGAGTCCGGCCAGTTCTTCCGCTGGCGCTTCCTCACCCGCGACCTGTGGTGGACCTCGTCGCCTTACTCGCTGTCCGAGCCGCCGCGGCCGGACCGGCTGCGTATCACGGTTAAGGCCGCCGGCGACCACAGCGACGCGCTGCGGGCGCTGACCCCGGGCACGCGCGTCGTCGCCGAGGGCCCTTACGGCGCGCTCACCGGGGCGAAGCGCCGCCGCCGCAAGGTGCTGCTGATCGCCGGCGGCGTCGGCATCACGCCGCTGCGCGCGCTGCTCGAGTCGCTGCCCGCCGCGCCGGGCGACCTCACCCTGATCTACCGGGTGAGCAGCCTGCGCGACGCGGTGTTCCGCCGCGAGCTGGAGGAAATCGCCGCGCGCCGCGGCGCGAAGGTCTGGTTCGTCGCGGGCAGCCGCAGCGAGCTCGACGAGAACCCGCTCACCGGCGGCGAGCTGACCAGGCGGATCCCCGGTCTCATCGACCACGACGTCTACCTGTGCGGACCGCCGGGGCTCACCGCCGCCGTCACCCGCGAGCTGACCGGCGCCGGGGTGCGGCGGCGGCAGATCCACCACGAGTCGTTCGAGTTCTGACCAGGAAAGGCATCCCCATGCGCCGCGTCATCCTCGCGATCTGCGCCACGGCCGTCGGCCTGGTCCTGCTCCTGTCGTTCAAGTCACACACCCAGTCCGCCCTGCCGGGCGCCTCCCCCGCCGCCGCCCTGGGCAGCCCGAGCCCCGGCGGCGGCGCCACCGGAAGCACGGGCACCGCGACGGCACCGGCGAGCACGGGGACCTCAAGCACGGGCACCTCAAGCACGGGCACCGGGAGCACGGGCGCGGGCGGCCAGGCGAAGACCTTCACCGGCGCGGCCTGGCCGACGATCTACGGCCCCGTCCAGGTCCAGATCACCGTCAGGTCAGGCAAGGTGACGGCCGCGACCGCCGTCGAGTACCCGACCGAGACGCCGCGCGACTACCAGATCAACTCGTTCGCGATCCCCCAGCTCAACTCCGAGGCCGTGGCGGCGGGCAGCGCCCACATCGACGCGGTCTCCGGCGCCACCTACACCACGCAGGGCTACCTCGGCTCGCTGCAGAGCGCGCTCGACAAGGCCGGTATCGCCTAGTAACGGCTGGCGATGGGCAGGTCGATGGCGGGGAACCTGGTGAGGATCTCGGTGCCGTAGTCGGTGACCACGACCTCTTCCTCGATGCGCGCCGCGGAGATGCCGTCGGCGGCCGGGCAGTAGGTCTCCATCGCGAACACCATGCCCGCCTTGAGCTCGATGGGGTGCTCGAGGGAGTTCAGCCGGGAGATGATCGGGCGCTCGTGCAGGCCGAGGCCGAGGCCGTGCGCGAACTGCAGGCCGAACGCCGCCAGCTCGCTGTCGAAGCCGAAGTCCTGCGCGCGCGGCAGCGTCAGCGCGACCGTGTCGGACGAGACGCCCGGCTTGATGGCGTCGAGCGCGCCGTCCATCCAGTCGCGGGCCTGCTTGTAGGCGTCCTGCTGCGCGGGGGTCGCCCAGCCGACCCCGAACGTGCGGTAGTAGCAGGTCCGGTAGCCGTTGAACGAGTGGATGATGTCGAAGAACGCCTGGTCGCCCGGGCGGATGAGGCGGTCGGTGAAGTTGTGCGGGTGCGGGTTGCAGCGCTCGCCGGAGATCGAGTTCACGGCCTCGACCTGGTCAGAGCCCATCTCGTACAGCCGCTGGTTGGCCAGGGCCACGATCTCGTTCTCGCGCCTGCCGGGACGCAGGAACTCGGCGATGTCCTGGTAGACGCCGTCCACCATGGCCGCGGCCTGGTTCAGCAGCATGATCTCGTCGGCGGACTTGATGACCCGCGCGTCGAGCATCGGCTGCTGCGCGTCCCTGACGGCGATGCCCTGCCGCTCGAGCTCGAACAGGAACGGCGGCTCGACGATGTCGAGGCCCAGCGGCGCGTCCGCCACGCCGGCCTCGGCGAGCAGCGACTTGATCTCCGTGACCGCGTCCCGCATGAGACCGGCCTCCGGCGCGACCGCGCCGCGGAAGCCGAGGAAGCCCGGCCGCCAGTTCTCATCGGGCAGCCACTGCGAGTACAGCTTGTGGTGCTTCACCGCGGAGCCGAAGTCCCATTCGACCGGCGGCCGGTCGCGGAAGAGGAGCGCGTAGCGGATCATCTTGTCGCCGAGCGCGCCGCCGATCCACGTCTGGGTGGTGTAGCGGATGTTGTAGAAGTCGAAGAGCAGGAACGCGCCGCAATCGGTCGCACGCAGCGCCTCCTGGGCGCGGGCCAGGCGGTAGGCGCGCAGCCGGCCGAAGTCGACGCGCTCCTCGTAGTCCACGCCCATGTGCCCCGGCGCGCCGATCGGCCGGACGCTGGCCGGCCGCTGCGACGGGCGCTCGAAACGGCGTTCCGACTCCTCCGCCATGCCTGTTACGCCTCCTCGGGAGCGAGCCCGTCGTCGACCGGGGTGTTCTCCGACTCGATGGCGTAGCCGGACCTGCGGGCCTGCTCGAGTACGAGCGTAGCGAAGTCCTCGACGGTGTAGCCGACGCCGATAGCCTGCGCGACCAGCATGTCGGTCGCGGCGGCGACCGGCATCGGGACGCCGAGTTCCTTTCCGGCGGAAAGGCCCAGCTGCAGGTCCTTGCGCAGCAGGACGGTGGTGAACGTCGGGTGGAAGTCCAGGTTGACCAGGGCGGGCGACTTGTACCTGGTGAACGTGGAGCCCAGCACGGAGTCGTTCAGGAACTGCAGGAACGCGGCGCGCGAAACGCCGCCGCGCTCGGCGAGCACGGTGATCTCGGCCAGCGACTGGATGACGACGCCGAGGAACACGTTGTGCGCGATCTTGACCAGGCGGGCGACCTCGCCCTCCCCGACGTAGGTGACGCCCCGGCCCCAGGCCGCGAGCATCGGCTCGACCTCGTCGAAGGTCGCCCGTGGCCCCGAGGCCGCGACGGTGAGCTTGCCCGACGCGATCACCTTCGGGTTGCCGCTGACCGGGGCGGCGATGAACTCCGCGCCGGCGTCTTCCACGATGCCGCGGACCTTCGCGGACGCCTCGGTGGAGACGGTAGAGGAGTCAACGACGATCCTCGGCCTGCGCTCGCCGGTCAGCAGGCCGCCGGGGCCGCTGATGACGGCCTCAAGGTCCTTGTCCGCCGAGACCATGATGAAGACGATCTCCCGGTCGGCGAGGTCGGCGGGAGTGTCGACGATCTTCGCGCCGAACTCGCTGAGGGGCTCGCACTTGGCCCTGGTGCGGTTGTACGCGGCGACGTCGTAGCCGGCGTTCAGCAGGCGGAGGGCAAGCTGATAGCCCATCCGTCCGGTACCGATCCACCCGACGGTAGGCGTGGCGGCGGCCATGCGTTCCTCCTCGTAAGGACTTCGACGACATGCAAAACTCAATTTAAGGTGCAATCGTTTGCAACTTTGGCGATAGTTTGCGGCAATGTCAAGTCATTCGCAACATGCGCACCGCGCGCGCGTGGCTCAGCCGAAGATCTCCGGGTGCCTGCTCAGCTCACGGCGGGTGCGCCGGATGTGCATGACGAGCACGCGCTCGGCGTCGTCCGCGTCTTCACGGCGCAGGCAATCGAGCAGCAGCCGGTGCTCCAGGTGCGTCACGCCGAGACCCGCCTGCCGGGCGGCAAGCTTAGTGAATTCGCGCCGGTAGTGCTGCGTGGTATTCCACATCCGCCCGATGATCTGCGACGTCTCCCCCGCGGGCGCCGCCGAGTAGGAGGCGAGGTGGAACTCCCGGTCGGCGCGCAGGAACGCGTCGATGTCGCCGCCCGACCGCTCCATCTCCCCCGCGAGCTCCGCGAGCCTGCCCAGTGCCGCGTCGTCGAGGCCGGGCAGCGACGCGCGCAGGAGCAGCGGCTCGAGCCGCTCCCTGATCCGGTACAACTCGGCGCACTCGGCCAGGCTCAGCCGCGTCACCCAGGCGCCGGAGTTCGCGACCAGCGTGACCAGGCCGTCGCCCTGCAGCATGCGCAGCGCCTCGCGCACCGGGATGCGGCTCGCGCCCGAGCGGGCGGCGACGTCCTCCTGCCTGATCCGCTCGCCGGGCAGGTACCTGCCGTCAAGTATGGCGGCACGCAGCGCGTCCGCGATCCTCGTACTGGCAGTGTCTCCCGCACTCGGGTCAGCGCCGTCACTCGGCACGGGGCGTCACTGCTCCGGGTGCGCCGGGTGCCACAGCTTCACCGGAGCGTCCCGCTCGTACGCCTTGCCGCCCGGGTAGCTGACCAGCTCGAACTGCATGCCCCACGGGGCGAGGAAGTACCGCCAGCGCTGGCCGGCCGACGCGTTCTTGCTGGCTACCGGGCCGGCGAGGAGCCGGACGCCCTTGGCCTCGAGGAAGGCGCAGGCGGCGTCCATGTCGTCGACGTAGAGCGCCACGTGGTGCCCGCCGAGGTCGCTGTTGCGGGGCACGTCCCGCTGCCCGTCGTGCGGTTCGTACTCGAAGACCTCGAAGTTCAGCCCGAACCCGCAGCGGTAGAAGCGGATCTCGTTGACCGCGCGCCGCGGGTCAACGTTCAGGTGCTCGAGCATCCAGTCGTCGTCATGCCGCATCTCGGGCAGCGTGTACACGAACTCGCAGCCGAGCACGCCGACGAGGAACTCGTGCGCCTGCTCCATGTCGGGGACGGTGATCCCGACGTGGTCGCCGCCCCGCAGCCCGGGTATGCCCATGCACCCTCCCTGAGTAGCAATGTATCCAATCTAACACCCAGAAGGGCAATAGTCCCCCGAACGAGGGGAGCTGACGGTTGAAATGTATGCATCTACGGACTAGCGTGACCAACATGCCACGCATTAAGCGCCTCACCCCCGCCGCGGACTGGAGCGAGCTGTCCACGACAGCGGCGGACTGGAAGGCGGCCGACCCCGCGCTGCTCGCCACGATGCTCGGCCAGTTGCACCTCATCCGCGCCTTCGAGGAGACGGTGCTCGAGCTGGCCGGAGAGGGCCTGGTGCACGGGCCCGCCCACTCCTCGATCGGCCAGGAAGGCGGCGCGGTCGGCTCGATCGTCGGCCTGCGCTCCTCCGACGCGGTCAACGGCTCGCACCGCGGGCACCACCAGTTCCTCGCCAAGGCGCTCACCCACGTGACCAAGGGCTCGCTGTCCCTGGACGCGCTGGTGACCCCCGAGGTCGCCGAGGTGCTGCAGCGCACGCTCGCCGAGATCCTCGGGCTCGCCCAGGGGTACTGCGCCGGGCGCGGCGGCTCGATGCACCTGCAGTGGTTCGAGGCCGGCGCGCTCGGCACGAACGCAATCGTCGGCGGCGGCGTGCCCATGGCCGCGGGCAACGCCTGGGCCCAGAAGCACTCGCCCGCGGATCCCGACGGGAGCGACCTGACCGTCACCTACTTCGGCGACGGCGCGGCCAACATCGGGTCCGTGCTCGAGTCGCTGAACCTGACCTCGGCGTGGAAGCTGCCGGTCTGCTTCTTCATCGAGAACAACGGGTACGCGGTCTCCACCACCGTCGAAGAGGCCACCGGCGAGCCGCGGCTCTCAGCGCGGGCGCTCGGCTTCGGCATCACGTCCTGGCGCGTCGACGGCATGGACCCCCTCGCCGTGCACCTGGTCATGGAGAAGGCGGCGGCCAGGCTCCGGGCCGGCGAGGGACCGGTTGTCGTCGAGGCCCTCGTCTACCGGTTCTTCCACCAGAACGGCCCGTACCCGGGCTCGGCGTTCGGCTACCGGACCAAGGAGGAAGAGGCCGAGTGGCGCGCCCGCGACCCCCTCGACCGGGTCGCGCGGGAGATGACCAGGCTCGGGCTGATCGACGAGGCCGGCGTCGCCGCCGTGCGCGCCCAGGCCCTCGAGGCGATGCGAAACACCGTGGGGGCGCTCGTCGAGCCTGACCCCGCACCGGAAGCCAAGGTCGGCGCGCGGCGCATCCGGCCCGAGCTGTGGCCGGACCCGGCGTTCGTCAACGTCGGGGTCCGCGGCGACCTGTCCGAGCTCGCCGGGGCGCGCACCGCCGAGCGTCCGGAGTTCGCCGGCGAGCTGCGGCGCGGCAAGTTCATCGACGCCGTGGCGGCGGTGATAGACCGCCGGATGGGCGAGGACCCGAGGATCGTCGTGCTCGGCGAGGACGTGCACAAGCTGGCGGGCGGCACCAACGGCGCGACCAAGGGCCTGGCCAAGAAGTACCCCGGCCGCATCCTCGGCACCCCGATCAGCGAGAACGCCTTCGCGGGCCTGGGCGGCGGGCTCGCGCTCGACGGACGGTTCCGGCCGGTCGTGGAGTTCATGTACCCGGACTTCCTGTGGGTGGCCGCCGACCAGGTGTTCAACCAGATCGGCAAGGCCAGGCACATGTTCGGCGGCCGGAACCCGGTGCCGCTGGTGCTGCGGACGAAGGTCGCCATGGGGAGCGGGTACGGGTCGCAGCACCTCATGGACCCGGCCGGCATCTTCGCCACCTCGGCCGGCTGGCGGATCATGGCCGCGTCCACCCCGTTCGACTACGTCGGGCTGATGAACACCGCCCTGGCGGTCGACGACCCGGTGCTGATGCTTGAGCACGTCGACCTGTACGGGACCGAGGGCGAGATCCCCGTCCGTGACCTGGACTACCAGATCCCGTTCGGCAAGGCGGCGGTGCGCCGGGCCGGGTCGGAGGTCACCGTGCTGACGTACCTGTCGATGGTGGCGCACGCGGCCGAGGCGATCGAGCGCACCGGGATCGACGCGGAGCTCATCGACCTGCGGTTCCTCGACCGGGCCTCGCTCGACTGGGAAACCGTCGGCGCGTCGGTCAGGAAGACCAACGCGGTGCTGATCGTCGAGCAGGGCGCCCTCGGCACCTCCTACGGCGGGTGGCTGGCCGACGAGGTGCAGCGCCGGTTCTTCGACTGGCTCGACCAGCCGGTGCAGCGGGTGCACGGCACCGAGTCGTCGCCGTCGATCTCCCGGATCCTCGAGCGGGCCGCCATCGCGAAGACCGAGGAAGTTGAGGCGGGGCTGCAACGGGTCCGGACGGGCTTCGGAAACACGGGATTCGGAAAGGTGACCGGCTGATGGCGGCCGTCGTGCGGATGCCTTCCGTGCTCGCCGGCGCGACGGAGGCCGCGCTCGCGCACTGGCTCGTCGCGGTCGGCGACAACGTCGCGGTCGGCACGCCGATCGCGGAGATCGAGACCGAGAAGGCGCTCGTCGAGTACGCGGCCGAGGAAGCCGGCGTCGTCGGGCGGCTCGTCCTCGGCGAAGGCGACAGCGGCGAGATCGGCGACCCGATCGCGGTGCTCCTCGCCGCCGGCGAGACCGACGCCGACATCGACGCGGCGCTCGGCGGCCAGGCGACCGGCAGTCAGGCGGTGGGCACGCAGGCCCAGGCCGCGCCCGCCACGGCCGCCGGGCCGGCGCAGCCGCTCGCGGCTCCCGCAGAGGCTCCCGCCGCGGCGCCGGCCAGCGAGGCCGTGCGGGGGGCCAACGGACACCACGCCTCCGCGAGCGGCGGGCGGATCTTCGCGAGCCCTCTCGTCCGCAAGCTGGCGGGCGAACGCGGCGTTGACCTGGCGGGCCTGGCGGGTACCGGGCCGAACGGGCGGATCGTGCGCCGCGACCTGGAGCGCTTCCTCGCGGCGGGGCTCGCCACGCCCGGCGGCGCAGCGGCGGGGGGCGAGGCGGAGCACGCAACCGTTCGGGATGATGCGCTTTACCGGCAGCCGGCCGCCGGCTCCGCGCCCGGCCCGGCCGACGGGGAGCTCATCCCGCACACGCCGATGCGGCGGGCGATCGCCCGGCGGCTGACCGAGTCGAAGGCGACGATCCCCCACTTCTACATGACCGCCGAGCCGGTGGTGGACGAATTGCTCGCCCTGCGCAAGCGGGTCAACGAGTCGTCTCCGGTCAAGGTGTCGGTCAACGACTTCGTGATCGCCGCGGCCGCGGCGGCGTTCGTCGACGTGCCCGAGGCGAACGTGACCTGGAGCGAGGACGGGCTGATCGCGCACCGCGGTGTCGACATATCGATAGCGGTCGCGACCGACAGCGGGCTCGTCACGCCGGTGCTGCGCGGGACGGAGGGCAAGAAGCTGTCCGCGATCGCCCGCGAGTCCGCCGCGCTGGCCCAGCGGGCGCGGGACAGGAAGCTGCTCCAGCAGGAGCTCGACGGCGGCACCCTCGCCGTCTCGAACCTCGGCATGTACGGGACCGTCGAGTTCTCGGCGATCATCAACCCGCCGCAGTCGGGGATTCTCGCGGTCGGCGCCGCCAGGCCCCAGCCGGTCGCGGTGGACGGCGAAGTGCGGGTCGCGACGGTCATGCGCTGCACGCTCTCGGTGGATCACCGCGCGATCGACGGCGCCCTGGCCGCCCGCTGGCTGGCCGCGTTCACCGCCCGCCTGGAGAACCCCCTGGGCGCGCTGATCTGATGCTTTTCCGGCGGCTGGCCGGCCCGGGGCGGACGTTTCTTACTGTTATCTGTCCGTCCCGGGTATTGGCCGGAGCCGGTAAGGCGGGGTCGACGGTGATCTCGGCGCGGTCGGGGTAGAAGGCCACGTGGCCGCCGATCTCGGCGACCGACGGGTACGGGTGCTCGTAGGTCCAGATGAGGTCGGTCTCGGCGCTGCCGTCCGGCGAGTTGACCGAGTAGTAGCTGGCGTCGCCCTTGTAAGGGCAGTAGCTCTGGGTCGTGGTGCGCTCCAGGAGCGACTGGTCGACGTCCGCGAGCGGGATGTACTGGACGACCGGGTACGACGCCTCGGCCAGGGAGAGCGCGCTGTCGGTCTGCGCGACGACGGTGCCGCCGACACGCACGGTAACCCGTGCGCTCGTGGGACGAATGGTGATCGGGTGGCTAGCGTCCGGAATCTTTACGGTCCGGGTCATTGGGATCTCCCTATGGGTAGGCCACTGTCTGTACCGTAACCCACGGGGCGGCCGCGGCCATTCCGCCGTCTTGTCCGCTGCTGTTTAGGTTCGTGGATTCACGGGAGTGACGGCGTCTGGATGGAGGAAGCGATGATCGAGATCGTCTTCGAGACGCACGCGACGACCGAGGACAACGAGGCGGGGCGGGCCACCGGGTGGCTGCCGGGGCGGCTGTCGGCGACGGGCCGCGCCCAGGCCGCCGCGCTCGGCGTGCGGCGGCGGGCGGACGGGATCGACGCGGTGTTCTGCTCGGACCTGCACCGGGCCGTGGAGACCGCGGAGATCGCCTTCGACGGGCCGGGTGTCCCCGTGCTCTACGACTGGCGGCTGCGCGAGTGCGACTACGGCAAGGACAACGGCATGCCCGTCGCGGAACTGCACGCGCACCGGGCGGAGCACCTAGAGGTGCCGTACCCGGACGGGGAAAGCTGGGTGGAGGCGACGGACCGGGTCGGCCGGTTCCTCGCCGACCTCCCCTCGCGCTGGGAAGGGCAGCGGGTCGTCGTCATCGGGCACGTCGCGACCCGGTGGGGCCTCGACCGCTTCCTCGGCGGCGCCGGGCTCGCCGAGCTTGAGTCGGCGGACTTCGCCTGGCAGCCCGGCTGGGAGTACCGGCTCGGCGCTTAGCAGTCTCGGCGCCTAGGCAATGAGGCGCGGATCACGTGGCTGGCGGGCCCGGCGGGCGCGGGCGCTCCCCTAGGATCGTTTCTGTCCCCCGGTGATGCTGACGCGAGTGGCAGGTAGCGAACGCTCTTATGGATGTTCGAAGGTTCGCCGTCCCGCCGGTGCTCGAGCTTCACGACGTCACCTACCGCCGGGACGGCAGCGAGATCATCCGCGGCGTCAGCTTCACCGTGCGCGCCGGCGAGCACTGGGCCATGCTCGGACCGAACGGGGCCGGCAAGAGCACGCTGCTCGGGTTCTGCGGCGCGGTCACCCACCCGACCTCGGGAACCGTGCACGTGCTCGGGAACCAGCTCGGGCGGGTCGAATTGCAGGCACTGCGCCGGGCGATCGGTCACGTGAACCCGCGTCACCCGCTGCGCTCGCCGCTGCCGGTCCGCGACATCGTGCTCACCGGCATCACCGGCACCATCGAGATGGCGCCGCGCTGGCGGCCGACCCCCGAGGAGGCCGGCCGGGCGGACGAGCTGATCGGGTCGCTCGGCCTCGGCGCCAAGGCGGGCTCCCGGTGGAACGTCCTGTCCCAGGGCGAGCGGGGCCGCGTGCTGATCGCCCGGGCGCTGGTCTGCGAGCCGCGCCTGATCCTGCTCGACGAGCCGTCGACCGGGCTGGACATCGCGGCCCGCGAGCAGCTGCTGGAGTCGATCGACCTGCTCACCGAGACGCACCCGGACGTCGCCTCCGTGTTGGTGACGCACCACCTGGAGGAACTGCCCTCCTCGACCACCCACGCGCTGCTGCTCGCGGACGGCCTCGTCGTGTCCGCCGGGCCCGCGGCGGACGCGATCACGTCCGAGCACGTGTCCGCCGCCTTCCAGCACCCGATCGAGGTCCGCTTCGACGACGGCCGCTGGCGGGCACGGGCCGCGAGCAGGCAGCGCGCCGGCGCCTGACTTAACCCGGCCGGCGTCGCCGGACCCGCCGGCGCGCCTGTCTCGGCCGCCGTACTATAACCCCGCTTCTTGCTGTTATCCACGCAGAGCCGGGCCCGCCCGCCGGCCCGTCGCTTGCACTAGACAGAAAGGTCTGTTTTAATAGCGGCTATGGATAGACAGACTGGTCTACCCAGTTGATATGGACCGGGAGTCATCGTGAACCAGAATTGGGACACCGCCGAGGTCGGGCCCGCGACGGCCGCGTTCGGCGGGCGGACCGCGGCGCCGGATACCGCGCTTGACCTTCCCGAGGACCCGCTTTCGCGCCGGGCGATCCGCCGCCAGGGCCGGCTGGCCGGCGGACGGGCGCGGCTGGACGGGACGCCGGCGCTGGTCCTGCTCTCCTCGCTGATCGTCTCGCTGCTCGCCGCCTCGAGCGCGCCCACCCCGCTGTACGCCATCTACCAGCAGCGCTGGGGATTCTCCCCGATCACGACCACGATCGTGTTCGGCGTGTACGCCCTCGCGGTGCTCGCCTCGCTGCTGACCCTCGGCCGGCTGTCTGACTACGTGGGCAGGCGTCCCGTGCTGCTCGCGGCCCTCACCGTCCAGGCCGTCTCGCTGGCCGTGTTCGCGACCGCGGGCGGGGTCGGTGAGCTGCTGGCCGCCCGGGTCATCCAGGGGCTCGCCACCGGCGCGGCGCTCGGCGCGATCGGCGCGGCGCTGCTCGACATTGACCGGGAGCGCGGCACGCTCGCCAACGCGATGTCACCCGGCCTCGGCAGCGGCACCGGCGCGCTGCTCTCCGCCCTGTTCGTACGGTTCCTGCCCGCGCCCACCCACCTGGTCTACCTGGCGCTGATCGGGGTCATCGCCGTCCAGGCCGCCGGGGTCGCGCTCCTGCGGGAGACCGTGACACCGAGCCGCGTCCCCGCCGCCGCCTTCGTGCCCGAGGTCCGGCTGCCGAAGTCGGTGCGCCGCCACGTGCTCGCCGCCGCGCCGGTCGTGTTCGCCGCCTGGGCGCTCGGCGGCCTGTACGCCGCGCTCGGCCCCGCCCTGGTCCACGCGCTCACCGGGTCGTCGAACGTGGTGCTCGGCGGCGGGTCGCTCACCCTGCTCACCGTGACCGCGGTCGGCTCGGTCTACCTGCTGCGCCGGGCGCCGGCGAGCACCGTCATGCTCACCGGCATCGCCGCCCTGGTCGTCGGCGTGGGAGTCACGCTGGTCGCGCTCAGCACCGGGTCGGCCGCGCTGTTCTTCGCGGGCACCGCGATCAGCGGCATCGGGTTCGGCAGCGGCTTCCAGGGCGGCATCAGGACCGTCGTTCCCGCCGCCGCGCCGCACGAGCGCGCCGGGGTGCTCTCGCTGATGTTCACGGTCTCCTACCTCGGCCTCGGGGTGCCCGCCGTGGCGGCCGGGTTCCTGGCGGTGCACGGCGCCGGGCTGACCGGCGCGGCCAGGGACTACGGCGTCGCGCTGATCGTGCTCGCCGCCCTCGCGCTCGCCGCCCTGGCCAGGTCCCGGCGGCCCGCTAGCGGGTGAACTCAGCGAGCAGGGTGAAGCAGGACCTATGATTCAGACAGATCAGTCTAGAGAGGTGGTCGACGATGAGCGCTAAGGTGGCGCCCGGGCTGTCGGCGCGGGAGCGGCTGCTCGCAGCCGCCAACGAGCTCTTCTACGACGAGGGCGTGCACACCGTGGGGATCGACCGGGTGATCGAGCGCGCGGGGGTGGCCAAGGCGTCGCTCTACAACACCTTCGGGAGCAAGGACGAACTCGTCCGCGCCTACCTGGAGGTGCGGCACGAGCGGGTCGCCGAACGGATCACCCGCTACCTGGAGCGGTACGCCACGCCCAGGGAACGGCTGCTGGGCGTCTTCGAGGCGCAGGGCGAGATTTTCGCGGAGACCGGGTTCCGCGGCTGCGCGTTCGTCAGCGCGAGCGCCGAGTCGCCGGGCGAGGCGGTGTCCCGCGCGGCCGACGACTACCGCGGCTGGGTGCGCGGCCTGCTCACTGGCCTGGCCCGCGAGGCGGGCGCGGCCGACCCGGAGATGCTCGGGCGGCAGCTGCACATGATCTACGACGGCGCTTCCCTGTCGGCCCGGATGGACCGCGACCCGTCGTCCTCCGTGGTGGCGCGGGCCGCCGCCGCGGCGCTGCTCGACGCCGCCGTAGGGTAGCGCGCCGGGCAGCGTCCCCGGCGGGCGGCCAGTCCGGCTTGCGGTCAGTGCGCTGGCCGCTCGTCGGCCGCGCCGCGCAGGACGGCGGGGACGAGGAAGACCGCGATGACCGCGGCCGCCAGGGCGCCGACGGCGCCGAGGGCGAACGCGCCGCGGAAGGCGGCCGCGGCGGGACGGGCCGCCACCATCGCCCCGCCCGCCAGCGTGGAAAGGACCGCCACCCCGGCCGCGCCGCCGAGTTCGTGGAACGTGTTGACGATGGCGCCGCGCAGGCCGCCTTCCGCCGCCGGCGCGTCGGCGAGCGACGCCGTGAACGCGGTGACGAAGCAGCCGCCGATGCCCAGCGCGGCAACGCTCATCCCGGTGACCGACTGCGCGGGGGCGGTCCACAGCGCGGCGGTTCCGTAGCCGGCGGCGGCCAGGGCGAGCCCCGCGACCGCGACTGTCCGCGCGGGGACCTTGAGCAGCAGCTGGCTCGCGGTGTGGGCGCCGGCCACGGTGGCGACGGCGACCGGGATGAAGGACAGCCCGACGCGCAGCGCGCTGTAGCCGTCGGCGTGCTGGAGGCTGAACGAGCCGAGGTAGAACGCTCCGACCAGCAGCCCCGTCGCCGTCAGCATCAGGAAGCCGCCCGCGGCGACCGGGCGGCGCCGCAGCAGCCCGACGGACAGCAGCGGGCGGGCGGTCCGGCGCTCGACCAGCGCGAACGCCGCCAAGGCGAGGACCGCGAGCGCGAGCGCGCCCAGGGTCGAGGGCGCCGCCCAGCCGTTCGTCCCGGCGTTGACCAGGCCGTAGATGGCCGCACCGGTCCCGGCCGTGACGAGCAGGGCGCCCGGGACGTCAAGGCCGGGTGCGCCCGCCTTGGCGCGCCCGGCGGGCACGATCAGCGGCACGGCGATCAGCAGGGCGGCGCCGATCGGCACGTTGACGGTGAAAATCCACCGCCAGCTTGCCTCGGTGGTGAGCACGCCGCCGAGGATGACGCCGAGCGCGGAGCCGAGGCCGGCGAGCCCCGACCAGACGCCGAGGGCCCTGGCGCGGTCCTTGCCGGTGAACATCGTCATGACGGCGGCGAGGGCGGCGGGCGAGAGCAGGGCCGCGCCCGCTCCCTGCAGCGCCCGGCCCGCGAGCAGCGTCCCCGGTCCGTCCGCGAGTCCGGAGAGCAGCGACGCGCCGACGAAGACGACTAGTCCGGTCATGGTCATCCGCCTGGCGCCGCAGGTGTCCGCGATCCGCCCGCCGAGCAGCATCAGCCCGCCGAACATCACCGTGTAGGCCGTCATGGCCCACGGCAGCTCGCTCCTGGTGAGACGCAGCGAGCTGCCGATGTCCGGCAGCGCGACGTTCACGACGGTGACGTCGAGTACGAGCATGAGCTGGGCGACGGCGAGCAGCGCGAGCGCCGTCCAGCGCCTCCGGTCCGG
>Ga0102924_1001319_pt1 | contig 29140 bp, 24 predicted proteins | sample PaiPotPPM11metaG_FD_80116 | JGI IMG/M metagenome (GOLD analysis project Ga0102924, IMG submission 80116) | Iron sulfur acid spring bacterial and archeal communities from Banff, Canada, to study Microbial Dark Matter (Phase II) - Paint Pots PPM... ... | reverse complement strand
GGCGGAGGTCGCGCGCGCCGTCGGCGATCGGCGCGTCGAGGTTGCTTGCCACGACCACAACCGCGGAGTCGGCGCGGCGATCGCGACCGGCTACGCGCGCGCGGCGGCGGCTGCCGGCGGCGGCCGCGATGCGTTCGTCGTCATGGCCGGCGACGGGCAGATGGACCCGCGCGACCTCCCGTCGCTGGTCGATCCGATCGCCGCCGGTCGAGCCGACTACGTCAAGGGGAACCGCTTCGCGTCGCCCGCCTTGTCGCGCGCTATGCCCATCGCGCGTCGCGTCGCCGGGCTCGCCTTCTCGCGCCTTACGTCGCTGGCCATCGGCGCGCGTATCTCCGACAGCCAGTGTGGATATACGGCGATCTCGCGTGAAGCTTGCGCGCGCATCGATCTCGGCTCGCTGTGGCCCGGCTACGGGTACCCCAACGATCTCCTCTCGCAGCTTGCGGTTCGCGGTCTGCGCATCGCGGAGGTGCCCGTCCTGGGGGTCTACGCCGACGAGGTGAGCCGCCTCAAGCCGCGGCACGTGCCCGTCGTCGCCGCGCTGGTGGCGCGCGCCTGGACGAGAAGGATGCGCGCGATGGTCCTCGCCCGGTCCAGGGGGCTCAGCTCTTGAGCGCTCGCTCGAGGATCGCGGGGACGTGCGAGAGGGCGCGATCGAGGTCGAAGACCTCGGCGAGCTTCGCTGGACCGAGCCTGCTGCTGACGTCGGGATCGGCGGCCAGCAGGTCGCGGAAGCGGCCTTCGCCGCGCCACGCGCGCATCGCGTTGCGCTGTACGAAGACGTAAGCCTCCTGACGCGGCAGCCCTGCCTCGACCAGCGCCAGAAGGACGCCCTCGCTGAAGTAAAGCTCGGCGGCGCGTTCGACGTTGCGCGCCATGTTCTCAGGGTAGGCGACGAGCCCGTCGACGAGGCTCGTCGCGCGATCCAGCATGAACCCGAGCGTCGCCGTTGCGTTGGGGGCGATCATCCGCTCGACCGACGAATGGGAGATGTCTCGCTCGTGCCAGAGGGCGACGTCCTCGAGGGCCGGAATGACTGTCGACCGCACCACGCGGGCGAGACCGCACAGGTTCTCGCTAGCGATGGGGTTCCGCTTGTGGGGCATGGCGCTCGAGCCCTTCTGCCCCACGGTGAATGCCTCCTCGGCCTCGGCTACTTCGCTGCGCTGCCAGTGGCGCACGTTCGTCGCGAGGCGCTCGATGCTCGCCGCGGCGAGCGCCAGGGCGGCGAAGAACGCCGCGTGCCGGTCGCGCGCCACGACCTGCGTCGCGACCGTCTCCGGCTCCAGGCCGAGGCGCGCAAGCGCGCGCTTCTCGATCTCGGGCGACAGGTGGGCGTAGGTCCCGACCGCGCCGGCGATCTTGCCGACGGCGATCTCGCGACGGGCGGCATGGATGCGCGCCCGGGCGCGCGCGATCTCGGCGTGGTGGCCGGCGAGGGCGAGACCGAAGGTGATCGGTTCGGCGAAGATGCCGTGGCTCCGGCCCATCATCGGGGTTTTCGTGTGCTCGCGCGCGCGCCGGGCGAGGGCCTCGAGCAGCCGGTCGGAGCGGACGACCAGCTTGTCGGCGGCGTCGCGAAGGAGGATCGCGAGCGACGTGTCGAGGACGTCGCTCGAGGTCATCCCGCGGTGTAGCCAGCGCGCCTCGGCGCCAACGAGCTCCTCGACATGGGTGAGGAAGGCGATGACGTCGTGCTTGGTGGTGCGCTCGATTTCGTCGATGCGCGCCGGATAGAGGACGAGGTCCTTGGCGCGAATCGCGGCGGCCGTTCCCTCGGGCACGAGGCCCGCGTCTTCCATAGCCTCGCACGCCGCCAGCTCGACGTCGAGCCACACGGCGAACCGGCGCGCCGGCGACCACAGCTCCGCGAAATCGGTCGGGGTATATCGAGGGATCACGGCCGCGCGCGTAGCACGCTGGCTCAGGCCCTGCCATATAGCGGCAGGGCAGCGCCCGAGACGTCGCGCGACTCGTCGCCGAGCAGGAACGCGACGACGCCCGCGGCCGACGCGAGAGACACCCACTTCGACGGATCTGCCTTCGGCATGGCCGCGCGGTTGGCGGGCGTGTCGAGAGTGCTGGGCAGCAGCGCGTTCACACGCACGCCGTGCTCGAGGACCTCGGCGGCGACCGCCTCGGCGAGGGCGACGACGGCGGCCTTCGACGCGGCGTAGGCCGCGGCGCCCGCGCTCGTTGCCGGCTGGACCGCCGCGCGCGAGCCGACGACGACGATGCTCCCGCGCTTCTGCGCGACCATCGCCGGGAGGACGGCGCGCAGCGAGCGATAGACCGTGTCGAGGTTGGCGCCCATCATCGCGCGCCAGACGTCGTCGGTCGTCTCCTCGTGCAGCCGCTTCCCCCCGCGCCACCCGCCGGCGATGAACGCGGCCCTCGTCGGTGCGGCGCCGAGCTCGCGCGCGATGCGCGGCGTTGCCTCCACCCAGGTCGACTCCTGCGCGATGTCCCCGGCCACGACGCATGCCCCGCCGACCGAGACGGCCAGCTGTTCGAGACGCTCGCGCGCCTGCGGACCGTCGGCGAGAGCCAGCTTGTACCCGCGCGTCGACAGCTCCCGAGCAACCGCGGCTCCGAGCGCTCCACCGGCCCCGGTTACGAGCGCAACCTCTTCTCCTGCCATGGTGTCCGAGAGCCTATCTCGGCTATCGCCGCAAGGCGGAGGTAATGTCCCGAATAGCGGGCCCCCGCGACCGCGACTCAGGAAACTACGCAGCGATGTCCCGCATCTCCTCGAGCTTGGCTCGCAGCTTTCCGCACGCGCGCTCCTCGATCTGGCGCACGCGCTCCTTGCTCACGCCGAGCTTCACGCCGAGCTCCTGCAGCGTTCGCGGGTCGTCGCTCATCAGCCGCTCGCGAACGATCAGGCGCTCGCGCTCGGTAAGCTCGTTCAGCGCGTCGCCCACCGCCGCCTTCGCCAGCCTGCGGCGCTGGAGCGCGCTCGCTTCGTCCTCGGGAGTGGGCGCCGCGCCGGCCACCCGGTCGAGCATCGAGCCGTGCTCGTCGCTGTGCGCGTCCAGGCTCGCCTCGCGGGCGGCCAGGATCGGCAGGAGCTGCTCGGCCCGTTCGCGCGACATGCCGCTCGCCAGAGCGAGCGCCTTTGCGTCGCTCTCACGGGTCTTACGGTATGCACGGAGCGCGCGTCGCTCGGCCTTGGTGGTGCCCAGGCGCACGACGCGATACGCGCGGACGACGTAGTCGCGGATCTCCGCGCGGATCCAGTAGGCAGCGTACGTGGCGAGCCGGCAATCGCGATCCAGGTCGAACTTCGCGGCGGCGCGGAGCAGGCCGATGTTCCCCTGCTGCACGATATCCTCGAGCGGCACGCCCCAGCGGCGGTACTCGAGCGCGATCGTGATGACGAACGGCAGGCACGCAGTGACCAGCGTGTCGCCGGCGCGCTTGTCTCCTGCGCGCCAACGGCGCGTAAGCTCGCGTTCAGCCTCTCGATCAAGCGGCACGATGTCCGAAACGCTGCTCCGGTACGCGCGCACCGCGTGGCTCTCGTTCGCCAGCATCGCCGCACTCCTTTCGGCCCCCGCCCGGCTGGACGGCGGGTGCACGGCCGGTGCCATTCGTAACGAGCGAGAATCGCGCGAGTCACGTAAATGATGCGCGCAACGGCGCACTGCGGCGCGGCTGCGAAACGCAACCTTTGCGCGATCGACCGCCGGGAGAGGGTGCCGGCGTGGTTGGCTGCGACGCCGGCCGATCGCCTCGTTTCAGACGTCGATCGTCAGTCCCTCGTGCGCCGCGAGCGAATCGGGGAACACCTCGCGCGCGCGCCGCTCTTTGTCGCGGACGGCGGGGTCTCCTTGAGTGGGGTCGTGGTGGAAGAGGACCAGGCGACGCGCGCCCGCCGCGCGCGCGATCTTTGCGCCCTCCTCGAAGGTGCTGTGTCCCCAGCCCTTCTTCGGTCCGCCGATGCCGCCTTTGCCGACGTACTCCTCGGGGGTGTACTGCGCGTCGTAGACGAGGATGTCGGCGCCGCGCGCGAGACCGACGAGCTTTTCGTCGATGCGCCCTTCGTAGTGCTCCGTGTCGGTCGCGTACACGACCACCTTCCCGCCGTGCTCCAGGCGGAAGGCAAAGACCCCCTGCGGGTGGTTGCCGCTCGCAGTCGTCACCCGGGCGACGCCACCGGCCCCGTCGTCGATTTCGACGGTCTCTCCTTCGCGGAGATCGCGAAAGATCATCTTGGCGCCCATGGCGGTCAGGTGCACCGGGAAGTTCGGATGATCCATCTGCCCGGCGAGGGTCTCTTCGAGGGTCCGCGACACGTTGTTGCCGCCGTACAGGTGAAAGACGTTGCCGGCGACGAAGGCCGGCTCGAAAAAGGGGAAGCCCTGGATATGGTCCCAGTGCACGTGGCTGAAGAACATGTGGGCGGTGATGGGCATCTCCTTCTGCAGCTTCTTGCCGAGGAGGCGCAGGCCGGTTCCGCCGTCGAAGATGAGGATCGCCTTGTTGGCGCGGACCTCCACGCAGCTCGTGTTGCCTCCGAACTGAACCGTGTTTGGCCCGGGCGTGGGGATGCTGCCGCGGACTCCCCAGAACGTCATCTGCATTTCGTCCGTGGCTCCTGTCGGGCTGGGGCGGGCTACGACTCTCCGAGCGTACCTCGGCACGGCGAAGAAAGGTATTCCTGTCCTCGTGGAGGACCTCAGCGCGATCGTGGTCCTCGGCTGCCGCGCGGTTCTCGACGAAGCGGGCCGGCTTCGTCCGGGGGCCCTCGCTGGCCGGATTGATGCCGCGGCGCGGCTTTATGAGCTGCGCGGGGTGGCCCGGACGGTGGTCGTAACGAGCGGGGGACGGCGGTGGGAGGGTGGAGTCGAGGCTGACGTCATGCAGCGCGAGCTCGTCCTCCGAGGAGTGCCCGAGCGAGCGATCGTTCGGGAAAGATGCTCGCTCTCGACGCGAGACAACGCGAGGTTCGTCTTCGAGGCGCTCGCCCGTCGGGCGCGGGAGCGGGAAACGGTCGCTCTTGTCACGTGCGACTGGCACATGCCGCGCGCCAGTGGGCTCTTTCGGCGCGTCGGTCTAGTCATCGAGACGGTCTCCGCCCCGTCGAGCCCGACCCCCCTGCGTACGCGCGTGTGGCGGCGCGCGCGAGAGACCTTCCTCCGGTGCCTGGCCGTGACGCTCCTCGCCCTCGTCTCGGCGTGCTCGCGTCGCGCTTCGCCGCTGCCGGAGGCCTCCTCCGCAGGATCTGCGGCCCCCGCCGCCGGCGCTTTCGACCTCTCCGTTCTCGCGAGGGCCGAGGACCTGCGCCGTGCGCGCGACGTTCCCGCGACCGCGCGGCGCGACCACGATCCGGCCGTCCGCCGCCGGGCAGCTCGCGCGCTCGCGCGCATCCTCGACGCCGACGACAAGCCGCTGCTCGTCGCACTCGACGACGACGACGACGAGGTGATCGCCTGGGCCGCGTACGGGCTCGGCGAGTCGTGTCGCGCCTCCGAGGAGGTTGCGCGAGCGCACGTCCGCGCGCTGGCGGCGCGGCTCGCGTCTCTTGATCCGTCGCGCCCCAGGCAGGGACGACTCGACGTGTACGCGACGCTCCTGCGGGCCCTCGGACGATGCGGCGGCGACGAAGCCGAGCAGACGCTCACCGCGTGGCTTCGCCGACAGGGGAGCGCGCCGGAAGCAGCGGCTTATGCCTTGGCGGACATCGCCTCGAGGCGCGGCTCGCTCTCCGTGGAGTCGACGGCGGCGCTGCTCGAGGCGGCCGAGCGCTCGCCTCCGCTCGACGCGGCGCTTTACCCCTTCGCACGCTCGGAGCTCGGAAGCCGATCCGGCGTGCGCGCTCGTCTCCTCGCCGTGGCCCGGGCCGCGCTGGCTCGCGCAGGCCCGGCGCGCACCTTTGCCGTGCGCGCCCTCGGCCGGTCCGGCAGCGTCGACGCGGCCGCCGACCTGGAGACCGTTCTCGCCTCGGACGCGTTCGCCCCTGCGGAGCGCGCCGAGGCGGCGCACGCGCTCGCAGCCTTGCGCAAGGCAGGGCAGTCCGCACTCGGCGATGCGCTCCACGTGCTCGCGCCGCTCGCGCTCGACGGTCGCGCGCTGGGAGACCCCTTCGGCGTGCTCCTCGCCACACTCGAGGCGTTGACCGATCCGCCCCGTAACGCCGACGCGGACCTCGCGTCGATCGCGCGCCTGCGGCCGGCGGATCCTGCCGCGGCCCCCGCGCTCGTGCGCGCCTCGGCGTTGCGATGCGCCGCGGCCGTCCGGCTCGCCCGCGGAGCGTGGGACACCGAAGCCCTCCGCGGCTGCGACGTGGGCGACGGGGAGGCCGGCGAGCGCGCACGGCTCGCCATACTCGACGCTGGTACCATGGCGCAGGCGCGCCGGTCGGCGTGGATCGCGCTGGCCGGTTCGAAGCACGTGCGCGTCCGGGAGGCGGCTCTCGAAGCCGTCGAGCGCCATCCCGAGCTGGGCGATGCGGCGATCGGGGCGCTGGGCGACGCCCTCGCGTCCCCGGAGGCAGGCGTCGTCGCGACGGCAGCCCAGGTGGTCGCCGCGCACCCGGAGCGTGTGCTGGTACTCGCGGTGAGGGAGCGACGCGCGGCCCTCGACCCGCGCTCTCCCCCGCCCGGCCCCACCGCCGCGCACGAACCGGACGCGCGCATCGCGACGGCGCTTCGCGCGGCCATCGCCCGACCCTGGGCCGAGGATCTCGTCGAGACGCGGGTCGCGCTCGTCGACGCGTCGCTCGCGCTCGGCCTCGAGGAGGGGCGCGCCTTTGCGCTGGCCGCGTGCCGGGACGCAAATGCCACGGTCCGCGCTCGCGCGCAAAAGGCGCTCGCCGCCGCCGGGACGAGGGACGCCAGCTGTCCGATGCCTTCCGCGGTCTCCGAGCCGGCTCCCGAGGTCGGCCACGAGCTCACCCGCCCGGTGCGTGTCACGTTCGAGACGGACGCCGGCCCGCTCGGCGTGCGGTTCGATCCCGCCTTCGCGCCCGTCGCGGCCACCCGCTTCGTCGCGCTGGCGCGCTCGGGGTTTTACACGGGTGTGGCGTTCCACCGCGTCGTGCCCGGGTTCGTCGTTCAGTTCGGGGATCGCGGTGGCGACGGCTACGGCGGCTCGGGGCGGCTCCTACGGTGCGAGACGTCTCCCGTTCCGTTCCAGGCGCTCGACGTGGGCGTCGCCCTCGCGGGGCGCGACACCGGCTCGAGCCAGATCTTCGTGACGCTCGCTCGGCAGCCGCACCTCGACGGCGAATACGCCTGGATCGGAGGTGCAGAAGGCAATTGGGACGGCGTCGTGGAGGGGGACGTGGTACGCGACGTCCACGTAGAGGAGTAAGTCATGGGCCTCAGCGAAGGCGCGCAACATCGCATCGCGGTCGTGCTCGCGGACGTGCTCGGAGAACCGCTCGACGTCGCCCGCGAGGTGGCCGCGTTCCTCGACGGCTACCTGCGCCGCGTGCCGTTCATAGCCGCCCTCGGCTTGCGCGTGGTCGTCTGGGCGGTCACCTGGCTACCGCTGCTCTTCGTCGGCGTCCCCCTCACGGCGAACGCGCTGTCGTCGGGCGTGCGCGCGCGGTACATCCGGCGCTGGGCGCACTCGCGCGTCTACTTTCTGCGCGAAGGGTTCTACTTGCTGAAGGCGGTCGCGCTGATGGGCTGGGGCGTCCAGGCGGGCGTTCGTGCGCGCCTCGATCTGGGCCCGGTCGCGGCGGTGCGGCCGTGACGGCGACGCCGGTCGGCCGGCGTGCAGGTAGCACGCCGGCACTCTCTCCCTCCGAGTCGATCGCGGACTACGTCGTGGTCGGTAGCGGCGCCGGTGGAGCCACGGCGGCGCTCGTCCTTGCCGAGGCCCGGCGCGACGTGATCGTCCTCGAAGAGGGTCCGGTCGTGCGCGACGCCGACCGCGGGCAAGGGGCGACCGAGGCCTTCATGCGCCTGTTCCGCGACCGCGGGACGCAGGTGGCGATGGGGCGCAGCGTCATCCCGATCCTCCAGGGGAGGTGCGTCGGCGGTACCACGGTCGTCAACGGCGCCATCGTGTGGCGTCTGCCCGAGGACGCGTACGAGCGCTGCTTCGGGGAGGCCGGCGCGCGCGAGGTGGTGCCGCTGCGCGAGCTCGAGCGGCGTATGGAGCGGATCGAGCGCGACCTCTCCGTCGCCCCCGCGCCCGATCGCCTGCTCGGCGGGAACGGCACGCTGATGAAGGTCGGCGTCGAGAAGCTCGGGTGGCGGGGCCACGCCATCCGACGCAACGTTCTCGACTGCCAGGGCAGCGGGCGCTGCCTCGAGGCGTGCCCGACCAAGCGCAAGCAGAGCATGGAGGTCACGTACTTGCCGCGCGCCCAGGCGCTCGGCGCTCGCATCCTCGCCGATCACGAGGTGCGCCTCGTCGAGACGAGCGCGGCCCGCGCGGTGGCCGTCTCCGGGACGCGTGCCGACGGCTCGCCGTTCCGCGTGGCCGCGCGTCGGGGCGTGGTCCTCGCAGCCAGCGCTGTGCAGACGCCATGCATTCTGCGGCGGTCGGGCATCGGCCCGCGCGCCCACGTCGGCACGCACTTCCGCGCGCACCCCGGCACGGCCGTGGCGGGCGTGTACCGCGACGCCGTCCGCTCGTGGGAGGGCGCATCGCAATCGTTCGAGGTCGACGAGTTTCGTGGCCAGGGTTTCAAGATGGAGGTCGTGAGTCTGCCCGTGGAGCTCGCCGGCGTCCGCCTCCCGGGACTGGGCGAGGGTTTCCAGCGCTCGATCGCCGATTACCCGAACATGGCGGTCTGGGGCGTGCAGGTCCGCGCGGAGGCCGAGGGCACGGTCGCGCCGCAGGGCGACCGTTCGCGGATCGTCTACACGCCGTCTGCCGCCGACATGGCGCGCTTCCGGACTGGCGTCGAGCGCCTCGCCGAGCTCCACTTCGCCGCCGGCGCGATGCGCGTCTATCCCGGCGTGCACGGAGGGCCGGACGTCCTCCGATCGCCCGACGAGATCCCCCTCTTGCGCGACCTCCCGCTCGATCCGCGCAACTACTCGCTCATCGCGGCGCACTTCTTCGGCACCTGCCGCATGGCTCGCGACCCCGACGCGGGCGTGACCGGCTTCGACGGCGCGGTGCACGGCGTGCGCGGCCTCTGGGTCCTCGACGCTTCGATCTTCCCCACGAACCTCGGCGTCAACCCGCAACACCCGATCATGGCGCTGGCGATGCTGCTCGCCGAGCGTATCGCGGGGTAGCGCGCGCCCCGGAGCGCGACGCCCTTTGCCACGGGCGACCCGCCGCGCTTACTCTGCCAACCCATGCTCCTCGCAGTCGACGTGGGCAACACGAACATCGTCTTCGGGCTCTTCGACGGCGAGCGGCTCGCGTATCAGTTTCGGGTCGAGAGCGCGCGCGGCCGCACGGCCGACGAATACGCGGTCCAGCTGCGCACGCTGCTCTCGATGCACGGCGTCGCGCCCGACGCGGTGCAAGCGGCCATCGTCGCGTGCGTCGTGCCGTCGCTCACCGAATCGATGCTCCAGCTGGTGCGATCGTCCTTCGGGCGCGAGGCCCTCGTCGTCGGGCCCGGCATCCGCACCGGAATGGCGATCCTCATCGAGAACCCGCGCGAGGTGGGCGCGGATCGCATCGCCGACGCCGTCGCCGGCTACGAGAAGGCGAAGGGCGGGGTCATCGTGGTCGACTTCGGCACGTCGACGAACTTCGACGTCGTCACGCCGAAGGGAGAGTACCTCGGCGGAGTGCTCGCGCCTGGCCTCCAGATCAGCGCGGACGCGCTCTTCGCGCGCGCCGCCAAGCTGCCCCGCGTCGAGATCGTCAAGCCGCCCAAGGTCGTCGGCCGGAACACCGTGCACGCGATGCAATCCGGCATCGTCTACGGGTACGTAGGCCTGGTCGACGGGCTCGTCGAGAGGCTCCTCGCCGAGCTCGGGTACCCGTGCGCGGTCATCGCGACCGGCGGACTCGCGTCGCTCATCGCGCCGCTGTCGAAGACCATCGGCGAGACCGACGACATCCTCACGCTCACCGGGTTGCGCCTCCTCTACGAGCGCAACCGCTCGTAGAGCGGGCGCTGTCGATGCGCGGCATCGTCATCGTCGGCGCGAGCGTGGCCGCGCTCCTCCTCGCGATCGCGCTGGGGGTGTCCTTCGGCAGCGGCTCGGCGACGGCGCTCGATCTCCTCCGCAGCGGGTCGCGCGCGCACGACATCGTCGTCGGCTACCGCCTCCCGCGCGTGCTCCTCGGCGCCGTCGCGGGCATCGGGCTCGCGACGGTAGGAGCGGCGTTCCAAGCGGTCCTGCGCAATCCGCTGGCCGAGCCCTACATCCTCGGCGTCTCCGGTGGCGCCGCGCTCGGGGCCACGCTGGCCATTGCGGCGGGAACGTCGGTCGGTCTGTGGGGCGCGGCCGGCGTTCCGGCGGCGGCGTTCCTGGGCGGCGTCGGCGCGACCGGCGTCGTCTGGGCGCTCGTGCGCGCCGGGCGGGCCGGCGGCGCCTCCGTTCTCCTCGCCGGTGTCGTCGTCAACTCGATCGCGGGTGCGTGCATCACGCTGATCGAGTCGCTGGCCGAGCCCACTCGCCTGCAGTCGCTGCTCTGGTGGCTCATGGGATTCCTCGACGTGCCGTCGTGGGAACAGCTCGCGTTCGTCGCGCTGTACGTCGCCGCCGGCGTGACCGTGCTCGCGGCCGATGCGGCGCGAATGAACTTGCTCGCGCTCGGGGACGAGCAGGCCGCTTCCCTGGGCGTGGACGTCGCGTCGCTCGAGCGGCGGACCTTCTTCGCGTGCGCCGCCGTCGTGGGAGCCGTCGTCAGCGCGACGGGGCTCATCGGCTTCGTCGGTCTCGTCGTCCCCCAGGCCGTCCGCCGCCTACTCGGCCCGGACCTGCGCGGCGTCCTCCCGGCGTCCGGGTTCGCCGGGGGCGCCACGCTCGTTGTCTGCGACCTCATCGTCCGCGTCCTCGCGCCCCGGTTGCACACGGAGGTCCCCGTCGGCGCGGTCACGGCCCTGGTGGGAGGGCCGGTGTTCCTCGTTTTGCTCCGGAAGACGGCGACGTAACTACTTGAGCAGCTTGAAGGCCCGCGGCGACCAGTCGCTACGCGCGATGCCGGGGATGCACCACAGCATGCAGAGCGGCTCGATGGCGCGCGCGGCCTCCGCCTTGCCCATGTCGGCCGACTCCCAGCCGAACTGCTCGAGGATGCCCGTAACCGTCTTCTTCGCGGCATCGTCGTTGCCGCAGATGAACATCGTCGGGCGCTCCTTGAACGACGGATTCACCATGCACGTGCCGCCGACCGAGTTGAACGCCTTCACGAAGCGAGCCTCGGGAAACTCGCGCTGCAGGCGCTCCATCAGCGAATCGTTGATCCCCGTGAAAAACTGGAGGACGCCGTGCACGGGCGGTGCTTCCGCGATGGGGTTGGTCGCATCGATCACCGTCTTGCCGCCGAGGTTCCCGGCGCCCGCGAGGCGAAGCGACTCCGCGGCCGCCGTGCCCTTGGCCGCGAGCACGATCACCTCGCCGAAGCGCGCGGCGTCGGCGTTCGAGCCGAGTTTGGCCTTCGGGTTCTGCGCTGCCCACTCCTTCAGCTTCGCGGAATCGCGAGTGCCGAGCGTCACCTCGTGACCGTGCTTCAGGAAGCCAGCGCCGAGAATCTGAGCCACGCCGCCCGAACCGAGAATGCCGACCTTCATGGGAGCCTCCGTTGGTCTTTTCGACGACGAGGGTAGCGCTTGACGCGGAGGGCCGATGCCGAAAGCATTCCGCTCGGTGGGCGCTGCGACTCCGGATGCCGCGGGGAACCGACCGCCCACGCGCCGCGCGGGTACGGCATTCGTCCTCGTCACGGTTCTGCTCGACACGCTGGGGTTGGGGCTCATCATCCCCGTCGCCCCTCGCCTGGTCGCGAGCTTCCTCCACGACGACCTGAGCGCCGCCTCGCACTACTTCGGCGTCCTCGTCTCGCTTTACGCCGCGATGCAGTTTCTCTTCGCGCCGGTCGTCGGGGGCATCAGCGACCGGTTCGGGCGCCGCCCGGTCATCTTCCTCTCCTTGCTGGGGGCCGCCGCGAGCTACCTCCTGAGCGGCTTCGCGCCCGCCCTCTGGTGGTTGTTCCTCGGCCGCTTCATCACTGGCATCACCGCCGCCAGCTTCTCGGCCGCCAACGCCTACATCGCCGACGTGACGCCCCCGCAGAAACGCGCGTCGAACTTCGGCATGGTCGGCGCGGTCTTCGGCCTGGGCTTCATCCTCGGCCCTGCGCTCGGGGGCGCGCTCGGGGACGTCGGCCTGCGACTCCCGTATTTCGTGGGCGCGGGCCTGAATTTCGTCAACCTGCTCTACGGCCTCTTCGTTTTGCCTGAGTCGTTGCCCCGCGAGAACCGAAGGCCCTTCTCCCTTGCGCGGGCCAATCCGCTCGGTTCGCTGCGCGCACTCGGGCGTCACCCCGTCGTCCTCGGGTTGACCGGAACGATGATGTGCAGCTTCCTCGCGCAGTGGATCCTTCAGAGCGTCTGGGCGCTCCACACGCAGTCGCGCTTCGGTTGGTCGCTCCGGATGGTCGGCGTCTCGCTCATGGTCGTTGGCCTCGCGACCGCCGTCGTGCAAGGGGTGCTCGTTCGCGCTCTCGTCCCGCGCCTGGGAGAGCGCCGCGCCCTGCTCGTCGGTCTCGTCCTCGGCGTGGCCGGACACACGGCGCTCGGTCTCGCGTACCGCGGCTGGATGATGATGACGTTCGTGCCCTTGCTGGCGCTCGCGGGACTGGCGGGCCCGGCCATACAGGCGATCATCTCGCGTGAGGTCGCGGCGTCCGAGCAGGGGGAGCTGCAGGGCGCGCTGAATAGCCTGTCGGGCATCGCCGCGATCGTCGGACCACTCATCGGGACCAACCTGTTCGCGCGCTTCGCTCCTCCCGACGCGCAGCCTCATCTCCCCGGCGCGCCGTTCTTCGCGTCCGCCCTGTTCGACGCAATCGGACTCGCGCTGGCCGTTCGCCTCTTTCGCGCTCCACGCCGTGCCGCGTCGGCCGCGCCCGAGGAGGGGACGGCTTAAGTGGGGCTAACGCCCCCTCGTCGCTTCGAGCGCCGAGTATTGGGCCCCGGTAGCTCCGCGACTCGGCGCAGTACGCGCTCAGGTCTTCTGCTGGGCGGTCTGCGCGAGTTGCTGCTGCTGCTGCTGGAGCATCTGCGAGACGGCGCGCGATCGCTCGATCGCAAACTGCTTCACGTCTCGCACCTGGCTCGTGGCCAGCTTGTTCAAGAGGGCGGTGATCTTCTGAAGATCACGCAGATGGAAGAGCGCCTCGAAGTAATTGTGCGCGATCCGCACGTCCCGCATCATGAGCGCCTCGTGCGGGGCGAGTAGCTTGACGACCTCGTCGATCTTGCCGGCCTGACCGTGCAGCGCAGACAGGCACAGGAGGGCCAGTGCGTCGCCCGGCGCGCGGTCGACCGCCTTCTTCGCGAAGCCGATCGCCCTCTGCCGAGCGGCCTCCTCCTTGGCGTCGCTCGCGTAGAAACCCTGGAGCGCAATGTACGGCGCCGAACACTTCGTGTTCACTGGCGCGTTCGCGAGCTCCTCGATCTCCTTGATCATGTCGTCGTCGCCGCGCTGCTCGCGGATCGAATTCGCGAGGTAGGCCCAGGCGTCGACCGAGTTGTTGTCGATCTGGATGGCGCGCTCGGTGTTCTCCCGCTCCCCCTTGCGGTCGCCCTTCTCCTTCATGACCTTCGCCAGCTGCAGGCTGGGGAAGGGGGAGTCCTTCAGCAGGTTCTGCGCCCCGCGGAGCGTGGCCTCTGCCTTGTCCAGTCGCTTCTGCGCGAGCTGCGCGACGCCGAGACCGAGCCAGTCCTCCCCGTCGCCGCCGAGCGCGACGATCTTGGACAGGACCTTCTCCGCCTTCTCGTGCCGGCCGTACTTCATCAGCTCCTGAGCGAAAATGCGTCCACGGTTCAAATCTTCGCCGCCCTCGTTCCAGTGCTTTTCGAGGCCGTTCAGCAGGTCCTCGAGCCCGATCGCGATGGGCCGGCCCTGCTCGTCTTGCACCTGGACGGCCGGCCCGTTGAAGCCGAGGAGCTTCCACACCTCATCCATCTGGAGGGCCACCGGTCCGTCCACGATCTTCTTTTCGACGGGGGTTCCGTTCGCATTGATGGGAAGGAGCACGAGCGCGTTGCCGGGCACGCCGTTCGGGAAAGCGGTGATCGGCGCCAGGATTGCTGCGCCGCCCTTGAGCTGAATGCCGGGGCCGACGGTTCCGGGCGCCGGCGCGGGCTTGGTGGGCAAGTTGGACATGGGGGAGCCTGCTCTAGCACACGCTTCGTCGCGTCGCGCGCCGCTCGTCGCGCGTTACTTCGCGGCGCCCGACGAGGGCGCCGGCGTGGGGGTCGCGGCAGCAGCCGAGCCGCCGGGCGCACCCGGTTTCTCTACGGTTACGGTGGTCTGGTCGTTTGCCGGCTGCTGGTTCGAGGCGCCGCACGCACCCAGGCAGAGAGCGCCGGTCGCCAGCGCGGCGGCGACACAAAGTCTGCAGTATTTTTCCATATCTCGAGCATACGCTTGTTCGGACACTCGCCCCAAGGGCGGAGGGGCAGCGCGAATGGCGCACAAGCAGCCGTCAAACTTCGAACGCCCCGGGGTCGAAATGAGTCGCCCTTCGCGTGATTTCCCGCATTTAACGAGCGGCCCCGGTGTTGCGTATAGGTGACCCATCCATGGGGGTACCGTTGAACCTCGCACGAAGAACACCAGTGCCGCCCAGCCGAGCACGCAACTCCCGCTTCCTCTCCGGCGCCTTCAACGCGCGTCCGGAGCCTTCCGCAGCCGACGGCGCACGGAGCGAACGCCCTCCCAGCCTGCCTGTGCCGTGCGGCGCGCAGAGCGATCATCCTCCGGCTACCCACTCCGCCCGACCCGACAGAACGTCGGACGCACCTCCGCGGAGTGAGCGATCGCCCTCCTCGCCCGGTGACCTCGGGAGCCGTCCCCCGCCCAGCGGCGAGTTCGCTCGCCCGAGTCCCGCGAGGGAGCGAACTGCACGAGACGACTTCGCACAATCCGAACTGGACCGTGCGCTGTCGAGCTCGCCCACTCTGCCTTGCTCCGGACCCTCCGCGAGGAATACATACGGGGCCGTGATGCCGGTGCAGTCCGAGCTGGCCACGCAAGACGAGCTGCGCGCCGTACCGATGTTCGGCGAGCTCTCGCGCGAAACGATCGCGGACCTCGGCATCATGGCCACCCAGCGACGGGTGCACGCGGGGGTGACTCTCGTCGAGCAAGGGTCGATGGCGACGCACTTCGAGGTGCTCGTTCGCGGCGCGGTGAAGGTCGTTCGCACGACCCGCCACGCGCTCGGCGAGTCGACCGTGGTCCTCGAGGTCGCCCGCGCCCCTGCGGTCGTCGGGTGCACGTCGATCTTCGACGGTCAGGCGGAGTCTGCGAGCGTCGTCACCCTTCGCTCGTCGCACGTGATCGCCATCGACAAGCGCGTGGTCTTGCGCCTTGCCGCGCAGCAGCCCGCGTTCGCGCGCGCCCTGCTCGGCCACATGGCGCAGAGCGTCCGCCGTCACGTGCGCCGCATCGACGAAGTGGCCTCCGGGCCGGTCGACGACCGGGTGCGCCACCTGCTCGAGGGCCTTGCCCAGGAGCATGGAACGCCCTTCGGACAGGGGCGCTTCATCGCGATCCCGCTCCGCCGCCGCGACATCGCCTGCATGGTCAATGCGACGACCGAGACGGTCAGCCGCGTCCTCGCTCGCTTCGAGCGCGAGGGACTCACCCGGAGCACGCGCGACGGCATCTGGCTGCGCGTCGGCGGTTCCCCGTCGCCTGCGCTGGCCCGGCACGAGGTACGCGAGCGCGATGAGGAGGCGAGCGGCCTGCACGCCTCGACGTCGCGGGCGGGTCGGTAGAGAGCCCCGCCCAGCTCGACCTGGGGTGGTCTGGCCGACCCGGGCGGCCTGGCCGGCACGGCCGACCTGAAGAAGTTATTCCCGGAACGTCCGAGGCCCATCGGGAGGGGACGCCCTCGTCGGAGATGGCGTAGCCCTCCCGGCCGTCTTAGAGTTACTGCATCGATGACGGTCGCGCTCTATCTCGTCGCCATTCTGGGCCTTGCGGTTCTGATGATCGTGCACGAGGCGGGGCACTACTTCGCGGCGCGGCGCTTCGGCATGCGTGTCGTACGGTTCAGCATCGGCTTTGGCCCGACCATCTGGAAGCACAAGCCGAAAGAGAGCCCGACCGTGTACCAGGTCGCGCTCATCCCTTTTCTGGCTTACGTCCAGATCGCGGGGATGAACCCGTACGAGGAGACCGACCCGAACGACCCGGGGAGCTACGCCAACGCCTCGCTCTGGGGCCGCATCGTGACGATCGCGGCGGGGCCGCTCACGAACTACTTCTTCGCGTCGGTGCTCATCTTCTTCGGCTTGCTCATCGGCGGCAGAGAAGTGGCCGACGAGGCGAGCATGAAGGTCACGGTGGAGCCCGGCCCGGCCCAGGTCTCCGGTGTCGAGACGGGCGACCGTGTGCTCGAGGTGAACGGCGTCCATATCGGCAACTGGACCGAGCTGAAGAAGGTCGTCAAATCGCACCCGAACGAGGAGATCGACGTCGCGATCGAGCGTGGCGGGCAGGTCATCCACAAGGGAATCACCCCTGACAAGAACGACGGCCTCATCCACCTGCGGCCGCTCACGCACGTCGAACCAGTGGGGTTCGCCGAGGCGGCGAAGATGAGCGTCATCGCGCCGCCGCTCTTCGTCTACGAGAACGTCCGCGAAATTGGGCGCGTCCTCACCGGGAAAGAGAAGCTGCAGGTGAGCGGTCCGGTCGGCATCGTAAAGGAGACGGCCAAGCAGGCGAGGACCGGCCCGGGCGTGCTCCTGCAGTTCCTCGGGATGCTGAGTGCGTACCTCGGGGCGTTCAACCTGCTCCCGGTCCCCGCGCTCGACGGCGGACGCCTCCTCTTCCTCGGCGCGGAGGCCGTGTCGCGACGTCGGCCCGACGCGAAGCTCGAGGCGCGCGTTCACGCGATCGGCCTCCTGATGCTCCTGACGATCATCGCGTTTGTGACGTACGCGGACGTCATCTCCAAGTAACTTCCCGCGGCAACGCGCCCCCCAACCGAAGAGCGGGCGGGGTGTGTTTTGGGACCGGCCGGAGGCGACACCCGATCGGCCGCGGCGCACGCGGGCCAGAGACCAGAGCCTCCGGCCGGGACCAAAACACACGCCGCCCGCGATGGCCCGTCCGCCGTCGCTAACGCCGTAACTTCTGCGCCATCTGCTCGCCGAGCTCGGCCGCGCGCTTCGTCGCGACCTCGACGGCGTCGATGAGAGTCCTTCGCAGGCCGCCGCTCTCGAGCGTGTGGAGCCCCGCGATGGCCGTCCCGCCCGGGCTGGTCACCATGTCCTTCAGCCGCCCCGGATGTTCGCCCGTCTCGAGCAGAAGCTGCGCCGATCCGAAGACGGTCTGCGCCGCCAAGAGGAGCGCGGTGTCCCGGTGGAGCCCCACCTTCACGCCGCCGTCGGCGAGCGCCTCGATGATGAGCATCGTGTAGGCCGGCCCGCTCCCCGACAGCCCGGTCACCGCGTCGAGCAGCGACTCGTCGAGCACGACGACGCGCCCGACCGCCTCGAACAACTCCCGCGCGATGCGTAGATCACTCTCGCTGGCGTGCGAGCCTCCTGCGATGGCCGTCGCTCCGGCCTGCACGGTGGCCGGCGTGTTCGGCATCGCCCGCACGACGTGCGACCCGCGCGGCAACCGTCCCTCGAGCGCATCGATCGGGACACCCGCGGCGACGGAGACCACCAGCTGCTCTGGTCGCACGTCCGCCCCCACCTCCGTAAGTACGCGGTCGATCACCTGCGGCTTCACGGCGAGCACGAGGACGTCCGACTCGCGCAACAGCGCGTGGTTGTCCGTCGTCGTGCGAATGCCGTGCGACGCGCGGAGGTGCTCGAGGCGGTCCGCCTTGACGTCGCTCGCAACGATGCGCTCCGCCGGCACCACCTTGCCGTGCAGGAGCCCCTTGATGAGCGCCGCGGCCATGTTGCCCGCGCCCAGAAAGCCGATCCTTCGCGTGTTCATTGGAGCGTCCTTGCTATCCCCGCCAGGGCTTCGTCCATCCACCGTTCCACCAGCTCTCGCGCGCTGGGGTCGTCCTCGCCGAGGTCCTGGGAGAGCCTTTCCCACCGGGCGCGCAGGAGCGCCCGCCTGCCCAGACTGGGGCTGTCCACGAGCGCCGCCGCCCAGGCGATCCCCAGCGCGGCCATGCGGTCGTCGGCGTGCAGTCCCGCGTGGCGCTTGCTCAGGACGACCGGCGCGCCCTGGCCCACTCCGGCGAGGATCTCGTCGCGCCAGCGCTTTGGCAGCATGAGCGTCGCGGTGAGCGCGGAGAGCTGGATGCCGAGGCCCGGGCAACGGTCGCTCAGGAGATAGCGCACCGCGTCGACCGCCGCGGCGCCGACGCGACGCCGTGCCTCGATGCGCTCGAGCGCCTCGCGCCGCCCCGCCTCGACCTCCTCAGCGGGGACGCCCATCTTCTGCGCGGCCAATTGCACCGCCTGCTCTTCGCGCGGGTCGAGCGCGTCCCACGCTGCCGCCACCCATGCCCCACGGACGATCGCGCGCGACACGACCGCATCCATGTCGACGTAGACGTCGAGCGCCTCCGGACGGATGATCGGCTCCGCGGCGAGGGCCTGCGCGTCGCCGTCGGGCAATCCGAGCGCCCCGATGACCGAAGCGACGAGTGTACGCTCTTCGGGGTCGAGCGCGCCGTCGGCCGCGAACACGCCCCGGAGGACGCGCACGCCCAGCGATCCGTACCGCTTCACCCGCGTCAGGTCCTTGTCGCTCGGCTTGTTCGAGAACAGGCTGCGCAGGCCCCGCGCGCCGATCTCGAGCGTAACCTTCTCGCGCACCATCTCCATCATCGGCAGCCACGCGGCCGGGGCGACGGGCGCCATCGCGCGCACCATGTCGACCAGCCACGTCTCGAACTTCGCCGTCATCCGCGTGTAAGCTAGCCCCTGGACCGCCGCGGCATACGCCTGGGATCGCCGCTGGAGAAGCGCCTCGAGCGCCTCGCGCGCGTCGCGGGACGCCGACGCGAGGACGAAGATCGCGTCCTCCGCGAGAACGCCGACCAGGCGATCGAGCGCGTGCGTCGCGACGTTGGCGTCGGCGGCCGGCGGCATGGGCCGACCCTAGCGCAGTCCCGCCAGGCCGAAAACTTGGCCATCTCGCTGGCGTTCCTTTTTCTATCCGGCCATGCGCTGGCTCTCGGCTGCTCTCGGCCTGCCGTTCCTGGTCGGGTGTCTTCAGATCACCACGGGGACGGGCGACGGAACGGGGGGCGGCGGAGGCAGCGGCGGCAGCGGCGGGAGCGCGGCCTCGGGCAGCGGCTCCGGTGACGCTGGGCCGAGCGGCTCCGGATGCACGGAGGACCCGCAGTCGCAGGTCATTCTCTGCGAACAGATCGACAGCTGCCCCGGCGTGGTCGTCGACCAGGGCCTCTACCCCGGCTGCGGCTTCCGCCTGCACGGCGCCGCCGCTATCGACCTCGAGTGCGTCTGCGCGGACGAGCTCTGCCCCGTCGGCGTCGCCTCTACCTGCGCCGATGCCCAGCAGCTGCTCGCGGCCCAGAGCTCGCTCCTCGTCTGCCAGCAGGCCAGCGAGGGGCGCTGCCTACCGCTCGGTGCGCCCGACGCAGGCTCGGCGAGCAGCCCCTGCTCGGCGTGCGCCGCCCAGTGCGGCGGCTCTCCCGGCTGCTTTCAAGCGTGCGGCTGCTGAGGCCCCCTCCGCACGGGCGAGCGAGCCCGAGGTTCGGACTGAAACCTGGGGTATCCTCGCACGGCCATGCTCGCTACGCAGGTACGCCAGAAAGACAGCGTCTTCTATTTCGCCGCATATCCAGCCGAGGACTTGCTCGATCGCGTCCGCTTCATCACGCGCTTCTACGCCGAGGGCGAGCGGAGCCTCGCGCCGGAAGATGCCGGGGACGCCGACGAGGTGGCGCACTTCATCGGCAAGATCGAGCGCACCGACCAGGCGTTCCAGCGCGAGATGTCGCGGTCGAAGGTGGGCGCGATCAAGAACTTCTACGAGACGGCGGTCAGTCAGCCCCCCATCCCGGGGACCGTGCTCCTCTTCACGCCCGACCGCTTGCACTTCGAGGCGGTCAAGCCGTTCACGAACGTCGGCAACCTCGAGGAGCCGAGGACGAAGTACCTCATCATCGACGGGCAGCACCGACTCGCCGCGCTGCACTTCTACATGAAGCAGCAGCCTGCGGAGGCCAAGACGCTGCACGTGCCTTGCGTCATCTTCGACGGAAAGAGCGAAGATTTCGCCACCGAGATGTTCGTCATCATCAACTCGACGCCGACGCGTATCAACAAGAGCCACCTCGTGGACCTCTACGAGCGCGTGTCCTGGGCCGCGCCCGACAAGAAGTTCGCCGCGCAGGTGACCGAGCGCCTCTACAACGAGGGCGACAGCCCGCTGAGGTACAAAATCAACCGCCTTGGCGGCCGATCGAAGCAGGAGAAATGGATCCTGCAGGCAGAGCTCTTCAACGAGATCCATCGCTGGGCGACCATGGACTGGCGCGCCATCGAGAAGCGCAGCCCGAAGCGCGAGGTCGAGCGGTATTACGGCATGGTGCGCGACTTCTTCAAGGCCGCCGAGAAGGTGTGGGGCGGCGCCTGGGGAAGCGCGCAGTACATGGTGACGAAGCCGGTCACCATCAAGGCGATGTTCCGCGTGTGCGCGGACCTGGCGCACGTCGACGCGGATCCGGTGGAGGGCCGCATCGGCCGGTGGGCGCGGAAGCTGTCGCCGTGGGCCGACAGCGTGAAGAGCTTCCGCTCGGAGGGTTTCTACGAGCGCTTCCCCGCCAAGGGACAGATCGAGCGCGTCGGCCGGATCCACCGCGAGCTCGGCCGCATCACGGGCATCGAAGCGCGCAAGCGCAAGGGCGAAGAAGCCGAGTAGGCTCGGTCGGCCGAGGACTCCCTGAGGGCAATCCTGGATGCCGCAGGCGCATCACACGTGCCGCTACGGCGCCGAAACGTCCGAGCAGCAGCGGAACCCCGTCTCGTAAAACCGAAACGAGGGGCCGTGCGCAGGGTTGGTCGAGTGGCAGGTGGGTTTTCCGCCCCCGTAGCAACCCGACCAGTAGCAGCCGATGAGAATGTACGGCCAGTCGTGCGCGTGCTCTCTCGTGCGCACGACCCACTCCTCCACGTTCCCCGTGAGATCGGCGATGCCCGCCTGCGATACGCACCCGCTCTTCGCGCCGCTCGGGGCTGCCTGATAGAGCTCCTCGACGTGCGCCTTGGCCTCGGGCGAGGGCCATTGCGTGAGGAGTACCTCGTCGACCTTGCGCCACATCTTGTCGTCGTTGCACCGGCCGGTGGCGTGCTCGCGTCCGTACGGGTAAGGCCGATGCTCCTCGCCCTCGCACGCGTCGATCCACTCCGTCTCGGTGCAGAGGCGCTTGTGCCGCGCGGAGCACCAGGCGGCGGCGTCCTGCGCCGATTGCATGACGAGCGGCTTCGCGCCGCGGCGGTTCGGCGCCTCGTACCGGTCCATGCAGAAGTCGCGCACGCGCGCCATGCCCGGCGGACAAGTTGCCCCGTGCTCCGGCTCTTCGGCCCCGGCAGTCGGGGCGAACACGACGGAGAAGCCCGCGATCCCGGCCCACGCGGCCCGCAGGACGTTGCGCTTCCGGACTTCGCTCACGGCGCCACTCTAGCTGCGTTTTTGCTGGGTCTATCGGGCTTTGCGAGAATCGGCAGAGAGGGCGATGCCGCCATCGGCTGCTGGCTTTGAACAATGGCGCCCGCTGGGGGCACGACAAGCAATCCCATGTTCTTCACCCCCTTTCTTCCTCGCCACAAAGGGGCGCAACCGAGGGCCCTCCTGCGTGTCCTTGCGCCCGCCTCCCTTCTCGCTTTCGCCCTGGCCTTGTCCCGGCCCGCGCGCGCCGACGGCGCCGACTCGTCCGTTCCCGATCGCGTTCTCGTCGTCGAGGTCGACGAATCGACCCCTGCCGTCGATCCTCTCGCCCTTCGAGCGGCGCTCCGCCGTGATCTCCACGTCGAGCCCGTCCCGCCCGACGATCCGCGGGCCGCGCAGGCGCGCGGCGCGGTCCACGTCGCGTACGACGGCCGCACGCTCGTCGTCTCTTACCGCGCGCGCCCCGAGGTCCTCACCCGTCGGGTCGAGGTCCCGCCGAACGCGAAGGCGGTCGAGCGGGCTGCGGTGATCCTTGCAGGGAACCTCGCGCGCGACGAGGGGGCGGAGCTCGCGGCGAGCCTGCGCGCCCAGCACGCGCCGCCCGAGGAGTCGGAGGCGAACGCCGCCGCGCCGTCGCCTTCCCCCGCGCCGCCGGACCGCGGCACCGGGACGCGATCGGACTCGGGCGAGGGCAGCGCCTCCGGTGCGATCGAGGGGGAACGACTGCAGAGGACCCTCGACCACCTCGCCGAGCAGGATCGCAGAGGCAAGCTGGCGCTGGCGTGGGGCAGCCTCGGAATCGGCCTCGCCGCATCCGGCGGCGGTGCGGTCGTCCTCGCTGCGAACAACTCGAGCTCCGCCGGTTGGGTCCTCGCTCTCGGCGGTGGGGGCCTCGCGCTGAGCGGCTTTCTCATGTTCTTCGCCGAGTCACCGTTTGCTGCTCTCGCCGAGTACAACCGGAAACACGAGGACGCCGTCTGGACACGGACGACCTGGGAGCGCTGGGCAGGCCGCGAGCACTCGTCCCGTCGTCTCGGAGGCGCGCTCACCCTCGTCGCCGCAGGCATCGGCGCGGGTCTCGCCACCTACGGCATCGCGTCGTCCCCGTCCTCCGCCACTGCCTACGGCTGGCTCGGTCTCTTCGCAGGTCTGGACGCCGTCATGGGCATCTACCTTCTTTCGAAGGACGGGCCCGTCGAGTCCGCGCTGCATAGCTACGAGCGGGCATCCGGCACGGTCGTCGGGAAAGGCGGCGCGGTCGGCCACCTGCGGCTCGGGATGGTCCCCGGCGGTGCGACCGCGGGGTTCACCGCGGCCTTCTAGCTCTTCGGCGGCGTCTCCCGCTCGAACACGAAGACGCGGCATCCCAGGCTCGCGTGCAGGTGGATGCGCGGGAACAGCGTGCTCGTGACGCGCGACTCGTGCGCGAGGCGGTACGGGACCCTGTGGTGGAAGAGACCCTGAAAAAGCGCCGTCGCGTCGGCGTTCTCGGCATCGTCCTGCTGCGTCCGCGGGACGATGCGCCCCTCGTTGCCGCCGAGATCGCGCTCGAGGTAGCGCCACACGTAGCACTCGTTGACGACGACGAAACGCGGTCCGCGGTCCTCGATGCGTGAGAGCGGCGCTTGCACCTCGGTAACGCCGGGCATCGGGTTGCGCTGGATCACCGGCGACGGGTCCACCCGCGTGACGTGAGCGCCTGGCCAGAAGCGCAAGAGGTAAACGTTCAGCCCGTGCACCTCGATGCCGTCGTTGGCTCCGGTCTGCCCGCGCAGCCACGCCTCGGCGTCGTAGCGCGGGTCCTCGAAGAACATCGCGTCGATGCGGATCGCCCCCCACGCCGCGAGCGCGACGATCGCCCCCGCCGCCAGGCGTCCCGTCCAGCGCGCAGCCGCCCTGCGACTGCCGAACGCCGCCGACAGCCGCTCGAGCCCCAGCCCGCCGTACGCGGCGAAGGCGAGCGCCTGGGGGAGCGTGAAGCGCTCCTCGACCCGGCGGGCCACCATGTTGAACGCAACCGTGAACGACGCCGCCACGGCGAGCGGCACGACCGCGGCGATCGCCTCGCGTCGCCCGGCGCGGCGCGCGCCAAGGAGGGCCGTGGCCATCCCGATCAGGACGATGGCCGACGCCAGGAGCGGCGGGTAGTGCACCTTCAAGGCGCGCGCCGTGTCGACGAACGCGAGCCATCGACCCGCGGCGTCGCGCGAGTACGTCGCGTAGTCCTGGCTCGCCGAGCCCGAGAGAAAACCGAGGCGCGCCCGGAAGCCGCTGGGATTCGCGACGGCGCCGTCCACGACGAGCACGATCGCGACGGCCAGCCCGGCGGCGAAGAGCGCCTCCTTCGCGATCGCCGCGCGCGCCTTGTGCTCGGCGGCGAGCCACGCGCCGACGACGAGCGGCACCGAAACGAGGAACACGGCGTACGCTTGGTCCTTCGTGGCGATCCCGAGCGCCGCGCACACCGCGGCGCTGCGCAGGAGGCGTGGCCGACCGCGGGCGATCGCGCGCACGAAGAGCAGGACGGCCAGGAACGACCAGAAGAGATACGGGACGTCGAGGTTGGTGACGTGCGAGTAGTACGTGAACGAGCCGCCGGCCGCGGCGAACGCCGCGGTCCAGGTCGCGGCCGCGTCCTTGCGCGGCGCGGGCGCGAGCTCGCGGGCGATCGCCGCGACGCTGACGACGATCCCGAGCGACATGAGCACGGCCACGGCTCGCGCCACCATCGCGATCGCCGTCATGTAGAGGGGATCGAGGATCACCGGGAGGACGGCCGGCACCGAGAGGCTGCCGGCTCGGGCGATTGCCGCGATAGTCACGGGGAGCGTCAGCGCGGCGAGGATCGCCAGGTGAAGCGGCGGGTACGTATAGAAGTGCCCGGGCGTGAACGTCTCTGCCAGTCCAGGCAAGACATCGCGGGGCGCGACTCCGTCGACGTCCCAACCGTCCGACGCCGGCATTCCCCACGACAGCCCGGCGCCATGAAGCACCGCCGCAGCCACGACGACGATGCGGACTCCGAGCGGGAGGTCCGCGATGGCCCTCGCGCACCGTCGCCACCAGGGGATCAATGCGCCTCCACCCGGTCAGAGCGGAAGCGCTTCGCCTCGGCGGTCGACGTTCCGTCGCGCACCTGAGCGCCCCAGCTCTTGCCGAACTCCTGGGCGCCGTCGTTCGCCGCGACGAACGAGAGGACGCCGACGCACACGGCGAGGCCCCCTGCGAAGAGCGCCGCGAGCCACCTCTCGCCGCGTGGTCCGCGCAGCGCCGCGCGCGCGGTCCACACGTATGGAAGCGGGAAGAGCGCCATCATGTAGTGCCGGAAGATCGAGATCGACGGGAGCGTCATGAGCGCGCCCATGCCGATGAGCGTCGACGAAAGGAGGATCCCGGTATCGGATCGGTCGCCGAAGAGCAGCCCCTTGAGGTCGCTCCTTCCCAGCCAGACGCGCCGCAACGCGCGCATCGCGATCGCAAGGGACGCGACGGCGAGCACCACGAACGCAGCGCCGACGAGGAACGTCGGGTGCCCCGCGACGATCGGATAGCGCAGGGCCGCGATCGTGTCGTCGCCGATCACGTAGGCCACGCACAGCGCCGACGGGTCGCTGAAGAAGTACTGGTAGAACTCGAGGCGGAAGCGCAGCCACCAGGGGGAGGGGCTCGGCGGCGGCCGGTCCCGCACGAGATAGACCAGCCAGGAGATCGCGGGAATGGCGCCCACGAAGCTACCCGCGACCCAGGCCCTCCAGCGGACGATGCCTCGTCCGAGGAGCTTCGTGAAGACCGCGAGCGGGAACGCGAAGAAGAAGCCCGCCATGTGAATCTGCCCCACGAGTGCGCCGACGAGCCCCCACACGAACGAGCCAGTGCGCGTACGGCGGAGCATGAAGGCGCAAATGAGGACCACGTCGAACAGCGGCAAGACGGACTGCGCCCAGATTTTGCGCTCGAGGAAGACCAGGATCGGGTTCGTCATCGTGAGCGCAAACGCCCACGTCCAGGCCGTACGGTCCTCCTCGTCGTCCACGATCCATCGCGGGATCGCCAGGATGGCCGCGTGTCCCACGATCGCGAGGATCGCGACGGCGCGCGTCAGGCCCTCGGGCGTCGCCGTGTGGCCGGCCAGCCCGAGGAGGACGAACACCCAGACGCTCATGGGAGCGTTCTTCACTCCACGCGACGAGGGCATCCCCAGGGCGGGCCACGCGCCCCCGTCTCGCGCCTGCTGGACGTGATCGAACGTCCACTTTTCGTCGTCGAGGTAGCAGAAGGTGGTCGGCAGGACGAGCCGCAGAGCGATCCCGCACGCGAGAGCGACCAGCACGATCGGGGCGACGCGGTCGAACCAGTCCCGCGTGCCCCTCGGGGTAGCGGGCGTCATCGGCCGCCCATGATGCCATAGCGCGCCCGGGAGGACATCGCGCTGCGACGGTTTGCTCTGCGCGGCGGGCTTGCGCGCGCGCAGCTGGACCGCGCGCGGGAGTTACCGCGGAGGGGGCCGCGCGCCCGGTAGCGCTTGAATTTGGTCACCGCGCCCACGGATAAGAGCCGGCCGATAGCCGGAGGACAAAGACGATGCAATTGGGATCTAGGTGGTCTGCCCTCGCAGAGTGGGCGCTTTTCGCGTGCCTCGCGCCGACGTTCGTGGCGTGCGGTACCGCACCGGCCGGACTCGACGCGCCTGGGATGTCGCCGGCCGCCGGGCTTCCGAAGGGCGTTCACATCGCGAACGACGGCCGATACCACGAGGAGGTCTGCGATCACTCGGCGGCCCATTACTGCCTCGCCGAGCGCGTGATCGCAGACGACGTGCGGTCCCAGGTGCTCCGCCTGCGGAGGCCGGCGGTCGCTCCGGCGTTCGGAGGGGACTTCTGCGCCGGGCAGGAGGGCGGTCTCGGCGACCCCGCGCCGCCGCCGACCGCGATGACCCCATCGGACGTCCTCGCGGCGTACGACATCGCCCCGTCGACGAGCGCCCAGGGCCGGATCGTCGCGCTCGTCGACATGCCCGACTCCACCGCGTTCGAGGACCTGAATACGTACCGCAAGGCTTACGGAATCGCGCCCCTTCCGCGATGCGTCCGCGGCATCCCCGACGGACGGACCCCGTGTTTTGCCGCGGTCGACGAGGGCGGCGCGCCCACGAGCACGCAGCTCGATTGTCCGGCTGCCGACGGCGAGACGGCCCTCGACATGGACATGGTGAGCGCCGCTTGCCCCGACTGCAGCATTCTGCTCGTGCAGATGACGGACGCGACGCAGGGGCCATTCCCGAAAGACTTCGTCGCCGCGTCGTCGACCGCCGCCCGGCTGGGGGCCGTCGCGACGAGCATCAGCTTCGGAGGCCCCGAGGAGGGAGGAGAGCCCACCGGCTACACGACGCCGGGGCACTTGGTCGTCGCGGCTTCGGGCGACACGGGCTATCTCCTCGAGGGATCGTTCGGCGGCGGCCGCGCCCCGAGCTACCCGGCGTCGGCTCCGGACGTCCTCGCGGTCGGCGGGACGCTCCTCCAGAGGCGCGGCGCGACGTACTCCGAGGTCGTGTGGGCCGACCGGACGGGATCGACCGGTAGCGGCTGCAGCACCGAGTTTCCGATGCCCGACTTCCAGGCGCGCTTCGGCGCGGGCCGCTTCGGCGCGTGCGGCAAGCGCGCGTCGGTCGACCTCGCGGCGGCATCGAACTTCAGTCCGGAAACGCGTGGCGGCGGCATCGCCACGTTCGAGTCGCACCACCAGTGGGTTCCGATGGTGGGTACGAGCGCGTCCGCGCCGCTGGTTGCGGCCATCCTGACGCGCGTCGGGATCGCCGCCGAAGCTGCGAACGACCTGGGGCTCGTGTACGCGAACCTGGCCGCATTCAACGACGTGACGTCGGGGACCGACGATCAGGAAGGCATATGCTCCGCCGGGGACGTCATGTGCACCGCAGGACCCGGGTGGGACGGACCGACGGGGGTGGGGACGCCGAACGCGGCGAAGCTCGCGGCGCTCGCGCGATAGCGCTCCGCGACCCTCGACCCCGACCGCGACCGCGACCGCGACCGGACTCCGAGGTAGGATTCGCCCCACACGAACGTGCGCATTCACCTCGTCGACGGAACCTACGAGCTCTTTCGCGCGCATTTCTCGCGAAGGCCGGAGCACCGGGACGCGATCGGGAACGACGCGAAGGCGACGGTGGGGGTCGTCTGGTCGATGCTCGCCCTGCTGCGCGATCCCGAGGAGCGAGTGACCCACCTCGGGATCGCGTTCGACAACCCGATCCGCTCCTTCCGCAACGATCTCTTCGCCGGCTACAAGACGGACGAGGGGATCCCGCAGGACCTTCTGCGGCAGTTCGATCCCGTGGAGGCGGCGATACGCGCCATCGGAGTCGTCGTGTGGTCGATGAAGGAATGGGAGGCCGACGACGCGCTGGCGACGGCGGCGGCCCGCTGGGGCGGCGAGGTAGACCAGGTGCGGATCCTGACGCCGGACAAGGACCTCGGGCAGTGCCTCGTGGGTGAGCGCATCGTCCAGATCGATCGCATGCGCAAAAAGGAGTGGACGGCGGCGACCCTCCAGGTGGAGCGCGGCATCGCGCCCGAGAGCGTTCCGGACTACCTGGCGCTCGTCGGGGACACGGCCGACGGCATTCCCGGCATTCCGGGGTTCGGCAAGAAGACCGCGGCCGCCCTCCTCGCGGAATACGGGCACATCGAGCGCATTCCGCCGCGCGCGGCGGACTGGCGCCCTGCGCTGCGAGGCGCGGACATCCTCGCGGCCACGCTCCAGGAGTCTCTCGAGCAAGCGCTCCTCTACCGCCGTCTCGCGACGCTGGTGCGCACGGTCCCATTGCGCGAGTCAATCGACGATCTCCGCTGGCGGGGGGTGCCGCGCGAAGCGTTCGACGCATGGTGCCGTGCGGTTGACGCTCCGGATGATCTGGTCAGGCTCGCGGAGCGTACTAGCCAATAGCCGTCTCGCCGCCGTTTCACGGTTCCGGTCGCGCCTTCTCCCTCCCCTCCGTCAGGGGGAGCCGAAGCGGACGAGCGGCGCAGCGACCCACGTCGGACTTTCGGCGGCAAGGACCTCCGCGTAGTCGACGAGGTGCAGTTCGAGCAGCTCGGCCGGCGTGCCGTTAGCACGCGGGCACTCTCTCCCTGCAGGCCGATCGCCCGCCGGCGTCCCGGCGCGACGTGGAAGGCAGGCGAGGACGGGCCCGTTGTCGCGGAAGTCGCTGCGGACGGCGTTCGCGAGGGCGGCGAAGTCGGCGAAGCGCCCCTGCGCGAGAAGCGCGAATTGCTTCGCGATGCAGTCGCGCGCCCACGCCCATGTGGACTCGTCGCGCTCGAACAGGCGCTCGCCCTCCGGCGTGCCATAGCCCGCTCCGTGGTGGATGGGATCGGTCGTCGCGACGACCG
>Ga0102924_1001318_pt1 | contig 29153 bp, 20 predicted proteins | sample PaiPotPPM11metaG_FD_80116 | JGI IMG/M metagenome (GOLD analysis project Ga0102924, IMG submission 80116) | Iron sulfur acid spring bacterial and archeal communities from Banff, Canada, to study Microbial Dark Matter (Phase II) - Paint Pots PPM... ... | reverse complement strand
GCTGCTTCAACACCTGGTGAATCTTGTCCTCCTTGCCGAAGCTCCTGGGGCGGCGGATGAATTCGATCTCCAGGCCGTTCTCCGCCGCCAACCGCTCGGCGTTCTCACGCAGCATCTCGCGCAGCGGCTGGGCCCATTGCGCGTAGTCAAAGATGCGAACGTGATTTTCAGTAACTTACGGGTGCCAACCGTGCCGCAAAATCAACGAGTTACCCCACATGGGTTCGCCTGTTAACCGAAGGGTTCCAGGTTCGAGTCCTGGCCGAGGAGCCAAGCTTTCAATGAGTTAGCTTAACGGCCTTCATCATCTTGTATTGCGCAGATTCCCGCTCCGCCGCTTGTTACTGCGCGTTGGCGCGTGTTAACATGAGCTATCATTATGTGAGATGGAAGCGGAGGGACTGTGAGCCAGGTTTACCACGTACAGGCAAGATGGGACCCAGAGGCCGGGGTCTGGGTAGCAGAAAGCGAAGACGTGCCCGGCTTGGTGGCGGAAGCCGAATCCCCCAATGCGCCGGCCCACAAGCTTCGTATCTTGATTCCAGAGTTGTTAGAACTGAACGGCCAACTGGAGCCAGGTGGCGGCCCAGTGGCGTTCGTCGCCCGTTACGAGCATGAAGAAAGCGGTGTGGTAGCCCGGGCGTCCTGATGGCCAGCTTTACGCCCAAGCTCAAGGAAATTCTCCGCGTCCACGGATGTAAGTTTGAACGGGCTGGACATGGAGATCACGAACCGGTGTTTTCCAGTTGACCATCACATCCTCTCCCGCTATACAGCCAACGCAGTCCTGAAACAGGCGGGTATTCCCAAGCAATTTTAAGCGAAAATAACCCCCTGACTGCATCGTGCTATGCTGGCTCGGAGGCCAGTCATTCCCGCGCCCGCGGGAATCCATTCCCTGCCTGTGCGTTACAACATGACCCCCGCCTTCGCGGGGGTGACAATGAAGAGCGAGACACTGGGCAATGGCCGTCATTCCCACCCATCCCGTCGTCATCCCCGCGCAACCGCGAGTCTGGCCACCCGTCATTCCCGCGTAGGCGGGAATCCATAGGAACCAACTTCTCAGGAAGCCTGCCCGCCAAAGTAGAGCCGCGAGTACAGGTGGATGCGGGATCGCTCGATGGCACTGTGCCGGACGGCGGCAACATAGGGAGTGAACAGAAACGGAGCGGCGGCGACGCTCAGGAAGAAATTCTGGAAGCGGGCGAACGGGGAGAATTCGCCGTTCCGCACCGAAAAGACCAAGGGGTAATAGCGCAGTACCACACCGTAAATATCGGCGGCGAGCGTCAGGTGATTCGAATGCGGGCCGAACACCTGGGTGCGTCCGGCACGGATATCGGCCAGAAATTCCTCGCGGTTTCGCGCCGCGCTGGCCGTGAAGCTGCGCCCAATGCGGCGAAGCGTGTGCGAATCGCTGCCCGCCACCATGCTCAGGGGCCGCGCGCGGTTGCGGTATTGCCCCAGCAGATCGACGATGAACTTGTTATGCTCCCGCTGCATGGTGCCGTTGCGCACCTCAAAGACGTCGAACCATTCAGCCATCTGCTCGATGAATTCGCGGAGGCGGGCGATATTCGAAAAATCGTGGAAAAAATGGTTGAGAACAAAAAGCAGATTCGAGGCGCGGAGATAGGCCGCCAATTCCGCTCCGTCCTGCCGCAGGCTTTGGATTTCCCGGTGCTGCGCCTCGGTATGCCCGTAAACCGCAATGTGGATGGTGTGCTTGAACCGGGGGAGATAGGCGCTCACTTCCTCGCCCATCACGAAGTCCGGCATCTCGCCGTACCGGTCCAACAGCTCCAGGCAGCCGCCGATGGAGTCGTGGTCTGTAATGGTGACCAGGTTCATGCCGCGAGCCTTGGCCCGCCGGTAAACGTCAAGGGGTTTCGAGTAGCAGTCCTTGGCGCACAGAAACTTCAGGTGTTTCACCCGCCCGGAATAGTGGGAATGGCAATGCAGATCGGCTCTGAAAATGTTGCCCAAGTGTGACGCGCCCCTCACATGTTATATTACGCAATTCGCCGCGTGTCCGGCAAGGCGTGATCGAGGGAACCGCCATTCCCGGGCAGGCTTGTCCCCGCGAAGGCGGGAATCCACGCGTTGCCCGTCGCGGCATGGACCCCAGCCTACACAGGCGGGACGATGAACAGCAGGGCGCTTCACACGGAGCACGCACCCATGTCATTTGGCAAAGCCACCAACTTTGAGTTCCGCCATCGCCGCTGGTTCATCATCGCCATCATCGCGGCAGGCTTCGCGGCCAACGTGATTGACCGCATCAGCGCTGCGCGAGGCCTGCTGAATCTGTTGAAAGGTGGAAACGCCATGGCTGGCGCGCCGGTGAGCCGAGGAGAAATTCAGGCTGTCTTCCTGGCTGCCGCTTTGCTGGCCACCGCCGCCGCGGTGATCCGCACCTGGGGAACCGCCTACCTGGGCGCGGCCGTCATGCAGGATAGCCGCATCCATTCGGATCAACTGCTGGCCGGCGGGCCTTACCGTTTTGTGCGGAATCCGCTCTATTTCGGGACAGTGCTGATGGCCGCCGGGATTGGCTTATACGCCAGCCGCCTGGGTTGGTTCGTGATCGTCTTCGGAATCTTGATCTTCCTCTCCCGCCTGATTCGCCGCGAGGAGTCGGAACTGGAGCAGACGCAGGGAGAATCCTTCCAGGCCTATTGCAGTAAAGTTCCAAGATTTTGGCCCAGCCTCTGGCCGCGGCTGCCCGCCTCGGGACGCAAGCCGCGTTTCGCGCAAGCTTTTTGGGGCGAGTTGCTGATGTGGGGGCTTGCAGCCGCTAGCTTCGTTTTTGCCTGGTCATTAAACGCTGCGGCCTTTTACATCGTTTTCGGAGCCGCGATCCTGACGGTCGTGGTTCAGAGGCGGGCGAAGAAGCCGGCCCCGGTTCAGAATACAACTCCGCATTTGATTTTGTTCTTCCTGTGCGCCCTATTGGGTCCGGGCTTGTCCGGGGCGCGGGCGGCTTCAGGTCCCATCGAATACCAGATTGACTTGCGCAGTCCCGCTTTTCACCGGGTCCGCGTTACCATGACCGTGGTGAACGCCGCGCCCGGAATCCGCCTGCAATTTCCCGCCTGGAACGCCCTCTATCAGATTCGGGATTTCGTCCGCAACGTGCAGCAGTTGCAGGCCAAGTGCGGCGGGGCGGCAATGGATTTGGTTCCGCTTGACCTGGAGACATGGCGGAGCCGAAACGAACCCTGCAATCCGCTCACCGTCAGCTACTCGGTCTACTCGAATGCGCCGGGCATCTTTTCGAGCCAGATCATCGAGCAGCGCGCTTTCCTGAACCTTGCAGACTTTCTCTTTTATCTGCCGGACCAACGGGCGCGGCCCGTCAAAGTTCGCATCCTGCTTCCCGAAGGTTGGAAGATGGCGACGCTGTTGCCGGTGGGTCCCGAACCCAATGAGATTCTGGCGGCGAACTACGACACCTTGGTGGACAGCCCGGTGGAAGCGGGAGATTTCCAGTCCTACCAATACCAGCAGGGCGCCGCGACCTATCGTGTGATGGTCCGTGCTCATCCGGAAGACTATTCCTCGAAGCTGCTGCTCGATTCCATTGAACAAATCACGGCAACCGAAACGGCGTTGATGCAGGACGTCCCCTTCAACCAATACACATTCATTTTCCACTTTCCGCGCCAGGGAGGCGGGGGCGGCATGGAGCACGCCGATGGAACGGCCATCAGCTTTCCGGCGGCGCGGATCAAGACCAACTGGGTGGGCCTGGAGAGCACCATCGCTCATGAGTTTTTCCATCTGTGGAACGTCAAGCGCATCCGGCCGCAAGGCTTGGAACCGGTGGACTACGTTCACGGCAATGACACGCGCGATCTGTGGTTTTCCGAGGGCTTGACAAGCACTTACGGAGAGTTGGCGCTGGAGCGCTCGCGCCTGATTTCGAAGCTGGATTTTTACAATGAGGTTGCGAGGCAAATCCAGGAGCTTCAAAGTCGGCCGGCGCGGCGGTTTCAAAGCGCCGAGCTTTCCGGCATGGAAGCGTGGCTTGAAAAGTATCCGGATTATTTCCGGCCCGAGCGCAGTATTTCCTATTACAACAAGGGTGAGCTGCTGGGCTTCTTGCTCGACCTCGGCATTCGCCATGCCAGCGGCAATCGCCATAGCCTCGACGATGTGATGCGGCGGCTCAATGCGGATTTTGCCAAGCGCGATCGTTGCTTCACGGATGCGGACCTTGAAACCATCATGGGTTCCCTATCCGGATCGCCGGCCTGGGTCCATCAATTCTTCCGCGACGATGTGGATGGGACGGCAGAGCTCGACTACCAAACCTATCTGAGTTATGCCGGGTTGCAATTGAAGCAACAACCCGGCGCCCGCGCCGACTTCGGTTTTCGCGCCGAGCGCGCTTCGGATGGATTGATTCGCATCGCATCAGTGAATGCAAACGGCGAGGCGGCTAAGGCGGGGTTGAAGCCCGGTGATGTGCTCCTGAAAATCGATGGGCAGAACCTGGTGGCTTTGCCGGAAAACGTGACCGGGGTCCGGCCGGACCATCACATCAAGTTTACGGTTCGCCGCAGCGGTGAAACCTTTGACGTGAAGTACCGGTTGGGCTCGATTCCTGTGACGGCTTATCAGATTGAAGAGATGACCGATGCATCGCCCGCCCAGGTAGCCATCCGTGAGGGCTGGCTGACGGGCAAGACCGCCCTCGCCGCAGCGCCGGATTCGCCATGATTCGTACCGCTCTGACTTTTATGCTGACCTTCGTTTACATCTTCGTGGTAGGCGGGCCGTTCCTGCTTTATGCCGTGATCAGCCGCAGGACGGACGCACTTTACGCAGTGGGCGTGCTCGGAGCACGCCTGGCGTTGTGGTTGGCGGGCGTGAAAATGCAGGTTATAGGCAAGGAGAAAATCCCCGCCGGGCAGGCCGTGATTTTCATGCCCAATCATCAGAGCAATTCGGATCCCCCCGCGGTTTTCGTTCAACTGCCGCCCGTCCTGGTGATGGCCAAGAAAGAATTCTTCCGCGTGCCGGTGCTTGGGCCCAGTATGCGGCTGCGTGGATTCATTCCTGTGGACCGTAAGAACCGCGAGCGGGCAATGGAGGCGGTCGAGGAAGCGGTGCGCTCCCTCCAGGCTGGGCATTCCTTCCTGGTGTTCCCGGAAGGAACGCGCAGCCCGGACGGACGGCTTCAACGGTTCAAGAAGGGCGCTTTCCTGATGGCCGTCAAGTCCGGTGCCGCGATCGTTCCGGTGTCGGTTTCGGGCAGCCGCTTCATCATGCCCAAGGGCGCGAACGCACTGCGGCCGGGCGTGATTCGAATCGCCTTTCATGACCCGGTTCCGGTGGAAGAATTTGGCGTGGGAAGAATGCCCGAGCTGCAGGCGCGCGTGCGCCAAACCATCGCCTCGGCGCTGACGCCGGAGGAGCAGCCGCTGGATTATGCATGAGGGCATAAGCCGGCGGCAGGCATTTGCTGTAGCGCCGCTGTAGTATTACTTTGTTGGTTGAATCAGGCGCCATCATCCGAGGTCGGCGCCGTGCTTCACGAGGTAATCGCGAATCTTGCGGAGGCTTCGGTAAATCTCCGGCAGGCGCGACAAGAGGGCGGTGGATTTCAGCCACAGCGCATGATCGATGACCGGGCTGCCGGAGACGATGCGGCCGGGCGCGACGTCGTGCGGGACGCCGGACTGAGGCGTGACGATCACATTGTCGCCGATGGTCAAGTGGCCGGCGGCGCCCGTTTGTCCGGTCATCACGACATTCCGCCCGAGCTTGGTGCTGCCCGCAAGGCCCGATTGAGCGCAGAGCAGCGTGTGATCCCCCACGTCGCAGCCATGACCCACTTGCACCAGGTTGTCCACTTTCACGCCCGGGCCAAGGCGCGTCTCGCCCACGGTGGCGCGGTCGATGCAGGAATGCGCCTGAATTTCCACGCCATCTTCAACGGTCACGATTCCCGATTGCACGATCTTGTAATACGAGCCGTCGCTCTGCCGCGCGAACCCGAACCCATCCGATCCCACCACCGCGCCGTTCTGCAGGATCACGTCATTTCCGATCCGCACGTTCTCCCGCACCACGGCGTGAGCGTGAGCCAGGAACCGGTCGCCAATGCGCGCGCCCCGGTAAATCACCACGAAGCTTTGGAGCACGCAATCATCGCCGATCACGGCATCGTCTTCGATCACCACATAAGGGGCAATCGCCGCGTTGCGGCCGATCCGCGCGGAAGGCGCAATCACGGCTGTGGGATGAATTCCGGCGGCGGGCCGCGGCGGCGGGTGAAATATTTCGATGGCCTTGGCAAAGGCCAGATAGGGATTATCAGAACGTAATAGGGCGCGGCCCGGAGCTTGGAAGTCCATTCCCACAATCACCGCGCCCGCGCCGGTGGTTTGAACTTGGGGCGCGTATTTGGGATTGGCGAGGAAGGTCAAGTCCGTACGGCCCGCTTCTTCAATACCCGCCACGCCGGTGATTTCAATCCCCTCCGGGCCTTCCAACTTGCACTCGAGGCGTTCCGCAATTTCTTTCAATCTCATGGTTTTTGTCCCGATGGCCGATAAAGTCTTAGGCGGACACTTGTCCGGAGAAAGGGCAGTTTCTCTTCTCCTGGCTTGTCCGGCGAGGGCAGAAGATTTCATGAGAAAGCGAATCCGCATCCTCATTGTTGATCGTGAGGCGATCTTTCGCATCGGTGTGCGTAGGCTTTTCGCCGTGGAAGAAGACCTGCATGTGGTTGCGGAAGCCGAGGACGCAGCTCAAGCGGTCCGTATCGCCGCTCGGTCGAAGCCCGATGTGGCTTTCGTGCAGGCGGAGATCTTCGCGCACGATTCCGGTGACTTTGCTGGCAGGATCCGGCGCGCCTCTACCAACTGTAAAGTCGTGGTCACCATCAACACTCTGCAGGACGGCGAAGCCATCCGCTTCACCAAGTCGGGCGCCTCCGGTGTAATCTTGAAATCTGTTCATCCCGATCTTTTCACGCGGTGCGCCCGCAAAGTCATGGAGAATGAGGTTTGGCTTCCCAAGGCGGAGGTGGCAAAGATGGCCCGCATCCTTGAAACGTCGCCCCATCACATGCCACGTCCCGCGGAGACTTTGACTCAGCGGGAGAAGACGATTATCAGTTATCTTATTGAGGGTCTCAGAAACCGCGAGATTGCCGAGCAGCTCTCCATTAGTGAACAAACAGTCAAGAACCATCTGCGGGCCGTTTATGACAAAGTGGGCGTTTCAGACCGCTTGGAGATGGTGCTCTACGCCCTTCATCATCGCCTCGATCTCCCTCCGGTTCGCGTCGTCGAAGCCGTAAATACCTAGCCAAAATGTTCGCGCGCGATTCAGCCGGACGGCGCTCGTGATTGCCTTCGAAAGCCTGTGGGTGCAACCCTTGTGGTTGTCCACGAGCGGGCATGAAGCCAGCCCTAATCCTCCGTGACGAAGGTGGCAAGCTGCCGCAGCCGCTGATACCGGCGGCTGATGAGTTCATCAACCGGAAGAGCTTTCAACTCCTCAAGGCTCGTTGATAAGACGGTGCGCAGTGTCGTGGCGGTTTGCTCCGGATCCAAATGGGCGCCGCCCGCGGGTTCGGGTGCCACAATATCCACGATGCCCAATTGGCGAAGGTTCTGGGCAGTGAGCTTCAGTATCCGCGCCGCTTCCTCCTTGTGATCCCAGTCGCGCCACAGAATCGAAGAGCAGCTTTCCGGCGCAATCACGGAGTAGATCGCATTTTCCAGCATAATAACCCGATCGCCCACGGCAATGGCTAGCGCCCCGCCGCTTCCGCCTTCACCGTGAATGACCACGATGATGGGCACACGAAGCTTGGGAATTTCCTTGAGATTGGTGGCGATGGCCTCCGCCTGTCCGCGTTCCTCGGCGCCGATGCCGGGGGATGCGCCGGGAGTATCGACCAGAGTAATGATGGGCACTCCGAACCGCGCGGCCATTTGCATCAGCCGCAGCGCTTTGCGGTATCCTTCCGGGTTCGGCATCCCAAAATTCCGCAGCAATTTCTGCTTGGTATCTCTTCCCTTTTGCTGTCCCACTACCATCACGGGCTTTCCCACAAAGCGCGCCAGACCGCAGACCATCGCCGCGTCATCTCCGAAGCGGCGGTCGCCGTGAAGCTCAGTGAAATCGGTGAAGAGCATCCGGATCAGATCGAGCGAGTAAGGCCGCTGGGCGTGCCGGGCAAGCAGAACCCGCTCCCAGGCATCGCCCTCATTCGATGGCGTTGGTGTATCGTGGCGCAATGCAGTCGTTTCTGATGGTCCGCCGTGGCTTTGCTGGGCGTCGAGACTCTGCCGCTTCTTTTCGAGCGCCCGGGCTGCAGCGGTCCCACCGTCCGATTGCTTCATGGAATCCTCAAGACTTTGCTTAACCCTCGACTTGGGCAGCATCCTCGCCGAGCATCTGGTGGATCTGTCCGAGAAGCTGAGAATCCACCCGAACCCCAGCGGGCTTGCGAGGTTTGATTCGCGCCTTGAAATTCCCCGGCCGCGACAACTCAAAAATCAGGGACTGCGGGCCGGGATGCGCTGCCAGAAGCTTTTCAAGATCGTCAATCCGGCTATTTTCGATTCTGTCCAGATTCACCCGGATCAGCAGCTCGCCACGGCCCTTGCTAAGCGCCAGTTCCAGGGGCTGAGCTTCGCTCACCACCACTTTGGGCCTTGCATTCTCTTCATGGCGCACGCGCCCTTTGATGACGAGTGGAACCTCCACTTTGAGCACTTCTTTGAGTTGTTGAAACGTCTGCGGAAAAACCAGGAGTTCGGCCGTGCCCCGCAAATCCTCCAGCACTCCACTCGCCCACAGATCGCCCTTCTTGGTGGGACGGACGCGCAGAGAATTCAAAATTCCCGCCAGAACCACGGGCGCTTCGTGCTCAATTTCGTCCAGCGCCAGACTGTCAATTCTGGTGAGCGACGCAATCTTCGAGCGGTACTTTTCGAGCGGATGCCCGGTGATGTAAAAGCCCAGGACTTCCTTCTCTGCCGCCAGCTTTTCGGTTTCCGGCCAATCGGCAATATCGGGCAGGGGTGGCGGCGCCGAAGGCTCATCCCCGGTGGATCCCCCAAACAGACCTTGTTGACCCGCTGCCACTTCCCTTTGGCGTTTTTGCCCCTGTTCCATGGCCCGGTCCACTGCGGCCATAAGCCGGGCGCGGCCGCTTCCCAGAGAATCGAAAGCGCCGGACTTTATCAGGCTCTCAATCACCCGCTTGTTCAGGAGGCGCAGATCGACATTCTCGCAGAACTGAAAAATATGATCGAACCGCCCCAGCCGCTTGCGCGCCTCAATCACAGATTGGATGGCCGCGGTTCCGGCGTTCTTGATCGCGGTCAGTCCGAACCGGATATTGGAGCCGGCGGGAGTGAAAGTCAGGTCGCTTTCGTTAATGTCCGGCGGCAGGATGCTGATGCCGAGGTCACGGCATTGATTCAGGTAAAGCGTCAACTTTTCCTGGCTACCGATTTCCGCCGTCAGCAGCGCCGCCATAAATTCAACCGGATAATGCGCCTTCAGGTAAGCGGTCTGATAGGCGATGAGCGCATAGGCTGCGGAGTGCGATTTATTGAAGCCGTAACCCGCAAATTGGCTGACCAGATCAAACAGCTTTTCGGCCTTTTGCGCGGGCACCTTGTTGGCGCGCGCCCCCGCCAGGAACTTCTCTTTCATCGCCACCATTTCTTCAAGCTTCTTTTTGCCCATGGCGCGGCGCAGCACGTCCGCTTCACCCAAAGTGAAGCCGGCCACACTGGCCGCAATCTGCATCACCTGTTCCTGGTAAACGATCACCCCGTAGGTTTCTTCCAGGATGTCGCGGAGCTGGGGCAAATCGTACGTGACTTTCTTCTTCCCGGTTTTGCCATTGATGAAGTCATCGATCATGCCGCCCTGGATGGGACCTGGCCGGTAAAGGGCGTTCAAAGCCGTGAGGTCCGCCAGGCGATTGGGTTTCACACGGCGCAGAATGTCCGTCATGCCCCGGCTTTCAAACTGGAAGATGCCACTGGTCAGACCCTTGCCAAGCATCTCGTAAGCCGGCGAGTCGTCGAGGGGCAAGGAAGCGAGGTCAATCCTTTCACCGCGCGTGGCTTCGATCAGCTTGACGCAATCATCGAGCACGGTGAGCGTGGTGAGACCCAGAAAATCCATCTTCAAAAGGCCGATCTTTTCCAGATCGTCCATCGCGTACTGCGTTGTGATTTCATCCTTGTTGCTCTTGTAAAGCGGAACGATTTCCTGGAGAGGTTGAGGCGAGATCACCACGCCCGCCGCATGGGTTGAGGCGTGGCGGGCCAAGCCTTCCAGGCTCATCGCCACTTCCAACAAGTCCGCAACCTTGGGATCGCTCTCCTTCATTTGCTTGAGTTCGGGTGACTGGGTGACGGCTTCCTCCAGCGTGATGTTCAAGACGTTCGGGACTTGCTTGGCGATGCGGTCCACTTCGGCGTAGGGCATGTCCAGGGCGCGTCCGGCGTCACGGATCACGGCTTTGGCGCCCATGGTGCCGAAGGTGATGATCTGGCTCACGTTCTCCCGTCCATATTTTTCGGTGACGTAGTTGATCACCTCGCCGCGCCGCCGCATACAGAAATCGATGTCAATATCGGGGAAGCTGATGCGCTCCGGATTCAGAAAGCGTTCGAAAAGCAGGTCATATTGCAAGGGGTCAATGTCAGTGATGTGAAGCGAATAGGAGACCAGGCTACCCGCCGCCGAACCGCGCCCCGGACCTACCGGGATGCACTTCTCGCGGGAAAATCGGATGAAATCCCAGACAATCAGGAAATAGCCCGCGAACTTCATCTGCTTGATGAGCTCGATTTCCCGTTCCAGGCGCTCTTCATACGCCTCGATGGGATAACGCAGTCGCCTCGCGGCAATGCCCCGCTCGATGGTCTTGCGCCGTTCGGCAAAACCCTGCCGCGTGACCTTTTCAAAAAAGCTATCCAGCGTTTCGCCCTCCGGGACTTCAAAACGCGGAAACACGTGCTGCTTTTTGTCCAGGTGCAGATTGCACTTCTCGGCGATTTCGAGCGTGCGGGCAAGCGCCTCCGGGATTTCTCCAAAGACTTCGGCCATCTCTTCGGCCGTCTTGAAATAAAACTGGTCGGTGGAGAACTTCATCCGGTCCGTGGCGCTCATGGTCTTGCCGGTCTGGATGCACATCAGGACTTCCTGCGCCCGGGCGTCCTGGCGGGTGAGGTAGTGGCAATCGTTGGTGGCAACCAGCGGGATTCCGGTCTCGCGCGAGAGGCGCGCCAAGTTGGGGTTTATCCGGCGCTCTTCGGGAACTCCCTGGTCCTGAATTTCCAGGTAAAAGTTCCGCTTGCCAAAGATTTCCTGCAGATTGTAGGCGGACTCCTTGGCGCGTTCAAACTGATTGGCGCTGAGCGCACAAGCGACCTCGCCGCGCAGGCAGGCAGAGAGGCCGATCAACCCTTCGGAATGCCGGGCCAGCAGGTCCTTATCGATGCGGGGCTTATAGTAGTAACCCTCAATGTAAGCCTGGGAGGAGAGCTTCACCAGATTGCGGTAGCCGGTTTCGTTTTCACAAAGCAGAACCAGGTGATTGGGCCGGTCGGTATCGGTGGTGCGGTCAAAGCGGCTGGCGGGGGCCACGTAAACCTCGCAGCCGATGATCGGCTTGATGCCGTGGGTGACGGCCGCCTGATGGAACTTGACGGCGGCGAACATGTTGCCATGATCGGTGAGGGCGACCGCGGGCATCTTGAGCTCCGCCGCGCGCTCCATGAGCTTGGAAACGTCACAAGCCCCATCGAGCAGACTGTAATCCGTATGAAGATGAAGATGAACAAAGTTTGAGCTGGACATCGACATTCATTCTAACAGAAATCGCCCGGTGAACGGATGATGGCTCGACTCCAGGTACTGGCGCAGTTTGCTGTAGCGGCGCTCTATGAGCGCCGAACCTGGACCCTCAACGATCTTCGGCGCTCATAGAGCGCCGCTACAGCAAACTGCGCCACTGCCCGATTCCGGGTTTTTGAGCGATCTGATCGCCGCCGGGCCGCTGCCGCTATAGTAACCAACTGTCCCACTGCGTCATCTCGCATAATTTTGACACAGCGAATCCTCTGTGAAATGATACGGGCGGAGAATCCCATGAAAAGCGAACGGTTGATTCGGGTCGCCATCGGCCTATTCTTGCTGATCCTGCTCATCGCACCACTCTTCTCTGGCGGCATTGACCTGCTGGTGGATTGGATCTGGTTCAAGCACCTGGGCTATGCAATGATCTACCTCACAATATTGAAGGGGCGCATTGCCGTCAGCACTTTCGCCAGCTTTGCCTTTATCGTGTTGGTAGGAATAAATCTGCTGATCGCGCGGCGTTCCGCACACCGGTCCGCCTACCGGATTCACGGCGAAATCATTGAGTTCCCCGGCCTGGACCGCTTTTCGGCGCTCTTTCGTGGACTGATCTGGTTTGGCATCCTGTTGCTCGGATACTTTGTCGGTGAGTGGGCTTCGGACCATTGGATGGACTATTTGCTGTTCCTGCATCCGGTCCACGCCGGAAAAGCCGACCCGCTTTTTGGCATTGACATCAGCTTTTATCTGTTCCGCCTGCCCTTCATCTGGTTTCTTTTTCACCTGGCGCTTCTCATTGTTCTGGCATGCCTGGTGATCCTGGCGGTGTTCTATTTCCTGGAGGGCGGCGTTCAGCTCACACCGCGCTCCTTCATCGTTTCGCGCTCCGCCAAAGCGCACCTGATGCTGATGGGCGCTGCTTTCATGCTGCTGATGGCCTACCGCGCCCGGCTCGCCATGTATGACCTGCTTTTTTCGCCGCGAGGCTTGATCTACGGTGCGGGCTATACGGACGTTCATGCCACCCTTCCCGTGATGTACGTTCTCCTGATTCTGTGTGTGGTGACGGCGATGGCATTCGCCGCCGGCGCGCTCTCCGGACGGCTTCGGGCACCCGTGCTCTCGCTGGGCCTGCTGCTGGTGGTGGCAGTTCTCGGCGCGGGGCTCTATCCGGCTCTCATCCAGCAGTACATCGTGACGCCCAATGAAATCGACAAAGAGCGGCCTTACATCGCGCGGGCCATCGAGTTCACCCGCAAGGCTTACGCCTTGGACCGCTTCACCGAACGGACTTTTTCGGACATTCAGGACCTGACGCTGGACGCGATCGATAAGAACGGGGCGACGATGCGGAACATCCGGCTGTGGGACCACAAACCGCTTCGCACCACATTCGCCCAGCTTCAGGAAATCCGGACTTATTACACGTTCGCCAATGTGGACAATGACCGCTATTGGATCAATGGCGTCTACCGCCAGGTCTCGCTTTCTCCGCGCGAGCTTTCCGGGGCCAACCTGCCCCAGCGCAATTGGATCAACGAGCATTTGACGTACACCCACGGCTACGGCGTCTGTATGAGTCCCGTGAACGAGTCCACGCCGGACGGCCTGCCCCAACTTTTCATCAAGAATATCCCCCCCGTCTCCACCATTCCGCTTCAGATCAAGCGGCCTGAAATCTATTTTGGCGAAATGCCCAACGAATATTGCTTCGTAAAAACCAAGGCGCTGGAATTCGATTACCCTTCGGGCGATCGCAACGTCTACACCAACTACCAAGGCGACGGCGGAATAGCGGTGGAGAACATCTGGCGCCGTCTGCTTTTCGCTTTGCGCTTCGGCGAAGTCAATATCCTGCTCTCCAGTGACATCCAGCCGGGCAGCCGCATGATGATTTACCGCCAGATCATGGACCGCGCCAGCCGCCTGGCGCCCTTCCTCTCCTTTGACAGCGACCCCTACATGGTGATTTCGGACGACGGATCGCTCCATTGGATACTCGACGGTTACACCACTTCATCCCAATATCCTTATTCGAACCCCACTCCGAATCTCGGATTCAATTACATCCGCAACGCCGTAAAGGTCACGATCGATGCTTATAGCGGCGACGTCCAGTTTTACATCAGTGATCCCACCGATCCCATCATCCAGGCCTATTCGCGCCTTTTCCCCGGAGTCTTTCATCCGCTCAGCGATATGCCCACGGACCTGAAGGCTCACATCCGCTATCCCGAAGACTTCTTCAGCATTCAGGCCAGCCAATACGCCGTCTTCCACATGACGGACCCGCGCGTCTTCTACAGTAAGGAAGATTTGTGGCGCGTGGCGCAAAGCGCGTCCCGAGGGGCGGTTGCGCCCATGGCCCCCTACTACACGATTATGAAGCTCGCCGAGGTTGGCACGAAGGAAGAGTTCATCCTGATGGTTCCATTCACTCCGGCGCGTAAGGACAACATGATCGCCTGGATGGCCGCCCGTTGCGATGCGCCGAATTACGGAAAAGTGTTGGTGTTCACTTTCCCCAAGGAGAAGCTGGCTTACGGTCCGCAGCAAATCGAAGCGCGCATCGATCAAGTACCCGCCATCTCCCAACAGTTGACGTTGTGGAACCAGGGTGGGTCCACCGTGATTCGCGGCACGCTGTTGGTGATTCCCGTTGGAAATTCCGTGCTCTATGTGGAACCTTTGTATCTGGCCGCTGAAGCTGGCGGAGGTCTGCCGCAACTGAAGCGCGTGATCGTTGCTTATTCGGACAAGGTGGTGATGGAACCCTCGCTGGATGAAGCGTTGAGCGCGATCTTCGGCGGCAACGTGCAGACCGGCCCCGGGGCAGCGTCAGGCGCTGCCTCCGCAGCTCCAGGCGCCAACGCCGCTACCGCAGCCTCATCCGGCAAGACCGCGCCACAGGTTCAGAAGCTGATTCAGGAAGCCAATCAGGATTACCAAAAGGCGCTGCAATTACAACGGCAAGGTGATTGGGCGGGTTACGGCGCAGAAATCAAGAAACTCGGAGATATTCTGAACCAGTTGATCAGGAAATAGCACAAGTGTTCCAGCAGCTTTACGGGCCGTACGTCGGTTTATCGCATACTTCAGAATCGATGTATGCGCCACCCGCGGAGTTTGTGGCCGTTGCGGCCAGGGATGCCCATTCCATTGTTTGGGCGCTTGAGTTTTCAGGCCCGGAAGCAAGGAACCGGGTTTTGCACGGCGGCAGACAAGAGTCAAAGGTTCACCTCCGGTTCAGCGGTCTGGAGGAGTCCTGCAAGATCACACAAGCGGTGATGCGAAAAGGCAGGGCGGACGCGATGAGAGAGCGATTTACACTCGGCATTGATTACGGCACGGAATCGGGCCGGGTGATCGTGGTACGCGTGCCCAACGGAGAGATCGCCGCCTCGGCGATAATCCCTTATGCGGATGGCGTGATTGATGAAAAGCTCCCCGGCGGCCCGAGGCTCGAGCCGGATTGGGCGCTGCAGAACCCCGCCGATTATTTGCGCGTGGTGGATCTGGGCGTTCCAAAAGCATTGAAAGCCGCGGGAGTGAAGCCCGGCGCCATCATCGGGATTGGAACGGACTTCACCGCCTCCACGCCGCTGCCCACCACCGGCGACGGCACGCCTCTTTGTATGATTCCCCGTTACAGGAAACAACCCCATGCCTGGGTGAAACTGTGGAAACACCACGCGGCACAACCGGAAGCGAACCGCATCAACCAGATTGGCCGTGAGCGCCATGAGGAGTTCATCCGCACTTACGGCGGCCGCTATTCCTCCGAGTGGTTTTTCTCCAAGCTCCTCCAGATTGCGAACGAAGCGCCGGAGATTTACGGCGCTACGGACCGTTTTATCGAAGCCGCGGACTGGATTGTCTGGCAACTGACGGGTGAGGAGAAGCGCAACCTCTGCACGGCTGGCTACAAAGCCATGTGGGTTAAGGGACGCGGCTTCCCTTCCCGCGAATTCTATCGCGCCCTGCATCCCCTCATGGAAAACGTGATTGAAGAAAAAGTGGGGACAGAATTCTATCCACTCGGCGGCCGTGCCGGAGGCTTGACGCCGCAATGGGCCCGGAAGACGGGACTCGTGGCCGGAACGCCCGTCGCTGTCGGCAATGTGGATGCGCACGTGGCGGCGCCAGCCTGTTGTGTCACCGAACCCGGCGCTATGGTGATGATTATGGGCACATCCATCTGCCACATCCTGCTGGGGCTGGAGCGCCGCGAAGTGGAAGGCATGTGCGGCACGGTGGAGGACGGAGTGGTGCCGGGACTGTGGGGATTCGAAGCCGGGCAATCCGCCGTAGGCGATATTTTCGCATGGTTTTTCGAGCAGGGCGTGCCGGAGCAATATGCACGAGAAGCCCGGCGGCTGAAAGTTCCCGCCGCAGCCGTCCTGGAGAAGCTCGCGGCCAAACTCCAACCAGGCGAATCTGGCCTTTTGGCGCTCGACTGGCTCAATGGCAACCGCTCGATCCTGGTGGATGCGGACTTGACGGGAGTCTTGGTGGGCTTGCGGCTCTCGACGCGGCCCGAGGAAATTTTCCGCGCGCTGATTGAAGCCACGGCGTTCGGTACCCGGCAGATTGTCAAAGCATTTGAAAAGAGTGGCGTGCCGGTGAAACGGCTGGTCGCATGCGGCGGCTTGCCGGAAAAGAACCGGCTGCTGATGCAAATCTTCGCGGACGTGACCGGCCGCGAGATTTTTCTGGCACAGAATCTCCTCACCTGCCCGGCTCATGGCTCCGCCATGCACGCGGCCGTGGCAGCGGGCGCACCAGCCGGCGGTTACTCCAACATATTTGAAGCCGCCAAGTGCATGGCCAAGCTTCAAAAATCAACTTTTCGTCCCCGTGCAGCTCATCATGCGCTATACAATCAACTCTTCGCGGAGTATCAAGGCTTGCACGATTATTTTGGCCGGGGCGCGAATGACGTGATGAAGCGGCTGAAGGCTTTGCAACAGAAGGGCGCGAAGGGGTAAGGCAGCAACCGGCGCTCAGCCATCAGCCCTGCGGTTAACGTGGTTTTTCTTGCTGATGGCTAATGGCTGATGGCAATGTGCCCATGATGGATAAACTCGACGAACTACGCCGCGAAGTGTGGGAAGCGAACCTGGGAATCTTCCGCGCGGGCCTGGTAACCATGCACAGTGGCAATGCCAGCGGTATCGACCCCGAGCGGAATCGCGTCCTCATCAAGCCCAGTGGCATGGACTATGAAAAGCTCACGCCCGATGACCTGGTGCTGACGGACATCGACGGTAACAAACTCGAAGGCAAATGGAAGCCGTCAGTGGATCTCTGTCACCATCTCTACATTTACCGCCATCGGCCCGAGATCGGCGGAATCATCCACACGCACTCCAACTATGCGACGAGTTTCGCCCTGCTCGGTCGCCCAATTCCCGCTTATCTCACGGCCATCGCCGATGAATTCGGTGAAGAGATTCCCTGTGCTCCCTACATGGATAACACGGGCGACGCGATGGGCGAAGGGATTCTGAAGCACATGACTCAAGCGCCTGCCATCCTACTTGCCCAGCACGGCGCATTCGCCTTCGGACCCACGCCGCGCGCGGCGCTGAAAGCCGCGGTGATGCTGGAAGATGTGGCCAAAACCTGTCATCTTGCCCTTTTGCTTGGCAAGCCGCAGCCGCTTCCGCGCCCGGAAGTTCACAAGTGGTACGACCGCTACCACTCGACTTACGGGCAAACAGGTGGAGGATGAAACCTCTGGCCGAACCCTGACGTTTGATCGATCCAGCAGGACCGATCCTCGCTGATCCTGACTGGCAAGGAGCCACCATGACCCTGGGTTTTGGACTCTTGCACTTGTCTCTTGCATGGCTTCTCGCGCCGCATTCCTCGCGTGTCACCACACTTTCCCCTCACGCTGTCGATTTCGCAATCATCGCCATCTATTTCGCCATGGTCATTGGCATCGGCGTCTACCTGAAAAAATACACAAAGAGCGGCAAGGATTTCTTCTTGGCGGGCCGGGAAATGACGGCATGGGTGGCAGGATTGAGCTTTGTCTCCGCCAACCTTGGCGCGCTCGAGCTGATGGGATGGGCCGGCTCGGCCTATCAATACGGCATCCTGGCTGCACACTGGTATTGGATGGGCGCGATCCCTGCCATGCTCTTCCTCGCCATCGTCATGATGCCGTTCTATTACATCTCCAAAACCCACTCCGTTCCGGGGTATCTTCAACTCCGCTACGGCCAAGCCACCAGCGGCCTCAGCGCTGTCTGCTTCGCAGTCATGACACTACTCATGTCCGGAGTGGACATGTTCGCCATGGCCCTGGTGATGAAGGTGATGCTGGGCTGGAACCTCAACTTCAGCATCTGGGTTTCGTCGATCACCGTGGGCGTCTATGTCACACTGGGCGGACTTTTCTCCGCGATCTTCAATGAGGTGGTGCAATTCTTCCTTATTTGGTTCGGCGCGCTGCTGATCCCCATTCTAGGACTGGTGGAGGCGGGCGGATGGTCAGGCTTGGTGGCGCGCATCCACCAGAATTTCCCGCAGCAGGATTTCACGCACCTCTGGCGCGGTCTCGGCCACTTTACGGACAATCCCATGGGAATCCACTGGACGGGCATTGTGTTCGGGCTGGGGATGACGCTCTCCTTTGGTTATTGGACCACGGATTTCCTGGTGATCCAGCGCGTAATCGCTGCCAAGGATATCCGCGCCGCAAAAATGGCTCCGGTCATCGGCTCATTTTTTAAGATGGCCGTGCCGTTCATCGTCATTCTGCCGGGTCTTCTGGCGCTGTCGTTGTTGCCCTACCACCTGGTTCCACAGAGCGCCGTCGGTAGCGCTCCCGGCCTCCACAGCTATAACGAGGTTCTACCCCTGATGCTGGCCCGGTATTGCGGACCAGGACTTCTGGGTTTGGGCGTGACCGCGTTGATCGCCGGTTTCATGTCCGGCATGGCGGGCAATGTGAGCGCCTTCTCCACGGTCTGGACCTATGACCTGTATCGCGCCTTCATCCGCAAGGGCGCGCCCGATTCGCACTACCTTTCGATGGGCCGCTGGTGCACGATGACCGGCGTCGTTTTGAGCATCGGCGCTGCTTATCTGGTGATGCAGTTCGCCAGCATCATGGACTACGTCCAGGCGCTGTTCAGCTTCTTCATCGCGCCGCTCTTCGGGACGGTTCTGCTGGGCATGTTATGGAAGCGCATCACGGGCTGGGGAGCATTTTGGGGCTTGCTCGCCGGCACCGTCTCCTCCGTGAGCATGTTCACATTGGTGAAGTTGAATCCGCGCACGCTCGCCCTTGTCGCCCTTTCCACTCACGCCAAGGCCATGGCGGAGAACATGTATCGTGCTCTGTGGTCGTGGGTGCTATGCGTCGTGGTGACGGTTGCAGTGAGTTATGTCACCCAGCCGCAGCCCGTGGAATCCCTGCAGGGACTCGTCTACGGCCAAACCGAGCTGCCTTCGGAGGGCCATTTGCCCCTTTGGCAACGGCCCATTTTCTGGGCCGGCGTGGCGCTCCTCGTCTTCCTGTTCCTGCAATGGGTGTTTTGGTAGACGCTCGACGGACGCCACAACAAGCCGTGAACTATCCGCAACTCACAGGTTGAAGAGGAAACTATGGATGAAAAACCAAAAATGAACAAACAGCGAGGCGGTGGCGGCTCAGGCCCCAAAATTGCGGTAGACTTGATCGACGAAAGGCCACGCAAGCACCACATGCTGCCCGTGTGGTTCTTTATCGGATTGATACTTCTGACATACGGAATCATCATTTTTTGGACTGGCATCTATGAAATCTCGCATCCGCCCGCGACGGTTCTCGCCAATCTTCACGCGCCCATCTGGTGGGGCGGATTACTGGCGTTGATTGGAGCCCTCTATATCTTAATGTACCGGCCGCGCCGGCATTAACGGGGAACCTCCAGACCTCTTCGCGATCCTTTGCACCTTGGCGTGAGAGCCTTTGCTGAGAGAATTTGAATCAAATGATGCGCTAAAGATCCAGCCGCGAAAATCGCCACAGCGCCAGGCCCAACGCGGCCAACAAGTAAGCCAGGGCATAGCCCATCATCGCCGGGCTGGGGACTGATAGCGTGCTGAACGGGGAGAATCCGAGAGCATTGATCAGCGGTGATTGCATCTCAAAAGCAGCGCGGCGCCACAGCGATTCGGTGGGCATGATGAGGCTGGCCACAATACCCACGTCCACGGCTCTCGGGCTGTGCAAAGCCGCTCCCGCTTGTTCCACCCATCCGCCCAGGAAGGCCAGACCGTGCAAACCCAGCGCCATCACCCCGTTGGTGAGAGTGGAGAGGTAAGTCCCGCCGGCGATCGTCACGGAAAGCATGAGCAAGCATTCCAGCCAGATCAGGACGAGACCGTTTGCAAGGTGCTGCGGCCGGACGCCTCCGATGCGGTTTGAGATCAGGGTGATTCCTCCCGTCATGAACAGCACGTAAGCGGTCAGCATGGCGGCAAGGCCTAGCCACTTACCCAGCAAAATCTCCCGGCGGTAGACCGGCTTTGCGGCGAGCGCGTGCAGAGTGTTGGAGTCAATCTCGCCGGAAAGCGTATCCACAGAAGTGAGCACCGTCATCAATACCGCCAGCAGGTCGGTGGCGTAGAGGCCCACCATCAACATGGACTCAAGCGCCGGCCTGCGGATGATGGCATGAGAGCGAGCAGCAAGGTCCTTGGCTTGGTAATGCAAACCCGTTCCGAACAACGCCAGAAATGCGATTCCGGCGGCGAGCGCCATCCACAGGAGCTTCTTACGCGCCGCTTCCCGGAAGGTGAGGCCGGCAATGACGGGAATGGCTCTCATAGTACGCTGTCCTTGCCGATGACTTGGAGAAAAATCTCCTCCAATGAAGGCGGTCTGGGAGTGACCTCGAAAATCTGCGCCCCCTGCCCGACCAGGTAACGGATGATCTGGGGCAATTCACTCTTGGAGGCCACGCGGAAGTTCAGTTGCCCTTCTTCGAGCTGTGCTTCCGAGACGTGCGAGTTGAGCCCGGCGACCATCGCCGCCGAAAGCCCGTCCGCCTTCACACTCACCCGAATCTCGCTCTCGATCAGCGATCCAATGTCACGCACACTGAGAACTTCTCCGCGCTTCAGGAAGGCCACGCGGTCACAGGTGATCTCAACTTCGCTGAGGAGATGGGAATTCAGAAAAACTGTGGCGCCCCGCTGGCGCTCCGCCTTGATGATATCGCGCACCAGCAGGCGGCCCACCGGGTCAAGGCCGGACGTCGGCTCATCGAGAAAAATCAGATCGGGCTCATTGAGCAGAGCCTGGGCCAGACCGGCGCGTTGCAGCATGCCTTTGGAGTAATCGCTCAGCCGTTTTTTCCTGTGCGGTGCCAGGCCAACCAGGTCCAGCAATTCCGGAATTCTGCGTCGCAGTTGGCCGGCGGGCATCCGATAGAGACGCCCATGCAAGCGAAGCAGCTCTTCGGCATTCAGCCACTCATGGAAGCGAAAATGCTCCGGCAGGAACCCGACCTTGGCGCGCGCCGGTACGTTCCCGGCGGGATGACCCAGAACCCAAGCGCGCCCGCCGGTTGGCGCCACCAAGCCGAGCAGCATTTTGATTGATGTGCTCTTGCCCGCGCCGTTGGGTCCGAGGAAACCGAATACTTCGCCGTGGCGCACATCCAGCGTTAGATTGCGAACTGCAACCTTGCCGTCATAGACCTTGCGAAGGCCCTGAGTCTGGATTGCGAAGTTGCCAAAATTGATGGGGGTTAATCCTCCATGTCACTCCGGCAAAGGCTGGATTCCCGCTTGCGCGGGAATGACGGTGACGGCAAGAATGGCGCCGATGCCGGGTTCGATGCACGGTGGCGTTATATTCCGCGAGCGGTAACTGTCTAATTCAGCGAGTCGCCAAAAGCCATGGCTTCTTCAGGATCTTTGGCCCCGGCCAGAGAGTAGATGATGCCATTCTTCACCCAAAGGAGCGTGTAGTTTCCCATGTGGCTCCGGTGAGAAGACCAAGTCTGAAACAGCGTTCCGTCCACGCCATCCACCGGAACCGTCTGATAGGAGGCGGCGCGCGCCGGCACGGGCACCACCAGCGTTGAAGTCCAATCCACGGTCTTGCAGAAGTCCTGGGCTTGCTGTTGAGTCATCCCCGCGAACTGAAGGGCAATCTCCGCAAGCTGTGGAACGTTCAGATTGGGCGGCACGCTAACGGCCGGGCTCGGTACCTGCGCGAAGAATTCGCAATTGGATGGAGTGGAGCTGGAAACTTCCGGCGCGGGGGAACCGTTTTTCTTGTGCGGCGATGGACAATTGCCATACGCGGCGAAGACGCTGGAGGGAACCTGGACCGCGATCATCGCTCCATTCACTGCGGCCGGAAGCTGGAGGTCTGACCGTCCGGCCTCATCCAGGATCGATTGCAGGCGGGCGCGGTCGAGCGTCATCTGGAAAGCCTGCTGGCCTTCCACCATCAGCTTCGGCGCATCGGAATGAACCCGGGGCAGCCGCACATCGAACCCGGTCATCTTGGTTGCCGCCGCCGCATTCGGCGCGGGCACAGATTTTCCAGCTTTTCGAGTCACCGTCACCTGATCTGAAAGCAACTTACTGATCAACTGTGCAGTCCTGCCACCTTGGTTCTCCGCGTCCAAGACCTGCGAGTCAATGGAGACCACGGCGACTTTCTGGACACGTAACATGGCGAGAATGCGCTGCGCCTGGCTCCGGGCAGGAGCGAAACTGAAAATCACGGCGACCAGAATCGCGGCGGCCAGCGCGCCCCAGGCCGGACGCCACCGGGGAGTAAGAATCCGCCACCTTCGTCCCGGTCCGGCGGCAGGGTCCTGGTAATGCTCCGCCTTCCACTGGGCAAACGCGCCTTTGGCATTCGACAGATTCTCGCCGGGGAGTGGAGAAAGTGAACCAAAGAGGCTCTTCACTTCGTCCGCCTGCCGGGCCAGCGCCTCGCCGCACTTCCAGCAACCCTGGCAAGAAGCAAGGTGCCGCTCGGCGGCTTCGAGTTCCGACGGGCTCAGCTCACCATCCAATCTCGCGCGTAACATACCCTCTGTCAGGCAAGTCATAAGGCCTCCTCGCGTCCGTAACGCTGTTTGTATTTCTTTTGGAACTCAATCTCCGCGCGGTTTAACATGGTTCCGACGGAGCCCAACGCCACGCCAAGAACGTTTCCCAGCTCCTGGTAGGAAAGCCCGGACGACCGGAGCAAGAGGATTTGGGCTTGTGCAGGTTTCATCCGGGCCAGCGTGGCGCGAACCTGTTTCCTCCGCTCTTCGTGCAAAAGCTCCTCCAGCGGGCTGGCAGGTGATTGTGCCTCGGCCAAGATTCGCCCCGCCTGGGATTCATATTCCTTGCGACGCGCCGCAGCGCGCAGGGCATCAATGCCCATGTTCATCGCCGCCCGGTAAAGCCAACCGCCAATGTTCCCATCCTCGCGCGGGGGCAAGGGCCGGCGGTACAGTTTCCAGAAGACTTCACTCGTCAGTTCTTCGGCGCGGCTGCGGTCCCCGAGCAGACGATAGAGCGCTGCGACGATGTGGCCGTAATGCTCCAGGAATATCTCCTCAAAGCTCGACCCTGGCCACAGTTCTTCGCTCACCGGGCTTTCCGTTTCCTCAACGATGGGTGACAAGGTTTCGAGTCCCTTTGCAATTCCTTGAGCCAACAGGGTCTCCTAGATTCTTCGTGCTCTTTCATGGAATATACGCTTGCGGCCCTTGGAATGTGACGAATGAATTCAACAGCGCCCAGCCGCAGCGATGCCTCGCGCCTATGTCACCCCCGCGAAGGCGGGGGTCCATGCCGCTACAGGCAAGCGGCGGATTCCCGCCTGCGCGGGAATGACGGGTTCTATCGATTCCCGCTGGCAAGAGCAAGAGAATGATGTTCCTTACCTCGCCGCCATAATCTTCTCAATCTCGTCTGGATCCTTGGGCAAAGCGCGCGTCAGGACTTCGGCTCCGTCCTGCGTAATCAGGATCATATCCTCAATCCGCACGCCGATTTTCTCATCAGGAATGTAGATGCCCGGCTCGATGGTCACCACCATGCCGGGCCGCAGCAGTTCCGTGTAGTTCATCGGATCATGAACGTTCAGACCCACCGAATGGCCCAGCCCGTGGATAAAGTAGCGGCCCAGTGATTTCCCGTGCTGATCCTTGCCGTGGTGGTTCATGTAATCGTACGCGATCTGATAGAGGCTATCTTTGCCCCGGCCCGCGATCATCATCCCCGGCTTGGCGGCAGCAATCGCCGCCTCTTGCGCGCCCAGCACGATGTTATAAATCTCCAACTGGCGCGGCGTGAAGTGGCCATTCACAGGAAGCGTGCGCGTCATGTCACTCGCATAACCGCTGTAGGAGCCGGCCACGTCCATGACCACCACATCGCCATCCGCCATTTGGTGGGAATCCGCGTCGTAATGCAAGACCGTCGAGTAGAAACCCGATCCAACGATGGGCGGATAGGAAGGCCATTCGCAACCCCGCCTTTCAAATTCATATTTCATCAGCGCGGCGATCTGATATTCCCCTACGCCGGGTTTCACGGCTTTCATCGCGGCAATCTGGCCAGCTATAGAGGCGGCCACGGCCTTGCGAATCAGGGCGATTTCGGTGGGCGATTTCACCTGGCGCATTTCCGTGAGATAAGGCCGCACGTCCGCAAGCTTGGCGAGCGGGGCGATTTTGTGAAGGTCTGCCACCTCCTGCTGCTGAAAGCAATCTTCGCCGCTTTCCGGTTGCGGCGTAAGCTCCGTATAGAGCTTGGGAAAGTTCTTGAGCGCCTTCAACAGCTCGGAGTGAAATCGCGTGGTGCTCTCGACCGTGACGAATCCCGTCTGCGCCGGGGCATCCGAATCATCCGGGCCAAGCACCGGGCCGTTCCACCGCTCGGCGCGGTAGTCATGCGGCGGAATGAAAAGAATTTCCCTGCCCAATTCGGACGGCTGATCTTTGTTATCCCGGGTGCGGGGCTTCGGCACCAGCAACATCATGGCATCTGGCTGGTTCCAGCCGGTGAGGTAGTAAAAGTTCTCATTCTGCCGGAAGGTAGTGACCGACGCCGCAACGTCTGATCCTTCGTAGCCCATCAGCGCCACCACGCCGTCGCCGGTTTGAGCGATCAGGGCTGCGCGGCGCTGCTGATAAACAGAAAGCGGTTCTTTCTCCCAGGCGTTGGCCGGAACCGCGGCACTCGCCAATACCGCCAATGATGCAATCCCAAGGGTATATGCTCGCAACCGCAAATTCTTCACTTTCATCTCTCCAGAATTGCATTTATAACATGCCGGGGCGGCGGAGTGCTGCGGTTAATCAACGGAGACTCTTCGGATGCGAAGGCGCCGATGAATATGCGGAATATTGATAACTCAAAAAGCTAATCCTTCGCTTCGTCCAGGAGAAACTATATTTTCCAGTTGTGCAGAGGCAGCGTTCAGTGTCAATATTCCCGTTTTCGTTAAGGAGGAAGTCACGATGCGCTGTCTGAGCGTTTTAGCGTTCTGCATCCCGGTTTTCTGCGTTGGTCTGCGGACTGCTTTGCCTGCCCAGGAGTCATTCCCGGTGCAAGCCGCGCCCAGTGCGCCTCAGAATAAGCCGCCAGCCCCAGCGGTGGCGCCTGAGAAGAAACCCGAAAAGCCCGAAAAGCCTCCGGTGGTCACGCACCATCAGATCCACGTGGGCGGGCGGATGCTCAGCTACACAGCAACCACGGGCAAGCTGCCGATCCGCAACGCTGACGGGGTGACCGAAGGCCACATGTTCTTCGTGGCGTATACCCTGGACAATCCTCCGAACCCCGGACGGCGGCCGCTGACGTTTGCTTTTAATGGCGGCCCGGGTTCCGCGTCCGTCTGGCTGCACCTGGGAGCGATTGGTCCCAAGCGCGTGGTTCTGTTGCCAAACGGCAAGATGCCGCCTCCGCCTTTCCACCTGAATGACAATCAATACACCTGGTTGGACCTGACGGACTTGGTGTTCATCGATCCGGTGGGTACCGGCTTCAGCCGCGCGACCCAGAAGAAGTATGGAAAAGATTTCTGGGGCGTGAGAGGGGACATTGCATCTGTCGGCGAATTCATCCGTCTATATCTGACGCGCTACCAGCGCTGGACTTCGCCGCTGTTCCTTGCCGGGGAAAGCTACGGCACGACGCGGGCCGCCGGCCTTTCCGGCTACCTGGTCGATCACGGCATCGCGCTCAACGGGGTGATCCTGATTTCCACCGTTTTGAATTTTGAGACTCTGCTTTTCACCAAGGGCAACGACCTGCCCTACGTTCTTTACCTTCCTACTTTCACGGCCACGGCTTGGTACCACAAGAAGTTGCCGCCGGACCTGCAACAAAACCTGGATAAGACCATTGATGAAGTGGAGCAATGGGCCGGGACCCAATACCTTCAGGCGCTGGCCAAAGGCGACAAGCTGACCGGGCAAGAACGGGCGGACACCATCGACCATCTGGCGCGCTACACGGGGCTTTCCAAAACCTACATCGACCGGAGCAACCTGCGAATTGATGGAGCCCATTTCCGGGCGGAGTTGCTGCGGGATCAGGGCGTGATGGTGGGCCGCCTGGATAGCCGCTTCGCCGGCTATGACCATTCCGGCGTGGCCGAAAGGCCGGACTATGATCCAAGTGAGGCGGCCATCCGCCCGCCGTTCACTTCCACCTTTGGCAATTACGTGCAAAGCGAGCTGGGATATAAGAGCGATACGGTTTATTACATCCTGGGTGGCGGCTTCAGGCAGTGGAATTGGGGCTCTGCAGGCCAGGGCTTTCCTCAAACGTTTGACCCTTTACGGACGGCATTCATAAAGAATCCATACTTGAAGCTTTATGTCGCAATGGGGCACTTTGACATGGCCACTCCTTTCTTTGCCGTGCAGTACACATTGGATCATCTCAATCTTCCCGTCGCCCTTCGCGGCAACATTACCACGGGATATTACAATGCAGGTCACATGGTCTATATCCGCGAGAAGTCGCTGGCCCGGCTCAAGCAAAACATCGTGGCCTTTATGCAAAGCGCGCTTCAGTAAGACATGAGGAGGAAGTTTCAGCCAGCGGGTAGATACAAGCCACGGTCAGCGCCTTCCTGACCGTGGGTTTTTTGTCAGTGAAGAAGCCCACAGTCAGTCACAGAACGATTGACAGTGGCTTGCAGGGCTGGCTTGCCTTTCTTCTGCACATGCCGACCGATGAGCCAACACCGAATTCGGAAGAAAAAGCCGGTAGAGTAGGAGAGTAGACGAACCCTCAATAAAAAAAAGCGGGCGATCCACTCCCCCCTCGACGAACCGGACGTGCAGGTTTCCCGCATCCGGCTCTCCAGAAAGCATACCGCCGCAGGCAGGCGCAGGCGGTTACGGGCGAGGGAGAGACAGCAACCGCAGTCCCAGACGAGCGAACTGCTGGTTGAAGCTCACACCCTCCGGCGGGCGGAAAGGCCGCTGGCTGCGGCGTCTCAGATGGGAGTAGAGACGTTGCTGGACGTAGCTGTTGATCCGCCCGTAAGCCGACCGGGGATAGCCCAACGAGAAGTCGTTCCCCCAGCCCTTCCGGTGCCGATTCAGCTCCGCCATCCGTCGCGGCCGGGGCTTATGACTCTGCGCGGTATCGGTCATGGCCCGCAGTTGGTCCCGCTCCCGTTGCAGCGCCTTCTTCGTCGGAATCCCATTCCCGTAACGTTGCGCCCGACCGTGCCGGTCGCGGTCGTACCGGAAGGTGTAACCCAGAAAGTCCAGGCTCGCTTTCTTCTCCTTCCGGTTCACCCCCCGCGTCTTCTCTCGGTTGATCTTCAATCCCATCCAGCCTTCCAGCTTCGCTTCGACGTACCCCATCAGCTTCGGCCCCACGAAGCGCGGCGCCGCCCACCCCACGAAGTCATCGGCATACCGCACCCGTTTGGCCTGGGCCCAGCGGGCCGGCCCTTGCGGACCAGGGAACCCCGGGTCGAACCCGTGCCAATACCGGTTCGCCCGCCGTGGGGAAATCACTCCGCCCTGGGGTGTTCCCGGTTGCGGACGGCTTACTTGCGGCGCGCCGCCCTTCTCCTCCGGCGCTTCCACTACCGGCGTCTCCAACCCCCTGCGGATCATCTTCAAGACCTGCCGGTCCGCGATCCGCAGGCGCCGGCACGCCTGCAGTTTGTCGTGAGGAATCGAATCGAAGTAGCCTTTCAAGTCCGCGTCATACCCCGCCGGGTACCCGCGCCCCAAGTGGCCGCGTATCTCTTCCAGCGCCGGGTGCGCCGAGCGCCCCGGTCGAAACCCCTACGAACAGTCCAGGCCGTCCGCCTCCAAGATCGGCTCCAGGATCAACAGCGTGGCCATCTGCACCACCCGGTCGCGGATCGTCGGGATGCCCCAAGGGTCTCAGGTTGCCATTCGCCTTCGCAATGTCGACGCCTCGCACCGCTTGCGGACGGTAGGTCTTGGTGCGCAGCGATTCCTGCCCTTCATCCCGGAACCCCTTCACCCCGGCGGGCGACGCTTCGATCTGCGAGATCGTCACGCCGTCCCGTCCAGGCGCGCCTTGATTGGCTCGCACCCGTTCCCACGCCGCTTCCAACGTGTCCCGCCGATAGATCCGGTCGTACCGCGCGTAGAACCGGAACTTCGGCTCCGGCTTGGCCTTTTGGCTCAACTTCTGTCTCAGAAGAGAGCGTGCTCCCGGCAGCGGCACGTCGCGCTCACTTCTCAGCGCCTCGCTCCACTTCCGTTCTTCCGTAGGGGGGTTTTCTCCAAGCGGCCTTCTCCTCCTCTTCCAGAAGTTCACTTCCCGTAAGGCCCCTTCGCTCCACGGTCGTTACCCGCTTCTCGGCTACTAGGGGCCTCTCCGACTCCCGACGGGAGCCGCTTCGGGGTTATGTCTTCCCCCTTCGGCGTGGGTCGAGTCCCCTCTTCCCTGCTCCCTCCGGTCTCCCAGAGCCTGCCCTGAGGACCGCGAAGGGTTCCTCGGCTGATCTGTCCTCGCGCGCCGTCTCCAACCACCCCGGAAGGCCCGACGGTTGCTCGCACCCGTTGCTTCACCACCGTAGCAGGCTTCACCCCTCTCTGGCGGGCTGGCCACCTTCTTCTTCTTTATAACGAGGCCGAATCGAGTTTGCTGGCGCTACGGCTCACGAGTTTGCCCCAGCAAGGCTTCGCCAGTCAGAATCGCTCCGCCCCGCGCTTGCCGGGCTACTTGTTGAACGGGCGAGTTACAAGGTGAACTCCTTTCAGTTCACGAGATCAGGCCAGGCTTGTCCTGGCACTCCAGAGTTTGATATACGCAAACTCTGCGCT
>Ga0102924_1001316_pt1 | contig 29199 bp, 13 predicted proteins | sample PaiPotPPM11metaG_FD_80116 | JGI IMG/M metagenome (GOLD analysis project Ga0102924, IMG submission 80116) | Iron sulfur acid spring bacterial and archeal communities from Banff, Canada, to study Microbial Dark Matter (Phase II) - Paint Pots PPM... ... | reverse complement strand
GAGCGCCGCTACAGCAAGTTGCGCCACTACCGAAGAGTGCGGAAGGATGACAGCAAACTCTTCTAACCGCCCCGGCTCTCGGAGGGGGCGATGTGCGGCCCACCAGCGCGCGGCCGCAGCGCGTGAAACGCCTCGAGGAAACGAAATGACTGTAACACGGCCCGATGAGACGGTGGCGACAGGTGAGACGGGTGAGACAGTTTATTTTTGCGGGACGAAAAGCACGAAGATTCAGGCAGTTGCGCAGGATTTTCGGCGCGCACCGGCGGTTAAGTCCGAGTTAGACCGGGAAAGTGTATCGTTTAGGGACACTGCGCGGCGGATATCGAGGCGTGCGCCACCACCAGCCGCGATGGACAGGACGCCGTGAGGGCTTGCCCCCTGGCGAATACATAAAAACCAATGTATTCGCCACCCGCGAGACAAATGGGACGAGTTTTTGCCTTGATCGCATACATTCCAGACACCGGCGTGTATGCGCCACCCGCGATTCTGGGTCGGCGCTCATAGAGCGCCGCTACAGCAAGCGAATGACGCCACCACCCTGGCCTGGGATTATTTGCGCAATGGGCGCCGCCGTTGTATAGTTGCGGGTTTCGGAGGCCGGGAAAATGGATCATCGTTTCAGAAGGTTTCGGCAATGCTTGCTGGCCGGTGTCACTGGATTGTTGGCGCTGATGGCAGTGGGAGTTGCTTCGGCCGTCGCGCAGCAATATCCGCAGAGCTTATATCAGGAAATGCGCTGGCGGGAGATAGGGCCGCTGCGCGGGGGCAGGACGCGAGCCGTGTGCGGCGTGCCGAGCGAGCCGAATGTCTTCTACATCGGCGCGGTGGATGGCGGGGTGTGGAAGACGAACAATTACGGCCGCACGTGGACGCCCATCTTTGACCACGAGCCCACCGGCTCGATCGGCGCCGTCGCCGTGGCCCCCTCCGACCCGAACATTATCTATGTGGCGAGCGGTGAGGGCTTGCACCGGCCTGATCTCTCGACAGGAGATGGCATTTACAAATCCAAAGATGCCGGAAAAACCTGGAAGCATCTTGGCCTGCGCGATGGCCAGCAAATCCCGCGCCTGGCGGTGGACCCGTTTGACGCGAACCTTTTGTTTGTGGCCGTCCTTGGCCACCCTTACGGTCCGAACCCGCAACGCGGCATTTATCGTTCAACCGATGGCGGCCAGACCTTCCAGAAAGTGCTCTACAAGGACGAAAACACCGGCGGCTCCGACGTGGCGCTTGACCCGTCCAATCCCACCATTGTTTACGCTTCACTGTGGGAAGCGCGGGAAGGCCCTTGGGAAAATGGCGAGTGGAGCGGCACGGGCGGCGGCCTGTTCAAATCCACCGACGGCGGCAGCACCTGGACCCAGCTCACAAGCGGGCTGCCAAAAAATCTTGCGCAGATCAATGTGGCCATCGCTCCGAGCAACCCGGAGCGCCTCTATGCCACCATTGCCACGTTGGGGCGGGGTCCGCAAAGCCTGGGCATTTACCGGTCCGACGATGCGGGAGAGAACTGGTATCGCGCCACCACGGATCCGCGCCCGGCGGAACGCATCGGCGGCGGTGACTTGGCGGTGCCGAAAGTTGACCCGAAAAATCCCGATGTGGTCTATGTCACCAGCATTGTGACGTGGAAATCCACGGATGGCGGAAAGACTTGGACGGGCATTCGCGGCGCGCCCGGCGGCGACGACTATCAAAACATTTGGATCAACCCGCACAACCCCAGGATCATTCTGCTTGGAAGCGACCAGGGGGCCATCATTACCGTCGACGGCGGCCAGTCCTGGAGTTCTTGGTATAACCAGCCGACAGCCCAGATGTATCACGCTGGAACGGACAACGCCTTCCCCTATCGGGTGTGCAGCGGCCAACAGGAAAGCGGCTCGGCTTGCGTCTCAAGCCGTGGCAACTGGGGCGAAATCACCGAACGCGAATGGCTGCCGGTGGGCGCGGAAGAGTATGGCTACGTGGCGCCCGATCCGCTGAATCCAAACCTGGTTTACGGTGGCAAGCTCACACGGTTTGATTGGCGCACCGGCCAGACCGCGGACGTTTCACCCCAACCCCTGCGTTCTCCAGGATTCCGCACGGTGCGGACGGAACCGGTGGTTTTCTCGCCAGCCGATCCCCACGTTCTCTACTTTGCGGGCAATACCTTGTGGAAGACTCGCAACGGTGGCCAAAGCTGGAAGCAAATCAGCCCGGACCTTACTCGCAAGACCTGGGCAGTCCCGGCGAGCGTCGGCAAATACCGCAATGAGCCTTCGGCCAAGCCGGTCCGGCGCGGCGTCATTTATGCGGTTGCTCCATCCCCGTTGGATGTGAACCTGATTTGGGCCGGGACCGACGATGGCTTGATTCAGGTGACCTGCGACGGGGGCAAATCCTGGAAGAACGTCACGCCGCCGGAACTGAAGCCGTGGTGGAAGGTTTCCACGATTGATGCCGGCCACTTCGACAAGCAAACGGCCTATGCGGCCATTAATACATTCCGCTTGGATGGCCTGCGACCCCACATTTACCGCACGCGCGACGGCGGTAGAACCTGGACCGGCATCACCAATGGCATCCCGGATGGATCCGATGTGAATGTGGTCCGCGAGGATCCGCGTCATAAGGGATTGCTCTTCGCCGGCACGGACCGCGAGGTCTATGTCTCCTTCAACGATGGCGGCCGCTGGCAATCCCTGCGGCTGAACATGCCAGCCACATCGGTCCGGGACCTGGTCATCAAAGACGACGATTTGATTGCGGCCACGCATGGACGCGGTTTCTGGATACTGGATGACATCACTCCGCTTCGCCAGTTGAGCGCGAGCGCGGCGGGCGCCCGCGCCTATCTCTTCCGCCCTGAAACCGCTATGCGGGTGCGCTGGGACGTGAATACGGATACGCCGCTGCCTCCCGACGTTCCCGCTGGCCAGAACCCGCCCGACGGAGCGATCCTGGACTACTATCTAAAGTCAGAGTCATCGAGTCCGGTGACGCTGGAGATCCTGGATAAACGGGGCAAATTGGTGCGGCGCTACTCCAGCGCTGACCCGGTTCCGAAGGTCGATCCCATGCTACCCATTCCAACTTATTGGGTGCGCCCGCCCCAGACGCTTTCCACTCAGCCTGGAATGCACCGGTTCTTGTGGGATATGCACTATCCGCCCTTGCCCGGATCGCATCCGGAGTATCCCATGCAGGCGGTTTATCACAACACGGCGCCGGCTCCGACTTCGCCCTGGGCCATGCCAGGGGACTACACCGTTAAGCTCACCGTTGCCGGGCAAAGTTACACGCAACCATTAACCGTGAGCATGGACCCCCGGGTCAAAACGCCGCTTTCCGGGCTTATGCAGCAGTTCCAGCTCTCGAAACAGGTCTACGATGGCCTGGTGGCCGATTCAACGGCGCTGCAACAAATTCGCAACTTACATACACAATTCCAAAAGCTCGAGAAAAGCGGCGGAGCGAGTTCTGTGGCGGAATCGGTGGATGCGCTGGATAAGAAGGCTGAAGCACTTGCGGGGCGCGAGCTTGGCGGATTCGGCTTCTTTTTTTATCACGGCCCCGACACGCTGAACAGCATCCGGGGCTCGCTGCGCCAGCTTTTGGAAACTCTGCAAGGCGCTGACGTGGCGCCCACCACCCAGGCCGCCGCAGCCGCAGCCAATCGCCAGGCGGCGCTGAACGGCTTGTTGGGGCGATGGGAAAAGATGAAGAATCAGCAGGTGGCGAGCCTGAACCAGCAGCTCAAACAGGCGGGTCTGCCCGCTGTGACGTTCGGGCCGCCCCAGCAGCCGTAGCGTGGATTTCCCAGTGTGCTCTCCATGGGGTGGATTTCCGCACTGCGCTCCGCGCTCGGTAGTGTCTCAGTTTGCTGTAGCGGCGCTCGGAGCCTGCCCTGGCAGGGAGCGCCGGAATCCATTGAGAAATAAAGTTCGGCGGTCACAGACCGCCGCTACAGCAAGCGAATGACGCCACCACCCAATCTCAATAGGATTGGAACCTACCAATAAAATTTCAGCGCAAACTGAATCTCCCGCTGGTCATTCTGCAAGTCACGAGTGGATGAAATCCTCCCGAAAGTGCTGGGTGAAGTGTAGTCCAGCGCGCCGGGCGCGGCGGACACGCCGTTTCCGCTGAATCCCGGGGACGCAAAATTGGGGGTGTTGGTGAGATTGAAAATCTCTGCCCGGAATTCCAAGTGGGTGTTTTCGGTGGTTTGGAATTGCTTGAACAAAGAGAAATCGAGGCGATGGAATCCGGGTCCGAGGAGTTGGCTTGGAGATCCTCCCAGTGGCGCGAAGTTCGTTTGCCCGATCGTGGTCACGGACGGGGGCGCGGTAAACGCCGCCGGGTTCATCCACTGATTCACGTTGTGAGGCCCGGCGTAGACGTTTTGTCCTGGCACCATGAGGGCATTACACCCAAAACCGGAAGACGTTGCGTTAATGCAGGGAATGGTAAAGGGCATGCCATCCTGAAGAGTCAGGATCCAATTGGTTTGCCATCCTCCCAGCACTTGATCGGTAATACCGTGGCCGTTATGGAGATACTTCATGCCCTTTCCCACCGGCAAGGCATAAGTTCCGCTGACGTGCACCACGTTCGGAATGTTAAAGTCGCACAACCCGTAATCGCCTTGAACTCCGAATCCTGGAAGCAACGGCGCGCGGTAGGTATTAATTGCCGTTGAGTTGAGAACGTCGACGGCATCGGTTCTGCACTTGGAATAAGTGTAATCTGCGAGAAGGTTGATGCCCTGGCTAAAGCGCCTTTCAAACGTCGCTTGCAAAGAGTTGTAATAGCTGTCACCCGACATGGAAGTATACGTTCCGCCGTAGCCGAAGTCGGGATAAGGTGAATAGCTCAACGGGTTCAACCCCGGAGGCAGAAGTTGGCTGGGATTGTTGTAGGGAAGGTAAACGCCCAGGTGCCGCACGGTATTGCCAACGTATCCGAGTTGCAAGGTTTGATTCGGCGTCAGTTGGTACTGGAAGGTCAGGTTGTAACCTTGAGTATAGGGGGTCTTCATGTGGTAATCCTCAGCCGTGAAAGTGACGCCGGCGGGCGCCGCCGCGGCTGAAGTGAGCGGCAGGATGGGTGTCAGGCCATTTTCGATCGTTCCGATCGCCCCGTTGGAATAGGTCACAGGCTGGGCTGGAGTCAACGCTGGATAAGAAAGGCTGTACTGGAACGGGAAGTCGGTGTAGGTTTCCACTACCGAGTTTTCAAATCCGCCGTAAAAGATTCCGTAGCCACCGCGCATCACCAGTTTGGGAGTGAATTGATAGGCAAAGCCCAGCCGCGGGGCAAAGTTGGTAAGCTGCGAGTAACCCAAGCCGGGCTGGCTGGAACAGACAATACTGATGTGATCGGTCTTGGCGGCGGTGAAGAAATCCGGAGAAAGGGGAGTCTTGCAGCGGCTTTGCGTGAGCAGGAACTGTGCCGCGCCGCCAGAACCCGCGGGAATGAAATTCGATTGGGCGCCAAAATTCTCCACGATTTGGCCAAAGTATTCCCAGCGCAAACCCAGGTTCAGCGTCAGTTTGGGCGTGGTCTTCCAATCATCCTGGAAATAAACTCCATAGTAGTTGCGGCCCATATCGGTATTGGCGTAGTTCGAAGCGCCCACCGAATCCGACCCGCCGACATTGTTGAAAGCTCCGGGAACCGTTCCAGCAATCGGGGTTAACAGCAATTGGGCAAGGCCGGTATTGCCGCCGCTGGTTTCCGGAACTTCCGTAAAGACACCCGCAAATGAGAAAGAGCCACGGCCCTCGGGAGGCTGAAGAATGGAAAACTTGAGGTGTTGAAATTCGATCCCGGCCTTCAGCGTTTGATTGCCTTGGATTTTTGTGAGGTTGTCAGTGCCTTGAACCGTCGAGTTATACTCCACCGAGGGCAGAAATTCGTTACTCCCCAGCGTGTTCAGCCCCTCAAAAAATATGGAAGGCAGACCACCGTTCAAGGGGACCTGCGGGATACCGCCAAAACCGAACTGGCCCGGAATATTGGTGGTATTCGTGGCGAACGGTTGCAGGCGGGAAGTGCCGATGCGGGTGAATCCCAGCCGCGCCTCATTCACCATCGTCCCTGAAAAGGAATGCGTTTCGCTTAGGGCGGAGTTGATGGAAACTGCTGTCTGGTTGCCGTCCGAAAACGATCCGCCATCGGCGAAGCCTGTGAAAGGGCCCGGAAGGAACTGTGGAGCGTCCGAGTAGCTGAACCGTGTGAACATCTGGTCTTTATCGCTGAAGTTTTGATCCACTCGCACGTCAAACTGGTTGATGGTGCTGCGGGAGATTGGGTCACTGGTGAAATTGTCGATTAATCCCGCCGCGGTGGGAGCCGGGAACAGATCGAGCAACTTGACAGCATTGGGATCGATACGGTTGGCCGGGATAATGTTACCTGCAAAGGGTTCACGCACGAAACCGATCCCTGTGCCGGTGGGAGTCCCACTGGGGCATCCAGCAGTTAACCCGGTGACCGGATCGGGAACTCCGCAGGAGACTGCCCGGGTGGTCGAGGGGTCAAAAACCTGACCGAGCGGCGTGGTCCGGCCCAGCAAATCGGTGCGGTTCGCTCCAGGGCCTTGCTGAAAGGTGATGAGATCCGACAAGTTCGTAAAATTGGTGGTGCGCTCGAGGGCGGTTGGAACTGTTTCCGTAAAGGGGGTTGCCTGGCGAATGCGGGTGCCTTCGTAGTCCACGAAGAAGAAGGTTTTGTCTTTCTTGATGGGTCCGCCCAAGGTCGCGCCAAATTGATTTTGGCGGTATTCACCCTTGGGTTGGCTGCCGGAATTCTCAAAAAAGTTGGCCGCATCAAACACGTCATTGCGCAAGAATTCCCAGGCGTCGCCGTGGAAGCGGTTGGTGCCGGATTTCACAGTAGCATTCAACACGGCGCCCGCCGACCGCCCCAATTCGGCGCTGTAGTTCTCGGTTTGGACTTTGAATTCCTGGATGGCATCCACCGGCGGGCGGACAACATAAGCCGTGCCATTCAGGAAATCGACGAGGTCCGCGTTGTCATCAATGCCATCCAGCAAGTAATTATTCTGCGCCGGCTGCAACCCATTCGCCGCAAAGCTCCCACTGGCCCCAAGACCTCGAGTGTCTTCTTGGTCCTGAGTAACCCCGGCCGCCAGTTGCGCCAGGAATGTGTAGTTCCGCCCGTTCAAAGGAAGATTGTTGATTTGGCCGGCGGTCACAACCTGGCCCACCGAGGCATTCTGCAACTGAAGCGCGGGAGGCGCCGCATTCACTTCCACCGTCTGCGTCACCTGCCCTGGCGCCAGCGTGAAGTTGACCTGCACTTGCTGCTGGACTTGGACGGTAATGTGGCGGCGCTCAAGAGTCTGGAAGCCCCTATATTGAGCCTTGGCCGAATAGGTTCCAATCTTGATGGGTGTGAAAGTGTAATTCCCGGAGGCGTCTGAGGTAGTTGCTAAAGTCAGGCCAGTTCCCTCGTTGGTTAAGGTGACTTGGGCTCCGGGAATGACGGCCCCTGACTGATCTTTGATGGTCCCGAGGATCGCTCCAGTATCGACCTGGGCAAATAGCGAGGATTGAAAGAGAGTGAACCCTGCCGCCATCAAAAGAACGGTCAAACCGCTCCGTAATGAATTCGTTCCAAATGGCCTCATATGAAAACCTCCATGCCCGCATCCTGGTTGGACGGGTATGATTGTCCCGAATCAGTTTGACCCTGTTACCCGGAAAACGCAGCGGCAAAATGCCGGAAGTCACACGGTTTAGTAAAACGCTTAATTATCTAGCCGGGTATAACATGCCGGGCTTTGGCTGTCAAGGACAATAAGCAAACGGTGGTGTCTCAGTTTGCTTGCTGTAGCGGCGCTCGGAGCTTGCCCTGTCAGGGCAAGCTCCGAGCGCCGCTACAGCAAACTGATTCACCACCCCAAATCCTAGCAACCTAGCAACGATGTGGTTGACACTTCTATTCAATTGTGCGTACAATCCGAAAATTCTCTGAAACGATTCATTGCAGGATTGAGTGAGACTGGATTGTAGAGAGTAAAGGCATGACAGGGAATCTACAAATCAAAAAGACCTTGAAGGGGAATGGAATGGCTAAGTCCAATCGCGAAGTTGAGGGACACCCGGTCTTGCAGGTGGCAACAAAGGCCATCGGACGCGCCTTGTTTTGCCTCCTGCTTACCTGTGGGTTTGGAACGGCGCTTCACGCCCAAGCTACGGGGACGTTACTCGGCAGCGTTACGGACGTCAGCGGGGCTGCGCTACCAGGCGCAAAGGTCACTGTCATATCGCAGGATACGGGAGTCTCGCGTGTGGTCCAGGCGGACGCGAGCGGCGAGTATCGCGTCCCATTCCTGCTGGTCGGCCACTATACCATCCAGGTGAATTACACTGGATTCCAGGAAGCCATACAGAAAGATATCACCCTGCAAGTGGATGAGAACCATCAAGTTAACTTCAAGCTCAGCCCCGCTTCGGTTCACCAACAGGTTGAAGTTTCGGCCACGGCCGTAGCTGTGAACACCTCGAACCCCACCTTGGGCCAGGTCATTACCTCAAAGGAAGTGGCCCAATTGCCCCTGAACGGTCGTGACTTTGTCCAACTGGCCACCCTGATGCCGGGGACCACCAAGGAAACAAACACGAGTAGCTTCTTTAATGGCGGCCCGAGCAGTGAGGTTTCCATCCGGGGGTCCTATTCGCTTTCCGTCGGCGGTTCCCGTGCCAACAGCACAGATTGGCTTTATGATGGCGTTGACGATAACGAGCTAACAGCAGGTGGCATTGCCATTTTGCCCTCCATTGACGCCATTCAGGAATTCAAAGTCCTCACCTTCAACTATTCAGCAGAATATGGGACTCGCGGCGGCCCCACCGTCCTCGTGACCACCAAGTCGGGAAGCAACGGCTTCCACGGTTCGCTGTTTGAGTTTCTGCGCAATACCAGCCTGGATGCCCGCAACTTTTTTGCCCCCACTCGTGGACAGTTTAATGAGAATGAGTTTGGCGGATCGCTCGGCGGTCCGATCAAGAAGGACAAGACATTTTTCTTCGCCGATTACCAGGGAAGGTATCTCCGGGAGGGAATTACCTCCGTAGGCCAAGTGCCAACGCTCCTGATGCGCCAAGGCAATTTTACCGAGCCGGCAGCGGGTGTAACCCAGCTCTATAACCCCTACAGCGCCACGACGGTCAACGGCCAGCTTACCCGCTCACCCTTTATGTGCAATGGCGGCGGCAACGCCCTGCCGGTGAACGCCAACGGCATCCAGGCGCCTGGCACTCCCTGCAACATCATCCCAAGCAGCCTCATTAATCCAATCGCGCAGAAGATGGTTAACTTTTATCCGTCCCCCAATAATCTTTCAGCCGGCCTCGGACAAGATTACGTTGCATCGCCTGCGGAGAAGCTGGACGAAGGAGAATGGGACATCCGCCTGGATCATAACTTTTCGACTAACGATTCCATCTTTGCGCGGTTCAGTTACGACCAGGCTACAGAATTCCAGCCCTCGGGCATGCCCGGATTCGCAGCTCAGCCAGGCGGCTTCGCCAGCTCGCAGAGCCTTGCGGATCACAGCCGCAACGCCGCCCTCTCCGAAACTCATATTTTTTCACCCACCAGTATCAATGAGGTTACTCTGGGTTACAACCGCGATTTTAACCACATTCTCTCTTTTGGCACCGGTTCCTGCGAATCGCAAAAGTTGGGCATTCCCGGCGCTAACCTGGGCGGGTTTTACAGTTGCGGGCTGACGGATACAACCTTCAATGGAGGATACTGGTCCTTGGGAGACCGGGGTTTCGCGCCGTTTCAAGGCGGGACGAACGTTTACTTCTTCGCGGACTCCTTCGACGCGATCCGCGGCAACCACGACGTCAAATTCGGCGGAGAAATACGCTTTAACCAGATGAACGTCGGAACCGAGGCCCTCCAGGACGGCTTCTGGCTGTTTGGCAGTGGTTACACTTCTCAGCTCGCGAACGGACTGGCCTCCAGTAATGGCGGCAATCCGATCGCGGACTTTCTTTTAGGTCTTCCGGATAACGGCACACACAATCAGACCTTCCAGGGCCCCGTCACCGGACGGCGTTGGAAGCTGTTTCGTCCGTACATTCAAGATGATTGGAAAACGAAACCGAACCTCACGCTGAATCTCGGCGTGGCTTACCCGCTGGTAACGCCAATCACCGAAGCCTTCAATCGCCAATCAAACTTTAACTTTGCGACGGGCCAGTTCCTGATCGCTGGCAAGAATTCAGGGTCTGCTGTCGGGCTATCTACCGATACGACGGCATTTGACCCGCGAATTGGAATTGCTTGGAGCCCGAGAGGAAACCAAAAGACCTCGATCCGCGCCGGGTATGGAATTTTCCATGACTCTTCTTGGAACCAGGGCGCACAAGGAATGTGGGAAAATCCGCCCTATTTTGGCGCATGTTCATTTTTTGCCAATGACGTGGCCTTGCCGCCCGCCGTACAGACCCCGGGCTGCAACGGCATCTCTCGCACGATCTCGCAGGGTTTTCCGCTTCTTACTGAACCGACTAGTCCTGCGCAATTCGCTGGAAACAGCCTTTATACGACGAACTTCAATTTCCGGATCGGAATGATCCAACAATTCAACTTCAATATTCAACGCGAGCTTCCCGGCGATATCCTTTTGACCATTGGATACGCAGGTTCCCGGAGTACTAATCTCATCACCAGTAACAGCAACTTGAACATTGGAACGCCGACGGTGGATTATTCTCCCGCTGGACTGCCGGCGCCTTACCCTCAATATGGAACCATTACCGGCCTCATCGACAATGGATTTTCCAAGTACGACTCGCTTCAGATCAAAGCTGAAACCAAGAGCGCCAGGCATGGTCTCTACGCGCTCATCGGCTACACCTATTCCAATACTCTCGACAACGGTCTCACCGACGGTCTCGGTACTTCCACGGGAGTCACGTACTATCCGCTGGCCTTGAGTCCGAACGAGGATATGAGCTACTCCCAGATTGACCTCACCCATAACTTTACCGGGAGCGTGGTTTATGATCTGCCTTTCGGGAAGGGAAAGCGATTCGGCAGCGGCTGGAGGGGCGCCACCAATGCCATTCTGGGGGACTGGCAAGTGAATGCCATTGAGCACATCACTTCGGGATTTCCTCTTTTCCTGACCACGTCCAACAACACGGCTGTGAATTTTTCTTCATTCTCCAATCGCCCCAACCATGTTTGTAACGGAAGGCTCGCCAACTGGACGGTGCAGGAATTCTTCAACACGAGCTGCTTTACGGACCCCGTCCCTGGCGCTCTGGGCAACTCCAGCCGCGCCCCCATCTTCGGGCCCGGCTTCGTGAACACCGATCTTTCGGCAATCAAGATCATTCCAATTCACGAAAGCATTTCGCTGCAATTCCGGGCCGAGGTTTTCAATATCTTTAACCAGGTGCAATTTGCCGCGCCGGGCACTTTCGTAGACGCGGGACCGCCACCCTCAGGAAACTTTGGACAAATCACGGGAATCGTAAATAATCCCCGTTTGATTCAGTTGGCTCTGAAACTGATCTTCTGACGGGTATGGAAAATCAGTTGATCCGTCATGCTGAGGAGCCGGACCCCTGGTTTGGACTGCGTTGAGCGGGCAGCCAGGAGTCTTTCGATGGAAGGCAGCAGTCAGCAATCCTAAACCCCCGCAGGCTGAGAACTGATGGCTAATTGCTGAAAGCTTCCAGAGATCCTTCGTCTCATTCAGAGGGCCGGTAGGGGACTCGCTGAGGTAACAATCCTGCTGCAGCAGGCCTAAGGGATGGCCGAAAAGATCAAAATCATTGTCGATCAGGATGGGCGCGGGCCCGGCACGAGTGACATGCAAGCCCTGCTGGTGTTCCTCCAATCGGAAAAATTTGACGTGCTGGGTCTCACCACCGTTAGCGGGGATCAATGGGTGCGTGAGGAAACTCAACACGTGCTTCGACTGGTTGAAATCGCCGGGCGAACCGATGTCCCTGTCATTCAAGGCGCGGAATTCCCCTTACTGAACACCAAAGAGGAAACGGAGCGATGGGAACAGTTGCACGGGAAATTTGAATACAAGGGCTGTTGGACGGAGCATTTTCCAGCGAGGCGTTCGACGGTCTTTGAGGAATACTATCACCCGCCGGAGGTTGTTCCACCGCTGCCTGAGGGAGCGCCGAAGATCCAACCCCGTCCTGGCGCCGCCGCGGAGTTCATCGTGGAAATGGTGCACCGTTATCCTGGAGAAGTGGTGGTCTGGTCCGGCGCCCCGCTGACCAATATTGCTCTGGCGCTACGGCTCGATCCGGAAGTGGCCACGCTCGCCAAGGAATTCGTCCTGATGGGCGGCGGCATGTACGCCGGCGCCGGCGGGATCAATCCCTATGACGGCAGGCGGGAATTCAATTGGTGGTTCGATCCGGAAGCTGCCCGGATCGCCCTGCGGGCGCCCTGGAAGAAAGTCACCATCACGCCGATTGACATTTCCATCAAGACGCAACTGACTTTGGAGATTCAGGAGAAAATTACCAGAGTAGAGACGCCGGTCACCCGCTACCTGGCCCAGTATTCCCTCCTCGGTTACATGTGGGATGAGATTGCAGGCGCGGCGCTGATCGATCCGTCTATCATCACTTCCACGAGGGAATTGTATATTGACGTGGACATTGACCATGGCGCGGGCTATGGGACGACCCTGTTCTGGGAGCAGGACCGGATCGTTCCTCCCTTTGTGCGGAAAGCTACGGTTCAGTTTGACCTGGACGCCCGGAAGTTCTACGACCTTTATATTGATCTGATGACCCGTCCGCCACGGCAATGATTCCGGCGGAGACGAGGCGAGCCAGGTTTAAGATGAAAGGCCCGGAAGACCCGCAGTGGAACATCTGTTAGCACTAATTTTCGCCCGAACAACCGGGGGCCGCATCTTCGCCGCGCAATCGCCGGCGCATCCTATTCGCACCCTTGGGGGCTTTCGTGGGAAACAAAATTGTAGTGGTGGGCAGCTTGAACATGGACTTGGTCGGGTGCGCCGAACGCATCCCGGTGGCGGGTGAAACCTTGATCGGCCATACCTACTTCACCGAGCCCGGTGGCAAGGGAGCCAATCAAGCCTACGCCGCGGCGCGACTCGGGGGACCGGTCTCGATGCTGGGACGGGTGGGCGATGATGACTTCGGCCGGGAGATGCGCGCCAACCTGGAACAGGTGGGTTGCGACACGAGTGGCCTCGCAACGACCCCGAATTGCCGCAGTGGAATCGCCCTGATTTTCGTTGCGGACACTGGCCAGAACTCCATCATCATCGTGACCGGCGCTAACGACCTGTTCTCTCCCAGCGATGTCCAGGCCGCGGTGGAGACGATTCGCGGCGCTGCGGTAATGCTCTTGCAACTTGAAAACCCCGTGCCCACGGTCCTCGAGGCCGCTCGAATAGGTCATCGCCTGGGTTCCAAAGTGATTTTGGATCCGGCGCCCGCGCGCCCGGTGCCGGACGAACTGTTACAATTGGCAGACGTGGTCACTCCCAATGAAACGGAAGCCGCCATCCTTGCCGGCCTCCCGCCCAGCCGTCTCGATCCAAAACAAGCTGAAGAAGTTGCCTTCAAGCTGCGGGCGCGTGGAGCGAACACCGTGATTGTAAAGCTTGGCGACCAGGGTTGCCTGCTGGTGGGCAGCGGCAAGTCTCAACTGCTTCCGGCGCCCACGGTGAACGCCGTGGACTCCACGGCGGCGGGAGACGTGTTCAACGGCGCCTTGGCTGTGGCCGTCAGTGAAGGTTTGGACCTGCCTTCTGCCTGCCAGTTTGCAAACTTTGCTGCGGCGCTTTCCGTGACGCGCCGTGGGGCGCAAGCGTCGGCGCCCTCACGTGAAGAACTTCAGGAATATACGCGCTCGATCGGAAGCTGACCCGCACTCCCGCCCTGGGCTATAATCGAATTCGCTTTCACTGCAATGTGCTGGGTTGGAGTGCAGTGGCGCAATTTGCTGTAGCGGCGCTCGGAGCCTGCCCTGGAAGGGAGCGCCGGAAATCGTTGAGGATCCAGGTTCGGCGCTCCCTTCCAGGGCAGGCTCCGAGCGCCGCTACAGCAAACAAACCCCGCCACTACCGGCTGGAGCATGTGGATGTGATTCAAGACCTAATCCTCTTCCTTGAGGCTGGCTGTTCGCGCCGCAGGTTTCTGCAGCATTGGAGCGCGATTTCCGCCGGTTTCCTTGCTGCTCCCCAACCGTTCGCTGGTTTTTCAGGTCATCCCGGAACCGGACTGCAAGCGCCGGTTACAGCCCGCGTTCTCACTTGTCAGGATGGCCGCTTTCATCCGCACTACCGCCTGCCATCGCCCCTCGAAGACATTCTGGACAAAGTTGATGCCGCGAAAGATGCGCTTCGAACAGAGGTATACGCGGCTCAGATCGGACAAATCCTTGCCCAATGGAGCCGGGCGCTCATCGAATCTCCGCCTGATCTGCGCGCCATTGGCAATTATCTCCTGGCCACGTTGACGGCCTCGCCGCTCAAGGCTGCGGCCCGCAAGCAACTTCGCAAGGAGCCCGATTTCGAAATTGAGCGCCGGACTTTTGCAAGGGCCGTTTCTTTCGAACGCGAAGCATTCATTCGTGACCTCAGCGAGTACCTCGAAATCGAAGCGGGAACAAGGTTGCGAGTGGCGGAGCTCAAGCTTACTGGGATCAAACAGCTTTCGGCTGATCCCGTTCGAGCCTCCACACAAGTCCGCTACGACCTCGTTGACACGGGTCACGGCTACCATCGCCAGGAAAAGACTGGATTCTGGATCATCGACTGGCAACTCTCCCCGCAAGGGAAATGGTTGATCGCTCGCTGGGAGTTTACGGATGAAACTCTCAGCCGCGCGGCCACGCCCCTCTTCACCGAGATCAGCCAACAAGTGCTGGGCGCGAACCCCTCCTATTGGGACCAACTGGTTCCCGGGACGGATCACTGGCGGACCATCCTGGACGCTGCCAGCGGCATTGACGTTTATGGGAACTACGGCGTCGCAGTGGGCGACATTGACGGAGATGGGTTTGACGAGCTGTACGTTTGCCAGCCCTCCGGGCTTCCCAATCGCCTTTACCGGAACACGGGAAGGGGAACTCTCGAAGACGTGACCGAAAAGGCCGGCGTTGGCGTGATCGATAGCAGCCCTTCGGCGCTCTTCGCAGACGTCAACAACGATGGCCGCCAGGATTTGATTGTGGTGCGCGAGGCAGGCCCATTGCTCTTCCTCAATCAGGGCGATGGAACGTTCAAAGTCAAGCCCGGCGCCTTCAAGTTTGCTCACGATCTTCAAGGCAGTTTCACCGCCGCAGCGATTGCAGATTACGACCGCGACGGCTGGCTTGACATTTATTTTTGCCTCTACAGTTACTATCAGGGGCCGAACCGCTACCGCTATCCCTTGCCCTATTTTGATGCAGAGAACGGTCCGCCCAATTTCTTTTTGAAGAACAACCGGGACGGAACGTTCCAGGATGTGACCGCATCGTCCGGCCTCAACCAGAATAACCATCGCTACAGCTTTGCGTGCGGATGGTGTGATTACAACCAGGACGGCTGGCCGGACCTTTTTGTTGCGAATGACTTTGGCAAGAAGAACCTCTACCGCAACAACGGCGACGGAACCTTCACCGACGTTGCCCAGGAGGCCGGTGTGGAAGACACCGGGGCGGGCATGAGCACTTGCTGGTTTGATTATGACAATGACGGGCGAATGGATCTTTATGTGGCAGATATGTGGACCGCCGCGGGGCAACGCATCACAATGCAACAGGATTTTATGAAGGATGCCCCGCCGAACATCCGCCAGCTTTACCGTAAACACGCGATGGGGAATTCTTTGTTCCGCAACACAGGAAGTGGAAAATTTGAAGATACTACTTCCCATGCCGGCGTTCGCAACGGCGGATGGGCGTGGTCGAGCGACTCCTGGGACTTTGATCATGACGGCTTCGCAGATTTGTACATTGCGAACGGCATGATTTCCGGCCCGAATCGCAACGACCTTTCCAGTTTCTTCTGGCGGCAGGTGGTTTCCCGGTCGCCCGTGGATGCAAAGCCTTCTACAGTTTACGAAGATGGGTGGGGCGCCATCAATGAGCTCATCCGCTCGGACGGAACCTGGAGCGGATATGAAAGGAATATCTTCTACGTCAACAACCACGATGGGACGTTCTCGGATTTCTCGGGCGCGGCAGACCTTGATTTCATCGAGGACAGCCGCAGCTTTGCCTTGGCCGACCTCGACCACGATGGGCGTCTGGAAATTGTGCTGAAAAACCGGGGCGGCCCGCAAGTCCGCGTCCTGCGCAACACCATGCAGCACCTTGGCGATTCTGCTGCGTTCCACCTGCGCGGAACAAAGAGTAACCGCGACGCGATCGGCGCCCGGATTGTCATCGAAACTGAGGGATTGAAGCAAACGAAGTTTGTTCAAGCCGGATCGGGTTTTCTGAGCCAGCACACTAAAGCGGTTTACTTTGGACTGGGCCCGGATTGTACGCATCTCAAGGCCGCCATTCATTGGCCCAACGGCCTCGTTCAGCATTTTGATCATCTGCCCGCGAATCATCGCATCGAAATCACAGAAGGCGCGGGGCAGGTTTCCACTCAGCCCTTCCAGCAGCCGCAACATCCGGCGGCAGCAACGAACCGGCTGCGAGCCTCTCTCACCCCGAACCGGCTTGAAACCTGGCTTATCGCTCCGCTGGATTCCCCCAAGATCGAGACTGCCGATTTCACCGGCAGGAGTTTCTCGCTGGCCGCGTTGCGCGGAAACCCGGCCTTGCTCATTTTCTGGGCATCGTGCAACCCCGCTTCCGTCCTGCTTCTCCGCGATCTTCGTAATCATCAATCGCAACTGGCCGCCGCTGGATTGAAACTGACCGCCTGGAACGTCGAAGGTCCTCAAGAAGCGGATCGCGTCCGGGATTTGGTCCAAAGCGAGCGGCTCGACTTTGCCGTGGGAATGCTCTCCCCGGATCAATCGGCAGTCTACAATCTGCTCTTCCGCTATCTCTTCGACCGGCATCGCGACCTGGAGTTGCCCACTTCCTTCCTGACCGATGCGCAGGGCACGATCGTGAAAGTGTACGCCGGAGGCGTGAGCGTCCGCCGCTTGCAATCGGATCTATCCAGGATTCCACGCGCAACGCTTGAGCGGGAATCCCTGGCATTGCCGTTCCCCGGAACTTTTTATGGGGGCGAATTCCTGCGCAGCTACTTAACCTACGGCGTGGCTTTCGCTCAGCGCGGCTGTCTCGGTGCGGCTGAGGAAGCTTTGTTGCGGGCCGTCAACCAGGACCCGCATTCGGCTCTCGCGCACTACAGTCTCGGCACCCTTTACTTGCAAAAGGGCGATTCTCAAAACGCCCGGAGCCAACTTCGTAAAGCCGTTCAATTGCAACCGGACTACCTTCTGAGCTTGAACAACCTCGGCGTCCTCACTGCCCAACAAGGGCGCTACGCGGAGGCCAGCGTCTATTTTCAGGAGGTGTTGAAGAATGATCCGGGCAATCTCCTGGCAATTGAAAACCTGGCTGAGATTGAGCGCGACCAAGGACACCTGCAGCAAGCATACAATCTCCTGGAGCGCGGTCTCCTGCTCGCCCCGCGTGACCCGGACTTGAACTACAAGTTGGGGATGCTTTACGCCCAGCAGCATCAGGACGCTCTGGCTCGCAAGTACCTGGAGCTTGCCCTTCAGCTCCGTCCCAATTTTCCAAAAGCCGCCAATAATCTCGGTGTGCTCTATTTGCTAACCGGCCATTCTGATCTGGCCACAAGCGCATTCCGCAATGCGATCGCAACCTCGCCGGATTACGACCAGCCCTATCTGAATCTTGCCAGGCTTTACGTCTCATCGGGCAAGGATCAAGCCGCCGTTCAGATCCTCCAGCAGTTGCTTGCCAGACACCCGCAACATCCACTGGCGCGCAAAATGCTCGATGAGCTGCAGCACAACTGAGACCACGACTTCAAAATTTCTCCTCTTCCCTTCGTCTGATCCCGTTGGAACCGGGTTTTTGCTGTAAGAAAGTTCAGCGCGAGTCCGGCGGAACTGACGGCTGCTGCGATTGGCGATAAAGCTCCATTTCCTTTTGAGCCGCGGCTTTATTTCCCAACCGCAGATAGGCTTGCGACAAGCGGTAATGAGCCGCGGCCAGGTCTGGCGTGGCGCGCTCCGCTGCTTGGTAGGCGCGAAGCGCCTCATTCTCACGGCCCTCCTGCTCGTAAAGAATCCCCAATTCAAGCCGGGCCTGCCCGAGCGCCGGGTCCAGCGCCGAGGCTCTTTTCAGTAAGGTTTCGATTGAACTCAACGCAGGGCCGCCGGTGCTCCGGGGCACGTCCGCCCACAAACTCATCGCATAGTAATAAAGAGCCTGCGCGTTTTGCGGCTCGGCGCTGGCAAAGTATCTTAGCCGCTTCATCGCCTCAGAGTCAGGACTCCTCTCGAGGATCGCGGCCTGTCCAAGAAAAAGATAGGGCTCAGGATCGGAGGGCTCCAGGTCCGTAGCGGCAGCGAATTGCTTCGCTGCCTCGTGGTATTTTCCCGTCGATGATAAGGAGATGCCCAGTCCAATCCGAAGGCTTTCCGAGCGGGGATAACGCTTGACAGCTTCTCCAAATACTCCAGCGGCGTGCAGATATTGCCGCCGGTGAAGCAGAAAATTTCCCCAACGGTTGAGATGGTCCTCCGTGGGATCAGATTGGGCGGCTTGTTCGATGGCCCGCCCATCGCTTGCCATTGATCCTGGCACTTTCCCGATCCGCTGGGGAGCAAGATACTCCCGCACCATCCGGTCGCTGCCCACCGACGCCGAATTGCTATACCCGCCCCCGGCTTCAGGGTTCGAGATGGCCGCTGCCTTGAATGCCGGCTTCTGATCAAACCGACTTGGGTGAGCGCTGGGCTGGACTTTTTGCCGGCGGGCTGGTTTGGTGAGTGGGAGGGCAATGCCGATTTGCCGGGTACGGCGCCGGCGGGTTCGCTGACGACTAAAGTTACCGTCATGTTCTGTCCGGACTGAAGAGGTAGAGTCATATCCGGGGAGAGAGCACACGAGGGACAACTCGCCCTCACCGTATACGAGCCGGGTTCCAGGTGGTTGAACTCAAAAGAGCCGTCGCTTCCAGAAGTTGCTTCCCGAATTTTCCGCCCCCCCGAGGACGAGTTCAGAACCAGAACCACTCGAATGCTTTGAAGGAGTTTTCCGCTGGCGCTTGTGACGCGGCCCCGGATCTGGGCCTGCGCCGCTTGAGCGATGGCCGCGTGAGGCGCGAGGAAAGGAACGAAAAAGAAAAGGGCCAGGGCGCCAAGTCTTGCAGAGCGGGTTCGCGCCTCAATTGAAAATAACCGGGGGCCGGCTTGACGCCATTTCTCCGCAGACATTTGAAAGGCTTGATGGAGATTGGGAAAAAGGCTCATCCTAGAGGTCTCTTGCTTGCTTTTTCAATCAAGGCATTCGCCACCCGCTTCAACTCCACCAGTTCTTGCGGCGTGGCCGTGCGGACATAATCGGTCACGAGTTGGGCGCAGCGTTCGCGCACCAATTCATAACTGGAGGGGTCGCCGCCGCGCGCCGCCAATACTTCCTTCAGCCAATGTTTTCCGTAGCCCGCGTGGATCGCCTCGTCCGCCCAATCAAAGTCCATGTCGTGCTCGCTTAATGAATCGCCATAGGAGTGAAACAGGCGGGTGCGAGCCGGTTTGTGCCGGATGTTCTTGGTCTCAAAGAAAAACAGCATTCCCATGCGGTAGATCGGGTCCTGGTCCGCGGCGCTTTCGTAAATGTAAGTCCCCAGCGGGATCTGGTGCGGGTCGAGTCCCCAAGACATCAGCCGCTCGTAGCCCATGCGGCAGTGACGGGATTCGTCATAGGTCCAGCGGGCGGAATCATTGATCCATTCCCAGGGAAGAACGTCTGCGAAGGCGCTCAGGATCAACCCGCCGGTTTCCACTGCCCATGCTTCATTGAGGTGGCTGACGGCGGATCGAAGCTGAAGGCTCACTCCATCGCCGTAAGGGAATGCCGGGTCCACGTTGTCAGGCCAGTAAAACCGGCACGGCCAGAAACGCCGATCCCGGGCCGGACGATCGGGAACCTGGTAGGGGCAAGATCCGGAAATGGATCCCGTGGGCAACGCAGGAACAGCAGCGTCTGTCCCAACTCCACCGAGCGCGGCAAGCTTCTGGCCCAGAGCCCGCGTCCATGCAATGGCCGCATCGCCGGACTCCGGACTCTCCGCCAAAGCCTCCTCCGCCCACCGGCGGAGAGTGATTTCCTGGTCAACTTTTTCGGACAATCCCTGCGTCAGGAAGCGATGCGTCGGCCCATCCGCGATTGGATCGGAAGCCGCGAGATAAGCCTCGTAGACTTCGCGCAGCGCGGGCGCGAATACCGTGGCCGCGGCGTACAAGAAAGCGGAAACCGAGGGCGCATCCCTCAAATTATCAAAGACCTCAATGAGCGCTGCATCCGGGCCTTCCTCTTCCATCATGCGGTTGGGGAAGCGCAGTTCAAACACGCGCTCGCGCAATGAATGGGCCACTTGCGCGCCTTGCCAGATGAAGCGCGGAAGTCCTGTCTTGATTTCCAGCGGCCCAATCAGCGGAAGCCACGCCGCCTCGCTCACCAACAGCGACCGCTCGCAAAAGAAGAACCGCTTCAGGATTTGCGCCGTATCCTGACGCATCCACCGAGATCGCGGCTCGAGACTCGTCAAATAGGTTCCTGCCTGGGCCATGCTTCCTCCGGGTCGAACCCGTTATTGAAAAGACCGCCAATTCAATGTTCTCACGCCACCGCGTCCGGAAGCAAAGCATCCGGGGAGTTCGCCGTACAAGCAGCTATGAAGTTTGAAAGGCAAAAAGCTGAACTACAACTCACCCTCCAACCGCCTGCAATGCAGCAAGCCAACCTGGAGATGGTTTCCCGGCACTCCGGTGGAATTCCAATACATCATCCAGGTGTGGAAGCGCGGGAACCACGCCCTGTTTCGTCACGGCCAATCCTCCGGTGATCACTGCAAACCTTACCGCAGCTTCAAGCCCTGTGCCACAGGCAAGAGCAACCGCCAACCCAGCGTTGAAAGCGTCTCCGGCGCCAGTGGTATCGACGGCGCGAATCGAGATGGCTGGAATATACACCATGGATTGGTCCGTCGCGACCAAGGCACCCTTCTCACCCAATGTGATCACCACCTGGCGTGCTCCACGATCGATCAGCCCCCGGGCAATATCTTTGTCGCAAGCGTCGGCATCGGCGGCCAAGCCCGCCAGGATTCTGGCCTCCGATTCATTGGGAGTGATGATGCTGGCAGAGCGAAGAACTTCGGCCGGCAAGGGTTGCGCAGGCGCCGGATTCAGGATCGTCACCACGCCGTGCGAACGCGCGCAAGCCAATGCCTCCGCCGCTGCCGGAACGGGGATTTCCAATTGGGTCAGAAGTACTTGCGACGAGGCGATCGTTTTCTCACAACGCCGGACATCCTGCGGACTGAGGTAGCCGTTTGCTCCGGGGTCTAAACTGATCAGGTTGTGGCCGCTCGCAGACTCGACCATGATAAAGCCTACACCCGTGGGCGCCTCCGGCGTGATGGTGATATTGCCAACATCCATGTCTTCCTGCTTGTAGAGATCGAGAGCCGCATCGCCGAAGGCGTCCGTGCCGATCCTGGCAACAAAGTGGACGTGGGCCCCCAGCCTCGCGCAACCCACGGCCTGATTGGACCCCTTGCCGCCGTGCTCAAAGCGATAGCCTGATCCTAACTGCGTCTCACCTGGCCCGGGCAGACGCGCCACGCTCATCGTCAGTCCAGCCGCGTAGCTGCCCACCACGGCAATACGTGGGGTTAATGACATTCTTTTCCTCTTCGACGTCGGGTTCAATGTCATTTAACCAAGGCGGACGGGTTCATCAAAAATCCCTGCCTTCGACGGCGTCGGCGGCCGACGGCGTGGAGCCTCTGCGGACCGGACTCGCAACCAATAACCGTGTCTTCGACCCCTTGAGCCACCCTTTTAACGGATAACATGTTGATTATACGATAGTTAACTTGTCATGCCCCGTGAATCAACGTAACTTACTTATAATAAAGGATTTATTCGATTTCAATGGCTTTGGATGGGTTTTGTCCTCGTGTCGTCCTTTTTTTTCTATAACATTCTAGCTTCGTTCCTTCAATTTTGGGGTCGAATTGAAGTGTTTCCTGGCCTCGAAAAGACCTCCAAGCCCGCCTGATCGGGCGACTGGGGCGTCACACGGTGTTACTTCCAGAAAACATAGCACAATCCGATTCCGGTTTCTGGGACTATTCGCAGCAGGAGTGGCCGCAAAGCGAGGGGAGGACAACCGTTTGAATCGTATACCTGCCCAAAGCTCGTGTCACTTGCGTTTTGGCGGCAGGGGTTGCCTGGTGGATACCCACGGGCGGGTACGAGACCTGTCCCAGGCCAGGGATTGGAAGCAAAGGAGTTAGGGGCGGCTTGATGGTTGCCGACGGCTCAATGGGACAAACCCGTGAGCCGTCGGCAGTTGGAGTGGGTGGATCAGAACATAAATTTGGCTCCGAGCTGAATTTCACGCGGCTCAAGAGTGGAATTCGGAGCTCCAAATCCCGTCTGCCCGAAAGTGGAGAAGTAGCCATTGAACTGAGTCGTGTTGAAGAAGTTAAAAACTTCTACCCGCAACTGCAAGCTGGCGCCTTCTTTGCTCTTAGGGAAAGGAATGCCTGAGAAATTTTTGAAAAGAGAAATATCCCAGTTATCAATTCCGTCGCCGTAAGCAATGTTGCGGGCACCATTCCCGAACTGACCGAGAGGAATGGGCGCGAATGCGGCGGTGTTGAACCATTCGGAGGCGTTGTGGATGCCAGTCCCTTGGTTGGGATTCCCAATGACATTCGCCCGGTAATTGCTGCAACCGCACTCGGCGGGATCGCCGGGAAAGCCGACCGTGATCGGAGAGCCAGAGTAAAAGGTTGAAATGCCTGAGAACTGCCATCCGCCCAACATTGTTCTGGTAAGTCCGGTGGCATTATTGAAAATGGGCAGGCTGTAAACGTAGTTGATGACGAGCATCTGGGGGATGTTGAAACCACAGTTGCCGTATTCCGCTGCCACATTGTAGGTGTTCTGAATGAATCCGCCGACATCGCCATCGGTATAGTCCAGGCAGTGAGACCACGTATAGGCGACGCCGGAAGTGAGGCCGTGCCAGTCCGAAAAGCGCAGGCTGGCTTGCAGCGAATTATAGTTGGAGCTCACTGAGTTTTGGTAGTAGCCGATGTTGGCCCAGCCTGGGAACGGCACGCCCATGTTGATGGGTTCGTTGACCACCGGCCCCAGGGGCTGGTTAAGGTTTACGTTGAGGTTTTCGTCCGTTCCCTCGGAGCCGACGTACATCAGTGAGAACACGGTCTTGGTGTTGAACTGGTGCTGGACGCCAAAACTCCACTGCTGCGAGTAAGGTTGGAGGTATCTCGGGTCAAACGTCTGGATGTTGCCTGGAAAGAGCGTTCCCGGCACAATACCGGGGTTGCTGAGTGAGGTGTTGAAGAGCAGCGGGCTATTGGAGAACGGCGGGTTGGGTGCGGCGTTGTAGATGTCATTGCCCTGGATGTTTTCATAGAACAGTCCGTATCCGCCACGGATCACCGTATTCCTTCCCGCCCAAGGCTGCCATGCGAACCCGAAACGGGGCTCAAAATTCGCCCAATGGTTGTCTACCAGACCAGGAGGAATACCGCCCTGGCCAGCGATGCCGATTCCGTCCAGGAAGTTTCCGGAACCGGGAATCAAGGTGCCGTTGGAGTTGAATTTAGGCGCCTGGCTGGCGTTATAAAGCTGGGTGCGGAATGCAGAGACATCATTGTGCCGTTCGTAGGCATGAGGCATTCCCTCCCAACGCAGGCCATAGTCCAAATTGAGGCCGCTTTTCACTCTCCACTGATCCCCCGCCCATAGGCCGTAAAAGTTGTTGAGATAAGCGGGCATCGTCTGCTTCTGGAGTTCGGTATAGGAATAGGCGTTGCCCAGCATGAAGTCCGCGAATTCATTGCCGGGAGTGGTCAGAATCTGGCCATTGGGGCCCAGGTAGCTGCCGCCTGTGGCACTGCCATTGAACGTAAAATTCCCTTGGGTGTTGCCAAACAACTCCTGTTCCTTCAGGTAATGCATGTATTCGCCCCCAAAGTTCAGCGAATGGCTACCACTGATCTTGGAGAGAGAATCGCGATAAGTCCAGGTGTTTAAGACATTCGTCCAAGGCCAGGAAGCCACATCGTATTGTGTGCCCAGCGCCGGACCGAACAGGCCAATGGTCGGGATACGATTATCAGTGTTGGTCCCTGGGAACAGGGATTGGATGGACAGTCCTGCAGGCTGCTGAAAGGTACCAGTGGGCAGCAGCGTGAGTGGCTGGCGGTTAAAGCTCACCATGGCCTCGTTGAGCAGGGTGGGGCTGATGCTGCGCGTTAGCTTTAACATAAAAGACTGTGGTTGGTTCAGAAAATCCGTGCCCACCGTGGGGTAGGTGTCTCCGCTCCACAACGTGGTCGGGAATTGTTGATTGATGCCATCCCGGATGTAATGGAACATCAGCGAGGTCTTGTCTGAAAACTGGTGGTCAATGCGGACTATTTGTTCGTTGACGCTCGTCGGCACTGATGGAGAGGCGGCATAGAATTGCCCGCCCGCAGTGTTGGGCGACGGGAAAATGAAATTGGGCTTGCCCAGGATCAGGGCGTTTGGGTTCAGCATGGCCGATGGAATTTGATTGTTGGCGAACGGCATATAACCGGTTTGGCCGTTAGGAAGAACAGTGGGAGCGTTGTGATTCAGGATCACCTGGTTGGCGCCAGTAAAGTCTCCCGCTGTCCAAGCAAGCGGAACGCCGGGGGCAAAAATGGTGGTGCCTTGTAACAGGCGGCGCCAATCCCCTTCGAAGAAGAAGAAGGTCTTTTTCTGATGCCCGGGCAAATAGATGGGGCCTCCGATGTTGAAACCGAAATCATTAAAGATCAGCGCCGGCTTCGGAGTGTTCGAGGCGTTAGCAAAAAAGCTGGAGGCGTCCAGCGCGGTATTGCGATTGAACTCAAAAGCCTCGCCATGGTACTGGTTCGTGCCACTTTTGAGTTCCACCTGGATGTGCGCGCCGGAGCCGAAGCCTACGTCCTGCGACGTGTTGCTGCTGAGCACCCGGAACTCCTGGATCGCATCCTGGTCCGGAACCACCTCGATGCATCCGCCGCAACCGCGATCGTAGTTTTCCACACCGTCCACGGACCAAACGTTATGATCCGGTTGTTCGCCATTGAAGGCGATGTAGGTGTTGGAGGTTACGCCCACCGGAGTGTTCAGTGCCCCTACAAGCGACGGGCCTGCAGCCCCAGGAACCAGCATGGCGAGCTGGACGAAATTTCTCCCGTTGGTGTCGATTTCAGCCACATGGGTGCCGGAGATCGTCTGGCTTTCTGAACCCGTTTCCGTTTGCAAGTGCACAGCGGGAGCCGTCACCGTGACTTCCTGAGAGACGGAGCCCAGACTGAGTTGGAGATTGACTCTAACGGTAGACCGGACGTTCAGAATGATGTCCATATGCACGGTTCTGGTGAATCCGGTTTTCTGTGCCCGCACGGAATAAGTGGAGACGGGTAGGTCCGGCACCGCAAAACTGCCGGTGCTGTTACTGGTGGTGACGCGGGCTATGGTACCCGTTTGCTGGTTCGTGACCGTTATTTTTACGCCCGGCACGGCCGCGCCGGAAGGATCAGTCACCGTACCCACGATCGACCCGAGATCTTGCGCCCGGAGGCCGGGAGCGCCGAAAATGAACCAAACCAACGAAAGCATTACGATGAACTTTGCCACCCCGGGGGATTCAGGCATGTACCACCAAACTGTTTCTTTCACAGTTGTAATCCTCCCCTTCAAATGTCGAAGATTATGATATGATTGTCAGCCTTCCTTGACGGCCGGGGCGGCAAGCCCCTAACCGCCGTCATGGTACCCCACCCACTGACGCTGGACGCAGGCATGTACACGTGTTCAAAGCGCTGCCATTGGCAGGTCGCTCGTTCATAAATTAATATGTACGGTTAGCTCAGTTCAACGATCAGGACATTATATTGGTACAATAAAATAGTCAATACCTATTTTGCGACAGGATATGGTCATTTTGCGTCATTGCGGGTATGAACATTGGATGAAGCTGACCGGCTCTGTTTTTGACCGGATCAACACGGTCTTTGAAGCGCCGCCGTGCTTCTGATCCCAAGTAGGACGATACGCGGCATGGGAGAAGTCTCATGGCAAAGCAGCGGTCTCTTCCCAGGACGCCCAAAGTGGCATTGCTCCTCGAAACCTCCACGGAATTCGGGCGGGGGTTGCTGCGGGGCATCGTGCGATATTCGCGGCTGCATGGGCCGTGGTCGCTGTACGTGGCGCCCGGGCATCTGGAACAGGCGTTGCCGAAAGCAAAGTCCTGGAAGGGCACGGGAATCATCGCCCGGGTCCGAACGCCTGAAATGGCCAGAATGATTCGCAGCACCGGGCTTCCGTTCGTGGCGTCCTCGCTCGATGAATTTATGACCAAGGACGGCCAGAACAAGTTCTGTCAAATTGAAACCAACTCTCCCGCAATTGCGCAAACCGCTGCGACGCATCTCATGGAGCGAGGCCTACACCAATTTGCATTTTGTGGATTCGTAGATTGTCCGTGGTCCTCTCTGCGCGAAAGGGTGTTTTTTCAGCGCATAGAGGACATGGGCTTTCGCTGCCAGGTCCATCGCATCCAGCTCGCCAATTGGATGCAGCGGTCGAACTGGATTCAGACATGGGAGCATGAACAACCGCTGCTCTCGCGCTGGTTGAAAGCATTGCCGAAGCCCGTGGGCCTGATGGCGTGCAACGATGTCTGCGGCCGTGAAGTCCTTCAAGCCTGCGCTTCGGCCGGCCTCCGCGTCCCGGATGACGTCGCGGTGATTGGGGTTGATAATGACGAGTTAATGTGCGAGCTCTCCTCGCCTCCGTTGTCCAGCGTTGCCCTGAACCTGGAAGGTGCCGGCTACGAGGCCGCCCGCCTGCTGGATGGCCTGATGTCAAAAAGGCTGAAGGGTAAATACCAGGTGCGGGTCGAACCATCTTTCGTCGTCACCCGGCGCTCAACGGATGTGATTCCGCAGGATGATCCCGTGGTAGCCGGCGCTCTGTGGTTCATCCGCGACCACGCTCCCAAACCCATCGGCGTGATTGACGTGGTTGAGGTTGTGGGAATGTCGAGAAGAACGCTGGAGCGCCGGTTTCTGCAGAGCATGGGCCGCTCCATTCTCTCGGAGATCACCCGCTGCCGCTTGGAGCGCGCCAAGAGCCTGCTTCGGGAAACCAAGTTGCCCTGCCTCCGGGTGAGCGAGGGCGCGGGCTTTGGCAGCGTTAAAAGCTTTAACCGCTGTTTTCGGCGTTTTGAAAGGGTGTCTCCCAATGAGTTCCGCCAGAGCGGGCTGTGAACGAGAGGAAGATCAACACCCTCTGCCGTCCGGTCGTCGCGCGGCTTGTTTGCTGTAGCGGCGCTCTATGAGTGCCGACCCTGGACCCACAACGGTTTTCGGCGCTCGCTGTCAGGGCAAGCTCCGAGCGCCGCTACAGCAAATTGCGCCACTACGTGCTGTCCCTTGCCGCGAGCGCTGCGGGGGTTGATTACTGCGGTGGGGCGGGGGCGGCGCCGGAGATTTCGCGGTATAACCGGTCCTGTTCCTTTTGGTGGAGTTGGTCAACCGCGTTCAGTTCCGCCTGGGCAAGTTTCTCCTGGCCCTGGGCCCGATAAACGGCAGCAAGCCGGTAGTGCGCATCAGCGCGCTTCGGATCCAATGCAATGGCTTGATGAAATTCGGTGATCGCCTGCGGATATTTTTTCTGTTGGGTATCCAAAATACCGAGATCATAGTGAGCGATGCGAAGCTTGGGGAAGAGGCGAAGAGATTGCATGGCCAGAGCCCGCGCTTTGGTGAAGTCACCTTGCTTCAAAGCAATATCGCCCAAATAAGCTTCCGACTGCGCGACCGATCCGCTCTCTTCAATCTCCCTCTGGAATTCGGCCGCGGCGCGGGTGTAATCTTTCTTCTTCCAATAGAGATAGCCGAGGCCAAAATGAACGTTGGGTTGGTCCGGAGCGATGTCGGCAGCGGCTTTGAACTCCCGAATGGCTTCATCAGTGCGGTCCAGCCCGTCCTCCGCTTCACCCATCAACATATGGATGGTGATGGAGTTCGGGGATGTCTTTAGGAGACGCTGGAAAAAGGTAAGCAACTGCCCGCTCTGGCCGCTCCGAAGATAACTTTCAGCGAGCAGATACTGGAGCGTTGTGTTGTCCGGCTTCGCGGCAAGCAACTTTTTGAATTCCTGGCTGGCGGGCTTGAAAGCTTGGGTCGAAAAATAGGACATGGCCAGCAGCGTTCGCGCCTGGAAATTGGCAGGTTCAAGGACCACGGCCCGCGAAAGGGGCTGGATGGCGGCGTTGAAATTACCGCCCTTGAAATAGGCGAGGCCCAGATTGACCAGGAACGGGAAAGAATCCGGCTCAAGCTGCAAGGCGCGCTCGTAAGCTTTCGCCGCCTCCGGATATTTTCCCATGCGGGCATAAAGGACTCCCAGGTTATTCAGAGCGGTCAGGGAATCCGGAGTTAGCCGGAGGGCTTCTTCGTAAGCCTTCGCAGCGCCAGGATAATCGCCTCGTCCGGTCAGCCGCTGGGCACGGGCCAGAAGCCCGGAAACTTTCTCCTGGCTTGCGCTTCCCGGATTCTGAGGCGCGGAAGGAGCGGACGTGGGGGTTAACATCGTCCAGACTGCCAACGCGCCCACCGCTGCCCATCGAACCGCTCGGAAGGAAAACGGACTCCGAATCCCGCAATTTGCCATTTTGCCCACGGTGCATTTTAACTCGGATTATTCACGATGTTTTACTCGAAGACCGTCAGGGCACGATTTTAACCGTGCCCTGGAGTTTCTACATTTTGTCGGCAGCTTGCTGTTCTGAGCCCTTCGCCTGTCATTCTGAGCCCTTCGCAGTCATTCTGAGCGAAGCGAAGAATCCCGGTATTTCCGCTCAGGGTAAACTCCGCGAAGAATCCCGGCATTTGGCTCAGGGTAAACTCCACGAAGATTGTCCAGTTCG
>Ga0102924_1001314_pt1 | contig 29232 bp, 24 predicted proteins | sample PaiPotPPM11metaG_FD_80116 | JGI IMG/M metagenome (GOLD analysis project Ga0102924, IMG submission 80116) | Iron sulfur acid spring bacterial and archeal communities from Banff, Canada, to study Microbial Dark Matter (Phase II) - Paint Pots PPM... ... | reverse complement strand
CTTCTATATCGTGTTGCTTCTTACCTACGATGTGGTGTTTACTACAGCTTGTCTGGGGTTGTTTGCGACGATTCTCCACGCAGAATGAAGCGTCTTTTCCCGATCCTCTCGGTTCTCACGGCGATTCTGCTTGCATACGCTCTGTACGAGGCGCTGGTTGTTGCGCCGACGGATGCGCTGCAGGGTGACGTGTACCGTATCATTTACTATCACGTGCCTTCCGCTTGGACCGCTTTTCTTCTGTTCTTCATTAATTTCATCGCCTCGATTCAGTACCTCGCCTCAGCAAAGCCCTCCACGCAGAGTGCTGCGAAATGGATTGTCATTGCGATCGGAATTGTGGGTGTGGTCGCATCGTTCCTTCCAGCGGTGCAGAATTTACTGCCGCCAGGAATGAGACCCAGCGCAATGGCCACTACTGTGTTAGCGATTCCCGCCTTTTATTTTCTGATCGGCAAGTGGTTTCCCGGTGACCGCCTCGATGTGCTGGCCGTCACGTCCGCCGAAGTCGGCGTGGTTTTTTGCACGATCGTGTTGGTCACAGGTCCTCTCTGGGCGCGGCCTGTGTGGGGTATCTGGTGGGCGCCGGGAGACATTCGCCTCACGTCAACGCTGGTGCTGTGGCTGATTTATGTCAGTTATTTAGTTTTACGGCGCTTTTCGAATAGCGCGCAGACGCAAATGTTGGCCGCTGCGCTGGCGGTTTTCGGGGCATTAGACGTTCCGCTGGTGTACTTCTCGATCTGGTTTTTCCGGACACAGCACCCGCAACCGGTGATTGGAGGGGGTGGTTCTATGGATCCGCGGATGCTTCACATCCTATTGGTGAGCTGGATGGCATTCCTGTGTTTCGCGTTTCTTGTGTGCTGGTCGCGATTCCGTCTCGAACTGTTGCAGCGGGAAGTAGAACAGGCGCACGCGATGGAGTCTCTGGCAGGTGCAACGGCTTCCGCTAAGGCGAGCCTTCCGCTGAGCAGGAGTTCCCGATGAATGGGATCAAGTTTCTGTTCGCCGCCTACATCGCGACTTGGGTCATACACGGTGTGTATCTGGGAAGCCTGGTACAGAGATTCAGCCGATTACGCCGGGAACTGAAAGAGCTCGGCAAAGGCAAGTGAATGTGCACGCGAGCTATGGGTTAGCCCCCAAACGCCCCGCTGATTCCGCCTTCTGTGGTTCTTTCCAGCCGTACTTCGCTAGACACCAAAGAGCCCGGAATCCATCTTTCCATCCGATCTTTTTCCCCTCCGCGTAAGTCCGTCCCCAGTAGCTGATGCCGACCTCATAGACGCGAAGATTGCGTTTGGCGATTTTTACCGTGATTTCAGGCTCAAAGCCAAAGCGGTCTTCCTCAATCGGGATCGACTGAATGACCTCACGGCGGAAGACTTTGTAACAGGTTTCCATGTCGGTCATGTTGAGGTTGGTGATCATGTTGGAGAGCAGCGTGAGAAGCCAGTTCCCGACGGAGTGCCAGAAATAGAGAACGCGGTGCGGCCCGGCGCCAAGGAAACGAGAACCGTAGACGACATCTGCCTGCCCGTTCTCCAGAGGTTCGAGCAGCCGGCGGTAATCATTCGGATCGTATTCAAGATCCGCATCCTGAATGATGACGTAGTCTCCGGTGGCTTCTTGAATGCCACGGCGGAGCGCCGCTCCTTTGCCCATGTTGCGCGGCTGCAGGAAAACGCGAATCTCGCGCCGATGCTGTTCGAGATCCGAGAGAATCTGGCGAGAACCGTCGCTGGACCCGTCATCCACGCAAAGCAGTTCGACATCGAGACCCACGGACAGCACGCGCTCCACGACGTAGCGCAGCGTCGTCTCTTCGTTATAGACAGGCATCACAACCGACAGTTTCATCGTGAGAAACCTACTCTACCAGAGGGAATATTCGCGGCGGATTAGTGGCTAGTTTTCCACTCGTTTTGCAAGGCGGCGAGAAAATCAGGACTTCCATTGGACCGTAGGAATTCGTAGTTCTCAATCATGGCGGCGACGCCGATGCGCGCAGAGGGAAGTGGATCTTCCACTCGGATTACGCGGGCGGAAAAACGCACGCGGACGGCATCTGTAAGAGTGATGTGAGGCGGAAACGTGAGCGTAACTTCGAGATTGGTCCCGGCGGCGACCGTTTGATTGAGGTAGAAGAAAACGCCACGGGCACTCACGTTTTGCGTTTCAGTGTTGAACTCACTGCTACCCTCAAATTTCACAATCGCAGGCAGGCGCATGTCGAAGCGCCGCATGGTCCGCCGTTCCTGTGAATTCGGCTGCATAATCGCTGAACGCGGTAGTCCTGAGAACGACATCGCAAATCGAAAAAGCCAAAATTTTGAGCGAAAGAGTATCTAACTCAATTTATGCAATAAACAGCAGTTTGCAATTGCAAAATGCTAGTCGGGAACTGATTCGGTAATCTGCAGGGGGATCGAGGGGAGTTGTCTCAATGCCAAGGGAGGAGTATTTTTGCACAGGGCCGAAACAGACGCGTGCAATCCCATGGCCATATAATGTCCAATGGGAGCCGGCAACGGTACAACGAATTCAGCGCTTTGCAAACCAGTCGGTGCGCAAGTTCGGCGGGGCGGTGCAATTCATTTCACGGGAATGTGCACACTCTTAGGCGGAGACCGAAAATTAACGAATTCGTAACGTTGTTGAACGGTCAGCGAGGTAGAATCCCACTCTCGAAGTGAATGGAGGTTCCCCCAGCCATGAGACACAGGAGTTCGATTCTTGAGAATATGAAGTTTCTTATGCTGATTGGCATTCTCGCGGGCGCTCTGGGCGGACTCGCGATTGGACTTGTGACTAATCGTTCAGCCTCCCCATCGGCTAGCGCAGGTACCGCTAAGTAGTTCCAATTCTGGGAGCGGATTCGCGTTCCGTTCAAGGCTCACCGTTTTTCGCTACCCGGCGGCATCTTTCCATAGGGTCAGTCGCATCTGACGATTCTTGGAGCGGTGCCGACGGAGTCGGCTTGACTTGCCTATCCGTCAGATGTTTAAGTAGTTACTTAATTTTTCCGCCAGTTCCAGTGATCAGCAAGCTGTGGGCGAAGCTCGCCCGGGACATGCGTCGGCGCGAGCCGCGGATTATCCTGTGCGTTTTCTACTCTTACCACTGAGCTGAGCGAACGCAACTTGAGCACAAGATTGATCTGCAAGCATCGGAGGCACGAGTGAACGTAGATCGCCGTTGGTGGGCAACATCCTTGGTACGGGTTCGTGTTCTGGCAGCCGGGCTGGCTTTGCTCGGGGCAGGATGCACTGTTCTCGGGTTGGGTTTCCGCTCACACCAGACAGTCGGGCCCGCAGTGGCAGTTGCGCCTGCTATCGCGCCCCTGGGGGTGTCGAATTCCTTTACCGGTGCCGATCGCATTGCCGCCGACGAGCAGACGAGACGGGCGCACGCGCTTTTTGCCGGATTACCGCTATTTTTCGAGCCCAATCGAGGGCAAGGAAACCTGAATGCCGCCGATAGCCGCGCCAAATTTTTGAGTAGCGGATCTGGGTATAGTCTCTTCCTCGGCACCGAAGGCGCCATTCTGAGCCTGCTTTCTCACGATCAGCCTAAGAAAAGGGGCAGTTCTGCGTCTGGGGTCGCATCCGCGTCTCGCGTGGAATTCCTCCAGATGAAGTTAGCGGGAGCCAATCCGAAAGCAAATCTGACTGCCGTCGATCCTTTGCCCGGAAAGAGCAATTACTTCATCGGAAATGATCCGGCAAAATGGCAATCACGCGTGCCGCACTTCGCGCGAGTGCGATACGAAAATATTTACCCCGGTATCAACCTGGTTTTTTACGGGAAGCAGGGGCAACTCGAATACGATTTCCAGGTTGCCCCAGGTTCCGATCCTTCACAGGCAGAGCTCGAATTCAACGGTGCCAAAAAGCTCGAGTTGAATGATGGAGCCCTCGTGATTCGGGGCGAACGCGGAAGCGTGCAGCTGAATGCGCCTCGGGTATATCAGGACATCAACGGCGAGCAGCGACCAGTCGAAGGAAGTTTTGTGCTCCTCGGCAGCAATCGCGCCGGTTTCGCGATTGGGACTTATGACCGCTCGCGGGAACTGACCATCGACCCGATTCTCACCTTTTCAACCTATTTCGGCGGCAGCGGCGACGAGCTCAATACCTCGGTTGCAGTGGATGGCAGCTTCAATACCTACCTGGCCGGCTCGACCACTTCCCCGACTCTTCCAGGAGTTGTAACGGGCGCCTTCCAGACGGCGCCTGCGGGGCCGCAAAACGTCTACATCGCGAAGATTGCCCCACCGTTGGGTTCGATTGTCGCTTTTCTCGACGATGTGACTTACCTCGGAGGAAACGGAACGGATAGCCCGGTTGGAATTATGGTAGACGGAGCAAGCAATCCCTTCGTCGCCGGCACGACTTCCTCTACCAACTTTCCGGTGACGAAAACGAATGCGTATCAGTCGAGCATTTTTCCCGGCAGCACGGGCACGTCGCACGTATTCGTGACCAAGCTGAGGGACGACTTTACCGAGCTGCTGTATTCGTCGTACCTTTCTGGAAACGGCACTGACACCGCCAGCGGAATGACCATCGATGCGGCGGGAGACCTTTACGTAACCGGAACCACAACCTCGAACAACACTTCGACGTCTGTCAATATTCAGTTCCCAGCGAGTAATTTCAGCAATCTTTCGAACATCCAGGCGTACCAACAGACTTCCAGGGCGGCGATCCAGTTCTTCGTGACGAAGGTGGATACCGCCAGTAGCCAGTACGGAAGCATCCCGTATTCCACGTATTTTGGCGGAGGCAATTTCAATCCGCCGGCGCCAGCCTTGCCCACTGCTATCGGTGGAGGTATTGCAGTAGACGCGAACGAGAACATTTATTTCACCGGAACCACGAACTTTATCAACACGGGAACCTCCAGCGGAAGTGATTTTCCGATCTTGAATGCGTATCAGCCATGTTTGGATACTCCGTCGCTGACGATAATCGTCAATCCGCCACCTTGTCCCCCCTCGACGGCGCCCACGGCCCCTGACGCGTTCGTGGCGAAGCTCAATCCGACCCCATCAGGGCAGCAGCTGATCTGGTCGACTTACCTGGGTGGAACCGGCAGCGACGAAGGGGTGGGCATCGCTTTGGACCCGGGTGCCGCGAATGTCTACATCGTAGGAACCACGAACTCCACGGACATTGCAACAGGTGTGACCACGCTGACCACGACGTCTTCGTATCAGCGGTGTTTGGACACACCAGTCAATCCCGCAATTGGCGCAGCCTGTCCCACGATCACCGGCACTCCTCCCAATGACGCTTTCGTGGCGCGGCTCACCAATCCCACGACTACGACGGGCACATTAGTCAATGTTTCGCTCAATTACTTCTCCTATCTCGGCGGAACGCTGAACGACCAGGGACTCGCGATCGCCGTGGATACAAACAGCGGCGCTCTGGTGACCGGATGGACGCAATCTCCAGATTTCCCCGTGTATCCGCCGGCGAATCCCATTCAAACGACGCTGAACGGTCCGCAAGACGCTTTTGTGGCACGCCTCAACACTGCGGCGGTCGTTGGGCAGAGCTCGACGGCTTCTTGGGCGAGCTATTTCGGCGGAAGCGGCACTGACTTCGGTACGGGCATCGCGCTCGATGTCAATCAGAACACCTATTTGGCTGGATACACCAATTCCATTGATCTGCCGACAGCGAAGCCATTGCCTCAGGGAGCGGTCAACAGCGGCGGCTACGACGCCTTCTTGACCCAGTTCAGCACCGCAGTGAGCCTTTCACTTCAAGGCCTGCTCACGCTTGGCACTAATCAGTTCTATGTTAGCGCAGGGAACCCGGCAACCTTCACCTATACGATTACGAATAACGGTCCGGATCTGGCGAGCAACATCACCGTCACCGACAATTTAAGCCTTGCGGTGACTGGGATTCCGCTCACCAACATCACCGGCAGCATCAGTTCAGGGACTTGCGGCGCTGGAGGAACGACCAACACGAGCATCAGCTGTGGACCGATATCTTTGCAGTCCGGATCAACGGCGACCCTGACGATTACGGCGACACCCACGGCGAATAGCAATGGAAGTTCGGGATTCTTTAATGGGGGAACGGTGCAGGCTATGGCGCCGGGCAATATTGTTGTGGCGCAAACCTCCGTTCCAGCCCAGATGTCAGATTTCAGAATGTCGGTCACGCCTTCCAATCAAAGCGTCCCGCAGGCTGGCTCTACGGCAACGTACAATGTCCAACTTACTCCTTCACCGCTTTACAACTCGAATATTACGCTGTCGTGCAGCGGGGTTCCGACGGGTGCATCCTGTAATTTCAGCCCGGGCACAGGCATTACCCTGCAGAACGCCGGGGGCGCGGGCGTGACGCTGGCGATTCCAACCACTGCGCGTCCGATTACCCCGCCGGCTGCAGGCATGTTTACTCGGCACTTTTATGCGCTCTGGATGGCCATCCCAGGACTGGCGCTGCTCGGAGTGGGGAGTGATCGCCGTCGGCGCAGAATTTTGGGGATCTTGACGCTCTGCCTGATGTTCGCCTTGATTCTGCTCTTGCCAGCATGCAGCCACAGCACCACGCAGACACCAGTCAGTGGAACTCAGGCGGGTCTCTATCCCATCACCGTAACGGCAACCTCTGGGACAGACTCAAAGAGTCAGACGATCTATTTGAACGTCCCGTAAAAGCAACATCCAACAAAGCGAAGAAAATGCCCACGGCTTAACCCAGTGGGCATTTTTGTTGGCCTTGTTTTGCCGCGGATGTGCGAGCTAAGCGCCGGCGGAAAGCTTGTGGTGACCTCTGGCCTCGGCGATGCCATATTGGCGAATCTTGTACAGAAGAGCCTTGTAGCTGATCTGCAGCAGTGCCGCAGCCTGTTTGCGATTCCAGTTGGTCTGCTCGAGTGCTTGCGTGATGGCTTGGGCTTCCGCCTCGTCTTTAGCAGTACGTGCCACAGATTTCAAGCCGCCTGCATCGTGTGCCTTCGAGGGATCCCCCGGAGTTCCGCCGGTGCCATCGTTTCGTGGCAGCAGTTCGCTCACTGCGAGATTCTCGTCTCCCAGAATCAGATAGCGTTTCAGGAAGTTATTCAGCTCGCGCAAATTTCCCGGCCAAGAATGGTTGTGGCATGCCTGGAGCATCACCGGCGAAAGTGGGAGCGGCGAACGCGCGTAGCGCTCGGCCATTCGAGTCATGGAATGCTTGAGAAGGATCGGAATCTCTTCTTTGCGGTCGCGCAACGGAGGCAGGCTCAGCGTGAAGGCGTTCAGGCGGTAATAAAGATCTTCGCGCAGTCGCTTCGTCGCAAGTGCCTCGGGAATGTTGATATTCGTCGCCGCCAGGATGCGAACATCCACTTTGATGACCGACCGGCTGCCGAGCCGCGAGAATTGTTGATCCTGCAAAACGTGAAGCAGCTTCGCCTGCAGCAGCGGGGGCATCTCGCCGATCTCATCGAGCAGAATCGTGCCCTTGTTGCAAAGTTCGAATTTACCTGGTTTGGCGTGGGTTGCGCCCGTAAAAGCACCGGGCTCGTATCCGAAGAGCTCACTCTCGAGCAGGTCGCCGGGCACCGCTGCACAATTTACCTTGAGGAAAGTTCGATGCGCTCTGGGTGACAGCTTATGAATGAGACGCGCCAGAACCTCCTTGCCGGTTCCACTCTCGCCGAGAAGGAGTACAGGGATGTCAACGTTCGCCACGAGGGCCGCCTGCGAGCGAATCTTGCGCATCGCCGGGCTGGCGGCAATGAAGAACACATCTTCCGCAAGCTCTTCGACCTCTCCGCTGACGGTCTGCTTGCCGTCGCCAAGACTAAGGTCAATTACGGCATCCAGTTCGGCTTTCTGAAAAGGCTTGGTGAGATAATCCTGCGCGCCGAGCTTCATCGCCTGCACGACCTTGCGAGTATCGCTGACGCAGGAGAGCATAACGACCTTGACTCCCGGTTTTTTCTGTCGAAGTTGTTCGAGCGTCTGCAAGCCGTCGATGCCGGGCATCAGCACATCGAGCAGAACGAGGTCAGGTTCTAATCCCTTCTCGACTCGCTCCAGCGCCTCTTCACCCGTGGTTGCAGTTTCGACTTTGTAGTCGTCGACCTCCAACAGGGTCTTGATATAGCGCAGCATGCCGGGTTCGTCGTCCACCAGCAAGATCTTCGGCATTGACTTCATCGATGTTTTCCTTTGCTGGAAACGGCGACAGCAGGTTTGAAAGGAATGAGGAACGAAAACTTGCAGCCTGCACCCGGATCACTCTCAACCCATATCTTGCCGCTCATACCCTGCACCAGACGGCGCGCGATAGCGAGTCCCAGCCCCATTCCTTCCTTATTTTCAGTACCGGGCAGACGGAAGAAATCGTCGAAAACTTCCAAATGGAACTCAGCAGGAATCCCCGGCCCGGTATCCGAAACACTGACTTTGACGGAGTTGGGCTGCGGCACGTTTTGGCGACGGCGCTCCGATGCGGAGGGAACTGACGTGGCGCGACGTTCCCACATGTAGGGTTCAGCGTGCAACCAAACGGTTCCAGCCTGCGGAGTGAACTTGAAAGAGTTTTCGAGCAAATTTGAGATGATCCGCTCCACTTTGGGCCCGTCAAAAGGGAAAATCGGCAGTTTGTCGTTCGCCAGGAAATAGAGGGCAATGCCTTTTTGCTGAAAACGGTTCGACCAAAGCCGGCAGACGCCGGAAAGACAGTCGTTGAGATCGCCGGTCTCGAACTGCATCCGTAGGCCGCCGATTTCGAGGGCGCTGTATGTCAGGAAATCCTGGATGAATTGCTGCAGGCGCTTGCCGCTCTCGCGCATGTCCTGCAAGACATCTCGCTGGCGTTCGCTCAGAGGGCCTAGTTTTTCGCTGTGGAGAAGTTCCACGTAGCCATTAAGGATCGACAGGGGGGTTTTGAGATCGTGAGCCGCGGAAGCCAGGGCATTGGTCGTGCGCTGGAAACGCTCGCGTAGCTCCTTGTATTCCTGCAGAAGGTTCTCAGGACTGGGGACGTCTGACGCAACGCCGGAAGGTGCTGAAGATGGTGATTCTGCAGCAACTGCCGCGTCCGAAACGCACGCGTTCTTGTGGGCTGAGGCCATGAGGAAATACCACAGGTTTACGCGGGGAGGAACACCGAAACTCGCTTCTCTACGTGAGAGTGCCGGTTACAAAAATCGTATGATACCGACTGGATGTTGTCAATGAAAAATGCAACAGAATTACCCAAGTGTAGCAAAACTCTGCACTTCTGATTGACTGACCTCCCTGGCATCCAGTCTTACGGTATCGAACAAAAAGCGAATTTGGGTGCGAGCGTTGCGCGTTTGTTAAGGATTTTGACGGTGATGTGGCCGTCATCTCGGGTTTATGTCCTAGCCATATCGGGTATTCAACTGATATTTGGCCCGTGAGGTGCTGCTTGCATCCGGGAGAGAAGGTCATGGAGACGTCTGCATGACGGTGGGTAAACCGGCCAATGAGCGGCGGAAGTGGTCCCGGCTGCCGCTCGCCATCCCCGTTTTTGTCCGGAGCCGTGATCGTAAGGGCAAGGAATTCTTGGAGTTCGCGACCTCCTTGAACGTGAGCGCCGGAGGAATGCTGATCGCGATTCGACGCGTATTGCCCGCCATCGCCCAGATACGGCTTGAAATTCCGAGCGCACCGGTCGCAGCTATGGCGCCGTTGCCTAACGCGGCCCGTACTCTCCGCGCCAAGACGCTTCGTACTACCCCCGCCAATGGGTATTATTTGCTGGGGTTGAAATTCGTCCGCCCTCTTGAGCTTGCGAACAAACCAATCGTCAGGCGTAGGAAATTAATTTCAGACCTGTGAAAATGTTTGCGCAGGGGTGACTTGAAAGTGTTACCCTTGCCTCCAACCGGCAGTTACCTGGGTGTTGCATCCCAACTCTTTCGTAAGTTGATGCCTTGCAACTACATAGGTTAGATTTGGGTGTTTCCCCAGCGAGCTTCGCCGATTTGGCGCTTGGGGTGCACTATGAGTTGTCTCCCCTCAGTTGGTACATACCCATCATGACAAGCAGCAGTGTAAATACACTCGTGCAGCCGCTCGGGGAAATGCCCCCCGAGGCGATCGTATTCGGGCGCACGGAAGCGATGACTGCAGTTCGAGACCGCCTGACGAAATTGGCGGCCGCCAACGTACCAGTGCTCATTCAAGGGGAAAGCGGGACTGGAAAAGACATCATCGCCCGCATGATTCACGCGGCTTCTCCCTGGCGCACTGGGCCTTGGGTAAAGGTGAATTGCCCGGCGATTCCCGGCACGCTGCTGGAAAGCGAGCTATTCGGGTACGAAAAAGGGGCGTTCACTGGCGCTTACGGGGTGAAGCCCGGCCGCGTTGAGATGGCGCATCGGGGCACACTGTTTCTGGACGAGATCTCCGAACTCGACATGTCGCTGCAGTCGAAGCTTCTCCAACTTTTGCAGGACGGGCAATTCTGCCGCATTGGTGCCCAGGAAGACAAGAAAGTCGAGGTGCGGGTCGTCTGCGCGACAAATCGCAAGCTCGAACAGGAAATCGAGAACGGTACGTTTCGTTCAGATTTGTTCTACCGCATCAACGTCGTGAACCTGCATCTTCCACCACTCCGGGAACGCGCGGCAGACATTCCGCATTTAATCGATTACTTCCTCGAATATCACAACCGGAAATACAACTGCCGGGCCAAGGCGCTGTCGAGCGAAATGGTCGCGACGCTGCGCAAGTATCACTGGCCGGGAAACATCCGGGAACTGGAAAACCTCATCAAGCGGTATGTGATTCTTGGAAACGAGGAAGTGATCTCCGCTGACCTGGCGCCACACAACACGGATTTCTTCAATCCCGAAATTCCACTCGACGGCCAGATTTCCCTGAAGAAGCTTACCCGTCAGGCCGTGCGCGAACTCGAGCGGAAAGTGATTCTGAAGGTCCTGCAAAATCATCACTGGAATCGCAAGCAAGCGGCACGAGCTTTGAGCATCAGTTATCGGGCGCTGCTCTATAAGATCCGCGACGCGGGACTGCCCTCAAACCGTATGGTTAAGCGAGACGCGGAAGCACCGAAACAAGAAGTTGCGGCCGATTAATCACCCTCCCCCTAAATCAGTACCGCTATTGAACTTCCACAGTTTGGGGTTCTTGCGCAGACATTTTCACTTCCAGTTTCTAACCCGCCGGGCTAGCCCCTCGTAACCAGTTCGGATCGTACGACTTAGGTTGAAGATCACTTTGGTACTTATGGTGCACTTTACCCTGCAGCACCTTAGTCGTCGTTTCAAATAAGGGTGCGAGCCACGCGTCATTTCGACTTGGACCGGGGCGAAGAAAATCCCAGGAGATAGTACAAAAATGAAGAGAATCTTCTTGCTTGCTGTTCTGGCTCTGGCCCTGCCTACAGCAGTTTTTGCCGGCAGCAGCATAGATTACACGAATAGCGGCGGCACTTTGGCAGGTTCTAATGCGGGACTCTCTCTAAGCGGGTCTGCATTGGCGGCCGTCAATGGGCTGAACGGGGGCGGTCTGATTACTGGGTCGAACCTGGGCAGTGTGAGCTTTCAAACCGGAGCGCTAACCAGCGGTTCCTTGCAGATGGGCGGCACATTCGCCGGCGGAGGGTGGTTCACCATCACCGGTAACGGCACAAATGGAGTTCCCAGCGCCACATTGTTCAGCGGGACTTTTACCAGCCCCGTCACCTGGACCATGGTGACTTTGTCGAATGGAACTCACAACTACACGCTCACCGGTGGACTGTCGGGCACAACCGCGTCGGGTTATTCCACGGTTGGTGTCACCGTCCAGTTGACCATCAACACGGGTAAGGGATATTTCAATGGCCGCTCGACGATCTCCAGCGGAGACACTAATGTAGTCGTTCCAGAGCCTGGCTCGTTAGGATTGCTCGGAACCGGGCTCCTCAGCCTTGGCGGAGTGATCCGTCGTAAACTGAAAGCGTAAGAATTTTTTTCCCAGAAACGCGAACCCCGCCGCCAGGCGGGGTTTGTGTTTTACGCCCAACTAGTTTCCAACTTAGCTGCGGAGTTCCGACAGCGCCTTGCGCGCGTCAGCATTATCCGGGCTTAGCTTCACGGCTCGTTCCAGATGTTGTCGCGCAAGGGACATCTGATTCGCTTTCTCATATGCAAGACCAAGGTGATAATGCAGGACGGCATCGTCGGGCGCGCCGCTTTTCTCATTCAGCCGCAGAGCTTCCTGAAACTGACTGATCGCCGACTGGTAAATTCCTTTGTGATAGTAGGCCCATCCCAATGTGTCCGCAGCGTTCGCAGATTCGGGCATACCCCGGCGGGCAGTTTGCGCCATGTTCATGGCCAGATCCACATTCCCGCCTTGCTCGAGAATTACGTAGGCGAGATTGTTGGAAGCCAGGGGATGGTCGGGTGAGATGCTCAGCGCCTGTTGGTACATGGACTTGGCCTGATCCCAATTCTGCTTGGCCTCATAAAGCTCGCCCGCAAGAATGTAGAAGTAAACCTCGCGCGGGTTTTCCTTGATGGATTGTAAGTACAGAGCAAGGGCCTGATCCGAAGAACCCTCTTGCACCTGGACCTTGCCCAATTTTTCAAGAGCGTCGATGTTGCCCTTGTCGAGATCAACTGCTTTCTTCAGAGCAGTCTCTGCGCCCGCGAAATCTTTTTTTCCATTGAACAAGGCCGTCCCAAGCAGATCGTAGAAATTACTCGAGTTTGGGACCTTTGCGATCTGCGCTTTGGCGACAGCGATGGCCTTGTCGAACTGCTTTTCCGCAACATAGGTATTCATGAGGCCGCTCAATGCTTCAGACGACGCCGGAGATTTGTCGAGAGCCTGCTGATAGAATTTCTCCGCTTCAGGATAATGTTTCTGGGCTAGCTGTATCTCCCCCAGCTGCACATACGGAGCTGGACTTTGAGGAGCCCTCTGCATGGCGTCCTCTGCGTCCTGCTGAGCGTCGCTGTACCTTTGACGGAAAAGATCCGCGATCCCCTTGAGCAGGAATCCCTCGGGCGAGTAGGGCGCCGCGTGGATGATCTGCTGGGCGGTTTGCATCGCTGCATCGAGCTGACCGCGATTGATTTCAAGGTCAGCGATCGCCCGCTGCGCTTCTATTAGACCGGGTTGAATGCGAACGGCTTCACGCCACTCCGACTCGGCGCGACCCAGGTCACGCTGGCCGGCGTACGCGATGCCCAGCTGATAATGAGCGACCGCATTCTCGGAGTCATTCGCAAGGGCGCTCTGAAGCGATTCCACGGCACCTGCGGCGTCATTTTGCCGAAGTTGAATTTGTCCCTTATAAACCAGTGCTTCAACCTCGTGCGGGTTCGACTTCAGAATCTCATTATCCAGCCTGGTCGCTTCGTCGAGCCTGTCTTTCAGGATAAGAATCTGGATGTAGTTTTTCTTGACCTGCAGATCTTTGGGATGATCGTTATACAAAGAGCTGTATTCAGTGAGCGCCTTATCAAGATCCCCTGAGGCGAAATAGAAATCACCCAGCATACGGTAGCCTTCGGGGTTATCCGGCAGATCCCTTTTCGTTTGACGCAGGAAAGCTTCCGTCTCATCCCGCTTATTTTCTTGCATGAGGAGACGTACGAACGCTGCCCTTGGCGACGGGCTTTTTGGATCGACATCGATTGCATGCCGGAACTGTTGCTCGGCTTCAGGAAGCCGGTTATGCGACTGATAAAAACCACCCAGGGCGAGCTGTGCATTCATCGCCTTGGGGTCCGTCGCAACTGCCTTCTTGAAATTGCTCTCGGCCTGATCGGGAAGATTGGACTGCAGCTGCAAAATCGCCATTAGCAGGTAGGATTCAGAGCGGCCCGGGTCCAGGTTGATCGACTGCTGACACTCCTGGATGGCGGCGGTCAGATCGTTTTGTGATGCGTAATAGTTGGCCCATGCCTCATGCGTTTCCGGACTGTTTGGCAGTTTGTCACGCAGCAAGTCCAGGTGAGTCTTCGCCTGTTTCATTGCTTCGGGCTTGGGAGAGCCGTCGGGATTTCGCACGGTAACCAGCAGATTGGCGATATCCGTATGAGCTCGATAATTGTCTGGAGCGATTTCGACGGTGCGGTTCAACTCTTGGAATGCCCGGTTGCTGTCTCCCAGTTTGAGATATGCCTGGCTAAGCTGGAAGTGCGCTTGCGCAAAGTGGGAGTCGATCTGAAGAGCGTTGGAATACTGAATTGCTGCCTCTCGGTACTTTCCCTCAGCGAAATATTTCTCGCCACTGTCGAAGTATTTTTGCTTTCGGACATTGGGATCGCGTGAACAGCTCGTACCCAGCGCGATAAGAAGCAGGCAGAACAGCAACAACCGGACAGTAATAGTGCGATTCATTGTTCTAGTCTCCAACAGAAAATGCGGACGGACCGGGCTTGGATTGCGCAACATGATCATACTGCTCGCCCGACCTGGAATATCGGTTACTGGGGTCACAGGTCTTGGCGATGGCCGATCCGAGAGCTCAACGCGGAATGTATTCATTTAAAAGGGGCAATATCCCGCTCGCAAAGGGAAGCAGCCTTTGTTCGGCTGTATCGACGGTTTCGTTGGGATACATAGGGGTCATGATGCGCACCAAGGCTCCGTCGCTGCGGTTCATCTTGAGAGAGTCCGCTACGAGAAAGAACTTTGCCCAATATTCACTGGCGACCCCGCGATCATGGGCCCAGTACCAGTAGAGCACAATCTGGCGGGCATCCCCCTTGGCGATTACATATCGGTTTGCCGGAAATGGTACGTGCCCCGGCATCGTGAGCGTAATCTGGTCGCTCCGGATCGGCGTCCAGCCAGCCCCGGGCAAACAATGCCGGGGAGAATGGATGGTGTCGCCAGCCCGCTGGCTGGGAAAATAGGCGATGAAAAGTCCGATGTCCGGTTGGGGCTTTTCCTGATCCTTGTACAGTCGCAGCAGGAATTCTCCGGCTCCGAGGATTTGCAGGGTTTCAGTATCAATCGTGATGTCGCTGCCGCTCCATCCTTGCAATTGCCGTGGGAATGATTGCAAGGGCAGGCGAGAAGGAAAAACTTCGTTGTGCTGACGCGCCTGCAACACTAAGGCAGCGGAGACAATCAGAAGGGCCGCGAGGGCGAACCGGAGGTTTGCGCTATTCATACGCTTCCGCCTTGTTCGGCCATACCAGACAAATCAAGGCATGCAGACCGTAGAGCATCAGCAGCGAAACGACAAAGATGATCCATCCCCAGGAAGCATGGAAATAGCCCTCTGCTTTGTCAGCATCCCAATACTGCACGAGTAGCCCAGTTCCAATGATGCGAACGCTATTTGCAACGACGGCAATGGGAACGGACGCCAAGGCCAGCACCCAGCGTACCCAAAGGCGCTTATCCATGACGTAACCGTAGATGATTGCCAGCGTCAGCAGAGATAGAAGCGAACGTATCCCGCTGCACGCCTCGGCTACCTCAAGCGCCATCGAGGAAAGATTGATCACGTTGCCTTCCCGAAGAATTGGAACGCCGAACAAAGGTAGGACCGCAGCCGCCACCTTCGAGGCCAGCAATTGCAAAGGGAACGTGATCTGGTTGAACAAGATGGCGGGGATCGGAATCATCAACAGTAGAAATGCCCACGGGAAAAGCACTGCCCGGAAGCGGCTCCATCCGAAGAACAGAATTGTGACGCCAGCCAGCACAAGAAGCAGGGAAGACCGCGCCAGAAAAAGCTCGGCACCCATCTGTCCTACTATGAGTAGAACCAATCCCACGGTAAGAATCGCTAGACCGGCCCAAGCCGGCCTGGATTTGACCGCAAGAAGCTCATTCCGCTGCTGCCAGATCACAAAAGCGGAAAAAAGTGGAACAAAGAAGCCATGGGAGAAATTTGGGTCGCTCCACCACTGATCAAAAAGGTGTCCGAGCGTCGACCAGTAGACCCAAAGAGAAAGGATCGCCAGGATGCCAAGCTGCCAATACGCCGCGGAAGTAAAGTGTGCCGACCCCTGGCGCGCGGTCGACACTTCGGTTTGCGCCAATGGACTCACCGGTTCCGATCAAATCCCGGGGAATTCTAAGAATAAGCGAAATCATGAAAAATAGGCAATGCAACCTTGGTGGGGGGAACTGTCAGTGACACGGGCGTTTAAGGACGGATGCACCGTTTGCGATACGTAAAAGCCGAGAGGAACATGGCTCGCCGCCACGGCAGTAACTCCCGATTGATTACCGAGAGCACTTGGGCACAAGCACCCCGCCATGGGACATTCAAAAATAACGGTTCCTGTTGGATATGGTGAGGGCCGGGGCCCCAAACTAGTGGGCAAAAGTTTTCCTATTTTGGCGTGGTACTATGGAATCAATTTGAGCGCTGCGTGGCGAATTCCGTCATTTGCTGAAGATTCACACAATTGTAACCTGCTGATAATAAAGTAATACCCTCGACCTTCGCGGTATCTCCTCTTGGGAGAGTCAATCGGCGACTCTCGTGCAGAATGGGAATGTGGCAGGGCTCCGTTCCCCAGGCAGAAGGGTTAAGAATGGGTAAGTTACTCCCTAATTCGACGAATGGTGATGAGGGGAAAACACCTCAGGAAGTTTTCGTGGAGAGCGCGAGTGCCAGCATGCGTCCGGTCGAGGCCGTCATCCGGGAATTAGCGCGCAGCGAAGTTCCAGTCCTGCTGTTGGCCGAACATGGCGCGGGAAAGCATGCAACGGCCCAGCGCATTCACGAGTTATCAGGGCGGAACGCGCAACCCCTGAACTGGTTTCGGTGCTCAAAGCTGAAGCCGGAAGACTTGGAAGCCGCGCTTACGGACGGCAGCGCAGGCACGATCTTCCTCGATGAACTAGCGGAGTTAAGCACGGGCTGCCAACTCGGTTTACGCGATGCATTACTCCGGCAAAACGATCTGGACCCTATCGCTAGAGTGATCTGCGCTAGTTCGCGAGATTTGGAGATTGAAGTAAAAACCCGGCGGCTGCGAGAAGATCTTTACTACCGGATTAGTGGAGTGTGCTTACGCTTGCCTCCGCTTCGTCAGCGAAAAGAAGATATCCCTCTTCTGATGAGATACTTTTTAGAGCGCTACGCAACGGAATATCATCGTCCCGTTCCAAAATTGGGCGCCGAGACGCAACGACTTTTCCAGGATTACTCGTGGCCGGGAAACCTGCACGAACTGGAGTCTGCTGCGCGCGTACTGGTTGCTCTCGGCGATGAGCAGCTAGCCATGGGAGGCTTGCGCGCGCTGTTGCACAAGCCCTCGGCAGGAAGCAATGGCAACGGAGTTTCGCTGAAGGCAGCCTCCAGGGCAGCCTCCCACGAAGCGGAGAAGGAACTGATTTTAACCGTGCTGACGCGCACTCGTTGGAACCGGCGCCGGGCCGCCCAGGAACTACAGATAAGCTACAAGGCGCTTCTCTACAAGCTGAAGCAAATCGGATGCGAAGAATACGGAGTAACTCAGCTCCGTCGGAGAGAAGTATGAGCAAAGGTGTGAAAGTTGCGATATTGCTGGGCGTGAGCCTGCTGTCGCTGGGACTATTGGCGCAATCGAAGAATTTGGCGACAAGCAATAGTGCCAAGGGCGACAAGAATGGGGATGCAGCGGTCCCGGCGAGTGCGAACGTCTCGCCCGACTATGTGATTGGACCCGACGATACGTTGCATATTTCGGTGTGGAAAGAGCCGGACCTCTCTGAAACGTTGCCGGTTCGTCCTGACGGGAAGATTTCGATGCCGCTCCTCAACGACGTCGCGGCAGCGGGCTTGACGCCACTGCAACTGAAGGACTCACTCACGGAGAAACTGAAGCAGTTCATTACGGACCCGCGCGTAACGGTCGTGGTGACGGCAATGAACAGTCGCCGAGTCTTTGTAACCGGTGAAGTCACACACACGGGCCCCCTGCCCCTTTTGCCGCACATGACAATGCTGCAGGCACTGGCCCAGGCAGGGTTTACTCAGTTCGCGAATCCCAAGGCGATTTATCTCTTGCGAACCGAGAACGGCAAACAGCAGAAACTGCCTTTCAATTACAAGGAGGTCGTTAAAGGAAACCATCCGGAGCAGAATATTGAGTTGAAGCCGGGCGATACCGTGGTGGTCCCGTAAGGAAGCGAATGAGCGGACTTCTAAAAATTTGGGTTATGAGCGTGCTGGTGTTGACCTTGACTGCCGTGTGGGCCCAGGATACTCCCGCGCCGCAGCAAGATAACCCCACGCCACAAGACAACGGCCAGCCTCAGCAACCCGTACCTGCCTATGGGCAGGAGGGATCTCCGGCACCGATTACGGAGAATCCACCGCTTTCAGGTCTGGACCTACCTTCGCTCGAACCGCATGCGGCCCCGTTAAGCTACCTTCAGCCAGGCGCGACTTTCAGCGATTCCGCGGATTCCAATCCGACGAGCACGGCCGGAAACTCTTCGTTCATCTCCATTACCCGCGCTCTCGGAAGCGTCGCGCTGCGTCGTTTGTGGAGCAATTACGATCTCGCGATGGATTACGCCGGCGGCGTTGCCTATTACGACCTGAAGGGTCAAGGTTGGAAGGCGCTGCAGCAGATGGATCTCGATCAGAAGATAAGCTGGAAACGAGGGTCGCTTTCCATACGCGACAGCTTCAGCTACTTGCCCGAAGGAAATTTTGGTGAGTCGTATGGGGCACTGGGTTCAGCTGGAGTGCAGTCGCTCGGCAGCACCGCTTTCGGTTCGTTCTGGGGAGGTAGCGCCTTGGGTACGCTGGGCTTGGCCCCTCGCATCCTGAACGTAAGTCTGGCGGACGTGACCGAGAATCTCACGCCCAAGTCCGCTGTGACGGCAGCGGGGGGATACGCGTTTACCCACTTTTATGGCAGTCAGACCAACGGAGCAACTTTCTTTGGGTCCTCGCAGATTTCCGCTCAGGCTGGATACAACAGGATTCTCTCCGTGCACACCCAGGTCGCCTTGGTGTATGGGTATCAGGGATTCGATTTCAATGCGTTCGGCACCGCTTTTCACACGCATGTAATTGAGGGAATGTACGGACACCGGATCACGGGGCGGATGGACTTGCTGATTGGCGCCGGACCGCAATTCACGAAGATCGGCGTGGCCTGCACGTTCCTGGATTCTCTGCTGGCGATCTCGGGTTGCAAGTTCAATCAGGCCGGGGAGCCCGTCGGTTCCATTCCGGACACCAGAATCGGCGTCGCCGGACAGGCCCGTCTACGCTACCGGTTCCCGAGGACGAATTTCGACCTGCGCTACGAGCGCTTCGAGACCAGTGGTTCGGGTCTATTTGCCGGGGCGCAGACCGACCTTGCACAACTAACGGCCACACGTCCACTCTCGCGGGTTTGGAGCGGTGCCGTCGACATTGGATTCGCCCGCAACAGCCGGTTGCAAAGTCTGACCGCCGCGCAGCAGTCCACGTGCGGTCAGACAGGACAGCCCGCCTGTCCCGGCATCAGCGCTAACACGTATGAGTATGGTTTTGCCGGAGTGGCAGTGCACCGCCAGTTCGGGCGCAGCTGGCACGGATTTCTCAGTTACCAGTTCAACGAGCTTTCGTTTGACCACTCCTATTGCGCTGGTCTCCCCGAGTGCAGTCGGATTTCGAACCGGGACATTATCACCATAGGATTGGACTGGACCCCCCGGCCCACTCGGTTGGATTGATTTCAGGGGCGCGAGCCTCCGCTCTTGCCAGGAAGGCGAGATGCGGAAAATCGCGGCCAGATTGGAAAACGGGATGATTACGAATCGCGAATTAACGATGGATGATTATGCGGCGATGTTGCGCCGGCGGGCTAAGATAATTCTGATCCCGGCGCTGCTCGCGCCTCTGGCTGGATTTCTCATTTCTTACGCGTTTGCAGCGAAGTACACGTCGCAATCCCTGATCCTGGTGGAAGGTCAGAAAGTGCCCGAGACAATGGTGCAGCCAGTGGTCTCGGAGGATTTGACTGCCCGCATCGCGACCTTACAACAACAGGTGCTGAGCCAGAGCCGGCTACAGCCCGTTTTGGAAAAACTTTATCCCAACCGGAGCGGTGGGGAAATCGCCGACATGATCGACTCAATCCGTCTGAACATGAGCGTTACGCCCGTTCTCACGCCCCTGGCGGAGATTGGGATGGGCGGAAGGCCGCCGAAGCCGGGCCAGAGCCCGGTGCCAGGATTTAACATCAGCTACACCGCGTCCAGCCCGCGCGAGGCGCAGCAAATCTGCAATGAGCTTACGACCCTGTTCATCGACGAGAATCTTAAGTCCATTCAGGCGGCAGCCAGTGGGACGAGCGACGTCCTGAACCGCGGGCTTGCCGATTCCAAGCACAATCTCGATGACCTCGATGCGAAGATGGCTGAATTCAAGAAGAAATATGTTGGCCAGCTTCCGGGGGATGAAGACAACAATCTCAAGATCCTCATGGGCTTAAATTCCCAGCTCGAAGCGAACACACAGATGCTGAACCGGGCCGAGCAAGATAAGGCTTATGCCGAATCTTTGCTGACGCAGCAGGTGGCAGCCTTCAAGGCCTCGCAATCGGCCAGCAATCCCGAAGTACTGCAAAAACAGCTCGCCGATCTGCAGGCGGAACTTCCTGAATTGGAAGCGCGCTACACGCAAGATCATCCGGATGTCATCAAGGCGAAAGCCGACATCGCAGAAATCAAGAAAAAGTTGGCCGAGGCAAATAAGACCCCGGCGGATGCGGCAGATCCGGCGAACGAAAAGGCCTCTGCCATGGAACCTCCGGAATTGAGGCAGCTGCGCTTGCAGATCCATCAATACGGCGACTTGATCACGGCCGGAAACCGGGATCAGAAGAGACTGCAACAGGAGATCGCTACCTATCAGGGACGCGTTTCGCTCAGTCCCGCTGTGGAAGAACAATACAAAGCCCTGACGCGCGACTACGATAACGCGCAGAAGTCTTACCAGGACCTGCTGGCCAAGAAGAGCACCGCTGACTTAACCGTACAAATGAACAATCAGTCGGAGGGAGAGCGGATGTTTCCGCTCAATCCAGCAAATTTTCCGGATGCCCCAAGTTTTCCTAACCGGTTGATTTTCGCCGCGGGTGGCTTGGGTGCCGGGCTTGCTTTGGGAGCGGTGTTCGCATTTTGGCTGGAGTTTCGTGACAGCTCGATTCGGACTGAGGCGGACGCTGAGGCAGTTCTGGAGTTGCCCATGCTCGTAGCTGTGCCTTGGGTCGGAGCGAGCGTAGAGCAGCCCAAGAACGGCAAGTTTTGGCACCGGAAGAAGAAACCAGACGCGGAGAAAGAGTCGCTTTCAGTTTAGGCAGGACTGGCGGGAACGATCATGTACAAAGAGTTCTACGGACTGCGAGCAAACCCGTTTAACGTGAATCCGGATCCGCGCTATCTGTTTCTGACGCGGCATACGGAGGAAGCGCTGGCCTGCCTGACGTATGGCATCCAGAGCCGAAAGGGTTTTGTTCTGCTCACGGGCGAAGTGGGCACGGGCAAGACCACGCTCATCAACAAATTGCTGGAGTGGTTGCGTCTGCAGCAGGTAGCTACGGCCTTCATCTTCAATTCGCGCATGAACGTGCCGCAGTTTTTGGATTACATGATGGCGGATTTCGGAATCCCCTGTGATACGAGGGCCAAGAGCCAAATTTTGCTGCGGCTCTATAACTGGCTGCTGGACCGTTACCGAGCCGGAGAGACCGCAGTTCTCATCGTCGACGAGGCACAGAACCTTTCGGACGAAGTGCTGGAAGAAATCCGCATGCTGACCAACCTCGAGACGTTCACGGAGAAGCTTCTGCAGATCGTGCTGGTCGGACAGCCGGAACTCGAGCAAAAGCTGAAGCAGCCTCAATTGCGCCAGCTGCGCCAGCGTCTGACCTTGCGCGCCAAGACACACGCTCTCACTCTCGATGAGACCAAAGCTTACGTCCACCAGCGCTTGCGCATCGCCGGGTCCAATGGCCAGGAGATTTTCCAACCTGAGGCTTTGATATCGATACATCGATATGCGGCAGGCATTCCCCGTGTAATCAACCTGCTGTGCGAGCACTGTCTGGTCAGCGCGTTCGTCGATCAACAGAAGGTTATCGGTCCGACGGTGGTCGATGGTGTGGCCCGGGATTTCGATCTGGGTGACAACACGACGTCTGGCGCGATGACGATTCCGACGCCGGTGCCGGCAGCGGACAAGTTCGACTTGGTAGATGCATTGCGGTCGCTGGCGACGTTGGCAGACCGCTTGCGCGAGCAGGACAAGGACCTCCCCAACGAAAGGAAACTATGAGCCGAATTCACGAAGCTTTGAAGAAAGCCGAGCAGGAGCGGGCTGGGACTCAGGGGGGCACGGTCCAATCCAGCATTGCTCCGGCGTCGCTGGCCGATTCGCCGATATACGCGGAACGTGGGGAGATGGCGGCGCCAGCGAATGCATCGGCTGTGATGCCAGCCTTTTCCGGCGCGTACAGTGTGGACGAGCTTCTTGCACGCTGTCCGCAATTGGAGTGGAAACCGGATCTGTCGACCATGTTGTTCATGAATGGCAACGACGGGGCACGGGGCACGGAAGAATACCGCACCTTGCGTTCGCGGCTTTACCATCTGCGCGAGAAAACAACGCTGAAGGCGCTGATGGTGACCAGTGCGCTGCCGCAGGAAGGCAAGTCGTTTACTTCGGCCAATCTGGCGCAGGTCCTGGTGCGGCAGCATGGGCGGCGCGTATTGCTGATCGACGCTGACTTGCGCGGGCCGCGCCTTCACCAGATGCTCGGCACATCGGTGGGACCGGGACTGTCTGAATACCTGATGGGTAAGAGCGATGAATTTTCCATCATGCAACGCGGACCTCTGCCGGACCTATTCTTCGTCCCGAGCGGCGAGCATATCGAAGACCCGGCGGAACTCATAGGCAACGGACGTCTCAAAACTCTGTTTCAACGCGTCGAACCATTGTTCGATTGGATCATCGTGGATTCGCCTCCCGCTCTTCCTGTTTCCGACGCGAGCGTGCTGTCGAAGTTTTGCGACGGGGTGCTGGTGGTGGTTCGCGCGAATTCGACACCATCCGATATTGCCCGCAAGGCGCGTATGGAGTTTCCCGATGAGTCTTTGGTCGGAATCGTGTTAAACGCGACCGACGAAAAAGTTGCACCTTACGCCCGCTACTACTACGAGGCTTACGAGAAGAAGGGAACGAACAAGGTCTAGGGGGAAGAAGTGATCCGGCTCTTTAGCGTTTACTATCCAGTGCGAACCCTGGTGCTTTTGGTGGGGGAGGCGCTGATCGTCGGACTTTCTTTTGTGCTCGGGACGTTGTGGAGCGTGGACAGTGTGCTTCGCCTCAACAATGCACTGTTCATCGAGGGCGGGTACCTGCGGATCCTGATTCTCACCGGGATCGTGCTGCTGCTTTCGCACTGGTTCGACCTGTACGATTCTTCTCAGGTCGGAGCCAGGCTCGAGCAAGCCTTCAAAATACTTTTCGTGCTGGGACTGGTCGCCATCGTTTTGGGCGGAGTGATGTATTTTGTGCCAGAGTTTTTGCCCGGGAAAGATTCCGCGCTCTCCGGCGTGATCATTTTGGCGATCTCGCTGTTCTGCTGGCGGTCGGTGTACGCGTGGCTCGTGCGACAGCCTCGTTTTCGCGAACGAGTCTATGTGCTAGGCACTGGAGACCGGGCGCAGCGATTGCTGGATGGTCTGACCCGTCAGGCTTTGGGCGTTGAAGTTGTGGGATGGACCGGAAACGTGGAAGGGGAACTAACCCGCGAAGCAGTCGCGAACCACCTGACCGCGTCTGCACACGAAAAGGGAGTTCATCGCGTCATCGTCGCGATGCTGGACCGGCGGAATACGCTTCCCGTAGATGAGTTACTCGCGCTGCGGTTAGCTGGAGTCAAAGTGGAAGAAGCCACTGATTGGCTCGAGAAGATCACGGGGCGGATCGAAGTTGAGCAGTTGTATCCGAGCTGGCTGATTTTCGCCGAAGGATTTCGGTTCAGCCCGCTTCTGCGTTTGACCCGCCGTGTGTTGAACTTCAGCGCGGCTTTGATCGGAACGATTGTGTCACTGCCGCTGCTGCCGTTCATCGCGCTGGCGGTGAAAGTCAGCTCGCCCGGTAACATCCTGTACCGTCAGGAGCGCGTAGGCAGAGGTGGCAAGATTTTCTTTTGTTACAAGTTTCGCACCATGCGACAGGACGCGGAGGCGGATACCGGCGCAACTTGGGCCACGGACAACGATCCGCGCATTACTCGAGTGGGCAAGTTCCTGAGAAGTTCGCGACTGGACGAGATCCCTCAGCTATGGTGCGTGCTCAAGGGCGATATGCATTTCGTGGGGCCGCGGCCGGAGCGGCCGGAATTTGTCCAATGGCTAAGCACTGAAATCCCCTACTACGGAGTTCGACACACGGTTCGTCCCGGAGTCACCGGTTGGGCGCAGGTACAGTACAAATACGGCAACACCTTGGAAGATGCGCGCGAAAAACTGCAGTACGACTTGTTCTACATCAAGAATGCTTCGGTTGGATTGGATTTCTGGATTCTGTTCCAGACCATCAAGATTGTTGTCCTCGGACGAGGAGCCAAGTGATGATCCGCCCACTACATTTAGCAAAGAACGCTGAACCGGTGATGGTTGATGCCGAGGTCTCGAAGAAAGAACGCGCATGACCTGGATCTTCTGGCTTGCCGCGGGGCTCATCTTCTACGCGTACGTGGGATACGTCTGCTGGTTGCGGTTGCGGATGCTTTGGCGCGCCCGTCCGGTGCGGCGCGGCTCACTCACCCCATTCGTGTCGATTGCAATGGTTGTGCGTAACGAAGAGAACACCCTCCCTGCCAAGCTGCAAAACCTGACGGCACTTGATTATCCCGGGGATCGACTCCAGATTGTTGTGGTCTCCGACGGATCTACGGATCGGACAGAAGAAATACTGCGGGACTGGGCGCGCGATCCAAGAATTACTATCGTTCTAAATCAGATGGCCCAAGGGAAAGCCTCCGGGCTCAACGACGCAATCCAGGTCGCGCAAGCAGACGTGATTCTTTTCACGGACGCGAGACAGAAGATTGAGACGGAAGCTCTTCGTTTGCTGGTTGAGAATTTCGCCGATCCCGACGTGGGTTGCGCCAGCGGCGAGTTGATGCTGGGGGATCCCAGTCACGGTGAGAGCGCACAAGGACTCGGCCTGTACTGGCGGATCGAAAAGCAGGTTCGGGTGCTCGAAGCGGCGTCGGATTCGGTAGTGGGTGCGACTGGAGCGCTGTATGCAGTCCGCCGCGAGTTGCTGACCACTGTTCCCCCCGGAACCATTCTGGATGATGTGTTTCTGCCGATGCAGGTCGCCCGGCAGGGCAAGCGCGTCGTGTTCGATCCGAGGGCTCGGGCATGGGATGTACCCAACTTAGGCGCCGCCCGCGAGTTTTCGAGAAAAGTCCGAACACTCAGCGGAAATTATCAGCTCGTACAGCTCGCGCCTTGGCTTTTAACCAGCGAGAACCCGATTCGTTTTGAGTTCGTAAGCCATAAACTTCTGCGTTTAGCCGTTCCTTTCGCGCTAGCGGTTTTGTTGTTGAGTTCTATGTTTCTTCGTGGCGTGTTCTATCGTGGGGCGCTCATAGCGCAGTTGTTTTTTTACGCACTTAGCGCAATCTCCCTGAGTCAATTGGTGCGGAAGGGAATTTTGGCTCGAATTGCAGATGCCGCCGGCACTTTTGTTCTGCTGAATGCCGCCGCGTTAGTTGCTCTGGCGAACTTCGTAGCAGGTCGACGAACGGCCTGGCGATAGTCGCACTGAGTTCAGGAGGGTTATGGGGCAGCGAAAGGATACGAATTAGCTCATGACGATGCAGACTGCATGGACACGACGGCGCCCACAGGTCCAGTCGCCCGCCGCTACGACTACAGTCGAATCGGCGCCACGGGCAGACCGTCGACCCTTCGTCTACGCAGCTTTGGTCGCATTTTCGTGGCTCTATTACTACCGCCCGGAAGATTTCATCCCCGGTCTCTCGTATATTCCGATGGCGAAAATCACCGGTCTCCTCGGCCTGGTTGCGCTGCTGGTCGGAATGGCCGATGGGAAAACAAAGGTTCCTCCTGCCGTTAAGTTTTTGTGGCTGCTGGTTCTCCAGATGGCAATCTGCGTTCCATTTGCAATCTGGAGGGGCGGCGCCTTTTCTACGGTCATGGATAAGTTTTCCAAGACCGCCGTTGTTGCCATGCTGATCAGCATGGCGGTCGTCACCGTCAAAGAGTTACGTAAGTTGCTTTGGATTCAGGTGAGCGCCGTGGCGCTGGTGGTCTTTTTCTCCATCCTGCTGCGGCACACGAAAGATGGGCGGTTGGAGGGAATCCAGAAAAGCATTCTGGAAAACCCCAACGATCTAGCTATCAACATCGCAATCAGTTTTCCTCTCGGATTAGCGTTCTTGCTGCGCGCGCGCGGCTTTAAGAAAGTTATATGGGCCATTGGACTGGCGTTTATGGCCTTAGGTATCGTGCTTACATACTCTCGAAGCGGACTGATGGCATTCATTTTGAGCCTGGGGGTTTGCGTTTGGGAATATGGAATCAAGGGCAAACGCCGCTATATTGTTTGGGTCACGGCGGTGTTGCTGCTTGGCGGACTGGGCTTGGCGCTCACTAGTTCACACTACCGCGCACGAGTGGAGAGCATTCTGGCCGGGAATATCGAAGGCTCGGGTGACAAGGGTTCGCTCGAGGCCAGGAAAGCTCTGCTGAAGAAAAGCATCATGGTTGCCGTGACTCATCCGCTCTTTGGCGTTGGCCCAGGCTGCTTCGTCCTGGTGGATAAGGGCTGGGTGGTGGCGCACAACACGTATACGGAGTTGGCTGCGGAAGCTGGTTTTCCCGCTATTCTACTGTTTCTTCTGGCACTTCGAGCAGCGCTGAAAAATGTCGCCCTGGTAAAGAAATCGGCGAAATACCGCGACGATCCAGAATTCAGGATTTTTACGCAAGCGTTGGGCGCCGGTCTGGTGGCCTATCTGATGGGGGCATGTTTCGCTTCCACCGAATACAATCTATACCCATATTTTTTGATAGGTTACACTTGCGCCATGGTTAGGATTGTCGGTCAAACACTCCCGGTTCAACGGCAGGGCAACCAAGAGCAGAGGTTGAGGAAGCTTACATATGATCGATTCCCAAGACCGCAACCAAGCTGGAGTCGCTGATGAAGTGTTGTCTGTGCTCCGTTGTCTTTCCTGCCATAGCCGCCTTGAAAACGGAAATAGCGAGTTGGTGTGCGTTGAATGCAACCGCAAATATCCGTTCGTAAAAGGCGTGGTTCGTTTTGTTGACGAGCAAAACTACGCTGATAGCTTTGGTTTCCAGTGGCACGTGCACGCCCGTACGCAGTTGGACAATGAAGAGAGCCAACGCTCCGAGGCTGCCTTCCGCAAGCGCACCGGTTTCCGTCCCGAAGATCTCGCAGGCAAGCTCGTGCTCGACGTTGGTTGCGGCATGGGCCGCTTTGCCGATGTCGCGGTGCGATGGGGAGCCTATGTCGTGGGCATTGATCTGAGCCTGGCCGCGGAAGTTGCAGCGCGGAACCTGGCCGGACGCAGCGCCACTATATTTCAAGCCGATGTGTTCCAGCTTCCGTTTGCCCCGGAGAGTTTTGATTTTATTTACAGTGTTGGCGTTCTCCACCACACGCCAGATTGTCAACGGGCTTTCAAAGCGCTTCCGGGTCTGTTGAAGCCCGGGGGCAGAATCGCGATCTGGCTCTATAGCCGGTACAACAACTGGTACCACTTGAGCGACGTATACCGCGCGGTGACGCGCCGCATGCCGCCCCGGCTGCTGCACACGCTCTGCTACGGCGTAGTGCCGCTCTATGGCGTTCATCAGGTGCTTAAGAAAATTCCCCTGGTGGGTCGGCCTGTCAGTGGGGCGCTCGCATACATGATCCCGATGTCTTTCCATCCCATCAACTCGTGGCGGGTTCTCGACACGTTTGATTGGTATTCGCCCTGGTACCAGTCGAAGCATACCTATGAAGAAGTATTTCGGTGGTTTGAAAGTTGCGGGTTGGAGGATCTCCGGGTGATCGAGAAGCCGATCGCGGTGCAGGGCCGCAAGCCAGCAGTGCACGAGCCGAAGCCCCTAGACGAGAAGGAGATTCCTCAGTGTGTGGGATAGCAGGCATCGTGGGGAGGCGAGGCGAAGTGGTCGAAGCCTCCACGGTGCACCGGATGTGCCAGACGATCATTCACCGCGGGCCCGACGACGAGGGAATTTATGCTCGCGACTCTGTCGGTCTGGGCATGCGGCGCCTGAGCATCATCGATCTCGCCGGCGGCAAGCAACCGATTCACAATGAAGACCAGACGGTCTGGGTGGTCTTCAATGGCGAAATCTACAATTTTCCCGACCTGCGCTCTGAGTTAGAAGCTCGCGGCCATCAGTTCTACACGCACAGCGACACTGAAGTCATTGTTCATCTCTATGAGGAGATGGGATCCGACTGCATCAAAAAGCTACGCGGAATGTTCGCGATTGCACTCTATGACCAGAAGCGAGATTTACTATTGCTCGCCCGGGACAGGCTTGGCAAGAAGCCGCTGCACTACGCTGTGCATGAAGGTCGTCTGCTGTTTGGCTCGGAGATCAAGACCATTCTCGCGATCCACCCCGAACTAGCCGAGGTCGATCACGAAGGTCTGTTGCAATATTTTTACTTCGGTTACATTCCCGATCCTCACACTGCATTCCGTCCGATCCGCAAGCTTCCTGCCGGTCACTTAATGGAATTCCGTAATGGCGAAATCAAGATTCGCCAATATTGGGATCTGCCTCCGTACGGCACGCACCACGAGATTAGTGAGGAAGAGTGTTTGCGCGAACTGGAACGGCGATTGGAAGAGGCGGTTCGCATCCGATTGATCAGCGACGTTCCTTTGGGTGCGTTGCTCAGCGGAGGGGTGGATTCTTCGATCATCGTTGCTTTAATGGCGCGCGCCAGCCGAAAACCGGTGAAGACATTTTCCATCGGATTTCAGGCGGAGCAGTTCAACGAATCACAATATGCGCGCCAGGTCGCAGAGCGGTTTGGCACGGAGCATCACGAACTGATTCTGGAGCCGGATCTCGAAGAAACATTAGCGTACCTGACGGGGATGCTGGAGGAACCTTTCGGCGACTCGTCGATGCTGCCGACATATTACGTTTGCCGGATGGCTAGACGTGGCGTTACCGTCGCCCTTTCCGGGGATGGCGGAGATGAGTTGTTCGCTGGATATGAT
>Ga0102924_1001313_pt1 | contig 29244 bp, 23 predicted proteins | sample PaiPotPPM11metaG_FD_80116 | JGI IMG/M metagenome (GOLD analysis project Ga0102924, IMG submission 80116) | Iron sulfur acid spring bacterial and archeal communities from Banff, Canada, to study Microbial Dark Matter (Phase II) - Paint Pots PPM... ... | reverse complement strand
ATGCCCACAACGCGAGCGTCGTCTCAATCGATGCTCCTGTCATCCATGATCTCCGAATCATGGTGACCCATGGATTCAGAAATCAACAAAATGCGCCAGCAAAAAATTACTACTGTAATGCTAAGGAGAGGGAGGAGTCCACGGCGGTGGTTTGGCATGACTCTACGATGACGCCGGAACCTCTCAAATGACGCAGCTTGCTAGAGCCGCCACAACTCAACGCTTTCAGGAATCTTCATTCGATCCAGCCTCGACTTTATATCCATTACACTCCCGCGGCCATTCTTGAGTAAGGATGCGATCACGGGCCATCCACCTTTCAAATAACTCTCGTGCGGGACCGCAAGGATCACAATTTCTGCAGGGTGCAGTTGATCATATGGGATCAGTTTTATGCCATACTCGCGGGCCGCGTGATCTGCGGAGGCGAGCGGATCGTGGAGTTGCACCACCACCCCGAACGACTCGAGTTCGCGGACAATATCAATAACCTTCGAGTTACGGATATCAGGGACATTTTCCTTGAACGTGAGGCCGAGAACGGTGACTAGCTTTAATGCGGCTTCGTTCTGGAGGATGCGCCGAGCGCACTCGCGCGCCACGCGCTGCCCGACTCCATCATTGGTTCGACGACCGGCGAGAATTACTTCAGGGTGATAGCCAGCCCTTTCCGCACGGTGAGTTAAGTAATAAGGGTCCACTCCAATGCAATGACCGCCGACTAAGCCTGGCGTAAATGGCAGAAAGTTCCATTTAGTCTGTGCGGCAGTCAACACATCCATAGTATCGATGCCGAGCAAGTGGCAAATCGACGAGAGCTCGTTCATCAGCGCTATATTGAGATCTCGCTGTGTGTTCTCGATGACCTTTGCGGCCTCGGCTACTTTAATCGACGGCGCCCTATGAACTCCGGCGAGGACCACGGAACCGTAGGCCTCTGCAACAGTATCGAGTGTCCTTTCGTTTTGCGCCGATACCACCTTCCTTATGGTTTCGAAACGATGAGTTTGGTCACCCGGATTGATACGTTCGGGCGAGTAACCAACGTTGAAATCAATTCCTGCTCTAAGCCCTGACTCTCGTTCCAGAACCGGTATGCAGTCTTCCTCCGTGGCGCCAGGATAGACCGTAGATTCGTAAACGACGATGTCGCCCGGCTTCAGCGCGTGCGCGACAGTTGCAGATGCCCTCAACAGCGCTGTCAGATCGGGCCGGCGCGCGTCGTCGAGCGGCGTTGGCACTGTCACGATGAAAAAGTCGGCGACTTTCAGCTGCAGAGGATCAGATGTGAAGGTGAGCGTAAGTTGTTTGAGTTCGCGGACATCGACTTCACCCGTGGCGTCTCTGCCTCGTTGCAGCTCGCCTACCCGGTCGCTGTTGATGTCAAACCCGATCACCAGAACGCCTGACCGGGCGAAAGCCACCGCTACGGGAAGCCCCACGTACCCAAGGCCAACGACGGCAATTCTTCGCGCTTGCATGGGACACTCAGTTGGGAGATGCTACAATGTTTAGCCATCGATAACGGGCGGTGGCAACAGCCTTGCACTTAGCGGCGCAATCAGCCAAAATTGAACTTTAAAATCCATGGTGCGCGTAAGCATTGCCATGCTGTGGCCAAATTGTCTCGGCCAGTTGAAGTCTAAACAGCCGTAAAGATACGTCTTGACGTTCATGTCGTGAACGCGCTACAAGGCCCGTGTGGGAGGGGGGCGCGTGGCAGTTCCAGTACGACAGCGCGGGCACGATGGCCGGTTGATCTTAGGCTTGCTCGAGTCCGTCGAAGAGGACGGGTTTAAGTCCCAACGTCGTCTGGCGGCGGAGCTCGGAATCGCCTTAGGACTGGTCAACGCTTACCTAAATCGGTGCATCCAGAAGGGCCTCGTCAAGGTGGCCGAAGCACCGGCGCGCCGTTACGCTTACTATCTGACTCCCAAGGGGTTCGTCGAGAAATCGCGTCTTTCAATTGAATATCTCACATATTCGTTTGGGATTTTCCGAGAAGCAAAGCTTGATTGCCTAAAGCTATTCGATCTGGCGCGACAGCGCGGCCTCGTTCTGTTTGGACTCGACGGCGCGTCTGATCTAGCGGAGATAGCGATAATTTGCGCTCGGGACACTGACGTGCAGATCGTCGCGATTGTCGACGCGACGGCAACTCGCCGCCGCCTGGGCGGCATCCCTATTGTCGATTCTTACGCCGAGATCACCAACGTTGTGGACGGGCTAATTATCACCCAGTTCGGTTATACGCAGGCGAATGTTGCAACGGCAGTTGCCAACTTCGGCGCTGATCGCGTGCTGGTACCAAGGCTTCTCCTTAAATCCATCACAAGGGAGGGCGCGCTTTGAGCGATCTTGCACAGAGTCGTTGGTACGTCGTCCATACGCATCCAAACGCTGAGGCAAAGGCGGCGACGCACCTCGGCAGACAAGGTTTCTTGACCTACTTACCCCTTTATCGCAAGAAGCGTCGTCACGCCCGGCGGGTAGAAATCATCCACGCACCATTGTTTCCCCGCTATCTATTCGTTGCCATCGACGTGGCAGTCCAGCGTTGGCTGTCAATCAACTCTACCATCGGCGTCACGGCGCTTGTGTGCAACGGCGATCAGCCGGCGCCGGTCCCCGCAAGCGTTCTTGACGCGCTCCGTTCTCGCGAAGACGAACACGGGCTTATTCGTCTTTCAGCGCGACTTGCGTTTGCCGCCGGCGAGAAAGTTCGTCTTCTCGAGGGTGCAGTTGCGGACTGCCTGGGGCTTTTCGAAGAAATGAAGGACAACGAACGAGTGTCGGTCCTTCTTGATTTGCTTGGGCGGAAGGTTCGGGTTTTCCTCAACTTGGAAGCAGTTGCGGCGGCCTGAGAATGCGGGCGTATTCATGTAGGGTGCTGGGGGATTAGTTCACCCAGAGTGCGGTAGCTATGGCGAATTGAATGCCACTCGGGGGAGATATGGATAGTTTTGCATTAATCGGCGCGGGCGGGTATATCGCCCCGCGCCATATGAAGGCGATCAAAGCGATCGGCGGAGATCTAAGGATCGCATTCGACCCGAACGACTCGGTAGGGATCATCGACAGCTATTTCCCCGATGCGCATTTCTTTACCGAGTTCGAACGCTTTGATCGGCATGTCGATAAACTAAATCGCCGTGGCGAGAAGATCGATTACATGTCCATTTGTTCCCCTAATTACCTGCATGACGCGCACTGCCGATTCGCGATGCGTTCAAACAGTAACGCTATTTGCGAGAAACCACTGGTGCTCAATCCGTGGAACATCGACGGACTGCAGGAGATTGAGGAGCACACTGGCCGCAAGGTAGCAACGATACTACAGCTACGCCTCCACCCCGTCATAAAGGCTTTGAAAGAAAAAATCTCGGCGGATCAACGGAACATGTTTTCAGTCGATTTGACCTATATCACCTCTCGCGGTCGGTGGTATCTCGCTTCTTGGAAGGGAGACGAAGCAAAATCCGGCGGAGTTGCCACCAACATCGGTGTCCACTTCTTCGATATGTTGTCGTACGTCTTTGGCCCTCCCACCATGAATATAGCTCACATTCGAGATGTCTCCCGTGCGGCTGGATATCTGGTGTGCGGGCGCGCAGCAATCCGCTGGTTTCTATCGATAGACCGCAGTGACTTGCCCGCTGAGGTAGCAAAAGAGAAGACCACCTACCGATCTTTGACGGTCGATGATGAAGAGGTGGAATTCTCTGACGGCTTCACGGATCTTCACACGCGTAGTTATGAAGAAATTGTAGCGGGTCGGGGGTTCGGGCTAGATGAAATTCGACCTTGCATCAACATTGTTTCCGACTTCCGCAAGGCGCCGATTTCAGCCAATCGCGGCGAACGTCACCCGTTCGCCAGGCGGTACCTTTCGTGAATACCGTGATGGCGAGAGGTGCGCGTTTTCCCAACGTGCGCATCCATGAAAGTTCTTTCGTCGACGATCCGGTGCGGATCGGCGAGGGGACCAGCATCTGGCACTTTTGCCATATCCTCGCGGAGGTCACAATCGGGCGTCAGTGTTCGATCGGTCAAAACGTGATGATCGGGCCGCGGGTCACGGTGGGCGATAATTGCAAAATTCAAAACAACGTGAGCCTCTATGAGGGCGTGACGCTGGAGGACGATGTCTTTTGCGGCCCAAGTTGCGTGTTCACAAATGTCGTCAATCCGCGGTCCGCTATTTCGCGCAAGCACGAGTTGCGCCCGACTCTCGTCAAACGCGGCGCAACCATAGGTGCGAACGCGACCATCGTATGCGGTCATACGATTGGCGAACACGCCTTCGTCGCGGCGGGTGCGGTAGTCACCCGGCACGTGCCGGCTTTCGCTTTAATGGCTGGCGTGCCTGCACGCCGCATCGGCTGGATGAGTCACGCCGGCGAGCGGCTCCGCGCCGATCTTGTCTGCTCACTCAGTAAGCGGCGTTATCGTGAAGTCAACCCCGAATGGCTCGAAGAGATCGCCTGAAGCGAAAGAGTCCTCTCAAGACCATAACCTGACCAGTCTGCATCAAGGTATCCGATCTCGGGGGGGCACCCGCTAATGCCGGGCTAGCAAGCAGCGTTGGCAATGCGGCGCGGGCACCTGGATCAAAAGCTTGCGCAGATACCTTGTTGCCGCGCACGGTGATCCCGACCAGACCCTTGCCACCAGTTGTTAGCTGCCGCGGCGCCGAACCGAGCCAGGCCGAAAGTTCTCTCAAGCGCAAAGCTCTTATGCCTGCGTTCAAGCGACTGGTTCTAAGTTCATTATTGTCCTCATAGGGCGGACATGAGATTGATCTCTCAAACTGAGGTCGATGAATATTTGAAGGACGACTGGATCCTTCGGCTGCTGGAGGAGGTAGGGAGACCGGGCGATGAGCAACTCGCGGTGCAGCAATGGCTCGCTCAGACGCCGGCGAAGCGGATGGCCTTTTCCGCTCTCTACGGTGACATCCTAGGTTTGACTTCCAGGCGGCGAGTTCTTGACGTGGGAGGCGGGATAACCGCTCTCACGCGGGTGCTGGCACAGAGCAATGACTACTATGTACTCGATATCCTCAGCCATGGTGGTCAGGAAGTCGCGGATGAACTCGAAGCGGAATTGGGTCGTCCAGTGCTCATTAAAGCTGACTGGCTCTCACACGCACGGGCAACCGACGGTCAATACGATGTGATCATCGCCAATGATATATTCCCCAACGCAGATCAGCGCCTTGAATTGTTTCTAAAAACGTACTTGCCGCGAACTCATGAGCTTCGCATGAGCCTTACCTTCTATAACGAACCGCGCTTTTACTTATGCCGGCGTGTGGATGGGGACGAGTTTCTTTGCATGCTGGCGTGGGATGGCCGACAAACGGGTTATGTTCTGAGAGACCGAGTTCAAGCTATCGTCGAGCCTGATTTCTCGATACTTAACGAAAGCGGTTCATCGGTGTTTGCGAACGGACGCCATGTCTGCTTGGTGACGATGATAGGGGATAGCGGTGCCTAATGTTACCAAGCCGTGCTGCCGCCTAGTGTTCTTCGGCGATTCAATTTGCAACGGTCAGGGTGTTTCTATTCACCGCGGGTGGGTTACACAGCTATCAGCGGCGGCGGAAGCTCTCTCTAAGGAGCTAGGGCACGAGATAATAGTCGTCAACGCATCCGTCAACGGACGTACAACCCGGCAGGCGCTCGAGCAGATGCCGTACGAAATACAATCGCATGGTGTTCACATTCTGCTTGTTCAATTCGGTTTGAACGATTGCAACTTCTGGGCCACGGACCAAGGCCTCCCGCGCGTGAGCCCCGAGGGTTTTGAGGCAAATTTGATTGAAATCATCCGTCGTGGACTTCATTTCGGCGCAAGGGCGGTGTTTCTGAATACCAATCACCCAACCGGCAAGCAGCTGGAGCCGCAGCCTTTCTGGCACATTTCATTTGAGGACTCGAGCAAACTGTACAACAAAATCATTCGGAAAGTGGCGAAACACTATGGTACCCAGGTGTCTATCAATGACATTGAGAAAGAATGGCTCAAGTTGTGTCCGAGAACCGCTAAAGACTATTTGATGAGCGATCGTCTACACCTGAGCCCAAAAGGACACGACTTTTATTACAAGGTGATCGGAAACCCGCTGATCGAGGCTATGCGTGACGTATGTCGACCGCAAGCGCCTCAAACCGCAGAGCGCGGGAGACGTAGCGAGCGCAGGCGTGTTGCGTAATCCACGCCTTAACATCCTCATCCTCCATGGAGTGGCGGATTTTGCACGCGAGCGTCAGACCACGGTTCGCCATGTCCGAGCTTTAGCGCGATATGCCCCTGGCCATCGCCTCGCGTATCAGTATGTCAATCATCCGGTGACGGACAGCTTGAAGTTAGTTCCGTGGGATCTCGTGGTGTTTGATGCGACGTTTCTCTGCTGGCGCTGGGCTCAACCACGCTCGCTTTTCGAACGCGTGAAGGCTGACTACGGCTGGCTTCGCAGCACCGGCGCGTTTCTCGCGGCACTGCCGCAAGATGATTTTGATCATTCGAAGGTTCTCGATGATTGGCTGGCTGACTACGAGGTTGACCTCGTTTGCTCCGTCTACACGGAGCATCGGGACATCCTTTACCCGCGTGTGAACGCTCGAAATACGCCGATTGTCCCGACGCTGGCGGGCTACGTCGACCAAGATGACGTTACCCTATACCGGCGTCTCAGGCGTCCGTTCGACCAGCGGCGGATCACCGTTGGCTATCGTGTCCGCCGGCTAACAAATTGCGGCCGGTTTGGCATCCTGAAGTCGGAATTCGGGCGTCGCTTTGCCGCAGCAGCCAAAAGCAAGGCGACTACCGATATCAGCGATGATCCCGCCGATACGATGTTGGCCGAAAATTGGCCGCGGTTCCTCGGTGACTGTCGATTTGCGTTGGGCAGTGAAGGAGGGTCGAGCGTTCTCGATCCGACCGGCGCGATCCGCGACCGGACGCTCGCTTATATGGCGGAGCACCCCGCTGCCGATTTCGAAGAGATCGCGGCAGCTTGCCTTACAACTGATGATGAAGCCAGAACCTTCTCGACGATATCGCCTCGAGTGTTCGAGGTAGCCATGGCAGGCTGCTGTCCGATTCTGATTCGCGGCTGTTACAACAATTTGATCGCTCCGGAGGAGCATTACATTCCCATCTCCCCAGATTTGAGCGATATCGAGATCGCCATTGAGCGGCTGCGCGATGACGATGAGGCAAAAAAAATCGCTGCACGTGCAGCGGAGGCGTTGCTCGAAAACCCATCACTGAGATATAGCCGCTGGGTCGAAGACCTGATGGCGTTAGTCCTCCAAGGGCTAAATGGTCGAAAAAAATGCGGCATGCTCAGCGATCAGGAATTTGGCATGCTCATCGAAGAGCATCAAACCCAAGCACGGTCCCAAGAACTGCAGTCCTATGAGAGCCTGATGGCAGACTACAGGAGCGAGATTGAGCGCTTGAACAGATCGTTCGAGGTAGAACGACAACGTTTGCAGCAAACACTACTCAATCGTATCGAACGCATCTTACGCTGGATTGTAACGAAAAAATAACATGGGAGCTCCAGGCCAGAATACTAGCTGTGGAACCTCAGAACGTTATTGTTGCTCAGATCGAGTCTACTGATTGGTGCTTTATCGGCGCTTGCAAGCCCAGGTGGGTAGCTGCTGCTTTCGCGGGCGAGAGTTTTTGACGCTTAACCTAAGCCGAGTCGCAGGCTCGTTTGGATGAGTTCTCTTGGGATCGAGATATGCTGCCCCTGATTGAAGCACCATTCCGGACCATAATTCTTAGTTGGCATCCGCTGCGGTCGACCCTGTGGGACGAAGTGTGCAGGAAGAACGCGGGCTCGGCGTTCGGCATCGCTTGGATTTTCCTGCTACCCGTGTTGTTCCTCGGCCTATACTCCACGACCTATTTGATCATCTTCAAGGTCAAACCTGCTAACATGACGCCGACCGACTACGTGCTTTTCGTTTACATTGGATTGCTGCCGTTCCTGAGCTTTTCAGAGAGCCTGGGAAGCGGTGTTGCCGCCCTAATGACAAACCGCTCTGTCTTGCTCAACACTGTATTTCCCGTAGAGCTGCTGCCGTTGCGCACGGTGCTTGCCGCGCAAACGACGATGCTCGTGGGCATGGCGATTTGTCTGGCGTGGAGTGGTCTCACTGGACATCTGACGGTCTGGGTCTTGCTTCTTCCTGTGATCGTCGCAGCGCAGACAATGTTTCTGACCGGAGCGGCCTGGCTGCTGGCGCCGATTTATGTGGTCTTTCGCGATATTGGCCAGATCATTAATTTTATCGTGCTGGCAATGATGATTATCAGCCCGATTGCCTATCGTGCGGCCGACCTTGACAGGCTCGGTGCCGCGTGGCTGCTTGCGCGCTTCAATCCGCTTTTCTATTACTTGATCAGCTATCAGTCCGTGTTATTCGACGGTGTTCCTCCCCCAGGATTCGCCTTTCCTATTGCAATACTGCTGGGAATTGTCCTGTTCGTGACTGGTTTCGCCTTTTGTAATCGAATCAAAGTTATGGTCGCCGACTATGTCTAGGGACGGGTTAGCGATTGACCTCCGTAATGTCACCAAAACATATTGGCATCACGGTTCGCCGGGTGCGATTGCCCTGGGGCTGGTCGGACTTGATCGGCTGCTACTCCGCTCCTCGCGCAAAAAATTCACGGCACTCGATCGAATCTCGCTGCAGGTTAAACGGGGTGAACGGGTCGCGATCATTGGGCGAAATGGTGCTGGAAAGACGACTCTGCTGCGGCTGGTCCAAGGGTTGTACCGCGCGACCTCCGGCGAGGTTAGAGTAGATGGTCGGGTGCAATCCCTTATGGATCTCGGTATCGGTTTTCACCCGGATTTCTCCGGGTTCGACAACATCCGGTCGGCGATTTATTATAATGCGGTGTCGCCGGCGGAACGTGACGCACTGATTAAAGACATAATCGAGTTTTGTGAGCTAGGCGACTTTTTGCATCAGCCGCTGCGGACATATTCCGCTGGCATGCGGATGCGCATCTTCTTTGCCGCCGCGACGGCGATCGTACCAGAAATTCTAGTAATCGATGAGGTGCTCGGGGTCGGCGACCAATATCTCGCGGCGCGGTCGGCGGCTCGGTTGCGGGATCTAGCGCTTGGCGGGTGCACGCTTTTATTTGTTTCACATAACAACCAGCAGGTTATCGAGTTTTGCGAGCGCGCGGTATGGCTCGAAGCCGGCCGGATCGTGATGCGGGGTCCTACACTCGCGGTCGTTAAGGCTTACGAGGAGTTTACGGAACGTCTGACGCAGGCTCGCCATGAACACCTTGCGGGAGAGTTTGCAATTAGCCAGAATGTACACCTGCGCGAGGCGCTCATCAGTGAAGTCCTCGCCAACCAGGATGAAACGACGGGCAATGTGGTAGGGGGCAGGTCGCGATGGCCGGCTTCCCGCAGGATCAGGATCGCCGACTGCTGGGCTGAAAGCCGAGCTGGCCACCGGCAGCCGATCGACCCAGGTGCACCATTCGACATCATCATTGACGTCGAGGTGGCGGAGGCCGGTAAATTCGACTGCTGCTGCGCGATAGTGATTTTTTCTGCGGATGGGCACTGGCTAACACGCATCGTTAGCCCGCCGCAAGTGGCGGAGGGTCCCGTCGGCAGGCGACACCGCCTGCGCATGCATTTGGAACGACCGCTGTTGGTAAGCGGGTCATATGTGATGAGCGCCTCACTCCATAGTGCGGACAAACCACTGGTTGCCGCCGAACGGTTCGATCTCGTTTCTCGGAGCTTCGCACTTGAGATCAGGGGCCCTGCGGAGCCCGGCACGGCTCTGGCCAGTTTGCCGACGGAATGGCAGGTGGAGCCGCAACCGGCAAGCTCTGGCTGACGAACGTCTAATGATGCTGCCAGGGATCGGGGAGGCGCCAGCCTACGGCGTTGGCCTAGGACAAGCGATTCAGGTTTCCACCGTGAACGCGGGTGTTCCTTCGAGTCGCGGCACCCTCGCGATCTCAATGCGTGGCGTCGGCAAGCGGTATAAGCTTTATTCATCAATTGGATCAAGGATTGTGGATGTCTGGGGCTTGCGCAGGCTGTTGGGCAGGCGCGAGGCCATCCCCGAAATCGCTGCACTCCACAACGTGAACATCGATGTCCGACAAGGTGAGCGAATAGCAATAATCGGCCGAAACGGCGCCGGCAAATCCACGTTAATGAGACTCATTTGCGGCAATATTGGCCCATCTTCCGGAATCCTTGAGGTGCATGGACGTATTTCGGCCCTGCTGGACTTGGGACTCGGCTTTCATGAGGAATTCTCGGGCATCACCAATATTCGCGCGTCGCTTGCCTATAATGGGTTGTCTGCCAGTGAGTTCGAGGGGGCTGTCGCCGACGTGGTCGAGTTCTGTGAACTCGGCGCGTTTCTCCACTTGCCGGTGAAGACCTATTCGGCAGGCATGAAGTCACGAATCTACTTTGCGGTTGCGACCGCAGTTAAGCCAGACATCGTGATCATCGACGAAATGTTGGGGACCGGCGACGCTTATTTCGAAGCGCGCTCGGCCGACCGAATGGCGCAACTCATCAGTCGCGGTTCTGCGCTGATGTTGGTTACCCATAATCTTGATCAAGCCTTGCGATTGTGTGATCGAGCGATATGGATTGAGGGCGGGCGCGTCCAGCGCGATGGTCCGGCCGCAGAGATCGTGGAGGCTTATCGCCAATTCTCCTCTGCGCTCCAGCAACGATATCTCGAGGCAAAATATGGAGCGCAGGGCCCCGAGTCTGCCGATCGGTGGATTCGTCGCCGATTGGCGAAGAACATAGCCGCCCACCTTGCGCCCCTAGACCCAAATTTAATGCCAGTTGCCGTTGAAGCGCGTCTCTGGACGCCGGATCGACAGCCTGTTAACCGACTTGAGTGCGCCCGTGAACTCGATGTGTCAATGAGCATACGATTGCGACCTGGCGAGGCAACGCTTCGGGTTCGTCCGATCGTGTATCTCTTCGCCGCTGATGGTCGAATGGTTGCCCGCACCGTCGGTCCAGTTCTCAATCTAAGGGACAACGCTCCCGTGACATCAGTCATGCGCTATGCGCCGCTGCTGACAGGGCCAGGGGAATTTCTCGTAACTGGGGTCCTCGTTGATACGGACCATCGTGCTGAAATCTTTCGAGGGATGTTTGCCAGAAGCCTTCGCTTCGAGGTCGTGCATCCAGATCCAACAGAAGCATCACTCGTCCTGCAGCCCGCTGACTGGACGGCTGTTGCGCTCCCTCTTGCACCAGGGGATCGAGATACGACGGTTGCTCCAATCAGCGACGTTGTATAGGGGACGTCCCACGAACGCTGGGAGCAATTGACGAAGGTCGCGGATGAACTCTCCTTTGATCCGGGAGTATTCGGGAGAAAGAAGAAATATGGCTGGTAGGGAAGCCGACACGAGGTGGCCTGATGGGGAGCCACGATTGCCGCGGCCACAGACCGGTGAGCTGAGCGCAGATTCGGTATATTTCTTCATGTGGCCGGGCTGGCGGGATGAGCTTGAGTCGAACCGTTGGCATTGGAGCAAGCGCTGGGCGCGGCGACTGCCGGTGGTCTTGATCCAGCCAGAATTGGCAGCCGGCGAGGCGGTTTGCGCGATCCCGGAACCGCGGCTAGAGAATGTCGACCTGCTGTCGATTGAGCAACGGTCGGTGACTGCTCAGGACTGGCTTGTGACGGGCCTGCGCCAGGCCGGGCAGATCGCCGGTCATATGCGCGCCCGCGGGCACCAATGTCCTCTGTTCTGGTTCTACAACCCGCATTTTGTCGTTCCTTATGCCCTCCTCCCGTCGCGAGGCCGGGTTTTTCATGCAACCGAGAACTACTTTGATTTCCCCGATCTTAAGGATGATTTTCCAGACGGCCTCGCATTTCTGAATTGCTACAGGTATGCAATAGAGTCTAGCGACCTCGCCATCTGCTGCAGCAGCGGCATCGCTGATTCGCTGGCCAGGAATACACGTCGCACTGAGTTTCTGACCCTGCCGAACGGCTGCGATTTTCTTAAATACAGCAAGCCAGCAGCAACACGCGGTGATTGGCCGGCGAGGTTTGCTGACTGGCAGCAGACAGATCGGCGGGTTGCGGTATTTGCCGGCGGGATCAACAATCGACTCGATTTTGCGCTGATCGAAACTCTGGTAGCACGCCATTCTGAACTAGGCTTCGTGTTTGCCGGACCGGTTGAGTTGGAGCCCCTCTCGGCTGCCCAGCTGAGCTGGGAGCGCGTGCAACGGGCGTTGAATGTTTGTGTCCTTGGCCGGATCCCGACGGAGGATTTGCCAGCGCTTTATTGGTGCTGCGATGTCGGGTTCATCCCTTATCGTACCGATCTGCCGATGATCGTGGAGAATGGGTTCCCATTAAAGGCATTGGAAATGGCGGCTGCGGGGTTGCCGGTCGTTGCAACGTTGATGAAACCTCTTCGCGAGGTCGCCGGGGCGGTAACCGTGGCGCGCGATGCAGAGGCGTTCTGCGGTGCTTTGTCAAACCAATCGCGGCGCATTCGTAGCACGGCGGAGCGCAAAGTTGCAGAACAGATTTGCCGCGCCTACGATTACGACCTGCTATTCGAGCGAATGGCGAATGCGCTTGCGACGCAGATTGGCGACCATCAGTGCCGGCCCGCGGATTTGGCGGCGCTCGTCGAGCGGATCGGGCTTGACTGCTACAACGAGGGGATCGGCCGGCTTGGGCAGATCCACTGTGTCTTTGGCTCGAGCCCTGTGCGCTCCCGCGCGCGAACTTCGATCCTTTATCGGATTGGAGCGCTTTTAGGGAAAAATTTTCCACGCGTCAGGCAAAGGGGACAGTGCCGATCCGGCGACCTGATCGGCGATGCCTGACCTTTAAAGCGAATACCGCGAAGTGCGGCGCTGCTATGCTGAAACCCCCAAGCAAAGGACCTATTGATTTGGGCTTTGTGAAGAGCAAACCGGATGCGCGGGCAATTCGCACGCCTACGCAACTTTCCGCTGCATTTTCCTCGGAGCCGCCCACGATCTGTATCCTGGCCCTCTCGCCGATCGCTGACGATCCTCGTGTGCGGCGGCAGGCCGAAGCCTTTCATTGCGCCGGGTGGAAAGTGGTGGCGGTTGGTACGCCTGGCGCAAAATCGCGGCCACCGGAGTGGCCGATCCTAACGCGCGACGTGCCGCCAACAGATTCGGGGAAGCTGCACGACGGGCCGATCCCAACGCAAAACCTGCAACTCATATCTCCGGCCGGCCTGCGGTCCGGGATAAAACAATGGCTGGTACGCCAGTTTTGGAACGCGCAGAAGTTCTTGCCCGCCAATGAGTCGCAGTGGCAGGGCGCCGAAATGCGCATCAAGCGCTATATCGGGGGCGCTCATTCCTTTGTCGCGCAGTTGCGACGTCGCCTAGTGAGCGCCGTCGCGCTCCTACGGTCACTTGCGGTCAGGGTGCGGCCCGAACTTGCGCTAAGGATTTACTGGAAATGGTCGTCAATCCACGAAATTTACAACTACGCCCAGCGGGTGAATGCGGGATTCTGGCTCGCCAACGATTGGATCACGCTGCCAATCGCTGCTCTGCTCGCGCGCGAGAAGGGCGGTTTGTATGGCTACGATACGCATGAATTCGCGGTTGAGGAATATTCCGAGAATCCGAAATGGTGGTTGCTTCAGCGCCCAACGGTGCGCGCGATTGAGCGGAAATTCATTGGCAATGCGGCAGTTGTCTCGGCGGTTTCCTCCGGTATCGCCGATCGCCTCCAAAAGATTTATCGGCTGCCGCGCCCGATCCTCACTATTCGCAATACCCCGGTCTTCGAGGAAGTGCCATTCCGCCCAACCCGGCGCGACGCCATCCAAGTACTCTATCACGGCATCGTTGTGCCGAACCGAGGTATCGAAACGACGATCGACAGTGTTGCCTTGTGGCGGCCGGAGATCACGCTGACGATCCGCGGTCCAGTTAATCCTGCGTTCAGCTCCGTCCTGCGCGAGCGCATCTCAGCTCTCGAATTGGAGCATCGTGTCCGGTTTGCGCCACCGATCCCGATGACTGAGCTGGTGCGCGAGGCAGCTCTGTTCGATGTCGGTCTTTTCGCCCTGCCAGGACATTCCCGACACAACGAATTCGCGCTGCCGAACAAGTTTTTCGAATATGTGATGGCTGGCCTCGCACTCTGTACGACCGACCTCCCCGAAATGGGACGCTTGATCCGGGAATATGATTTGGGCGTAACGATTGCCGCGGTCGAGTCAACGGCAATTGCAGCTGCTGTAAACGCGCTCGATCCTGACCGCATTGACCAATTCAAGCGCAACGCACTCGCGGCCGCCCGCGAGCTGTGTTGGGAGCGTGAATCGCAGCGTCTGTGCGCCGCCTATACTGCGGCGCGTAGCGAGTTCCTGCAGCAGCTCTAATAGACCAAATTGGACGATGTGCGGCATCTGGTTTTCGCTGGGCTTCCCACCCGATCGGGCGCACCTCGACAGGGTCGCCCATCGCGGTCCCGATGCGGCAGGTTGGCAAGTGTTCCAGAGTAACGCGGGACCGGTAGCGCTCGGCCACCGACGCCTTAGCATCATTGACCTGTCGGACGCGGCTTCGCAACCAATGGAATATGCCGACGGCCGCTATTGGATCACCTATAACGGCGAGATCTACAATTACCTCGAACTGCGCGACGAGCTGACCGCCGCCGGCCATCGATTCCGCACCCAGTCGGACACGGAAATCCTACTCGCCGCCTATGCGCAGTGGGGCGAAGCCGCGCTCGACCGGCTGGTCGGCATGTTTGCCTTCGTGTTGTGGGACACCAAGGACCACGTCGCGTTCGCCGCGCGCGATCGCTTCGGCATCAAGCCGCTCTACGTTTTTGCCGCGCCGGGCGGCGTAGCATTCGCCTCGGAGATTAAACAGTACGCGGGTCTAGCAAGCTTTGTCGCGCGGCTCAACATCGGACGAGCCTACGATTTCCTCTCTGCGGGTATTATGGACCATACTGGGGAAACACTCTTCGAGGGCGTGCGACAACTGCAAGGTGGAGAATGCGTTCGTCTCGACCTCCAGCGCTGGCATCCAGGCGAGGCGTTGCCACTGCGCCGCTGGTACGGCATTCTCGAGCCGGGAACGCTCAACATCGGGGAGCGGGAAGCTGCTCGGCGTTTCCGCGAGCTACTATCGCAATCGGTCCGTCTCCATCTGCGCTCCGATGTGCCCGTCGGAACTTGTCTCTCCGGCGGGCTCGATAGCTCGTCGATTGTGTGCCTAATGGCACATGAACTAGACGAGGCTCAAACCGGGGCGCGGGTGCACACCATCAGCGCCTGCTATGACGTGAAATCGGTTGATGAGCGGCCATTCATGGAGGCCGTGGTGGGGCGCGCCGGCACCGTCCCGCACTGGTGTCATCCACGAGCCGAGGACGCTTTTGCGGCGGCGGAGCGCATCACCTGGCATCAGGATGAGCCCTATGGCAGCACGAGCATTTTCGCACAATGGTGCGTGTTCAATGAGGCACGCCAAGCTGGGCTCAAGGTTATGCTCGACGGTCAAGGTGCGGACGAGCAGCTTGCCGGCTATCACGGCTCGTTTTCCTATTACTTCGCCAGCCTGATGCGACAGCGCCGTTTCATCTCACTGCTGCGTGCGATGGCCGAGCGGCATCGCTGGCATGGCGTGTCGTTCGCCGAACAAGCGCGCGCCTATCTGCCGCCGCTGCTACCGCGGGGGCTCGCTTGTTGGTTACGCCGCGAACGGCAAACCACTAGCGGCACATCCTGGCTCGATGGCGAAGCCTTGCGTCCGCACCTCGGTCGCAACGCCTTCGACACGGCGCGCGAACGGATCGGCCGGCCCGCAATCGCCGGTGTCGGCGATTTGTGTCTCGTCCTGACCCAGTCATCGAATTTGGCTATGTTGCTGCATTGGGAGGACCGCAACAGCATGGCGCACGGCATCGAGGCACGGGTGCCTTTCCTCGATCACCGGCTCGTCGAGTTCTCAATCGGGTTAGGCGACCGACACAAAATCGTAGGCGGGGACACCAAGCGTGTTTTGCGCCGAGCGATGCACGACATTCTGCCGGCCAGAGTGCGCGACCGACGCGATAAGCTCGGTTTCACGACGCCGGAGCAAGCGTGGTTTCGCGGTCCCTTGCGACAGCTGGTGCGTGCCGGCATCGAGCAGACCCTTACGCGTTATCCCGGGCTGCTCAACCGCCGCGGGGTCGAGGAGCATGTCGATGCTATGCTAAACGGCAGGAAGCCGGTCGACTTCTCGCTCTGGCGGATCATCAGCCTTGGCATCTGGGGTCAAGTTTTTGGTGTTACCTTATGATGGGCTCGCGACCTGACGCTGCGGGCAAAGCTGTCGCGGTCTCGGTTACGCCGCTGCCGTTGGAAGCTGACAGCCGCGCGCTTCGCATTGCCCAGTCTCTCGGAGAGGCCGGGTTCCGCTCTATCATTGTTGAGGGCCGGGCAAGCGCTCGGCGCTTCTGGAGCGAAACGGTCGAGGTCCGCTCGGTGGAACGGGCAGTAACCGAAAATCGTGGTGGATCGATCCTCCCTCCGGGACGGCTGCGCGACAGTCTTCTTTCAATGCGTCGCATGGGCGCGGCTAGCCAGGTATTGCTTTACGGTGCCTTCCGCGCGCATGACTGGTGGCGCTACTGCTGGGCGCCTCGGCCACTGATTCCCCCGGCCAACCTCTACGTCCTGCATTCTTTCGAGTTTTACCGGGCGGTCGCACCGTTCGCCCGTCGCTCGGGCGCACGGATATTCTACGATGCCCACGATTTTTATCGTGGAATCGAACCCGTCGAGCGGCAAGCGTCTTTCGACCGTAACCTTCTTCATCCGTTCTTTCGTCGTCTCGAAGGGCGACTGGCAGCTGAGGCCAATGCCATCACCACAGTGAGCAATGGCATCGCCGGGCTGATGGCCGAAGCATTCGGTCGCCGGCCCGACGTGATCCGCAACTGCCACGACGAGCGATATGATCGGGCCCGCGTGCCGCCCCTGCGAAAAATGCTCGGGCTTGGCGAGGCCGACCGGCTCGCCGTTATGGTTGGCAATTACAAGCCGGGCCTCGCCATTCATGCCGCGGCGGCCGCGCTGCAGCGCCTGCCCGAAAACCTTCATTTCGCCTTTCTCGGGCGCGGCTATTCGGCGGTAGCGGCGGCATTACCTGGCGGGCTTGTAGGCAGAAGGCTTCACCTTGGCCATGTCGTCCCTCCTGACGAGATCGTACCGGCAATCCGCGGGTGCGATCTCGGCCTTGTACTCTACGAACCCTATTCCGATAACTATCGTTACGCACTCCCCAATGGCTTCTTTCAGCTCGTCGCCGCCGGTCTACCAATCGTGCGCGGAGAGTTGCCGGAAATTGAATCTGCAATTGCTGGCCGCGCGGTCGGGTATAGCTTGGCACAGCTAGAGCCGGAGGCAATTGCACAGGCCGTTACTCGCGCTATGGCAGAGCGCACAGCCTTGCGCGCCAACCTCACGACGCTCACCCGCAGCTTGCGCTGGGAAAACGAGGCAAGGCGCTTACGCCGGCTGATCGATAAAATGCACGTCATCGCGGGGACCGCGATGATGAAATCGCGAGATTGCGATGTCGCTTCTGCAACGCTCCGATTGATGTAAAGTGTGCGGAATATCCGGCATTATTCGCTTGGATGGCGGATCCATTCCGCACCTCGATCACGCCTTAGCTGTGCAGAAAAATTTGCTCGTGCACCGCGGTCCGGACGGTGAAGGCACCTGGATGTCGCCTCGAAACGAGGTGGGCTTTACTCATCGCCGCCTCGCCATCATCGACCTGAGCGAACGGGCCGCACAACCTATGGTTGCTCCGAACGGCGACGTCATTACCTATAACGGCGAAATCTACAATTACCGCGAATTGCGGGCAGTGCTCGAAGGGCTGTGGTCTTTTCGCTCCGATTCGGACACGGAATGTATACTTGCCGCCTATAATTCGGAGGGGGAGCACTGCTTAGCTCGGCTGCGTGGAATGTTTGCTTTCGCTATCTGGGACGAAGGTCGCCGGCGACTATTCGCGGCCCGTGACCGCTTCGGCATCAAGCCATTTCATTACGCGGTCGTGGACGGCATTCTTTACTTCGCATCGGAGGTGAAGGCGCTTCTCCCGTTTCTGCCGGGCATCGATACCGATTCGGAGGCGCTAGCTGAATACTTGACGTTCCAATACACGATTGGCGAAAAGACCCTATTCAAGCATGTCAATCAGTTATTGCCCGGCCACTGTCTGGTGGTGGAAAATGGTAGGGTCAAGACGAGGCGCTATTGGGATGTGCGTTACGAGATCGACTGGGAGCACAGCGATCTTTATTTCGAGCGTAGGCTCCGAGAGTTGTTAAACGAAAGCATGGCACTTCACCTTCGTGCGGACGTACCAATCGGCGCCTACATATCAGGCGGCGTCGATTCCAGCCTGATGGCGATCCTCGCCGCCAAGGCGGGGCCGAAGCTTCGATTTGCTTTCCATGCCCGCTTCACCGATTATCCGGGCTACGACGAATCGCACTATGCACGGGTGGCGGCTGAGCGGTCTGCAGCAAAGCTCAATGTCCTCGACATCAACTCCGGCGATTTTACAGACCACATCTATGATCTGATCTGGCACATGGATTTTCCTGTTGCCGGTCCCGGGGCATTTCCACAGTTCATGGTGTCGGAGCTTGCAGCTAAAAGTGTCAAGGTGGTTCTCGGCGGACAGGGAGGGGACGAGATTTTCGGCGGCTACGCTCGTTACCTAATTGCCTATTTCGAGCAAACCATCAAAGCCGCCATAGAAGGCACTTACAAGAATGGGCCTTATGTCGTCACGATCGAGTCGATCGTGCCCAATCTTGGCCTATTACAAGAATACAAGCCGATGATCCGCGAATTCTGGCGGGAAGGCCTATTTTCCGATCTCGACGCCCGGTATTTCAGGTTAATCAATCGCTCGAGCGACATGACGATGGAAGTGGATTGGCATGTTCTAGATAAGGATCGCGTCTTTCAGGCCTTCCGTGACATCTTTAATAATCCAGACAACGTCGGCCATGAAGCCTATTTCGACAAAATGACTCATTTCGATTTCAAATGCCTGCTTCCGGCGTTGCTCCATATAGAGGACCGCATGAGCATGGCGCACGGACTTGAAAGCCGCGTTCCGTTCCTGGATCATCCACTGATCGAATTCGCAGCGACTGTTCCTGCCGACATCAAGTTCAGCGGTGGCAACACCAAACATCTGCTTAAGCGTGCTTTCAACGGGGACTTGCCGAATGCGGTTGTCAATCGGCGGGACAAGATGGGCTTTCCGGTGCCGCTCAAGGAGTGGTTTACTAGCGAATTACACGAATTTGTGCAGGACATTTTTCGGTCGCGTGCGGCACGTTCTCGCCCCTTTATGAATTCTGACGTTGTCCTGTCCAATTTAGAGCAGGCTGGGCAATTTTCGCGCAAGACCTGGGGACTCCTTTCGCTTGAGATCTGGCATCAGATGTTTCACGACCGGGCGTCAGAAATTCAACGTTCCAGCAAGATCGCCCCCGCGGCACTGAATGTCGAAGGCTGAGGACCCGGGAGTTGAGCCGTGAAGGTATTTGTGTCCGGCGGCGCGGGCCAGATCGGGTCGCACGTAATCGAAATGCTGCTGGAGCGCGGGGATCGCGTACTCGCGGTGGATAATTATGCCACTGGCCGACCCGAGCACCTAGCAACACATCCAAACCTCACCGTGGTTGACGGCTCGATCGCAGATAGACCGCTGATGGATAAGTTGATCCATGATTTGGCGCCGGAGGTTCTCATTCACGCGGCGGCGTCGTACAAGGACCCCGACGACTGGTACTCTGACACGATGACAAATGCTGTCGGCGGCACAAACCTGATCAAAGCCGCAAAGGCCAGCAACGTAGGCCGCTTCATCTATTTCCAGACAGCTCTGTGTTACGGCTTACAACCACTGCAGTCGCCCGTTCCACTTGAGCACCCCAAAAACCCGGCGAACTCATCCTATGCGATTTCGAAAACGGTGACTGAGGATTATCTGACGATTTCCGGGCTGGATTACGTTACATTTCGTTTGTCCAATGTCATCGGACCGCGGAACGTCTCCGGTCCTTTGCCAATATTTTTTAAGCGTCTGAAGGATGGCAAAAAGTGCTTTGTTACTCCCGCGCGTCGCGATTTCGTTTACGTTAAGGACCTTGCGTGCACTGTGATCAAGGCGGCAGACGGACACGGTCGCGGTGCGTATCATTTTTCATCAGGGACGGACGTTTCTATCCGCGCCCTCTACGATGCAATCGTCAAAGCGATGCGTTTCAATGAATATCCAGAGCCGGAAGTGCGAGACCTTACTCGCGACGATGCGCCAACGATCCTGCTCGACCCCTCGCGAACGTTCCAGGATTTCGGGCCGATAAAGTTCACTCCGCTCGAGCAGACCGTCGCTGCCGCCGTCGCTTATTACGAAAAATTTGGGGTGCACGGCGGCTACACGCATCTGCTGCACAAGGCACAAGAAAAGTAGAGCATGCGCATTCTTATCACCGGCGGGGCGGGCTGTCTTGGAGCGTCTCTGATCGAGCACCTGGTGCCGGCCGGCCACGAGTTATTGATCATTGACAACTTTGCAACTGGAAAACGCGGCAATTTACCGACGGCGGCCGCCGGTGTCGCGCTTGTTGAAGGTAGCATCGTTGACAAGGAACTTGTTGATCGCGCCTTTGACACCTTTGTACCTACCCACGTCATCCATAGCGCAGCATCCTATAAGGATCCGAACGACTGGCTCGAAGATGCGCGCACTAATGTGATCGGTACGATCCACGTGGCGAACGCGGCAATACGTGTTGGCGTCAGGCGTGTGCTGAATTTTCAAACGGCACTGTGCTACGGCCGCACTGATCAGACGCCGATTCCTGCCACCCATCCGCTGCGGCCGTTCACCAGCTATGGCATTTCTAAGGTCGCGGGTGAGCAGGTGTTGCTCGCGGCCGGATTGTCCTGCGCGTCATTACGTATCGCAAACGTCACTGGGCCACGATTGGTGATCGGACCGATCCCGACTTTCTACAAGAGACTTAAGGCAGGTCTAAAATGCTTCTGCTCGGCAACTGTGCGTGATTTCCTCGATGTGAGCGATTTCATTGCGCTGATTGACCGGGCGCTTGCGGATGATGGGCCATGCGGCATTTTTAACGTAGCGGCAGGAGAGGGGCATACCATCAAGGAAGTGTTCGACATCGTAGTCGATCATCTGGGCGTCTCGCTGCTCGAACCGGTGCCGATCGTGCCGGCCGCTGTCGATGACGTGCCGAATGTCGTGCTCGATCGCTCCGAAACCGAAAGAGCTTTCGATTGGCGGCCGTTAGTGTCGTTTGAGCAGGCCGTGCGCCGTACACTGTCCTGGTACGACGTGCACGGCGTGTCCGATGTCTATAGCCACATGAAAGCACCAGCTTCGGTTAGCGGTGCGGCAGGGACCGGATGAACTCAGGCGGCGCGAGGCGTTCTTGGATAACAATCCGCTCGCAACGGTTCAAGTTTGGCCTTTGATAACCGCCAACGAAGGACCGAAGCACAACTGTCACACCAGCACTTTTGGGATGAAAGAGTTGATTCCCGGGATGAAACCGATTTGAGCTCGCGTCCGATGACCGTGCTTCCCGCCTTCAAACAGGCGCGGGTCCTAGTCGTCGGCGGCGCCGGTTTTGTCGGATCCAACCTGGTCGAACATTTGCTTGCCGCCGATCCGATAGAGGTACTGATCGTCGACAATCTGTTGTCGGCTGAACGGGTCAATGTACCGGAACATCCGGCGGTGCGTTTCATCGAAGGCTCAATTGCTGATGATGCCATTCTGGCGAAAATTCCGTCCCAAATGGATTATGTCTTTCATCTAGCTTGCTATCACGGCAACCAGTCCTCCATTGCCGATCCGCTCGCCGATCACCAGAACAATACCATCACCAGCCTCAAGCTCTTCAATCGACTCGACACCTGCAAAGGCCTGCGCAAGGTAGTGTATGCGGCGGCCGGATGTGCGGTCGCCAAAAAAACTCGCGACGAGCCTGCAGCTACGTTAGAGGATGCGCCCATCGAGCTGTTCCATGACAGCCCATATTCGATCTCTAAGTTGATTGGGGAGATGTACGGTAATTATTTTTTTCGGCGCAGCGGTCTGCCGTTCGTGAAGGCCCGATTCCAAAACGTCTATGGGCCGCGTGAGATTCTAGGCGCCGGTCGTTGGCGCGGCACGCCGCACACGGTTTGGCGCAATGTGACGCCGACCTTTGTGTTTAAGAGTTTGCACGGCGAAGCACTACCTTTGATTAATGGCGGACAGGACGGCCGCGATTTCATCTACGTCGGCGATCTCTGCCGCGGATTGTTACGTTGCGCCGCGCTCGGCGAGGCGGGCGAGGCCTATAATCTTGCGACGGGGGTGGAAACTCGCGTTTTCGATCTCGCTGCGACCATTAACAAGCTTACAGGTAATCCAACGCCCCCAGAAGTCGAGTCGCCGCGTGACTGGGATTGTTCCGGGCGGCGCTACGGTGAGCCAACCAAATCGCGGCAGAAACTGGGTTTCATTGCCGATACAAATCTGGAGCAGGGGTTGTCGAAGACGATCGATTGGACCAAGATAAATATTGCGCTCATTAAGCGCTGCATGGCGCAACACGCGTCTCACGTTCCCGAAGTTACGCGTTACACACTGTGAAGACTCTGGTTTCTATTGTCGGTGCCCGACCGCAATTTATCAAGGCTGCGCCTGTGAGCAAAGCTCTGCGCAGGTACAAAGACCTGAGCGAGATCACCGTTCACACCGGCCAGCACTTCGATCCTGAAATGTCAGATGTGTTCTTTCAAGAACTCGGGATGCCGCCACCGGAGCACCATCTCGGTATTCACGGTGGCGGACATGCAGAGATGACGGGGCGCATGATGATTGCGCTCGAAATGCTACTCGATGAGCTAAAGCCTGACGCTATCATGGTTTATGGTGATACAAACTCGACGCTGGCAGCAGCCTTGGTGGCAGCAAAGCTTTATGTACCAGTGGCTCATGTCGAGGCCGGACTACGTTCATTTCGGCCGATGCCCGAGGAAATCAATCGCGTGCTCACCGATCGCGTCAGCCACTGGCTGTTTTGCCCCACTCCGGCAGCGGTTGAAAATCTTGCTGGCGAAGGGATACGTGAGGGCGTGCATTTGGTTGGGGACGTAATGTACGATTCAACGCTCGCGCTGGTCGAGCGCGCACGCGAATGCTCGACAATTCTGATACGGCTCGGGCTTAAGGTCGAAAAATTTGATCTCGCGACGGTTCACCGCGCGGAAAATACGGATTCAGGAAGGGCTTTAACGACTGTGATTTGTTACCTGAATGAGCAAGCCGCCGAGGTACCTGTCGTATTGCCCATTCACCCGCGGACACGCGCGGCGGCGGCGCGCAACAGCATCGATCTTTCGCGCCTGCATGTGATCGACCCCGTTGGGTATCTGGATATGATCGCTCTGCTGGCCGGGTGCCGGAGAGTGCTTACCGATTCGGGTGGTTTGCAAAAGGAGGCTTACTTTCTCCGAAAGCCGTGCGTCACCCTGCGCGATGCGACCGAATGGATCGAAACCGTCGAGGCTGGTTGGAATAGGCTTTGGATCGGACCGGACTACGCGCCGCGGCGAGAGATCGAAGCATATGGGAACGGCAATGCCGCGGAAAGGATCGCTAATATTCTTGTCACCGAGGTCTGAGAGACGCGTGGCTCGGGCTCCGCATGGCTACAAATTCTGCGTGGTGAGCGCGCAAGACCGGTCTTAAGCCGGCAATGGTTATATGCAGGAATTAGCGCGCGTATGCCCTTTTGTTGGCCGCTACGCGATGCAGGAAACCCAATGGCTCCAGAAACGCGCATGCACGGCGGTCTCTAAAAATGCTGCAGAGCCCTCGGCCGCCCAGTCGTTGGGCTTCACTCGCTGCCGACTGGTTGAAGCAATCGGTTGCAACGTCGGTGCAAGGTCCGCTCCAGAGCGGACTCACGATAAGCCCGATGCCTCCAAACGGCTGTCATCTTAATAGCTCAAAATTTACCGGTGATGGTTTTGTAAATAGCAACGTATGGATTTGGGAATCGTGATCCGCGAAAGTCGCATTCGATTGTTGGCACTGCACTCGCGTTATACCGACCAGCTATCCTATTACGACGACTGGCTCGATGCGCTGAAGGCACATTCCGGATTCAGCATTGTTGAATTCGACATTCTTAAGTCATCTCGTGCGCTACGTCGTCTCACTACCGAAGTAGATGCGATTGTCGCATTACATTCTACTAATGCCGACACAACCATTCCTATTGAACGTCATGTGGCAGTATTGGTTGATCGACGTGTCCCACTGATCAGCTTCGTCGGCAATGAAGTAAACCTGCCCGGTTCGTCAATATCTGCAAAGCGGAGTGTACTAAGTAAAATTCGACCACAGTTGATCGCAACACAATTGCTTCAGGAGGCGGGGCAGTTTTTGTTTGGTGATTTGGCGAGTCTTGGGGTCGTAAGCCTTCCGCACGCCCTCAACGTGCAGGTATTTCGCCCGATGAACCGGTATAAACGGCCAATAGATATTGGCACGCGGGTTGCGCGTTATGTGCCGCACCTCGGCGATAACGACCGCAATCGTATCGCGGACCGGTTCATTGAGGTCGGCCGGCGACGCAACTTCACGATCGATATATCCAATCGGCGTCTTGATCGTGCTGGCTGGGCGCGCTTTCTCAATGATTGTACAGGTACGATTTCGAGCGAAGCAGGTAGCTGGTTTCTCGAACGCAACGACACGACGGTCAATGCCATACGCAAATATTTACGGGAGCGTGCGACGGGTGTGGAGATTGCCAGCGATTCAGTACTGTCGAGAATGGGGTACCGGCTTCCCGACTGGGTGCGGCAGGTGGCGAAGCGTGCATTTCATTACGCCGGCGTGCGGTTCGAACAGCAGGCATATGCTCAACCGCACGCCTACGAGGACATCCATAGGCGTTTTTTTTCGGGCAAGCCGCGCCCCGGGATCTACGGCAAATGCATCAGTTCCCGACATTTTGATGCCGTGGGTACCAAAACCTGCCAAATCATGTTTCGCGGCCGATTCAATGATATCTTACGGGCCGACCATCACTACTTGGCGCTCGATCACGATTTTGGCAACCTTGACGACGTGTTGCGGCGCTTTAGCGACGAGCGCGAGCGGACCGCCGTAACCGATGAGGCTCACGCGCACGTGCTGGCTAGTCATACCTACCCACACCGCATGCAGCAGCTCGAGAACCTCTTGCGCAGCTTGTGAGGGATGACCGATGCTCGCAACCTCGGATGTGGGGGAGCATATGTTAAATCGGACGGCGAACCCGCCGATCGTTCGCGTTTGTGCTGTTTTCTGCAGGCGCGCGATGTTCACTTACTCGACTTCATGTGGTGTTGTGGCTTGAAGAGCATCCGAAACAGACAGGAGAGGGGTTATTCAACCGCCACCCTCATCTCAGTGTCGGCAGAGAGCACTGCTAGCGTGACTGTGGCCGAGCGAGTGGTCAGGGAAAGGTTGCATGCCGCAGCACCACAAATCTTGTTCGTGACCGCATCGCTCGGAATAGGGGGTACTGAACAGCAACTCGTCATGTTAGCAGCCGAACTGAACCGCCGCGGCTACCGTGTAATGGTCTTCAGTCTTGCGACTGGTCCGCTGCTCGGAGCGCTCAAGGCCGAGCGCGTGCCAACGCTGGTCGCGCGGGCTCGGCTACGACAGAGCCGCAGCCTATCGATTTTCAACCTCGCCCTCGCCGCTACAAAGCTGTTTGCCCTGCTGATCAGGCATCGTCCCGCTGTCGTACATTTCTTTCTGCCCGAAGCCTATCTTCTTGGCGCTCCCTTGGCCGCTGTCGCACGCATACCGATTCGCGTCATGAGCCGCCGCAGTCTTAATGTATACCAGCAGAACCACCCGGGACTCGTTGCGTGGATCGAACGCGCGCTCCACCGGACCATGACGGCTATTTTGGGAAATTCCAGAAGCGTTGTTCGGCAATTGCTGGAAATAGAAGGCGTAGATTCGAACCGCCTTGGTTTGATCTACAACGGCGTCGATACTGCACGATTTGCGACCGGTTTGAAGCGAGGCGCTATCCGCGCATCTACCCGCTCTGCCTTCAATCTGCCGTCCCAGGCACTGGTAATTGTTATGGTTGCCAATCTCATTGTGTATAAAGGGCACCTCGATTTGCTGGAGGCCCTGCACATAATTTCCGGGCACCTGCCCGTCGGCTGGCGATTGCTGCTGGTCGGTCACGATGAAGGCATCGGCGATAAGCTTCGCGCCCAAGCTCATGCACTAGCAATCGACGACCACGTCGTATTCCTAGGGTCGCGAGTGGACGTTCCGGAAATCCTGTTAGCCAGCGATATTGGCATTTTATGCTCGCATCAGGAAGGATTTTCCAACGCCGTGCTGGAAGGTATGGCGGCGGGATTGCCGATGGTCGTGACCGCGGCCGGCGGCAACCCGGAAGCGGTGATCGACGGCGAAACAGGAATTGTTGTCCCACCGAACAATCCACCGCGTCTCGCTGATGGAATTCTGCGCCTTATCGTCGATCCCGACCTGCGTGCCAGGTTCGGCGATGCAGGCCGGGTTCGTGTGGCTGCTAATTTCTCGATCAACCAATGTGTAGCGAACTACGACGGACTATATCGTATGCTACTCGCTGGTGGGGTCCCCTGTGACCTTCCGCAAATTCGCGTGGTGCTCTGATGTTTCGTCCTGAAGTCTCCCGTGCTGAGAAGCGCAAGGCCAATAATGTGCGGCATCGCGGGTTTAATTGACCCAAGGCTCATTGGTCGCGGCGACATGCTGCGGGCACACGCACGTCTCATGGCCGACGCCATCGCCCATCGGGGTCCAGACGGCTGGGATAGCTGGGCCGATCCAGCTGCTGGTATCGCATTCGCGCATCGTCGGCTGGCGGTCATCGATGTGACGCCGACCGGCGCGCAACCGATGGTCTCGATCGACGGACGCTGGGTCATCACCTATAACGGCGAGATCTACAACACCGCCGAAATTGCCCGCGCGCCCGAGCTTGCAGGACGTGCGTTCCGCGGCACCTCTGATACCGAGGTGGTCCTCGAATCGGTCGCCGCGCGCGGGATCGATCAGACTTTGGCCGACCTCAATGGCATGTTTGCTTTGGCAGTGTGGGACCGGAAAACACGCACGCTGTACCTCGTTCGCGACCGTTTGGGTATCAAGCCACTGTTTTACACGATGGACGGCGGTGCCGTGCGGTTTGCATCTGAGCTAAAGGCCATGAACGCGGTCGCGCGATCAAGTGCAGCAATCGATGCGGCGTCAATCGCGAGCTTCTTCCGGTTTGGCTATGTCCCGGCGCCGCACACGATTTTTGCCGGTATTCACAAACTGATGCCCGGGGAGATCGTGTCGATCGACAGCATCGGCCGCTCCAGCCGACGAACCTATTGGTCCCTAGCCGACGTCGTCGAACAAGCTCACTCATTTGCGCGGGAGCTTTCGGACGTTGAAGCCGAGGACCGACTTAACGACCTACTCGCGGATGCCGTCGCACGCCAGATGATCTCCGATGTTCCGCTCGGTGCGTTTTTGTCCGGAGGAATTGATTCATCCACGATTGTGTCGCTCATGGTAGCGGCGGGGAAGGGCGCCGTAAAAACGTTTTCGATTGGCTTTCCCGAACTCGGTTATGACGAATCCAGATACGCCGCGGCCGTCGCGCGCCATCTCGGCACCGAACACGAGGAGCTCATCATCACCGCGGCGGATGCTGTCGCCGTAGTTCCATGCTTGCCCGACATTTACGACGAACCGTTCGCAGACTCGTCGCAGATACCGACCTCTCTAGTCTCAATGCTGACGCGCCGCCGGGTGACCGTCGCGCTATCGGGCGATGGCGGCGATGAATTGTTTGGCGGCTATAACCGTTATGCGTTGACGGCGAAGATCTTATCGCGCATCCTCAGCCTGCCGCTCGTCACGCGTGGTGCCATCGCTACGATGATGAAGGCCATCCCCGAACGTGCTGTTGATCGGCTCGCCAGCCTGTTGCCCGATCGTATTCGGCCAACGCAACCAGCGGACAAGCTCCGGAAGCTCGCCGAAGTGTTGCCGTGCGAGCCGCAACAAGTTTATCTGCGCCTGGTTACCCAATGCTTGCAGCCCGTGAGGCTCGCAAACGGGGTACCGGAGCACCCACTCGGGTGGGAACGCTTCGAACCAATTGCCGCTCGCGGTGATCGACTGCTATGGATGCAGGTATTGGATACCGCAACATACTTGCCGGATGATATTTTGCAGAAGGTGGACCGTGCCTCGATGGCATGGGCGCTCGAGGTAAGACCGCCATTACTGGACCATCGGGTGGTGGCTTTTGCATTGGGGCTGCCGTTGCGGCTTCGCGTGCGCAACGGTGAGACAAAATGGCTGCTGCGCCGCGTCCTGGAACGATATGTCCCGAGGGAGATGTTTGAGCGACCGAAGATGGGTTTTGGCGTGCCCCTCGCAGACTGGTTGCGCGGTCCGCTGCGAGCCTGGGCCGAGGACTTGCTCGATCCGTCCGGGCTCGGCGGTGGTTACGTGAACGTCGAGGCGGCGCGTCAAATGTGGACCGAGCATATAGCAGAGAGGCGCAACTGCGCCTATGCGCTCTGGACCATCTTAATGTTCGAGGCGTGGCGTCGTCGCTGGGCGATGATTCCGAGAATTCGTCAGTCCTCATAACGTTCAGGGTTATTTTCGTGAATTTCAAGTGTTTTAGTTGGCGGTCGTGCAATCGTCGGTTGCAAGATATAAGCAGCCGTCCTCGTGCTGCGGCTGAGCGGACGTGGTACCGCCGATCCGTAGCCAACTAGTGGTCTGATTCATTCGGCGATTCCCAAAATGCCCGAAGCAGTTCAAGCTCTCGTCATGAGAGCAGGAATTGTCGTGAACGTCACGCCGGAAGATCGCCGTCAGCTTGAGGCGATTGTGGACGACCGCAACGCGCCGCAGAAGCATGTTTGGCGCGCCAAAATCATCCTCGCTACTGCGGAGGGCTGCGGCACGACCGAGATCATACGGCGCTCCGGCAAGGCCAAACCGGTGGTCTGGCGCTGGCAGGAGCGCTT